>Ga0228670_1000233_pt1 | contig 34064 bp, 30 predicted proteins | sample 85DmetaG_FD_182785 | JGI IMG/M metagenome (GOLD analysis project Ga0228670, IMG submission 182785) | Seawater microbial communities from Monterey Bay, California, United States - 85D | ecosystem: Environmental > Aquatic > Marine > Coastal | place: USA: California | collected 2016-10-13
TCACTCTCGTAGATTTTCTAAAAAAAATAAGAACTTAAATGAGACTATCATAAAAATACAGAAAGCTAAAGCATTCTGTTAAATGTATATTTTTCAACGGCTAGCTTTAGCTAGCTCGAGATAAAATAGTAGCTTTCAGTGTTTTTTCACTCTCAACAAGTTCTGAGTGATAGTCTATCATCATCTCTAAAACTCATAATAGTTCTTTTTTAGCTATTATCTCAGTATCTCAATAGGCGTATATACTTTCATTTCACTCTATCTCTGCCAAGTATCAACTTCAATCTTTTTTTACTATTACTCACATACTTTACAAATTAACAATTAAGTTTCCATCAGTTTAATATATTTACATTAAAATTCAAATTTTAATTCTTTTAAGTTTATAAAAAATAAGAACTTAGATACCTAAGTTCTTATTTTATTTAAAATTTTCAAGCATTATTACTCTTTAGTTTTCTCTTTTGGCTTTTCTTTAAATAATTTTTCATCTTTTGCTACTAATTCTCTTTTTATATAACCTAATACTCTATTTACATCCCTATCCTCTAATTTTTCTTTTAGTTTCTCTTTATATTCGTCTTCCGTTAATAAGCTAGATCAAATTTCACTATGAATCTTCCTCGCTACATTATCAATAGCATCACTCTTTAGTGTTAAAGCATCATCATTAAAGAATCTTACCGGAATATCCGATAACTTAATTTCACTTTTTAAAGTAGTACCTTTATCTTCTTTTAATTTCTTATCAATATCAGCATCTGTATCGGTTGATACAGTTCAAGCAGCAGTACTGTTTGTTATTATTTTATTTAAGTCCGTCGCTTTAACAGAAGCATTTTTCTTATCTAATCAAGGAATGATATCGACATTTCAAGTTGCTCGCCCTTGCTTATTTTTATAATTATAATCAATATCTCAAATAACCTTTGCTAAATTATCAGCTGACATTCAAACTCTGACATCCTCCGCTCACTTTATCTCCATATCAGTAGCAATTTTTTTAGTTATTTCAATAAAGTTCTTCTCCTTTGTTAGTTCTCAGATATTTTTTGCCTGATTATAAGCCTCTTTATAAGCCTCTCCTGTTTTTTGAGTTAATCAAAAATCTTTATGCGCAGTTAAAGCATTAATAGATTTTGTTGATAAATCTATACTTCCATTCTCACCAAATAACTTATGTTTTTTAAGAAAATCCGTTCATCTATTTCTTGATTTAGTTTCAAAATGACTACTTGCAGATGATCATATTTGTTGCATACTCGTCATACTCTGTCCTTTGAATATAGGTAGATACTGTGGAGACTTGGCAATCAGTCATCAAACCTGTCCTCAGAATGAATGGAGAGGTTCCACAACTGCTTTGGTAATATCAGATGCTCTCATCGCTGACATAATAGATATCCAAAGTACAACTACTCAGAGTAGTTTTAATATCAAATCTCAAACAATTCATAGTCCAGCAGTTCACAGTTCACCATAGCCAGAATCTTTAACTCATTCCTTTCTATGATTTTCAGAAAGTGCTCACTTCACTACTAATTCAAAATCATTTTTATCTTCTCATCATATATCATTTATACGTATTCACGTCTCACTGATTGATACCTTTCAGGTAGGAGTAGTAATATCTGTAGCTCCTTTCTCTGATACTCAGTTTAATATAACAAATATAAATAAGAAACCAAAGGAAAGTGCCAGCATAACATATACCGGTACAAGAGCAAGAGAAATAAGTTGTTTGAAATTAAACTTAGAGAAAAGTCCATCTCAGCCACCCTCATTCTTATCGAAAAAATACATAAGTCAGAACACAGGGGACATCATCATATATATCCAAAGGTATATTCACCTTACTACAAGTACAAGTCAAAGAGCTATGATAAGAACCATGTAAATTACGATAAACAAGACATTAAATATCACATGAATTACAAGATCTCATACTGTTTCTATCTTACCTTTAAGATCCTCTGTTTCTAACTTTGATATCCCATCCAAATCCAATATACCATAAGTATAGATAGAAATTAAACCAAATGAAGTTGAGTCCATACTATCTCATAGTCACATCACTCAGCTTTGAGCACACCAAAATAAGTCTCCTTCATGTTCTTTTTCTTCTGCACTTAATACCTCTTTTTTAGCACCAGTGGTTTTATCATCTTTAGTTCCAGTAGTTTTATCATTCGTTTTATTTGATCAGACAGATTTAATATTTATATAACACTTTGTTGGTACTTTAATAGTATCAATTTTTGTTTGTATATCTTGAAAAGTATTAAAAGGCAAACTCAGTGCTGATACTGTTAAGATAGCTGATATAGAGAGTATAAATTGTACAAAAAACCAAGAAAATGGAACAATCAGTACTCAAATAATAAATTTTGGAAGTGCTTGTTTTAATTGATATTTATCCTGTCCTTTTCAAATGATATTCATAAACGCAATCCATATGAGCAGAAATGCAAAGATGAAGTAGACTACATTCGATACAAGTATCCAGATTTCTCTAAAACGAGTATCTAATCAAAATATAGTACCATTTATCCAACCTGGTTCAAGAAACAAAGTTATGAAGTAGGTAACTATTCACACGATCGCACTCAATCAAATAAGTGCGGTATTGATACTACCTGCAAATTTTCACCATTTATCTGCATCATCTACGACTACTACTTCCTTTGGATCTGCAAAAGTGAAGTCTCCCGTGAGAGAAAATATAAACAGAAAAAAACAAAAGTAATAAAATGTCTTCCTATTTTTTGCTAAAAAATTCGTTATAGATGAGATCATGTTTTCAAAAACTTATGTATAATAATTGCAATATAATGTAATATTAGCATATATTTAATATGCTTGCAAAATTTGGAAGCAATAAAAAACTAGACTTATATATAAATCTAGTTTTAATACCTATAGTTCTAAAAAAATCTGTCTCTCAACATTGAGCTGTTTTATAATCGCTGAAATAATTGGTACTGGTATATCTTTTCAAGAATGGGTATTTGGAATCACTATTTTAAAATTATCTTTATTTATCAAATAGTCATGACTTCATCATACAAGAGGTCATCTAAATCATAGTTTCTTGATTTTTCTTATTAATTCCTTTCTATGCAATGGCTTTAGTTTCATTTACTCCTTTTTCATCAACTAAAATCATATCTTTTAATCAAGATAAATACTCCACAACTGCATCTTCTTTCGTTTCTCATACTCAAAATATTCAAGGAGTGTCATTATTAATAAGTGAATATTGCTGTGTCTCTTCATCATATTCAAACTCCACTCCAGCTGATATTTTTTCAAATAAATTTTTTTTATAATTTACTAAATTCATAATTCATAAATATATTAAAAATAATATGTTATCTATATAATAATAAGATATAATACAATTGCAACAAATAGATCTACCCTAACTTCTTTTTTAATATTTCATTAAATATCTTTGGGTTTCATTGTCATTTTGAAGCTTTCATACACTGTCATACAAAAAATCCGAATATATTTGTATTTCATCATTTGTAATCTTCTACCTGTTTTTCATTACTTTTAATAACTTCATCTACTATTGATTCCAAAGCTCATAGGTCATTTTTTTGTCTCAAATTATTTTCATCAATAATAATATCAGCATCTCAACCGTTATTAAATAATTCTTCTACGACTTGTTTAGAGTTCGTTGATGAGAGTTCATCAGCATTTACCAAGTTAATTACCTTTACCAGTTCTTCAATATCAAACTTTAGATCACTTATTTTTTGAATGTCCTCACTTTCATTTATAAGAGCTAATAGAATAGTTGTTATATATGAACAAGATTTTTTTGGATCTTTTGTTTGTTTTACTAATATATCAAAATATTCACTTAAATCTCTGGTTGTAGTTAATATTCTTGCATCATCTTCAGCAAGTTTATATTCATGTAAGTAACGTATTCTTTTTTCTATTGGTAATTCAGGAATTTGTTCTCTTGCCTCTTGAACAAAACTATCTGTTAATTCAATTGGTAATAAATCAGGTTCAGGAAAATATCTATAATCCATAGCATCCTCTTTGCTTCTTTGTGTAGTACTTACTCATTTATCATCGTCCCACCCTCTTGTTTCTTGGTCTACCACTCAACCAGATTCAAGAATCTTAATCTGCCTAGCAGATTCATGATCAATCACTCTTCATATAGCAGAAAAACTATTCACATTCTTTGTTTCCGTTCTATTTCAAAGTTCAGTACTTCCTTCAGCTGCCATTGAAATATTTACATCACATCTCATTTGTCATTTTTCCATATCTGCATCACTTACACCTGCTGCTCTCATTATTTTTTGAAGCTCACGGAGAAACTCCATTACTTCTTCCCTATCATGAAATACTGGATCAGTTACGATCTCCATAAGTGGACTTCCAGCTCTATTATAATCACAGAGTGTTTTTCATCAGGCATGTATCAATTTCCCAGCATCATTTTCTAAATGCATGTGATGAATTGCAAAATCCCTCTCTTCTCCATTTACAATTGTTTTGACACTTCCAGCTCATACAATAGGATCATAAAGCTGAGTAATCTGATATGCTGTTGGATTATCAGGATAAAAATATGTTTTTCTATCAAATCTGGATATCTTATTTACTTCACATCACATAGCTATTCCTCATATAAGACCAAGCCTTACCACTTCTTCATTTAGGGTAGGAAGCATTCCAGGAAATCACATACATACTGAACAAGTATTCGTATTTGGTTCTGAAGCGAGCTCGACTGCATTTTTACACCCACAAAACATTTTCGTTTTTGATTTTATTCTCATATGAATCTCTAGTCATATCGTTTTTACGTATTTTGTCATTTAGACGATTTTTTATATAATAAATCAAACCAGTACTAATATATCTCTTTTGATCATTTTTTCAACAATTTTTTTATTCTAAAAAGAAGCTTTTTCTTGACTAGAAAAAATTAAATGATAAAATGTCATTAGTTTCTTTTCCAAATAACTAGGATTTCAGTGAAATCCCAAGATTTTGAAAAAATTTAATATATAATTATAGCTTATGGAATTACAAATTAAACTACACGTTTGAAATGTTTTAGTAGAATCAAAAGAAGTTATCGAAAGACTTGTAAATGAAAATCTTACGAACAAACTAGATAGCTATCTCGGTAAATATGAAAAAGAAGATGCTGAAGGTACTATTGAACTTCACGTCGATAAGAACAAAAAAGGGTTGTTCGATTCAAAACTACAAGCAAACCTTGATGGTACACACTTTAGGTACGAAAGAGAAGATTATAAAAAACTTGATGATCTTATTAACCACTTATTTGATCACTTTAAAGAAGAACTCAGTAAAAGCTAATTTTAGATATTTCCCCCTTGTACTAGGGGGATTTTTTTTATGAGTCATAGTTAAAAATAAAAAATATGAAATTAAGAATTCAAAGTGTAACACCCGAAATACTCAAACAAGCGGAAGAGTATTTTGATGAGAAATATAAAAATATTATAAAACAGAAATCAAGTCATAAAGAAAGTCTCATAGCAAGATATTTGATTCATCATTATACCTGAAAATACTCTTCCATTTCGCATAAAAAAAATCTTGTTTTTATATGAGTAAATGATAGAAACATCTGAATAGATATTGAGATTTTTAAGCAACGAGATATTTCACTATTACAAAAATTTTCTCAAGAAGAATATAATATCCTATGAGATTATGACTGGAACAATTTCTATACTCTCTGGGTCACAAAAGAAAGTATGATAAAATTTGTAAAATGAAAATTAGACGATATGGAAGACATAAAAATAATAGAAGCGAGTCATATATCAAAAGAAATATCAGATATTCTATTTAATAGAAAACTCATATGAGAATTTCAGTGAAAACTATATACTATATATTCAGGAAAAAAATGAAATATGTTCTATAGTGTTTGTATAGATTAAATATTTATATTATTTCTTTTATAATATAATCAAGAAATACCGTTCATTTATCTGTTATTCTAAGTTTTTTATTCTCAGTATCAAGAAACAAAAGTCCATCTTGTATAAAGTTATCTATTCTGTTTTTATTCAAGTCTGAATAAAGGCTTTTAGAAACTCAAGTAGTTCTGAGTCAAAACATTATTTTTTCTAAAAATATATCCTCTCAGGCAAGAAGCTCTTTTGATATATTTTTTCTTGAATAATACTCTTGAAATATTTCACTATTCGTATACCTCTCTCATTCCATAAGTCAGCTAGCTCAAAGTCCAAATGCGAGTACTTCACTATGATCCCAGTATGCTGAATTATGTTTAGATTCATATCATGGCTTAGCGAAATTAGAGATCTCATATTTAAAAAATCAATTCTTCTCAAGAAAATGAGTTACTTCTAAATACTCATCCTGATAATCTTCAGGCTTTATTCAGAGGTTATCCCAATTATCAGGATACGTAACATTATGAAACTTACTTTTTTCTTCTCTATCTGGTTCATAATAATCTTCTAACATATATACAGAAACATGTTTTATAAATCAAAAGGTATCGAGTAAATATTTGATATCCTTTTTTACTTGTCATTTCTTTGCATATGGAAGTCAAATAATAAAGTCGAGGGATATATTTTCAAAACCAACTTCTCAGATAGTATTGAGAGAATTCATAATGTCTCATTTATCCCCTCTTCATATTTCCTTGAGCGTATCGTGATTGAGTGATTGAACTCATATACTTACCCTGTTTATTCCAATTTCTTTTAGCTGGGCTATATATTCTTTCTCCATTTTATTTGGAGTAGATTCAAGTGAAATTTCTATATTTTTAGAAAATCCATACTTATTTTCTAACGTTTCTATAATTTTTTTTATCTGTATAGTAGTAAGTGTTGAAGGGGTTCCTCATCAAAAATATACAGACTGTAATCATTCTGATACAAGAAAAGGTGAAGAAGTAATTTCTTCACACAAAGAATGAACATACTGAGCAATTCTGAGTGATTGAACATCTCAAACTGATGCAAATCGACAGTACTTACATTTACTTTCACAAAATGGTATGTGAATATAACAAAAACTATTCACACTTATTTGATAAGTTTTCTAAAGAGACGAGCTTATTTGCTTTACAAATTATAGTTCTTCTAAAAGCATTAAAGCTGTTTTCATAGTTTGAAGAATTATCAAGTATAGAAACGATATCTCTATCATATATATTCTTTATTCCTCTATCAAAACTTGCGAGCTCAAAATCTGAATTATAGAAATCTTTTAATACTATATTATAATTTGGATCAATCTTTTCTTCCAACTTATCAGATTCAAGTGAAAGAAGTGATGGGAGGTAATAAGGAAACTTCGATAGATATGCAGAAGCTCCAGAGTCAGTAGTAAGATATGATAACAAATCAGCACCGAGAGGATAATTTGAAGTCTCTTTATTCATAACAAAATAATGATAATTCAATAGGGTCTTCCCATCTCAAGAAAAGTAGTGTGGAAAAGGCTCTGCTCTTAAAAAACTTTTTGAAAATCCTTTTTCATCAATTTTTTTAATAAGTCTTGGATATCACATAACCATAAACGTCTCTCATTTCGAAAACAAATCTAAGTTATCTTGCCCTAAAGTCTTGAGTTCAGTAAATTTTGAATTATAAGCATTTTTTCCATCATCATCTCCAAAGAGGAGATAGCTAGCAAGCGATTGCTTTAACTTCGTTCCTGTAACATCCAAGAGTTTATTCACTCAACTCTCTAGCATAAAAAACTGAGTCACAATATCTGCTACACCATAAACGGTAGAACCATTTCAAATTCAGATAGGAATCACGTTTGGAAATCTCTTTCTTAATGCTCCTATAAGATTATTCAGTGAAGGAAGTGATGTAAGATCAGCTGATTTTATATACCTTCTATTATAAAAAATTCATAACGTCTCATATCAAACTGGAACTCCCGCTAAAAATTCTTTCTCCTTTCATTCAGAATCTGTATAAGTTAAAATCAGGTTATCTCAAAAAACTCATTTATATTTCTTTCTAAAATCATTTGGATTAATAATATTTGGATCTATTCCTGAGATTTGCTCAAAGAAAACCGGTTCCTTTTCCCCATTATTTAAGACAAATATATCAGGAGCCTTTCATTTTGTAATAGCACTTGTTAACGCGTAATAATACTCTTCATAATTCGTAAAACTTTCCACATTGATAATAGTTTTCTTATATTCTGGTTTTATACTCTTAAAATTTTCTAAGAATAGAAGAAAGTCACCTTTATCATCTCAAACAACCCAAATATTAAATGTATCAGACTTGGTTTTTTCAATACCTCACTTGTTTGTAGATGATCTGAGTGCAAACACTCAAAAAATAAACAAAGCTATTAATATAGCTCCTATAATTCCAAATATTATTTTATTTTTGTTCATATTTTATATATCAGATAATAAGTGAAGGTGTATATGCATAACCTCTTGCCCACCCTTTGCTCAAACATTAAAATTCAGTTTGTACCCTTCCGTTATTCATAAATCTTTTGCAAGACGTTTGGCAACAAAAAACATGTCAGCTACTAATTCTCTATCTTCAAATTCTAGATCATTTATAGTTGGTATTTCTTTCTTTGGAATAATAAGAAGATGCGTTTTTGCTTTTGGATTTATATCTTTAATCACAATTATTTTTTCATCTTCATAAAGTTTTTCACTTGGTATCTCACCAGCTATGATTTTTGTAAAAATAGACATTTTATATATAACTTAATATATTAATACTCAATATTACTAAAATTATCGAAATCTTTTGATGACTTATCAATGGTAAATGTAGATTTTGATGCCCCCAAAGAAAATATGGCTATGTATCAAAAAACGGACAAAGTAAGAAGTAATATAATCAATAAGAAAGTAACTTTTTCTATATGATTTGAAAAATTCTTAAATTTATATGCATGTATCTTCGCTACAATGCAAAATCCCCAAATAACAACAAGAAATAACGTATATAATCAAATGTATGCTATCAACATGATAAAGTAAAAAATAAATAATTCCCTTATAATAGAATGGTACTCAGGGTAGAAAAAGAAGAGTTTCTAACTCCATCTATTATATTTGTTATTTTTTTTTTGCAAATTTTAAAATCTTTTGATATAATATCTAAGTAAAGACCAAAAAGATAATATTCTTTATAAAAAATATTCCATTAATTAATATACAAAATGGCTGAAATAACACAAAATTGAAAAACTTTTATTATCGATGAAGAGAGTCAAGCAAAGTACTCAGAACTCATAAAAATGATACTTGCTACTGAATCTATGGATGATGATGAGAGACAGTATTGGTTTGATATCATGCCTTCAATGACCGATAGCCAAATTGATAGGCTTTTCAATATACTTGATACTGAAAGAAAAAAACTTGAAGAACTTGAGGTAAAATATCAAGAAGAAATTAAAGACCTTAATGAGAAACATCTCATCGAATGGCAAGATTTCCAAATGAAAGACTCAAAAAAGAAAATTGCAGCTGAAGAAGCGAAAGAAACTGAAGATGATGCTGATGATGTACTCAAAATGTTAAATAATATATAAAAAATAAAAATCCAAGTTAAATACTTGGATTTTTATTTTTTATATATTTCCAATCTCTTCAATTATTCACTCTATCATCTGAGTATATGTATATCTTGGAAGATTTAATTCACCTAATTTACTGATATCTGTTTGATGATTTGGAAGAATATGTGGATAGTGTTCCTGTTCTACTTTCACACCAAAATGACTCGCAATATCCTTTGCACAACGATATCTCGTTACTGATTCTGGGACTGAAACTGGAATAGTTTCAGTGATTACCTTATTTTCTAAAATAGATTCTATCACTTCTGAAACATGCTTCAACCAAGTCGGTTTAAATTCTAAAATATGATCATAGGAATCTCACTTTCATACTCTTATGTTTCTCAGTAATTTATTAAAGTATGTATCACTACTCGTATATGGACTCACACCTAAAATAAGAGAAGGCCTCAATATAATGAATCATTCCTCTGCTTTTTTAACGATTCATTCACACTCAGCCTTTGTTCTTCCATATACACCTCCAGGTTTTACTACTGCAGAAGATGAAATAAAAATTATTTTAGATCCATACTTATTCGCAGCATTAACAAGAAACTCTGTTGCACGACAATTCGTCAAAAATGCTTGCTGAGGATTTTTCTCACACCAAGAACCAACGGTACTCGCTGCTGCATGAATAATATATTCTGGTTGAGTATCTTGTATAAGCGAAAATACTGCAGATTCATCGGTAATATCTAACTCTACCAAATCATCAAACAATTTATTTGTACGATATGTTCCTACTACCTCTCTTCAACTTTGCTTGAGATCATCATAGATTTTTCCTCATACATATCAACTCGCACCAGTAATTAAACCTTTCATAAACTTTTAAAATACTATAATATTTTTCATTATTATAATACTTTATCTAATTAAGTAAATAGTAGTTTATAAATTTTATTTAAAAGCCTATTTCAAAGAAATAATAGATGAGAAATTTACTTATAAATTTCTCATCTATTTCATAACTTTAATTATTATGGAAAGCAAAAAATAAACCTCCCAAATTGGGAGGTTTATTTTTTTATAAAAGATGAATTAAAAATCACTTTCATGTTCCATTTCAGTCATTACTTCTTCAATATGACTCTCAGATATATCTACTCATTCATCTTGTCCATCAAAGTATTCTGATTCTAATTCGTAACCCTCAGTATTAATTTTCCTATACTGTTTTCAAGCAGGAATTTGTCTACCGATAATTACATTTTCTTTCATCTCATTAAACTTATCAATTTTACCTGATACAGATCATTCTACAAGAACTCTTACTGTTTCCTGGAATGAAGCTGCAGATAACCAAGAATCAGTGTAGAGTGAAATCTTTGTTATACCAAGTAATAACCTTTCAGCAATTCAAGCTTTCTTTCCTTCACTTAATAGTCTATCATTCTCTTTTTTAAATTTAATAATATCTACTATATCACCTGGGAAGAATTCTGTATCTCATTTAGACGTTACTCTCACTCTTGAGAACATTTGTCTTACAATAAGCTCAATATGTTTTGAATTTACTGTCTGTCACTGAGAAGCATAGATAGCTTTGATATCATCAACTATATATTGTTCTGTAGTAAGTACTCAAGCAACTTCTTTTAGTTTCTGTAAATTGAGAGATCATTCAGTAATTTTTTGTCAAAGTTTTACTTTTTCACCATCTTTTACAAGAAGTGTTTTTCATAGTCCAAATACGTATTCAAATACTCTTGGTTCTATATCTTTTATGATCATTACTCCATTATCTATCTTCGTAATTACTCAAGCAAACTTTGATACAAGCTTTTGTTTATCAGTAGTACTTCTTGCAAGTATCTGTTTTACCTTGATTTCTTGTCATACTTTCACTGCTACATCAAAATGTTCTTCAAAGTAATATTCATCAGTAACCAGTTCTTCCCCTCTTACTCTTACGAGTAATTCAGATTCTGTATGTTCTATTTCAACGATTCCATCAATATCTGAAATTTCAGCTTCTGCTTTTGGAGCTCTTGCTTCAAATAGTTCTTCAACTCTTGAAAGCCCCTGTGTCATATCTCATCATTCTTTCGCTACTCAACCCGAATGGAACGTTCTCATCGTTAACTGAGTACCTGGCTCTCAAATCGATTGTGCTGCTACCACTCATACTGGATTTCAAATTTCTATTTCTCTATTGAGTCAGAGATCTAATCCATAACAAGCCTTACAAACTCAACCTTCTGTTTCACACGTAAGAACTGATCTAATATCCACTTGTGTAACCTTATTATCATTAAGAATTTTTAGGTTATCTTTATCGATAATAGTACCAGCTGGAAGAATAATTTTTCCTTTTGCATCTTTTACATCTACTGCAATAGTACGAGAGTAAATTCTCTCTTCAAAGTTTTCATCAAAACTCGATTTCTTATCTCCTGCAACTACTTTCTTGTAGTGTACCGTATTACAATCATCTTCTTTAATAATAATGTTTTGACTCGAATCAACTAATCTTCTCGTGAGGTATCATGATTGTGCTGTTTTTAGGGCCGTATCTGATTTACCTTTTCTTCAACCATGGGTTGCAATAAAGTATTCGAGAGTAGAGAAACCTTCTTTTAGAGTAGATTTAATAGGAAGTTCTATAGTTTTTCAACTTGTAGAGGCTACCAAACCTTTCATTCAACATAATTGAGTAATATTTCACCAATTTCATCTTGCTCAAGAATCTATGAAGTTATATACGTGATTCTTCGGATCAAATCACTCCTTCATTTCTGTTTCAATAACTTTCTTAACATCAGCCCAAATAACAATTGACTGCGCATATTTCTCTTCTTGAGTCATAAAGCCATCCCAATGTTTCTTTTGAATATATTTTACTTTTTCACCAGCCTCATCTAAAAGCTCTTTCTTATTTCCTGGTAATACCATATCTTCTTTTGAAATTGAAAGACCAGATATAGTAGAATATTTATATCAAAAGTTTTTAATCTGATCTACAAATGTAGCCGTAACCTCAGATCAGAGAGTTTCAAAAGAATCAGCGAGAATTCTACCAAGAACTTTTTTCTTTAGTGTTTCATTAATGAAACCAAGTCCTTCTGGTACAATTTGATTGAAGAGTAGTCTTCCATAACTGGTTTCTACTATTTCACCATTGAGCCTTACCTTTATTTTTGATTTTATTCATACTACTCATGCATCATATGCATTTCATAAATCAGAAAAACCTGAGAATACTTTTCATGCTCATAGTCCCGTTTCATCAAGAGCAGTAACATAGTAACACCCAAGAATCATATCTTGAGAAGGAGTTACTATTGGCTCACCAGATGATGGAGCTAAAAGATTCTTTGAAGTTACCATAAGTTCACGTGCTTCTTCCTGAGCTCTTTCTGTAATAGGAAGATGAACGGCCATTTGATCTCCATCAAAATCGGCATTAAACGCTGTACAAGTAAGTGGATGAAGCTGAATTGCTTTTCCTTCTACCAATACTGGTTTAAAAGCTTGAATAGAGAGTCTATGAAGTGTTGGTGCTCTGTTAAGAAGTACATATTTTCCATCTATTACCTCATCAAGTGCATCCCATACCTCTTTTGTAGATTTTTCTATAAATTTTTCTGCATGTTTAATGTTGTACACTACCCCATTTTCTATCAATTTTGATATAACAAAAGGTTTAAAAAGGATGAGCGCCATAGTTTTTGGCAGTCCACATTCATCTATATTTAAATCCGGCCCAACTACGATTACAGATCTTGCAGAGTAATCTACCCTCTTACCAAGTAGATTCTGTCTGAATCTTCCTTGTTTTCACTTGAGTATTTCTGTAAGAGATTTTAATTTCTTCTTGTTTGCCGAAACAAAACCTGATCTGTTTGTTCTCGTCTCACCAGTGATCAACATGTCAACTGACTCTTGAAGCATTCTTTTCTCATTTTTGAGAATTACATCTGGAGCTCCAAGTTCAATAAGTTTCTTTAGTCTATTATTTCTATTTATTACCCTTCTATAAAGATCATTCAAGTCTGCACTGGCAAACCTACCACCATCCAACTGAATCATAGGTCTGAGATCTGGTGGAATAATAGGAAGTGCATTGAGTATAAACCACTCTGGCCTTTGACCTGACTTCAATAGGTTCGATGCCAGTTTGATCTTTTGTAGTAATTTCTTTTGCTTTATTTGAGTTGCTACTCTTAATTCTTTTTCACAATCCTCAATAAACTGAAGAAGATCTATTCTCTTTAATAAGATTTGTAGATACTCAGCTCCGGTTCCTCATACAAATACATGAGGGAACTTCGTAACAAGAATTCTATATTCTAGTTCACCAACAATCTCTCATACTTTCAAACTTTGTAAACCTTCTTTTAAACTTTCAAATTCTTCAACAAGATCATCAAGACCTTTCATCAATAGCGCTTCTGCTTGAGTAAATTTCTTTGCTGTGAGTTCTTTTTTCTCTTTTTGTATTTTGAGTTCATTTACTTCTTTTTGAATCGTTTTTTGCATTTCTGTCTTAGAAACCTTGAATCTTTCTTCAAGTTCACTGAGCGTTTGCACTCTTTGATCCTCATATACCTCAACGATGATATATGAAGCAAAGTAAGCTACTTGTTCTAGTTTCTTAACTGGAAGATCTAATAGTAATCCGAGTCTACTTGGAACTGATTTCAAATACCAAGTATGAGCAATAGGTGCATGAAGATCTATATATCACATTCTTTCTCTTCTCACAGATGCTTTAGTAACTTCTACTCCACATCTTTCACATACGATTCCCTTGTATCTAATTCTCTTATACTTACCACAAGCACATTCATAGTTCTTTCTTGGTCCAAATATTTGTTCACAAAATAATCCTCATCTTTCTGGTCTTTGTGTTCTGTAATTTATTGTTTCACTTATAAGTACTTTTCCATGTGAGAGGTCTCTGATCCTTTCTGGAGAAGAAAGTCCCAAACCAATTCAAGCTAAATTATCAAGATTCTTTCATTTCGTAATATCCTTTTTTCATATATCCCTTCCTATCTCCGAAAAATCCGTAATCTTATCATTCAGAAAATTATCCAAACTTTTATCAAACATATTTTATAATTAATTAATAATTTATTCATGCATTCGCATATTTATATAGATCCATAGAGCATTCATATAGAGTTACTCAGCTTCTTTTTCTTCTGTAACTTCTTCAGCAACTACTTTTTCTTTTTTAGCAGTTGTTTTTTTCTTTGTTTCTTTTTTCTTCTCTTTTATTTCTTCTTCTTTCTTCTCAGAAACACTATTCTGAACTCTAATTATTTCTTCATATCTTGCCATAATTTCTCACTCTCTCTCAATTAACTCACTCTTGTCTAATAGATCTAAATTTAATCATATAGCTTGTAATTCCTTTATCAATACATGGAATGATTCAGGGATATTTGGTTTCTTTATAGGAGCATTTTTTACGATTGCTTCATAGGCTTGCGTTCTTCAAGCAACATCATCGGATTTGATAGTAATCATTTCTTGTAGTATATTTGATGCTGCATACGCTTCAAGAGCCCACACCTCCATCTCTCAGAATCTTTGTCCTCAGTTTTGAGCCTTTCATCCAAGTGGTTGTTGTGTAACCATAGAGTATGGTCATACAGATCTTGCATGTATTTTATCTTCGATCAAATGATGAAGTTTTAACATATACTTTGTCCCAACCATCGTTCTTTCTTTGAATGGTTCTCCTGTTTCCCCATCGAATAGTTGTACTTTTCCATCTGGATCCATTCATGCTAGTTCCATAACATCTCAAATTTGATCAAGTGACATACCGTTTAGAATCGGAGTTGCTACTTTGGTACCAAGTTTTGAAGCTGCCATTCATAGATGTGATTCAAGTACTTGTCCAATGTTCATTCTCGATACAACTCAAAGTGGATTGAGCAGGATATCAACTGGAGTTCCATCTTCCATAAATGGCATATCTCAAACAGGTACTACCCTGGATACGATTCATTTATTCCCATGTCTTCCGGCCATTTTATCTCATACTTCAATTTTTCTTGTTTGAGCAACATATACCTTTACCTGAGTAAATACTCAAGTTGGAAGGTTGTCACCGTTTTCTCTCTTAAGAACATGAACATTTAAAACCTTTCCTCATTGTCCTGAAGGAAGTCTCAAAGAAGAGTCTTTTACATCTTTTGATTTATCTCAGAATATCGCTCTCAAAAGTCTTTCTTCTGGAGAAAGTTCTTGTTCTCCTTTTGGAGTAATTTTTCATACTAATATACTTCATCCCTCTACAAATGCACCGGTTCTTATCACACCATCAGCATCTAAGTCTTTTAGCTTTGAAGCTGATACATTTGGGATATCATCGGTTGTTTGTTCCGGTCAAAGTTTTGTTTCTCTTACGTCGATAGAGTATTCCTTTATATGTATAGACGTAAAAGAATCTTTTTCAACTAAACGGCTTGATATAATAATCGCATCCTCGAAGTTATATCCATGCCAAGTCATATATGCAACCGTCAGATTTTGACCAAGTGCCAATTCTCAGTTTTCTATTGCATGACCATCACAAAGAATTTCACCTTTCTTTACCTTTTGTCCATTTGAAACCAAAGGTACTTGGTGAACAATCATATCATGGTTTGATCTTGCAAATGTTGTTAATTCATATAATTTTTTATCTCAAGACTTATAAAGCATAGTAATATGCTTTGCATCTACTCAAATTACTTCCCCATCGTCTTCAGCAAGAATTACATATCCTGATCATTCTCAGATAATTCTTTCCATTCATGTTCCAACAACTGGAGCAGTTGGTCTTACTAAAGGTACTGCTTGTCTCATCATGTTCGACCCCATTTCAGCTCTCGTTGCATCATCATGCTCTAAGAAAGGAATGAGGGCTGTTTCTACTGACATCGTTTGTTTTGGAGATACATCTATATGAGTAATCTCTCTTACATACGAAATAGTAGGTTCGTTTCATGCTCTTGATGAAATTCTCGTTGTTATAAAATTTCCATAGTCATCTACCTCAGTATTTGCCTCCGCAATATTCAATGTTCTTTCTTGATGTGCATCAAAATAATCAAACTTACTTCCTAGAAATCCTCTTACTTCTACTTCTTTTGCTTTTATCTTTGATTTAATGTCTTTTGCATTTTTCTCCGTAATCACTTCTTTGTCTTTTACTATCACTTTTCCATCATCCCCAGAGATATCACCTAATGCAATTCTATTTACAAGTGATTTTCCATCATTTGCAACATTATGCTCTATAACTTGAAAAGGAGTAAGAATAAAACCATACTTATCAACTTTTGCATACGAAGAAAGGTGAAGTACCAATCAGATGTTTGGTCCTTCAGGTGTAGCAATTGGACATATCCTTCCGTATTGAGTTGGATGTACATCCCTCACTTCAAAAGATGCTCTTTCTCTGGTTAATCAACCAGGTCAAAGTGCAGATATTCTTCTCTTGTGCCCTAATTCAGAAAGTGGATTTGACTGATCCATAAATTGTGAAAGCTGAGAAGAACCAAAGAATTCTTTCAGTATTGCTATAATCGGTCTTGAATTTATAAATGTTCCAGGTGTAGAGTCTTCGAGTTCTACAATCGTCATTCTATCTTTCGCAATCCTTTCCATCCTTGCGATTCATACTTTGATTTTATCAGTAACCAATTCTCAAACTGATCTTACTCTTCTATTTTCTAAATGATCTATATCATCAAGAGTATGGTTATCTTTTCCTGATACTAGATTTAAGTAGTATTTCAGTGCTGTTACAATGTCCTCCAAACTTAAAAATTTTCCATTCTCATCAGTGTATTTTGTTTTTATACCAAGTTTAGAAGTCATTTTCATTCTTGCTATCTCTCCAAGATCAAATCTTTTTTCATCTTTAAAGGTTACATCAAAAAGCTCTTCTACTCTTTCATCAGTAGCTAAATCACCTGGTCTGAGTAATTTATAAAGACTATGTAATGCTTCAAGTCTATTGGTTGTTTTATCTTTTTCTAGTGTTGGAACAATATTGGTTGCAATAACGTCGTCTCATAATCCCTGAAATTCATTCAGAATTTCAGCATTTGATTCCAATCCAAAAGCTCTCAAGACTATTGAGATTGGTAATTTTCTTTTTTTGTCTATTTTTACGTTTATAATTCATTTTTTCTCTATATCTATCTCAAACCAACTTCATCTTGCAGGAATAAATTTCAAAGAGTGTCCATTATCTCCGAGTGTAAAGAATATACCAGTTGATCTAATGATTTGGTTTACAATTACTCTTTCAATTCCATTCACGATAAACGCTGCAGATTCTGTCATAAGAGGTATTCCACCCATATATACATCCTGTTCTTTGATTTCTCCTGTTTCTTTATTTAGCATTTCAAGTCTTACTTTGAGTGGTGCTTCATAGTTTAAGTTCTTTCTTTTACAAGTTTCTGGATCAAACTTTGGTTCTTCCAAAGCAAATCCTTTATAGTATATATCTACTTTTTCCCCAGAAAAGTCTGATATAGGAAAACTATCAGCAAATACTTTATCGATTCCTGTTTCCAGAAAATCTTTATACGAATCAAGTTGTACCTCGAGTAGTTCTGGTATTCCTGCAATCGATGTATCATCGGTAAAGAAATGCCTTCATTTTATATCGTAGAGACTCCCTACTTCAACTTTCTTAGAAGCTGCTTTTGCCATTTTTTACAAGTTAGTGAGCTAAAAAAACAAAAAAATTATAGATTAACTGAAGTACTCAATCGAGGAATAATAACTATAATTCTTATACACAAAAAACTGCACTACTTCATCAGAAAAACACATTCGAAAGTAGTACGATCGGGACTATTATAGTTATTTATGGGAAAAAGCAAGAGTTTTTTGAGATAAAAAAAGAAAAACTTTTCATAATCCCTCCCCCTGCGGGTACTCCCTTTGAAAAAGGGAGATATAGAAAAAGTACTGTTTTTTTATTATATTCCTTTCCCTTCGTATAAAGAATAAGGGCTATAAATATAAAAAACTTTGTAAAAATATATTTCTTCCATAATATTCGAAAGATTAGTTTTTAAAAAATGACATATAATACAATGAATAAAATAATAAAGTTGTTTATCTGAATACAAGTCATCATAGTAGGAATTGGAATTGCACTGATGGTAGACTACAAAAACTTCGTTTCAGAACCTATTACCACTCAGGAAAAAATAATAGAAATAGAGTCCTGAGATACTTTTAAAAGTATCTGAGACAAAATAGATTGAATCAATGAGAGGTGGCTAAAACTCTACCTCAAACAAAATCCACCCATATTTGAACTGCATATATGAAAATATAGAATTCCTGAAAATAGCACTCTAGAACAAATAATTGAAAGCCTCAAAAAACCGATAGTAGAAGAAGTGCAAGTAACTCTCCTTGAATGATGGAATATATATGATATAGACGAACACCTGTTTAAAAAATGACTTATAGAGAAGAAAAATAACTATATAGAATATGTAAATAATACAGAAAAAATAGAAAAGCTCTCTGAATTCTTCCCTTTTATAAAATGAGTAGAAAGCTTAGAATGATTTCTCTATCCAGATACCTACTCAACCAAAATAGACTTTCATATAAATCTCTTTGTCATCCAACAACTTGAAAACTTTGAAAAGAAAGTATATAACAAACTCCTTACAAAGTACTCAAACGAAACTATATATGACGTCATAACTCTTGCTTCGATAGTAGAAAAAGAAGAAAAGAATCTAAAAAACAAAGCAACCGTAGCTGGAATACTGAAAAAAAGACTCAATGAATGATGGATGATAGGAGCTGATATAACCGTCTGCTATCCTCATAAACTCACCAGTGAACAATGTAAATTGGTAGTAACCAAGTACATCAATCAAAAAAATGAATACAATACAAGAACTATGGTATGACTCCCAAAAACTCCTATCTGAAACCCAAGTTTTGAAACGGTGAATGCTACTATAAACGATAAAAAAACTCCCTATTATTACTATCTCCACGATATCAAGAACGGAAATATCTATTATGGAAGAACCAATAGTGAACATGAGAGAAATAAGAGATTGTATTTGAGGTAATCCCTCCCCCCTAACGGGGTACTCCCTTTGAGAAAGGGAGATTCAAAAATTAATCACAAAAAAACATCATCTAGTACGGGATGATGTTTTTTTGTAAAATTAACTATTAGTTAATTTCAAGAATTGCTTCTATATCTAATTCTTCTTCTACTTCACTTTCATTAATTCTATCATCAATGATATCTTTTAATGCTTCTAATTGAGATAAAAGAGCATCTTTTTTCTCTTCTGATAGTCTCGTATTATTAGAATATACTTCGATAATTCCATCTATTTTTTGACTAATAGCATCAAGTCTATCAGTTGGAATTTTTTCTAGTTTGTTTCCAAGTTTATTTACAAAAGCTTTTTTGTATTTTCCAACTAGTTCTTTCTTCTCTTCTCTAAACTCTTTTCTTTTCTCAGATATTTCATTTCTGATTTCTCTGTTTTCTTTATATACTTCTCTTCTTTCTTTTAATGCTGCAGTAGCTTCAGAATCTTCAGGAAGTGCTGCTTTTACTGCTTCATAATGTTCTTCTCTGAGAGTATGAAGTTCTTCTTTTAGTTCTTCTACCGCTTCATCATCTCCATCTTCGTGCGCTGCTTTGAGTTCTTCTAGAAGAGCATCATTTTCAGCTTTAAATGTTTCTTTTAGCTCTTTTAATTCTTCTTTTACTTCATCTGAAAGATCTTGTATTCCTTCTTTAATTTTTCCTTTATTTTCTTCTCTGTATTCTTTTAGATTTCCTCTTTGTTCTTTTCTTTTTTCTTTCATATACTCTTTCTTTTCATCATTGAGTTCTTTCATTTCTTTCCTCTTTTCGTCTCTCATTTTATGCATTTCTTCTTTATTTTCATCTCTCTCTAATTTTCTTGCTTCCCTTTCTTCCTCGTGTCTCTTTCTTTCTTCATCTCTATTAGCATCACGTTCTTCTCTTTCTTCATCTGTTAGGTCATCATCTTCATAATCATCCTCGTAGTCGTCTTCATACTCATCACTATCTTCATCATCAGTATCAACTTCTTCTTCAGTAGTAGTCGTTGTTGTTGTAGTAACCGTAGTTCCATCATCTGTAGTAGTCGTTGTTGTTTCTTCTGCATTTGCCCCAAGAGTACATAGAACAGAAATTAACAATACACTTAATAACTTATTAACTGCTTTCATAGTTATAAAAATAAGTAAATAAAAATAATGCCTCCTTAAATTTAGAGTATAAATTTAATAAAAACATCTATGATACTATAGTAAAACAGTCCAAAAGCAATAAAAGGGGATGAAAAGGCATTGCTTTTTACTTTATTTGATTTATGGAGATATATTATGAATGATTTTTTGAATAATCCCTCCCCCTGGCGGGGTACTACCCCAGGGCACTCTCTCTTATCCTTACAGGATAATTCACCTTGTCCCTTTGGAAAAGGGAGATTTTAAGTGGATAATCAATTTCATTATACTATTTTTTTAATCTCCCTTTTCCAAAGGGAGTACTCGAGGTACGAGAGGGAGGGATTATTCAAAGTTTCATTATGTATCATCTACCAGTATTTGATCATTGAGTTGTTTGAGTCTCTCTCATAGTTCCCTTCATTCTAATGCTGGATATTTTTTCATGATATCCTCTCCAGTTAAGAATGTTTTTGTTTTGAGAAGCTCTTTGAACTCTGAGTATATTTTCAGAATTTCATTGAAGGTATCAAGTTTCTGAGGGATTCTTCATTTATTATCAGCTTCTCATACGAGAAGGAGTTCGTCAAAATATTTGTGCATCATGAGCTTCCTTGCTTTGAATTTTTTCATAGTAGGAATCTTAAACACCCTCAGGTGCTCGGTGATAATAAAAGATATTCTCTCAGAGAAACTGTTAGAGAATTTGAGTCTTTTTACTATATTGCCCTGAAACATCTCAGCTCATACATGCTCGTGGTCATAATAGTGTCCCTCTCCATCTTCTCATACTGAATAGGTAGGTCATTTCCCGATATCATGTAGAAGTATGGACCAAAGGAGTAGGAGCTTCGTTTTCTCATCCAGTGATGTTTCACGCTCTATAATAGTATTCATTTCCTCTACACACATTTTTGTATGTATCCATACGTCTCACTCCATGTGCCATTTATTTCCTGGATACTTATCAAGGCAGGCGAGTTCGGGAAGAAATATATCGAGAAATCCTATGGTTTTGAGGTCTTCGAGTGACCTGGTGTTACTTGGATCTAAAAGCATTTTATCGAGCTCTTGTCTGATTCTTTCTATGGGGAGGTTGGTGAGTATTTTTATATTCTTTTTCAGTATTTCCCAATATGATTCATCAGCGAATGAAAACCCGTATCTATTTTTGAACCTGATACATCTGAGTATTCTCAAGGCGTCTTCTTGAATTCTTTCCTCTATGTTTCCAACGAATCTGAGGAGTTTGTTTTCTATGTCTTTTATCCCGAGTTCTGGGTCAATATACTCTTGTCTCTTTGGATCATAATAAATCGCGTTACAGCTAAAGTCTCTTCGTTTTGCATCTATTTCAAGACTATGAGTAAACTTCACTTCCGCTGGTTTTCTATAATTTACACTTCCTATATCTTCTCTAAAAGTGGTCAGTTCAAAGGTTTCTCCTCATTCTGATACGATGCATGTTCCATACTTCTTCCCTATTTCTCATACTACATTCAAGACTTTTTGAACTTCTACTGGTGTGGCTTCGCTTACGAGGTCTATGTCTCCTTCATTTTCATTTCACATAATTTTCTCACGACAATAGCCTCATACGATGTAGAGGTTTTTATCTATTGTTTGGAGTTTGTCATGTATTTTGAGTATGTTTTTCATCTGATGGTATATATTTTCTAAATACGGTATCGAGGATATCAGTTGGTATTTGATTGTTGTTGTATTTCTTTGCTTTGTTCTGTATGTATGTTATTTGTTCTTCTAGAAAATCATTAAGAATTGGTATTTTATTTCCTTTCCCCATTTCTACTCAGGATCTCTTTTTTTTCAGGAGCTCATCTATTTCATTTCTAAGTTCGGGTGATATCAGTTCACAGTCTTCGTAGAGTTTTTGAAATTCCATTGGTGGTGGGGTTCCATTTTTATCGATCCATAGGCAGGCGAGTATTGGTCTGAGTACGTAGAAGTACTTTTTTATCTTTACTGGTTCTTGTTTGAGGTACTCTCTATAGTTTCGTCATCCCATACTCAGGTAGTGGAATATATGACTTATGGGTGAGAAGTATGTATCTTCTATTTGTAATACTTTTTCTCTAAATTCTGATTTTTGTGAATATATGATAGGGGATTTTATCCATTCTGAAAAGCTTGGGTTTCCTTTCTGAAATAGTTGGAGTGCTTTTTTGAGGTCCCAGCCGTTTATGTCTATGAGGTCAACGATTGGGTAATCGATTACGTCTCTGTTTTTTCAAATTGATAGGTAGTAGTCAATTTTGTGTGCATAGATAAATCTAATGTCGAAGTCACTGTCTTTTGATTCGAATCCCCAGGCGCGGGATCAGGATTCGATAGCGAGGAGTACTTCTACATCGTGTTCTTTTTCTACTTCTTTGAGTTTTTGTTGGATTTCGGAGAATGTGTTTGGTGGGATCGGGTTCATTGAAATAGTATAATTTTTTAAAAATATATTATATGTATTATAAATAAAGTAGCAAGTTTTGTTCTTGCTACTTTTCGTGGAATGAGTGGGTAACTATTGAATTAAAGAGAGGATAAACTTATTATCAATATTATAATTCAAGCTGTATAAATAATAATAGGAAGTATCGTAAACCATATCATTGCCCTGAATTTATTAATTCCTTTTACTATCATTACAGATTTATAGCTTATGTAGACCGAATGATAGAGGGCTACTATTAATAATATAGATAAAAATATCTCAACATAATCTACAAAAGTACTTAAAGTACCTTCAAAGTTATACACTTCTATTGGTGAGCTATAGAAAATAGTGTCTCATATAGTTATTAACACTGCTATAAGTGCTACAAAAAATCAACTATAGAGATAAATTTTCTTTGCTAAAAGTGGAGAGTCTTCTCACTTTGACCATTTTATCCTGAGGTTATAAAACCAAGATCATATAAGCAGGTATATATATCAAGCAATCACTCAAGCTACCACAACCAAGACCCAATAGAACATCCAATCTGTGGCAAAAAATGAATCATTATAGTTACCTGATCAATAAGCAGATTTTGTTAGCACTTTCTCCAATCTATTAATACCTTTGGAGAGGAAAAAGATAAATATTACTGCTTCAAAGAAAGGCATATCTTGAAAGTCAGTTTTTATATTTTCCTTAAAAAATTTCTGTGGTTTTATAAGAAGTTCTTTTAGGGAATCTAAAAGTGAAGGATTTTCAGGGTGTATTTTTTCGCTCATATTTCATTATTAATTATAAAATTTTTATATATTCAAAGGTTTTCTTATTTCTGTTAAAGTTCATGTTGATTCTGAGTGCGTACTATATGGGGTGGTTTCTCGTATATTTGATTATGTTTTAGGTGGAGTTTGGAGTGATAGTTTGAATACTTTATTAAAGTAATTAGATTAACCTATAAAAAACATTATATCAATAGAGAGAAATATTTTCAAAAATAAGGTTTTTTGATTGTTTGAATCATTTATTTTTTTCTTTTAAATCAAAGAATTCCTCTTCATTTAATTTACCCGATTTAACTCATTCTTCAGAATAATACTCTTCATATATATTTCAGATGTAAGAACTCATACTTCAATTTGGAATAAAAAATTCTTTTACAAAAGGATCTGTCATTTTGCTTGGTTTTATCCAAAATTCTCATGGAATAAATTTAACTATATCCTTTCTTTCAAAAATTCAAAAAAGTGATTTTAATAATTTGCTAAAGTTCTCTAATATTATTTTTTCACTTTCTTTAAATAAATGACCTTTATTAAAATGTACGGATTGATTTCTATAGCTTTCAAATTTTTTAAAAAGTTTCTTTTGTTCTATAGTTAAATATCACCAATCAAATAATATATTGATCATTAAATCCCAGTTTTGATTAGGAGTAGATTTGTGTACTTTTTTATACAGAATATCTGCTTTATTATATTTTTTTAATTTTTCTATCATAACATTCAATATTCTTTCCAGTAAGGTGCATGTAGAAACGATAAATGGATATGTATATCACATTATATAACTATTAAATATTTCATTTAAAAATTCAGTGTATTCATTAATAACTAATATATACGATTCAATATGCATTATTCTTTCCTTTTTAATTTCAAAGTCATCATTTCAAAATCTATTAATTATATTATTTTCTATATCCAAAGAATTATTTCTCAAAATATTAGCTTCTCAACTAAAATGAAATGATCTTAATCTTATATATCTCTGAATATTTTCACAAGCTAAATTAATACAAATATCTTCCACTAATCATTCTTTTTTTATATCGAAAATATGCTTTTCATTACAATAAGTGCATTTATCAATTATTATTTTTTCCATATATTTAATAAATTACAAATATTCACTTAATATAATACAAAAAAAGAGAGGTAATCAAAGTAATTATTTCTCTTTTTCACTTAAATTAGATTTAGAACCTAGACTCTTGCTACTTTTAGTCAAAGAAACTCGTAATTATCGAAAGAGGAGACAAAATATAAGACAAAATCAGAAAAATATCTTTTTTATCCTTTGAGAAGTATTGAAAACTAATACGTTGTATTACTATTACTAAAAGCAAAACTTTAAACTCGCTTCCTCAATCAAAGGCTCAATCAAACAAGCTTTTATCTTCTTTAAAAACCTTTTTTACAACCCTTACAGCAGCACGAACTTTTCTCCTCTCTCTCATAGTAAACTTATAATTAGCATGAAGTTCGTCTTTTATATTTTTAAAAAAAAATTTATTTCATGAATCAAATATACTATAAATAGTCATAGAACCATATAGAATAATAGCAGTTTTTCTATCTATATAAGTTTCAGCTCAATGAAAGTCTTTCACTCAAGAAGCTTTTATCATTTTATAGCTATCATCATGAGAGTCTTTTACTGTATCTTTAATGATTTCATCAAGATTTTCAACATCAGTATAAACTGTATCAAATCTTTTATACTTTCCTACTACTAATGATATAAACTTTTTATAGAAGTTATATATCAAATGTTTATTTTTCTTATCCTCTTGTAAGTCCAAAAGGATTTCCTCAATTTTATAATTGGCATACTTCCTCTGTTGTTCTTCATCCTCAATATATTTTATTTTACTTACAAAAAAATCATTCCAAATAAAATATAGAAAAAATCCTAAAATTAAAAGAAAAATGAAGAAACCTAAGGCAGCATCTCATATTGAACTACTTGAACTTATTTGCTTAATTAATCATTGAGAAGCTCAAAGTAACATAGATCATAATATAAAACCAAGTATTAATGTTCTAAAAGTAAAGATTTGCCTAGTATTAAAAGCATATTTATTAAAAAAAATTTTCATAGATAAAGATTAACTGTAAAATAAAAATATATACTTCAAATAAGCAAAAATCTCTCTAAATAAAGAATAGAAGTCTCTCAACTCAAAGTACTTTGGTGCATATCAATAAACTTCCTCAAATCAATTTTTCTTAAGAGAAAGCTTTACTCTAGAAATATGATAGAATTGACTAATAGCTACTACCTCAAAATCTCCAAAGCTTAGTTCATTTATAATATTTTTTGCATTCTTTGATGTCAACTGAGTATTATTACCAAGATTATCTTCAATAATATGTTTGCTCTCAATTCACTGAGATACTAAATACTCCTTCATTACACTTGCTTCATCAAAACCCTCCTTTCCTAATCATCAACTTACTATTATTTTTTGAATTATTCAAGAATTATATAATTCAAATCAAGTATCTAACCTCGCTTTCAATCTACTTGAAGGTTCTCAGGTTAGTTCAACTTTATTTCAATAGATAATACCTATTTTAGTATTTGAATTATTAATAGAGTCATTTTTAAGTCAGTCTCAAGTAATCCATAGTCAGAAAATGAAGAATACTAAGCTAGAAATAAGCAAAATTAGATATACTCTCTTCATAATCTTTAATGTTTCAAAAAAATTATTCACTAATTTCCCCCTTAATAATAGATGAATCAATATAATTCTTTATCTCCTCATAATACTTTTCAGTATCTAAAAATATATAAGATGAACCATAATCCTCATTATTTTCAAAGTAAATAATAATAGTATTCATAAATATATCTTTTTCTTCTTCAAAAGATGTTATATCAGAATAAGCTACTGTATTTTTTACTGCACTCCCATCTGATAATTTTGAATAGCTGGTAATACCTTTATCTGTAACTATATTTCCATCTGTTTTGATTGAATTAAATCATTGACTATAAAAATACTGAATTTCTTCATCTTTTTCAACTATCTGACTATCAATCAAATAATCTTTTTGCCAACTCCAAAGTTTATCTCATTTAATATTTTGAGTACCAGGTAAAATATAGAAACTCACCAAGATAGCATAAAATAATACTATAGATCATAATGCTATTACAACATAATTAAATGCATTAAAATTATAGTGTTTATTATTTTTTAAGTCTTCATTTGTTGAAGCATTATTTATCTGATTAATCTTATAAACTGCTGGAAGCAGCGCTAAAAAAGCAAAAAGTTCCACTATATCATATACCCTTCATATAAGAAGAATAGAAAGATAAGAAAGAGCAATAACCATCGTAACATAACTATCGTTACTAATTTGTATGTTCTTTAATAAAGAATAATAAAATACAGGTGACAATAAAGCCCTCAGTAATGGAAAAATTTTCTTGGACTCAGAAAAGTTATTTTTTATATATTTCCAGTTTTTATAAAACCAATATACACTATATATTCAAAAAGTGAAAAATGACATACATATGAACTTTAATACTTTAACTGGAAAATACTTTATGTTGTCACTTTCTATTTGTTTCTTTTGTTCAGTTTCATTACCTAGAGTATTATTTAAAGTTTTCTTGCTAGGAAGAAATATAAAGACAAGAAATAACCCAAAAGAAAGACTTATAATAATTTTATCTAAGAGAACTAGATATGATGAGAGTTCTAAAAAAATTCAAAAAGTTAGAAATAATATACTTATGAGTCAAAAAAGAATTGATAGCACAAACCAAGTTATATTTGCAGCAGCATCTTTAACTCTCTTCCAAGAAAGTACCAAACTAGGATAAAAAAATAGAATTGAAACAGAAAGTTGTACTATTTTCATACCTGAGTCACTAATTTCAGCTCCATCGAAAAGAATTCAATGTAAAATTCAGATAAAAACTGCTAGAAGAAAAGTAATAAGAAAAATCAACATACTTAGAAAGAAATATTGTTTTCTATTGATATATCAATTTAGTGAAAAAAATAATGCAAACAATGATTCAGGATCTTGTTTATTCTCTATGTTTAGTGGTATACTCATATAAATATTTTATTTATTAAAAGGTATGATTAGACTATTTATTTTTTTTAAATAGTTCTAACATCTTTACTATAAAGTCGTAAAAGTAGTCTCTAGTTTTATTATTTTCAGATCTTTTAGTAAATCTTTAAAATTAAATTATTCAACATATATAACCTTAAAGAATTTTTTTATTACTGAAAACATATTAATTAAATATAAAATATTATATATCACCCAGTATATCAACCTTAGTAATTTTACCTATACAGGTTTTAGTAGTAGATATAGATCAAAACTCTCAATGAACTCTAACCTTACCCTTATATTTTTCATCCAGCCCTTCTGTAGCTAAAGCACTTAAAATTGATCACCCTAAGTAAACAATATCTGCTTTAGGTCAAAACGAGAAACCACACTTTTTAAAATAATTTCAATACTTCTCAATTGTATTCTTTTGCACTGTAAAATTAATATATCTCTTTCAAGGATAATAAACTAAAAATTTATCTTCAAAATTTCTTTCTACTAAACATGTATAAATAGAGTCTAAGTTATCTAAAAACTCAGATAATTCTATATCTTCTTGTAATAATGGGTTTCGTGTTAAAAATCACTCTAAAGAAACCTCATTGTGATAAATTTTATTAAATTTATCACTACGTACCTTCCAATCCTTTAAGTATTTAAATGTAAGTTTTATCATTTCTTGTTTTGACATAAACTATTAATCAATATGCAAGTTATTTTGAATCACGTAATCTAGATTCTTTCAATATAACCAATCTTTAGCGTAATATAATTTATTTTCCTTAGGGTAAATATCCATATAAATATACTTGAATGTATCATTATTCAAATCTATTTGTTCTTCATAAAATAGGTTTGCTTTTCAAGATACGTTTTCATCAAACAAAGGAATAATTTTTGTTCTAGAGCCTACAAAATTAAAGTATCCTCTATAAATATCAGCATTAGAAATTAATTTAAATTCAATCTCAACTTCGCTCTTTAGTAGTTTTATAAAATCAATATTAGAAGATTTAATTGTAAAGTCATTCTTCAAATGTAAAATAACAGTCAAGAAAGAATCTTCCAATTTATTAACCTTCTTAAGCTCATCAAATATTAAATCTACACAATTGTCAAATCATTTATATGTAATAACAAACTCTTTTACTACCTGTGAAAGAAAAACACTTAAATGTCCCCATTCATAAACAGATTCATTATATTCTTGTACAAAATTTTTTATAATTGTTCTCATATTATTAAGATTAATATTATTTTGGTAATCACCATCAAATTGACTTTAACCACTTAACTTCCTCCGCCGACAGAAGCTTACTTCAATGCTTCCAAGTTCAATCAATGTTAAGAGCTGAGTCATTTTTTTTAAAATGTATATGAACTTTCTCATGCTCTGATAACCTTGCATAATCAATCCTATCCACATCCTTTGGAGTTTTTCATCTTTCTATATCCTTCTGAATCTGATTATTACTCTTTTTGACTGGTCACTGTGTACCTCTTCAAAAATTTCAACCTGCTTGCATTAACACTCAAGCTCATCATATCACGGATGCACTAGCACCTATAGCTCATCAAGTAACACAAGCTCATCAAGCTACTACTCATCATAAAACCAGACCTCCATCAGTTGCAATTGCATAAGTTCAAGCGTAGGTCATTCATCAAACACAAACAATACTTCAAAATGAAATTCAAGCCCATCAAAACCTTTCTAGCTTTTGTCATTCTTGAACAAACAATTCATATGGTATTTGATTGTTAATCTCAATTAACTTCTCAACTACCTCTTGTGCAACATTATCAAGTGTATGAATAGTAGTATCATAATATACTTTAAATTGATCTTTCAAAATTTTCTTTTCTTCTTCTGTGAAAATTACTCAACTTTCCCTTTCCATTTTTATAAGTATAAAACCTAATTGTAGGTATCTGAAAATATTTTTATTCTTTGTTGAATACTTTTCTTCTTTCAATTCTTCTAATCTAACAAGTAATTTATTTAATACACTGTCTTTTATAGTATTTTCATATTTTTCCAAAAATAAGTCAATTTTTCCAGCTATTTCTGGTCATATTTTCTCTGAAAGGGTTCCTTGTTCATCTGATTCTTCACTATTTATTTCTACTCCCTCTGCATCTTCTTGTATTTCAAATTCATTAAATAAATCATTTAAGAAATTATTTAATTCTTCTTCATCTTCTGTATTCCCTTCTTCAGGTACTGGTTCAGGTTCAACAGGATCTCCTGGATTCTCCGGCTCAGTTACACTTCCAGGTCATACCGTAATCTTTCCGGTCTTCGTATTCCCCTGTACATCTTCCACTTGGAATATCGTGATTCACTCTTCTTGTCATACTATTTTCAAGTACTTCCCTTGTTCGTCATCTCCAAGGTAGATACTCGCATTCTCATTGTTCTTTACGAGTTTGGTGATTCCTTTGTAATACTCATGGAAGTAGACTATTTCTTCTTGTCATGGGTTGAGTTGGAGCTCATATTTCACGAGTTCAAGGTTCACGTCTCTGACTCTTACTTGGAAGTTTGCTGTTTGATTATATTGGTCTTTGAGGGTAAAGTAAAAGGTTCCTGGTTGGAGTCATTTTACCGTGAGTTCACTTCCGTCTTCTCTTACTGATACACTCAGCTCTTCTCTATTTACTTCGTGGACTTTGTATCCTCATCATCAGCTGATTACTTGCGTAACGGTTGTTTCTCATTCTTTATTATCGAAATCACTGTTCTCAACTCTAATTGCTTCTACTGGTGATTCTCCTGTTGTGGCTGTAAGTGAACTCAGTGGTTTTTTTTTGCATTTTGAATGCAAGTCTTTTATTACTTATACAGAAACCTAGGTCTTTCTTTTAAATTCAAGAGAATTTCCTGTTGTTCTTCAGGTAAATCTTTTAACTCATTTAAAGAATAAAAGTTCACCTCTTCTTGTGTAAATATTCAAAATATTTTTAAATCTTCAAATACTTTCGGATCTGGATATTCTTTTCACATAAGTATATAATGTCATTCATTAGGGTTATTATAGTCTTTACTAAAGTAATAATCATTATATATGTATCCATATATATGTTTATCTGTATTAATTATTCATTTTAATCTCCATTCTAAACATTTCCTAATTTCAAAATCACAAATACCAATATAGTATTCGTCAGGATCAAGTCATACTCATGGGCTAATTCTCTTTCAAATACGATATTTCCCAATTTCCCCATATAATTCTACAATATACATATTTCTTTCCAGTTCTTCCTGATACTTTTTATCTTCATAAATTGAATATGTAACTAAAAGAAATAAAAGTATAACTATTCAAAACAATATATATAATAATACTTTCTTCCCTCTCCTTTCAAATTTTTCTTTATTCATAAATCTAAATTAGTTAATAAATTTTTTCTAATATCTCTATTTCCCAATTATAAGGTTTTCAATATCCCCTTTCTTCATAATGAGTCCCCCAAGCATTTAACACATCCTTAAGAACTCATTCAAATCAAGAATTTTGATGGTAACTCGGATTAAAGTCATATTCATCATCTATATTAATTTTTAAATAAAATCCATCTTGATAATGAACAACTTCTGACTGCCAATTAACTTTTCAAAATGCAAGTTTAAAGTCCATATCCCTATTAAAGTTATCTACATCTTTTATTTTATACATTTCTGTATCTTCATAATTAGAACTTTTATCAATATCGATTACTTCTCATATAGATCCATCCAAATATTCACTCTTTTTTAAAAGAGCTTCTTCTTTTTTATCATCATACCAACTTGCATTTTTTACTTCTTCTGAAATCCAATGATTAGTATTATAATAATCATCACTTCCATCTCAATACATAAACTTTGATAACATATATGATGATATTTTAAAATCAACTGCACCTCATCAAACTCATACTAAATTTAGAAATAAAAATACTCAAACATCTTGGGTAGCTAATCAAAGATTCTTCCAGTAACTTACTCCAGCAATTTCGATTATTTCTTCATCACTTGCTACTCAAATATTACCATTATTTTCAACTATTGCAATATTTCTAAATTTATTCTCATCAGAAAAACTTAAATAGTTTCATAGACCATTTGGATAAATATAATTTCATACATTATTTATAATATATGGTTGGAACTCACTTATACATTCAGTACACAAATTTGTATCTGCTTGAACTATATAATAACCATCTATATCCTTTTCAATTGTTTGCCTTATGTAGCTTCCATTTTCATCTTTAAAAATCACTCATACTTCTTGGTATTCTCATTCTATATTAAATGCAATTATATTCTGTAATTCTTGTGTTTCAGAGTCATTCAGTAGGAGTAAACTTTTAAATTGTGATATTTCAATATTTAATAGTTCTTGCAACCCTCCTATCAAATAATCCAACACCTCCACATACAACTCTTTCTTCGTACTCGTTCCAGTAGAAATAATATCTTTTACATTTTGTACTGCTGTAATAGCAGCTGATATTCTTGCATCACTAAAATTCTTTGCTTTGAATTTTACTATAATAGCATCTACTATTACTTTATACTCCTCCAAAGAAACTTGCTGTTCTTCAGTAAGTGCATTTACCTGTACTCCATTTGATAGATTCTCTAACTCTTCCAAAAACTCCCTCAACTCTTTCTCCTCTGGAGTCTCATCTTCTTCAGGTACTGGTTCAGGTTCAACAGGCTCCTCAGGATTCTCCGGCTCTGTAACACTTCCAGGTCATACTGTAATCTTTCCGGTCTTAGAATTTCACTCGACATCCGTTACTTGGAATATCGTGATTCACTCTTCTATTCACTCTATTCTCAAATACTTCCCCTGTTCGTCTTGGTCGAGGTAGATCTTCGCATTCTCATTGTTCTTTACGAGTGAGGTGATCTCACTATAGTACTCTATAAAGTATACGGTCTCTTCTTGACCAGGGTTTAGTTGGAATTCATATTTAACCAGTTCAAGATTGAGGTCTTCTACTATGACTTCTATCGTTGCGGTTTGGTTGTATTGGTCCTTGATACTTGGGTGAGTCGTTCACGGTTGGATTCCTCTGATATGTATCTCGCTTCCGTCGTTCTCTACTCAGAATCAGATAAGGGTTGAATCATATTCATCTCTTGCGTATTCTCATCATCAGCTGATTACTTGCGTAGTTGCTGTTTCGAGTTGCTTGATTCTGATTCTACTTTCTTGGAAACGGATTGGGGGTGTTTTTGGGAGAACTTTTACTTCTACCGTTGCAACGTGATCGGTTCATCTATAGATGTATACATCGGTTTCTCATGTTTGGAGGGTTGCTATTTTGAGTCTGTCTTCTTTTTGGTTGTTCCAGTTAAAAAAGCGTTCGTTGCTGAGGTGGACGATTCAAGGGGTTGATACTTTCCAGTCGTATCATTCTTGGTTTTCGTAGAGGTAGCTTTCACATTCTATTCATTGTGGGACTTCACATCTGAATATGCGTGGTGGGATTGGGGTGATTTTGATTCTAAATATATGAGTAAGGTAGCTTCAGATTCTTGATTTGGTGTGCACGGTGAGTTCTCACGACATGAGCCCTGTTATTCTGAGGGCATTTCTGTATTCTCTGAGCTCTATGATGTTTCTATTGTTTATATAGAGTTCGTATCATTCACTTCTGTCTCATCAGCGTCTTACTTCTTTCGCTATTCTAATTTGTTGTCAAAGGATAATAAACTAAAAATTTATCTTCAAAATTTCTTTCTACTAAACATGTATAAATAGAGTCTGAGTTATCCAAAAACTCAGATAATTCTATATCTTCTTGTAATAATGGGTTTCGTGTTAAAAATCACTCTAAAGAAACCTCATTGTGATAAATTTTATTAAATTTATCACTACGTACCTTCCAATCCTTTAAGTATT
>Ga0228670_1000234_pt1 | contig 33976 bp, 20 predicted proteins | sample 85DmetaG_FD_182785 | JGI IMG/M metagenome (GOLD analysis project Ga0228670, IMG submission 182785) | Seawater microbial communities from Monterey Bay, California, United States - 85D | ecosystem: Environmental > Aquatic > Marine > Coastal | place: USA: California | collected 2016-10-13
CATACAAGTCATAACCACCTTCTCCGCCTTCCATATTGGAGACAAAATATAAAGTAGAACCATCTCCCGATATACTAGGGTGAGTACAACTATACTCGTTACTACAAAAAGGAAGTTCTTTTTTGGATACCCATCCCGAATCAGAAAGGTGAACTTCATATATCTTAAGAATATTAACTCCTTCAGGACTTAATTCATATCCCTTTTTTTCTCTCTTTCTCTCTTTATAGTTTAAACGTTCTGATGCATTACCTGTAAAATACATTGTCTGTTCATCTGTAGTCAAACTTGGTGCTCCTTCATAAAAAGACCTGTTCAGCTCACCTGAATAAGAAATTGGATCTTTGAACGTGGAATCATTTTCTTTTTCTACAAACGAAATATCATAAAATGTGGTTTTTTGATCAAAAGTATTAGACTGAGGTTTACTAAATACTAATCCATTTTTAAAGTAAGCAACACCTAAACTTCTTCCACCTGTTTCAAGGTTTGTTTTAAACAAATTAAATTTTTGTAAAGAATCTTTATTTTTAATTGCCCACTTACATGCTTGTTCATAATATTCAAAAATTGAGGGTTCTCCAATATTTATGGAATAATTTCTATAAGCATAAATTGCTTCCTCATATTTCTCGTTATTTCTTAAAATATTTCCAAATTCTAACCAAAATTTAGGATTTTTTATTTTCGAATCTTTAAGAATTAACTCATACTGTTTTTCAGCATTTTCATAATCAAACAATTTATAATAAGCAGATGCCATTTGAGACTGTACATAGAGTTCATCTATATCAGAATCATTTATTGCCAATGCTTCTTTGTATGATTTTAATGCTTCTTTGTAAAAGTGGTGTTCCATATTAAAATCACCTTTTTCTACAAGTTTACTTTTCTGTGAATACCCTTGTATCGATATAGCTATTGCTATAAATGTTAAAATTTTTCTCATTATTACTTTTTAAAATCTAGGTACTTCAATAATTGGAACAGTTTTTTCTTTGATAAAATCAAAAAGCAATACGACCTCATGTGTCCCATTTGAATAATTTCCAATAGTTCTCATGTTATAATCATATGCATATCCTACCTTTAATTGCCCAGATATTCTATAATTTAACATTGCGATTAATTCTTGACTTGTTCTATAACAAAGTCCTACTCCAATCAAATCATTATAAACAAACTGTCCGTTTAACTCTACTTGAAGAGGTGCTCCAGCAACATGCTTAAATAAAACCGATGTCTGTGCTTCCCAATCTTTATTAAGATCAAACTGATAACCACTATGTATAAAGTAGTGAATATTTGACGGGTCAAAATTAGTGAAATGCGAGATTTCAATATTATTCTTAAACAAATTTGGCATGGATAATCCAAAATAAAATTTATTTCTGAAATAATATGCTCCAAACTTAGCATTTGGCATTACAAACGTTCTTGTGTTTGATTGAAAAATAGGATCTGCTTCTTGAATAATATCAAGTTCTGCTAGATTAGACTGCATTAACATCATACTTCCTGACACTCCAAGCGTCACATAGTTTGCATTTTTAAACTTCAACTTATAAGAATAAGTACCAGATATATCACTGTTGTTACTCACACCTATTCTATCGTTGACTACTGTTAAACCTATTGAATGATTCGTTTTTTTAATTGGTGTATTAATACTAAAACCACCTATTTCAGGAGCACCTTCAAAACCAGTCCATTGATTTTTATAAAACAATGCACCATTTAAGTTTTCATAACTCCCTATAACAGCAGGGTTAATAAAAGGTTGATACATCATACTTTGACTCATATGAAATTGATTCTGAGAATAAGTCTTGACACCTACAACAAGAAACAGAACCGTAAAAAATATCTTTTTAATCATTTTAAAATTATTTATTTATTCTTAATTCGATAAATCCATTATAAAGATCCATTCCTTCAACGTGTAAATCCAGTATGTAATAATATGTTCCTTCTGTTACTTGTTCACCTGTTATTTTTAACTCATTATTCGTAGCTGTACCATTCCAATCATTTAAATATGGACTTGAGCTATATACTTTATCTCCCCATCTGTTAAATATGGTTATTTCATTGTTTGGGTATTGATCTAATCCTTCAATTACGAACGTATCGTTAAAACCATCTTCATTTGGAGAGAAACCATTTGGAATTCTAAATGGCTTCTTTTTTATAACTGTAATATATACATAAGCTTCATCACAAATTGTACTACAAAACTGATCACAAATTGAATACAAAACACTATCTACTCCACTAAAGTTTGGATCTGGAGTATAAGTCATCGTACCGGATAGATCTACACTTGCTGAACCGTTATAAGGGCCACTAAGAATTGCTATTGTAGATTGATTTCCAGTATCGTTTGCATAAATGTCTATTTCTAGATTTACTGTTGATTGTGTCGTATCAAAATCGTCTTGAGCAAATACAGTTGAAGTTTGACTTGAAAGCAAACTTGTATCAAGGGTCACTGTACAATTTTCTTCATCTGTTACAGTTAAAATATAGTCTCCTGCTAATAAATTACTCATGTCTAATGAAGATCCTACAGAAGTGGTTCCATTTGACCAATCATAAAGTAAGGTTCCATTTCCACCAAAAGCTTGTATTCCTGAGACACTTCCATTAGCCTCTTCGCATCCTGTATTTTGAACTGAAAGAGAACTTAAGTCTAATGTTGGACCAGCCAAATCAATAATTTCAAATGGTCCAGCAATAGATGTACATCCAAGTGCATCGGTTACCGTTAATGTATAATCACCTTCATTTATTGGTTGTAAGATTAAATCCGTTGAAATAACAGAAGTTCCATCTGACCATTCGTAAGTAAGGTTACCATTTCCTCCTGTTACATTGATATTTGTAATACTTCCGTTATCATTACTACATGTTTCATTATTAATAGTAACAGAAGAAATATCTATTTGAGCTCCTCCAGTATTATCCAAAATTACACCTTGAACTGAATCTTGACAACCAACTGCATCTGTTACAACTACTGTATATACTCCAGCAGGTAAATTTGATATATCTTGAGCGTTGCCAACTACACCAGTTGCATTTGACCATTGCCATGTATAATTAGCTTGTCCAGAAGAAACGCTTACACCTGTTATAGAACCATCATTACCACCACAAGAAGATTCATTTATACTAATATTAGTTGTATCTAACGTAGGGTTACTTAAACTTACTAGAACTACTAATGAGTTTGAACTTTCACAACCGTTAATTATACTGGTTTGAGTAGCATAATAAGTATTTCCATGAATTAATACATCTGTAGAGTTTAATAAAGTATTGGTAGTAACGTCAGAATACCATTGAACATTACTTCCTGTTGCTGATAAATCCGCTACAGTTGGGGAATTAATGGAACAGAAACTTTGAATAGCATCTCCTGTTGGTGCTGTTGTATCACTTATTGATACTGTTACATCTAACGAAGTTGAACTTTCACAACCAGATAAAACACTTTCCTGAGTTGCACTATATACCGAGCCATCTACTAAAGCATCTCCTGATACTAATAATGCTCCTAAGTTATCGTACCATTGAATGTTGTTTCCTGATGCTACCAAATCAGCAACAGTTGGAGAGTCAATTGAACAGAACCTTTGAGAAGCATCTCCTGTTGGAGAAGTTGTATCCCCTATAATTACAGATACTTCTAGAGTTCCTCCACTACAACCACTTGCATTACCGGCATCTAAAGCATAATAATTAGTTCCATCAACCAAAGATTCTGAATCAGCTAATAAGTTGATTGCTCCTGATTCTGAATACCATTCTATTGTTGTTCCCGTTGCTGTTAAATCTGCTATCGTTGGTGTAGCATTAGTTGATAAACAAAATGATTGAATTGGATCTCCTCCTGGTCTGCTTATGTTTGTTATTGTTACTAATACATCTAAAGTGGATAATCCCTCACATCCTGAAATTGTTTGGGTAGAATAATACATAGTACCATCTACTAATGCATCAGTAGGTGCTAATATATTAGTTGCTAGAGCATCCGAATACCATTGAATACCAATGCCGTTTGCTACTAAATCTGCAACTGTTGGATTTGGTATATCAACTATACAGAAACTTTGAGCAGCATCTCCTATTGGAGCAGCTGGATCAGATAGAGTTACTGTTACTGCTAACCTTGTTGTACTCTCACACCCTGATATTGTTTGTGAAGCATAGTAAGTTGTAGAAGTTGTTAAACTTGCAGTAGAAAGTAAAGCACTTCCTCCAGTTGATACTGAATACCATTGAACACTACTTCCTGTCGCTACTAAATCTGCTACAGTTGGGGAGTCAATTGAACAAAAACTTTGAGCAGCATCTCCTATTGGAGCAGCTGGATCAGATAAAGTGACTGTTACTGCTAACCTTGTTGTGCTCTCACATCCTGATATTGTTTGTGAGGCATAATAAGTTGTAGAAGTTGTTAAACTTGCAGTAGAAAGTAATGCACTTCCACCTGTTGAAGCGGAATACCATTGAACACTACTTCCTGTTGCTACTAAATCCGCAACTGTTGGGGAGTCAATTGAACAGAAACTTTGAGCAGCATCTCCTATTGGAGCAGCTGGATCAGATAGAGTTACTGTTACTGCTAACCTTGTTGTGCTCTCACATCCTGATATTGTTTGTGAAGCATAGTAAGTTGTAGAAGTTGTTAAACTTGCAGTAGAAAGTAATGTACTTCCTCCAGTTGATGCTGAATACCATTGAACACTACTTCCTGTTGCTACTAAATCCGCAACTGTTGGGGAGTCAATGGAACAGAAACTTTGAGCAGCATCTCCGGTTGGTGCAGATGGATCGGATAAAGTGACTGTTACTGCTAACCTTGTTGTACTCTCACATCCTGATATTGTTTGTGAGGCATAGTAAGTAGTAGAAGTTGTCAAACTTGCCGTAGAAAGTAAAGCACTTCCTCCAGTTGATGCTGAATACCATTGAACACTACTTCCTGTTGCTACTAAATCCGCTACAGTTGGAGAGTCAATTGAACAGAAACTTTGAGCAGCATCTCCTATTGGAGCTGATGGATCAGATAATGTTACTGTAACATCTAAAGTAGTAGAACTTTCACAACCGGTTAATACACTTTCTTGAGTAGCACTATATACAGAACCATCTACTAAAGCATCTCCTGATGCTAATAATCCTCCTAAATTATCGTACCATTTTATGTTATTTCCTGATGCTACCAAATCCGCTACAGTTGGGGAGTCAATTGAACAGAAATTTTGAGAAGCATCTCCTGTTGGAGAAGTTGTATCCCCTATTGTCACAGTTACATCTAAAGTAGTTGAACTCTCACACCCTGTTAATACACTTTCTTGAGTAGCACTATATACAGAGCCGTCTACTAAAGCATCTCCTGATGCTAATAATCCCCCTAAATTATCGTACCATTTTATGTTATTTCCTGATGCTACCAAATCTGCTACAGTCGGAGAGTCAATTGAACAGAAACTTTGAGGTGAAGTTCCTGTTGGTGCTGTTGTATCACTTATTGATACTGTTACATCTAAAGTAGTTGAACTCTCGCAACCTGTTAATACACTTTCTTGAGTTGCACTATATACCGAGCCATCTACCAAAGCATCTCCTGATGCTAGTAATGCTCCTAAGTTATCGTACCATTGAACGTTATTTCCTGATGCTACCAAATCCGCAACGGTTGGAGAATCAATGGAACAGAAACTTTGAGGTGAAGAACCCGTTGGGGCTGTTGTATCACTGATAGATACTGTTACATCTAAAGTAGTTGAACTCTCACATCCTGTTAATACACTTTCTTGAGTAGCACTATATACCGAGCCATCTACCAAAGCATCTCCTGATGCTAATAATGCTCCTAAGTTATCGTACCATTGAACGTTATTTCCTGATGCTACCAAATCCGCAACGGTTGGAGAATCAATGGAACAGAAACTTTGAGGTGAAGAACCCGTTGGGGCTGTTGTATCACTTATTGTAACAGCTACTTCTAATCTTGAACTTACATTACAACCTACCGTTTCATCTGCTGCCCAATAACTTGTTCCGTTTACTAATTGATCAGTTGAAGTATAAGCTGTCCCGGCAGATGAAGCATCATACCAAACAATTGTAGCGCCACCAATAACTGTTAAATCTGCAATTGTTGGTGAATCAATAGAACAAAAACTTTGAGAGGCATCACCAGTTGGTGTTGAATTGGTACAACCTAAAGGAACACAACTTCCGTCAGGAACTGTATTTGAAGGATCTTCTGCAAGTGCTTGTGTTGAGAAAGGTCCATAAGCTCTAACTTCACAAACAGCTAAACCTCCACATCCTAAAACATCAGTTGCATCATATACTTCTAAATAATAATAATTACGTTGTCCTGTTGAAGGGCCTATAATATTATAAACATCCCACTCACCTGAACCTCCGTTACAAGAACCTGGGTCTGTTAAAATTCCTGTACTCAATTCACCAACATTTGCTGCCGCATTACATGGGTGATCTAGATCTGTTAAATCACCTTCGTTACTTGGAGAGTCTGCACCTTGATATCTAAGTCTTGCTTCTACGCTTATTCCATCTCCAATTACTTCAAATCTATAAAAACCTGAAGGCGTCTGTTCTGGTAAATCAACTTTATAGAATAAACTACAGTCATTTCCACATTCTATTCCCCCAGCAACTTCGTTTACACCAACTATCGGACAACCATCAATTGCATCACTTTGATAAAAACATAATCGATAATCAACTGATGTAGTTTCCAATTCATTATGTGCGACTCTAACATAATAAGTATCTCCAGGAGTTAAGTGACCCGCATGAGTCCAAGCATCATCTTCTGTGTTAGTCGTTGAAGTAGCTAATTCAGTTGTGCCTGTTGCATCATAAATCTGACATTTCATAGTATGTCCAGAAACAGCATCAAGATAAACAGAAACATAACCCTTTTGAGTTACATAAGGCCCTCCGTTGTCAGGGGCAACAAATGTAAACCAAACATCTGACCAACCATCGGCATTAATTCCTGAACTAGATGCTCCTTGAGCTGAGTAGGTAACAGAAGGGCAAATAGATCTATCAAAACCAGTCTCAATAGCCCCCATGTCAACAGCACCAACTTTTTCATCATTACAAGGTCTTACTACACCATTATTTAATGTAATATCAAATGAATAATCAAAATCTGAATTTAGATAATATGGTTTTACTCTTAACAAATAGCTTTCTCCTTGAGTTAAACCAGTAGCTGTCCAACTATCTCCTGCTCCATCTAACGTTGGACTACAATCAATTAAATTAGCATCTCCGCAATTAGAGTATATGTATAATTTACCGTCTCTAAAAGCACTAGAAGCATCATAGGTAAAAGTCATTTCATCAACCACTGTTGAACTAAGTAAACCTGGACATGTTGCTGAAGGCACACTAAATACATACCACATGTCTCTTTGATTACTACTTGATACAGGATCGTTTGAAACAGCATTACAATCAGAGCTAGAAATCCCAGCATCACAATCAGTAGAACCTGTAAAGTCTCCCGAAATAGTTTCACCATCTAAAATAACATAAGCATTAAAACCATGTGCTGCATCAATACCTGTACTTCCTAAAACGGTAGCACCTGTTCCATTCCAAATATTTTCACAAGAATTATTGTATGGAGGAATATCTACTGATGGAGTGATAGTAACTGTTGGTGCAGCAATTGTTCCTCCAGCAGTTTGTAAAATTCTAACCACGTACCCATCACCAGTTCCAGATGTTCCATGTACTTCATCTAAACAAGTTAAAGTTGTTGTCCCATTCCCAGTAATAGTAACTGTACTTAAATAATCTCCTGCAAAATCAAGACAGTTACCAGATGATCCATGTCTTTTATAAAGCATTAAAGTTATTTCTTCTCCTACACCTAAGCCAGTTACAGTAACATCTGCATCAGTTGAATATACAACGTGCCCATAAGCATCTGTATTTGAGACAGGGTCAAATACATACCAAAGATCAACTTCTGCGTCTCCACTTACGCCAGAAGCAGTAGAGAAATTAAAATCTACAACTGAAGGATTAGTAATGGTAAATGCGGTAGGAAATACTTCATCTGCTATTTCACAATCATTATTTTCAGCAATTCTTTGTCCTTCGATGGTAAAATCACAAACACTATTCGATCCTACAGGTACAACTCTTACCAACCAGTCAGGACCAAACCCTCCAGCAGTTATTGTGCTTGAAAACTGATGAGTAACTGTAGATCCAACACCTGTACTGTTTATTGTTGCACACTCTAAAAAAGTATTCGTAAAACAGTTACTATAAAGTTCAACAACCACAGCATCCGTAGCATTTGTAAACGTTAAGTCAACTTGTAAGAATTGATCATTATCTGAAGGATCCATTGAAACCTTATACCAAAGATCATTTGAATCAGCTGATTCTGCACAAGTATTTCCTGTTTCACTATTTTCGGTTTCTACACTTGCTAAACATAAATTACCGGATGAAGCAACTCCATCAATATCAATAGCATCTCCACATACATCATTTGGTTGAGGAGCAGATGCAGTAATATTAAAAGAACATGGGTTTAAGAAATCACACCAAGATGGTCCAGAATTATCTTGACTATTATCATGTCCCATTACCCTGATATAAATTGGACTTGTTGATGCTGTAGCAATATCTGTTTGTCCATCATCAAAAAATCGGAACGACCCATCACCACTAATAAAAGGGCTTTGACCTCCTGTACAACTGTTTGAAGAACTTGAACCAGAAATATCCAATAAAGTTAATGAACCACAAGTTCCAGTATACGGTAGAACCACAATATCACATGATGAACCTGTCACAGAAACGGTAAACTCATTAGTTCCATTTGGAATGTCAATAACATACCATAAATCAGCAAAATCACTATGGTAGTAAGCACTATGTCCCAAGGCATTACAATTAGCAAAAGTAGTTCCATTACCCATCGAGATAGTTGATAAATCCCCATCAATTACGGCGGTGGTTAAATCTGCTGTAACCGTTTTATTTAAAATATCAATAGCATCTGTACAAACATCTGAAACACACTCAGAATTTAAACTTACTTCTTCTTGACAAATTAAACTTCCTACTCCATCGTAGCCACTAATTGTTAATGTTCTATTAGATAAGTCTGTATATGAAAAGGCATAGTCTGTCGAAGTTGAAATACCCACTAAAGAAGTTCCATAAGAAGTTCCAGCTGCATCATCTAAAACAACGTTTGTTGCTCCTCCTAAATTTGAAAAATTAAACGTTCTGCTGTAAGTTGCTGCTGCGCAATTGTTAACTAGTGTGTTAGTATACGTAGGTGCACATTGCGGCTGAATTGTTAGACAACCGGAGGAATTTTGAATGCTCGATTGCCCCCCAATAATAATAATATACTCCGTACCTGCAGTTAATGAAATACCAGAATAAGTGACATCAGATGAAGTTTGACCTCCTCCTAAACAAGTAACCGGAGTTCCAGAAGTATTATCAAAAATAGCAATAGCAAAATCTCCTGAAGAAGTAACTACATTATCAATTATCAAATCAACAGTCTCATTCGAACTTGGTGTATAAGTATAAGAAACTTGATCACTTGAACTCCAACTGAATGCATTAGCAAAACCACAATCATAATCATCACCAGCATTACCTAATTCAAACAAATGTATAGCAGTTGAGAGATCAAAGCAATAAGAGGTTAAAGCATTAATTGCAGGAGAAGGTTCGGTGATAGTCACATCATAACTTCCTGTCCAATCATTATTAAAGTGTTCTATTTCTAAAAAATAAGTCGCACCCGGTGTTAATCCAGAAACTAATTGACCTCCAGTTAAATCATTATTCCATGGAAAACATTGTATTTCTGTATTAGACGCGGCATTTGCACAGGAAGAGTAAAGTGCTCCTACAACATAACTGGTATTTGTTCCAGATAAACCAGAATTATCGACATCGATAACAACGGAACCAGATGCTGGTGCTACAAACGTATAGTATCCATCCTCGTTACTGGATCCTCCATTACAACTTAAATTATTACCTGAAGAAGTATATAAAGTGACATCCATTGAAGAAGTTGGAGTTCCATCTGTTAGAACTGAAAAAGCTCCTGAACACTCATCGTTATTTTGTCCAATCGAAAAATAACTCATCAAAAAAGCAAAACACAAGGTTATTAGTACTTTCATAAAATTGAAATAAATTTATATTAAGAATAACCTACTAAGTTAGTATTAGAAGAGGTAAAAGATCTAGAAACATTGTGTAATATCGTGATTCTGTACTTGTTATTCAGGTATTATTGACTACAAAAAATGTATTGTTTAATGTTTTAAAACACTGAAAAACAGAATTTAAATTAAAAATAGATAAGTTATAAGGGTGCTTAACATGTTTACAAACCCATTTTATTTCTTGTGTATAAGTATTTTACTCAAAAACGAATATTTTGAAGAGATTATGGATTAAAACAACCTTTAAAACCTGAATTATAAAAAAATATCATACTCCTAAAAACAAGAAATATAGTATAAATTATCTCAATAATTTTGTAATCCTTTTTCGATAATTTAAACGTTATTAATCTGAAATCAGGATTATTATTTCAATATGGAAATACTCAGCTACTTTTCTTTTATTACTTTTGCAATCAATAAATTTCTTCAATTTTAGAATACCATGAGTAAAGATAAATTTACAGTAACAGCAGCACTTCCATACGCAAACGGACCTCTTCATTTAGGGCATGTTGCAGGAGTATATTTACCAGCTGACATATTTGTTCGATTTTTAAAAATGAACGATCATGATGTGGTTTTCGTTTGTGGAAGTGATGAACATGGTGCAGCAATTACTTTAAGGGCTAAAAAAGAAGGAATTTCACCACAAGAAATTGTAGATAAATACAACAAACAAATTGGAGATGCATTTAAGGATTTTGATATCCAATTTGACATTTTTCACAGAACATCCTCTGATTTACACAAAGAAACAGCACAAGAATTTTTTAAAGTCTTACACGATAAAGGAAAACTAACTCAACAAGTATCAGAACAGTATTACGACGAAGAATACAATCAGTTTTTAGCAGATAGGTACATTACAGGTACTTGCCCGAAATGTAATAACGAAGGAGCTTATGGAGATCAATGTGAAAAATGTGGGTCTGATTTAAGTCCAACAGAATTGATTAATCCAAAATCGACTTTAAGTGGAAGTAAACCTATCTTAAAGTCGACTTCTCACTGGTACCTTCCGATGGATCAGCACGAAGAATGGTTGAGAACTTGGATAAAAGAAGGAACTTTAGATGGTGTGCAACAACACAATCCAAAACTTTGGAGAAACCAAGTGAACGGACAATGTATGTCTTGGATTGATGGTGGTCTTCACCCACGTGCAATGACAAGAGATTTAGATTGGGGAGTAAAAGTACCCTTAAAAGATCACGAAGGAAAAGTACTTTACGTTTGGTTGGATGCTCCAATAGGTTATATTTCAGCAACTAAGCAATGGGCTTCTGATAACAATAAAGATTGGAAAGATTACTGGACAGGTGACCGTAAATTGGTTCATTTTATAGGAAAAGATAACATCGTGTTTCATGCGATTATTTTCCCAATTTTATTGAAAGATCATGAAGGTTTAATTTTACCAGATAACGTTCCAGCTTATGAGTTTTTAAATTTAGAGGGAGATAAATTTTCTACTTCTAGAAACTGGGCGGTTTGGTTACACGAATATGTTGCTGCTTATCCAGATAAGATTGATGAATTAAAGTATGTTTTAACTTCGATTGCACCTGAATCTAAAGACAGTGAGTTTACCTGGAAAGAATACCAAACACGAATCAATAGTGAACTAGCAGATATTCTTGGAAATTTTGTAAATAGAGCTTTAGTGCTTACCAACAAATATTATGAAGGAATAGTTCCGGAATTAGGTAAGCTAACAGAAGAAGATGAAAAGGTTTTAGCAGAAATGAAAGCTATTCCTGAACGTATTTCCAAAATGGTTTACGCTTATAAGTTACGTGATGCTCAAGCAGAAGCTATGAATTTAGCTCGATTAGGAAATAAATATTTAGCAGAAAACGAACCTTGGAAATTAATCAAAACAGACGAGGAACGTGTTAAAACAATCATGAACATCGCATTACAAATTACCGCTAACTTAAGTATCGTACTGCAACCATTTTTACCTGCTACCGCTAAAAAGTTATCTGAGTTCTTAAAATTCGTTAATAAAGATTGGACATTTGCAGGTAGAAACGATTTAATACCAAGTGGCCATCAAATTGGTACACCTTCTATCTTGTTTCAAAAAATTGAAGATACGCTGGTAGAAACTGAATTAAATCGTTTACAAGAAGCTAAAAAGGCCAATGAAATAGCAAATGCTGTTCCTGAGCCTCAAAAAGAAACAGTTGCTTTTGAAGATTTCACCAAACTGGACATTCGTCTAGGAACAATTTTAGAAGCGGAAAAAGTAAAAAAAGCAGACAAATTATTAAAACTATTAGTAGATACTGGAATCGATAAGCGAACAATTGTTTCTGGAATTGCGGAACATTATACAGCGGAAGAAGTAGTCGGAAAAACAGTCAGTGTTCTATTGAATTTAGCTCCTCGAAAAATTAAAGGAATTGAATCACAAGGAATGGTTTTAATGGCAGAAGATGCAGAAGGAAAACTAAGTTTTATGTCGTCTGAAAAAGCATTTGAAGCTGGAGGATCAATTCGATAATTTTTTAACTACAGAGGGAAAAATGAGTTTACACAGTGGAACACAGAGTTCAAAAAAAAGAAAAAACCTGTGTTACTCCGTGGTTAAATCCACTACCATTTAACTCCAAATTATGAACGACGACGAATTAATATCTTATTTTTCTGATGCTGAATTTGTTTTAAAAACACAGCAACAAATTGAAAAAGATTTCGCGAAATTCAATCTAAACCTTCCAGAAAGTTTTGTTTTAGAGCCTTTAAATAAAGATTCTATAGCGTTATTGATTCAAGAAAAAATTGCTGAAGTAATGAAATACGGTGAGACGCAACTGATGCAGTTACTCTATACTATTGACATACCTGAAAGAGACTTTTTACACCTCATCACTTCTCCAAACTTCATCGAAAACATTTCCCAAATGATACTTAAAAGAGAAGCTTTGAAAGTATTTTTTAGAATAAAGTATTCTTCTTAAGAACTTCTTCCGGTTAAACCATTATAACCTCAGGTGCTGTGTTAATTTCCTAAAGCTTAACTATTTTTTTTGAAACAACAGGTAAATTGTTATCATAAAGACGGATGACATACAAGCCCTTTTCAAGGTGACTGAGCTCTAAATTTTTGTATGATTGATGGTTCAACTTTCTTCTATATACCTCTTCTCCCCTCAAACTATAAATCACGACCTCTGAAACTTCTGAAACATCTTCTAGCCTGAGTATACTTTCAAATATTGTTGGATAAATTCTGTTTGAATGCCTTTGTATCTCTTTTAAACCAGTTACATATTTAACAGTACACCTATCTAATGAATCTAATTGAGAATAAGAAAGAAAGCCATCATTAAAATAACAACTTATTTTTCCAACTCTATTAATATCTGGTGTTCCACCTGGGCCGTTAATCAATGTTAAACCTCCAATGCCTTCAATCCAAACAGGAAGTTCATCGCTACTTTGATTTGAAGCTGTTGGCGATAAATAGAAAAAATTATGACTTTTATTGTCTAATAAGTTTTGAGATACAATTGAGTCTACCTTATAGAATCCTCCATTTGAAGGAAAAGGAGTAATTGGATTACTCAATAAAATTGTGTCTCCAATTTGTAATGAAAAATCATATAAAAGTACTTCTATTCTTGATTTTCCATTATCATAAGATAAAAAAATGTGTTTTTCAGATACATCCTCTCTAAGCCAAAAAGTTCGAGAAATGTAATGATACCCATTTAGGATCTTATATTGATAACCGTTGTAAGTTGTGTCCCCATTAGTATAGTAAACATCATTAATACAAGTTGAAGAACAAGAGGTTAAATGCCATTCACTTTCATGATCAAGTAATTGATGATACTCTTGTGAATTAACATGAAAGTTATAGAACAAAAATATTGTTAGATAAAGAATTGTTTTATTTTTCATCGTAAATATTAATCTATTACAATTATATAAATAGTACTTTTAATCAAATTTACATAAACTTTGAACTTCCTAACCTTTTTCGGACATTTAATTAAGCTACATTTTTTAATCTAACTTTCATTTCAAACTCAATTGTTTTGATCAAAAAAAATTGGACTGACATACACTGTCTTCTTTTGGTTAAGAACCATAAAATACCTTCATCTATTTTGTTTTATCAATAACTCTTGGGAAATTCCTAGCCCTATTTATTAAGGTACTTTGCTAGCAAACCATGAAAATGGTGAACCCCTTTCTCTCTTGTTGGAGAAAAACGACCTGCCTTATAGAACTTAGACTGCAAACCTTTACTTACTCCTTCTACAACAAATTCATCTTCACGTTCAACCTTATCCAATAAAGCACCTGCACCAGTATTTAGTTTACTTTCATCATAAACGTATGTAATAAAAGATACTTTCGTTTTGTTTAACCCCATAGGCTTAACAATGTTAATAGATAAACCCCAAGGGTAAAAATTAAACATCATATTAGGGAAAACCCAATAGTAATATGCTGCAACATTTTCTCCGTAATCAGGATGGTCTTTAGGTAAATCAAAAACTTCATCATTTCCTGCAGAATAACCAATTTGTAAATTTACATGCTCATATATTTCCGTTTTATACTTTCCATAATCTAACGCTTTAGCTAAATCTTCATGTACAAAAGGAATGTGGAAACCCTCTAAATAATTATCGCAATAAAGTGCCCAATGGCAATTAATGATATAATCTTTGTTCGCTGCGGTATCTAATTTGAACTCATTTAATGGTAAAAATCCAACTCTTTCTTTCATTACATTAATAACTTCAGAGAAATCAAAAGCAGGATTAAGTGATACAAATAAATGACTTCCCCAGTTATGTAGATTAAATTGGTGTAAGCCTTCGCATGGTCTTGGAAAATCTTTTGCCTCCTGAAATTCAGGCATCATTTTAAACTTCCCGTCCAATTCAAACCTTCGACCGTGATACATGCAGGATAATTGTTTCATTTTTCCTGGGTTATGCGCCACTATGTTACCTCGGTGAGTACACACATTACTCATACACCTAATGTTATTATCCTTATCTCGAACAAACATCATTGGCTCTGATATAAAATTATCGAGCATAATAAAAGGATATACAGACTCTACTAATGGAATAGTTGTGTGCTCATCTCCTATCCATTGCCATGTTGTTTCAAAAACACGTTCTTTAATGGCGTCAAGTACTTCTTGACTGCGATAAAAAGTTGCAGGAAGAGTTTCTGCAAAAGTAATATCAGGATTAATATAAAATTTTTCCATAAAATCGAGTTAAAGTTTTTTTTTAAAATTAATGTAAAAAGGGATTCCGATTATTAATAAAACAAGTCCCAAAATGTTGATTTCCAGACCACAGCCAGAAATTACCCACGTACAAAATAGAATTGCTAAAATTGATAATATCATTTTACTTAATGGAATAGATTCATCCTTTTTATTCAACAATATCAAAAGACTCACCGTTGATAATAAATACGGTGTTAATACCGAAAGTGTAGAAAGCTTCATCATAAATGTAAAAGCATCGATAAGACCTTTAGTGTAATTCAGTCCCATTAAGATAGAAGCCAAAATACTGGAAATAATGATTCCAATTATTGGTGAATCATTCCTATTTACCTTACCGAATACTTTTGGAAATAAATGATCTTGAGCTGCCGCCATAGGAATCTGTCCTTGAATTAGTATCCATCCATTTAACGCTCCTAGTGTCGCAATTACTGCTCCTCCTGCAACAATATATTTTGCCGAATCTCCCCAAAATAAGCCTGCTGCATCCGCAAAGGGAGCATTAGAATCTACTAAAACATTTGGTGGTATAATTCCCATAATTGCAACTGAACTCAAGATATAAACTACAACAGTGATAAGCGTACCGGCCATTGTTGCTTTTTTTATCGTTGTAGCTGCATCTTTAATGTTCTTGCTGGGGATAGATGCGCTTTCCATTCCTAAAAAAGCAAACAAGGTTAAAGTAGTCGTGATTGTAATGGCTGAAAAACTGGATTCACCACTTATGTTAATTGGAAAAAAGTGATCCGTATTGATATAAAGTATTCCTATAAATCCCACAAAAATTATTGGCACAATCTTAAGAATCGTAGTTATAAGTTGAACAATTGCTATCGTTTTTAAAGGTTTAGAATTAATCCAAGTAAAGAGCCAAATCACTCCTAGTCCCGTGAAAATTGCTAACAATTTATTATGACCTAAAATTGGGAAAAAAACCTCTAAGTATCCAACTAAAGCAACAGCAATAGCAGCGTTGGTGCACCAAATAGAAATCCAATACCCCCAAGCAACCAAAAATCCTGGAAAATTCCCAAGTCCTAATCGTGTATAAGCGTATGGCCCTCCTGTAGTGTTTGGCGCTAACCTTCCTAAGTTTCCAAAAACAGCTGCAAGAAGAATCGCTCCAATAGATGAAAATAGCCATCCCAATAAACTAATCGAACCATAAGCAGCTAGAGATGCTGGAAGTAAGAATACTCCAGACCCTATCATGTTACCTGTAACTAAAGAGGTGCTTGACCAGAATCCTATTTTTTTATCAGCCATTTTAAATTTTCAATTATTTCACCGCTTCCAATAATATCTCTACAGGGTGTTTCGCATCTCTTCCTGTTCCATCAGAAATTTGGTGCCTACAACTTGTTCCAGATGCAGAAATAATTGTTGCTTCGCTTTCTTGACGAATAGTTGGGAATAAAACTAACTCTCCTACTTGCATAGAAAGATCGTAATGCTCTTTTTCATAACCGAACGAACCTGCCATTCCGCAACAACCACTTGGGATGTTTAAAACAGTATAATTAGCAGGTAACGATAATATTTTTTTCAATGGAACTAAAGAAGATAATGCTTTTTGGAAACAATGTCCATGCATACGTAATCGTTCTGCTTTATCTGTAAACTGAGAAGGTTTGATTTTTCCTGCATCTACTTCATTCGCTAAAAACTCTTCGATTAAAAAAGTTTTAGCTGCAATTTTTTGAGCCAATACTTTTTGTTCTCCACGACTCAAATCTATGTATTCATCTCTGAACGATAATATTGCAGACGGTTCAATTCCGATTAATTTTTGGTCTGAATCTGCAAATAATTTCAAACGGTTAATGTTTTCAGTTGCCAATTTTTTAGCTTCATCCAACATTCCTTTTGAAAGATACGTTCTTCCACTTTCAACTAATTTCGGAACAATCACTTTATACCCTAATCGGTTCAGTAGATCTACTGCTTTTTTACCAATGTGAACGTCGTTGTAATTCAAAAATTCATCGTTGAACAAGTTAACAGAACCGTTCTCAAAGTTACCTTTCTGTTCATATTTTTTAAACCAACTTTCAAACGTTTGAGGAGCTAACTTTGGTAATTTACGGTGTAATGAAAAACCACTGAATTGTTTGATTAAATTTCCAATCGGACTAGCCATTACCCCATTGTATAACCAAGGAGTTTTACTAAATAATTTATTGATTTTGGTAGTTTTTCCAATGATCTTATTACGTAATGGAACACCATTTACTTTATAATATTGGTAAGCAGCTTCGGCTTTCAATTTCGCGACATCCACATTTGAAGGACATTCCGATTTACAACCTTTACAACTCAAGCACAAATCCATTACTTCCAAAACCTCCTTATTGTCAAAAGGATTGACTTTATCGGTATGTGTTATTGTTTCTCTTAAAATATTAGCACGCGCTCTAGTAGCATCTTTCTCTTTACGTGTCGCCATGTAACTCGGACACATTGTTCCACCGCTAATTTCCGTTTTTCTACAATCTCCAGAACCATTACACATTTCTGCTGCTCTAACAATACCTTTGGTATCGCTAAAATCTAAAACAGTATCTAATTCAGGTGTAATTTGTCCCGGTGTGTAACGCAAAAAAGTATTCATCGAAGGAGTATCTACAATTTTTCCTGGATTAAAAATATTCCAAGGATCCCAAGTTTTCTTAACCTCTTTAAACAATTGGTAAATCTCTTCTCCTAACATAAACGGAATAAACTCACCTCTCAAACGTCCGTCTCCATGTTCACCACTAAGAGAACCTTTATATTTTTTTACAAGTTCCGCAATATCTGTTGCAATAACCTTAAACAAATCTGTTCCTTCTTGCGTTTTAAGGTCAATTATAGGACGTAAATGCAACTCTCCTGTTGCTGCATGCGCATAATGCACACAATGTAAATCTCGTTCAGCTAGAGTCTTATTAAAGTCTTCGATAAATTGAGGTAAATCGTTTACATCAACCGCAGTATCTTCAATTACTGCAACTGGTTTTGCATCACCAGGAATATTCGACAGTAACCCTAAACCTGCTTTTCGAAGGTTCCATACTTTGGCTGTATCTTCTCCAAGAACAACTGGAAAGTGATAACCCAAACCAATAGAACGTAATTTTTCTTCTAATGCTTTAGCTGTTTCCAAAACCTCATCTGCTGAATCTTTTAAAAACTCAACCACTAAAATTGCAGCAGGATCTCCTTCAACAAAGAAACGATTCTTACTTTGTTCAATATTTCCTTTTGTACATTCAAGTATATAATGATCTATTAATTCAACACTATCTGGATTAAATTTTAACGCCTCTAAATTTGCTTTTAAAGATTCATTAATCGTATTGAAGTGAATACAAACTAATCCTGCGAATGGTTTTAAAGCTGGAACTAAATTTATTTTTAATTCTGTAGAAAAGAAAAGCGTTCCTTCTGAGCCAGCAATCAATTTACAAAAGTTGAATTTATCTCCTCCTTCAACAAATGTTTCACTGTCTGCTAATAAGTCTAACGCATAACCTGTATTTCTTCTCGGGATACTTTTTTTAGGATAATTTTCATCAAATAATTGACGGTTATTTTCATTTCCTAAAATCAATTTTGCTTGCTGATAAATTGCCTGTTCCAATTCTCCCGAAACATTTCTTCCTGCACATTTATCTTCGAATTCTTCTTTCGTTAAAGCTCCAAATTCAACTTCATTTCCGTCTGCTAAAAAACCTTTGATCGAAACTAAATGTTCTCTTGCCGAACCATAAACTACCGAACGAGCACCACAAGAATTGTTACCAACCATCCCTCCTATCATACAACGATTACTCGTAGAAGTTTCTGGTCCATAGAACAAACCAAACTGTTTTAAGTGGTGGTTTAAGTCGTCACGAATAACACCTGGTTCTACTCTAACCCAGTGCTCTTCTTTATTAACTTCGATTATTTTCGTGAATTTTTGCGAAATATCAACAATGATTCCATTTCCAACTACCTGACCAGCTAGTGAAGTTCCAGCTGCACGAGGCACAATTCCAACTTTGTTTTCCCTTGCAAAAGCGATAATTTTACGAATATCTTCTTTCGTATTTGGTATTGCAACAGCCAATGGCATCTCACGATAAGCAGAAGCATCTGTTGCATACAAAGTTCTTAATGTATGATCAGTGTGAAATGTCCCTTCAATTGAATTTGCTAATGTTTCTAGTTTCATTTTTTCGTTGTAATGAGAATACAAAGATTGCGATTTTTAGGAATTAAATGGTAAAAAACTAGAGTTTATATAATGTTAAACCTATTTTTTTTATCTTTAGTAAAGTAACCTTAAAACCATTCTATGAATATCGACATAATTCACGAAAAAATCTTTGAGATCAGAGGTATAAAAGTAATGTTAGATTTTGATTTAGCTTTACTATATGAAGTTGAAACAAAAGTTTTAAACCAAACAGTTAAAAGAAACTTAAAAAGGTTTCCTACAGATTTTATGTTTCAAATTGATAAACAAGAGTTTACTCTTTTGAGGTCACAAATTGTGACCTCAAAAGGAAAGGGAGGTACAAGATATCTTCCTTATGCTTTTACGGAACAAGGAGTAGCTATGCTAAGTGGAATACTAAACTCTGAAAAAGCAATTAATGTCAATATTGCAATAATGAGAACATTTGTTTATATAAGAAGGTACGCACTTAGTCATGCTGAATTAACGAAAAAATTAGAAGAGTTAGATAACAAAAACAACAAGCAGTTTGATGATGTCTTTGAAGCGATTAACTACTTATTAAAGAAAGATAATTTAAATAAACAAAAAGCAGAACGCCCTAAAATTGGGTATAAAAAATCTAACTAATTATCCAAATCAAATTAAAAGAAAACAATCATTCCTTTTTTAGTTTTAATCATAAAGTGTCCTTTTTCTTTGGTTGTCTTTTTTAGATTATTTACACCTGAGTAAGTCATAAAAACAAAAGGTTTTAAATGTCTTTTTCGATCTAAAACTTTAGTCACGTAACTATTATAGTTATCCAAACCTAACGCTTCCCTATTCTTATCATATTGAACCCTATGTTCTTTATTTATATAAAAATATTTTTCATGAAAGAAAACATACTTTTTGAGCTTTGTGTAAACCATACTTCCATAAATTTGCTGTTTTTTTGAGACTTTGTTGTCTGTATCTTTTAAAGAAGCATAAAGATAAGGGTGTAAATTTCCAAGTTTAATCTGTTCAAACAAAAAATTCTCTTTTAGTAATTGGTTGCTTTGAAACATTTGCTCTAAAAAATTCATCGATAAGGTTAAAATTCCTGGTTTAGTTGGGAAAAATTCTCTCTCGTTTGGATAGCCATTTTTAAAAATGAGTTGAATTAATTGCTCGTTTTTTAAGCTATCGTTTTGAATGTTAATAGAATTACTTCTTAAAGAATCTAAAAAAGTAAATTTATTATTTTGTCTCTTATCGTAATTAGCTTTTTGAACGGATTTTGAATATTGTTTTTTAAAGTCTAACCATCCTTTTTGAAACCTTAAATTGATAAAACAACCTTTTTTTATTGCCTTCTTATCAATTCCTAAATCAGAAAGTTTCATCAAGTACTTTTTTGCTGATTCAACATCTTTTAAGTAGTTAGCACATAAAGCAGCATTATGAAGGTCTTTACTAAAGGGTTTTGGGTAAGCTTGAAAAATACTATCGTATAAATTAAATGCTGCAACATAATTTTTTGTAATGATTGAATCTTCAGCTTTCGCAATAACTTTGTGATATTCTAGATAATTTAATTGTCCAAATAGGTTGCAAGTAATAAAAAATGAGAATAAAAATAAATATATAGTACGAATACAACCCTTCAATTTTGTTTTAGATGAATGAAATGAATTTGCTAATGTTTCTAGTTTCATTTTTTCGTTGTAATGAGAATACAAAGATTGCGATTTTTAGGAATAAAATGTTTAAAAACGGTTGCCTCACATTGAAACAACCGTTTTTATCTACCCTAATTTATTTACTATTTATGAATTGCAATCTTAGAAAAAATTGTTTTAGCATTTGATACTACTTTTACGGTGTAAATTCCTTCTGAGCAATTTGATAAATCAATTGAATGTTCGGTTGAGTTTAAAATTTCAGAGTTAGAATAAACTATTTTACCTAAATTATCAAAAATAAGTATTGAGTTGATCGGCTCTGTTTCTGATGTAACCTTGAAAGAACCTTTTGTAGGATTTGGGAAAATAGAAACCGTATTTGTTAAGTTGGATTCTTTAATTGAGTTCACAGAAACTGATTGATCTATAATGTTTGAACTTATAGTCGTTAATGATTTTTGTGGAGAGCAAGTAATGCTTCCTGACACATCAACACGATAGCGAGCACTTGGAAAACTAGAATAATCAATATCTGTATAGGTGCTATCTGCACCAAGAATAGATGAGCTTATCTGCACGAAATTACCAGTGTTTTCATCATCTCTAAGAACTGTATAATAATTCACAGGATTTCCTGCATTTTCAATAGCATATAAAGTCCATTGAAGATTTCCATTTCCTAAATTTTGAAGGTGAATTGTGTTATGAAAATCACTGTATACACTAGTACCACCACAAGTATCCACTATTGCAAGTTTATATTTATAAGAAGTTGTATTTGGATTAGCATCATAATCATGGAATGTACTATATTCTGTAGAGGATACTGTTCCAACCTCTAAGTACGTATTTGCTGTTTCTTCTCTGTAAACCTTAAAGCTATCAATTGCAGCCATACTTTCGTTTTTTTCCCAAACAACAATATTATGGGTAGAAAGTGAGTCAACAGTTACCATACAAACCGGAATAGATTGAGGTTCTGTAATACTTACTGTTTGCATTAGTGAAAGACAATCATTAGTATCCTTAACTACTATATCATAATTACCAGAAGCTAAGCCTGAAAAGACATTTGACGATTGATAGGTTGTTCCTCCGTCTTTTGAATATTGTAAAGGATTAGAACCTTGATTAGCATTAACTGTAATATTTCCTGTATTTGAACCTAAACATAAAACATCTGTTTTTTCTATTGAAACTGTTGGTGTTAAAGAAATATTAAATGAATGAATAACTTCACACCCAGCCCCGTCTTTCACTACTACTGAGTATGTTCCACTAGTCGAGTATGTGAATGTCGGGTTTGTTTGAAAACTTAATCCGTTATCAAAAGAATAGTTGTAATTTCCATCTCCACCAGTAGCATTGAGAGTTATTTCCCCAGTAGTTGAACATAAGGGTAAACTCGGTAATGAAACTTGTAAGTCACAATTATAAATTTTAGAAATGAAAATATCCTTAATACCCACTGATGATAAATTCAATGTACTTGAGCTCGGATCAAAATCTACTATTCCACTAAAATAACCTGTTGTATAAACATTTCCAATTCCATCTACGACTATTGAATAACCAATTTCAGTACTAGCTCCTCCTAAACTATTAGCCCAAAGAAAATCGCCTGAAGAATTTAATTTAGAGATGAAAGTATCAGCACCACCCGCTGACGTTAAGTTAAATGTACTCAAACCCGGATCAAAATCTACTACACCTTTAAAATATCCTGTTGTATAAACATTTCCACTTCCATCTGTGGTTATTGAAAAACTCCTATTATTACTTGTCCCTCCTATACTCTTAGCCCATACAAAATCTCCAGATGAAGTAAGTTTAGAAATGAAAATATCAAGACCTCCCTCAGACGTTAAATTAAATGTACTTGAACCTGGATCAAAATCTACTGTACCTTCAAAATACCCTGTTGTATAAACATTTCCACTTCCGTCTAGCGCCATAGAAATATCAACATCAGTTACCCCCAATCGTTTAGCCCAAAGAAAGTTTCCGGATGAAGTAAGTTTAGAAATGAAAACATCGTTATTACCCGAGGAGGTTAAATTAAATATATTGGAACCCATATCAAAATCTACTGTTCCCTTAAAATCACCTATTATATAAACATTCCCACTTTCGTCTGTCGTTATTGACTTACCTTTTACACTACTCGTTCCTCCTATACCTTTTGCCCAAATAAAATCTCCGGATGAAGTAAGTTTAGAAACGAAAATATCAAGACCTTCCCCTGACGTTAAATTAAAGGTACTTGAATCAGGATCAAAGTCTGCTGTGCCTTGAAAAAAACCAGTTGTATAAACATTTCCACTTTCATCTATAGTTATTGACTTACCTTTATCAACACTTGTTCCTCCTATACCTTTTGCCCAAATAAAATCTCCTGATGAAGTAAATTTAGAGATGAAAATATCAGCACTACCCACCGATGTTAAGTTAAAGATACTTGAACCTGGATCAAAATCTACTAAGCCATAAAAATCCCCTGTTATATAAACATTTCCACTTTCATCTGTGGTTATTGAATAACCAGTATCATTACCAGTTCCTCCTAAACGTTTAGCCCAAAGAAATTCTCCGGTAGAATTAAGTTTCGAAATGAAAACATCATAACCACCCGCTGAAGTTAAATTAAATGTACTAGCTCCAGGATCAAAATCTACTGTACCACTAAACACGCCTGTTGCATAAACATTTCCACTTTCGTCTGTGGTTATTGAATAAGCAACATCATTACTCGTTCCTCCTATACCTTTTGCCCATCCAAATTGAAAATCTTGAGAAAAAGAGGATAGCGTAAAAAACAGCACTGCGATTGTTAAAATTATTGATTTCATAGGTTTTAAATTTGGTTGATTTGCATTGATTAATATTACTTTGTTCATTAGTTGCTTTTATTGAAAGTGGTTTCTGAACTACACTTTTCAGTATTTAAAAAGGATTTAAAGATGAGTTAAATTCAATACTTTCAATATTTACCACAAAAATAGAACATATTTAACAATTACGGGGGATTGTTGTAATAATATAATTTTTGTTATAAATTACAACAAACCCTTTCGGGGTTATTTTAAACTAAATTTACATTTTTATACCCTTACAGGATTATTATTCACAATTATATTATATTTGTACCCGAAAAGGTATACTAAAACATGAACAACTTATCAGCATTCATAAAATATCAACGTAAACAGTTAGGACTAACCCAAGAGGAACTAGCCCTAAAGGCGGGGGTTGGTATTCGTTTTATTCGAGAATTAGAACAAGGAAAAAAGACTGTTCAACTAGACAAAGTTGGACAAGTATTAGATTTATTTGGATTTCAACTAACAGCGGAAAAACAACAAATGGATGCGTATGAAATTTACTGGAATTACTTCAATAAAGCTGTCAAAATCACTTTGTTCAATAAGGTTGTAAAGTATGGGGTTCTTATCAAGGAAATCATCAATAAAAAAGAAAATAAAATTTGGTCTTGGAAGTTTGTATCTAACAATAATACTATAAAATATCACCAAAATCCGGATGAAGATCTCGTTGAAATTATTGTACAAGAAGATATTCAGAAAATTGAAAATCAATAGATGAAAAAAGGATTCGTTTTTAAAAAAGATAAATTGACTGGCGTAATCTGGGAAGATGAAAATGGTTACTCGTTTCAGTATGATACTAATTATTTGGAAACACCGATCTATGGGCCAGTAAGTAAAACTTTACCGTTACGTTCAGAAATTTTCACAGATAAAAATATGATCCCCTTTTTTGATGGATTAATTCCAGAAGGATGGCTATTAAAAATTGCTATCGATAATTGGAAACTTAATCCAAGGGATAGGATGGGTTTATTACTCACACTTTGTAAAGATTGTATTGGCGATATAAGCATATTAAATTCGAAATAAATGAACTGTTTACTTTGTTATAAATTATTGAATAAAGACGAAATTGATTATCATTCAAAATGTGTATCGACTACTTTTGGATTGAAGCAAATACCATTGATTGATATTGATGAAAGTAAACTAACGACTTATGCGAAAGAAATTCTAGGAGCAAATACTGCAATTACTGGGGTTCAACCAAAGTTAAGTTTATGGCTGGAAGAAAGTAAAAACAATATTCGCTTCACAATTATTGATAATAAAAGTAATTATATCATTAAACCGCAAAGTGAGACATATATTTCATTACCTGAAAATGAAGATTTATGTATGCACCTAGCTCACGAATTTGGAATTAAAACCGCGATTCATGGCTTAGTAAGACTACCATCTGGTTTACTTGCTTATATCACCAAGAGATTCGAAAGAAACGGGTTAGATAAATTATCCTGTGAAGATTTATGTCAATTGAGCGAAGTTTTAACAGAACATAAATACCGAGGAAGTTATGAAAAAACAGGTAAAGTTATTAGAGAATACTCTTCGCAAAAAGGTTTTGATGCATTGCGTTATTTTGAGTTAGTTGTATTTAGTTTTATCACAGGAAACGCAGACATGCATTTGAAAAATTTTTCAATGTTAGAAACCGAAGATGGTCTGTTTTCTTTGAGTCCTGCCTATGATCTCGTAAGCACGGCTTTAGTCATAAAAAATGAACCCGAACAAATGAGTTTGACATTGAACGGAAGAAAAAATAAATTAACAAAAAATGATTTTGATACTTTGGGAAAAAGCTTATCGTTAAATGATAAACAGATACAAAACACCTATCGTTCGTTTTTCAAAAAACTAAAAACTGCTGAATGGTGGATTGACAATAGTTTCCTTTCTATTGAACAAAAAGTCTTATTTACGCAAATTATCTCTAGTAGAATTCAGTTACTAAATCCAAATTTATAATCGTAAAAAGGGAGAGAAGTAATTCCTCCCCCTCATTCCCCTCTAAAGGGGGAAGAAAATCTATCTAAATATTTTTTTCTAATACAAAATTCTATAACGAATTGTATTAGGTATCTCTTTCAATTTTTTCTCTAAATCGTTATTATGCAAATTCTCAATATCCGTAATCACATAACCCATACTTTCATTCGTTTTCAAGTATTGCCCAACGATATTACTGTCAAATTCAGCAAGTATGTTATTGATATGCGCCATGATACCTTTAACGTTTTCATGGATATGCATAATACGATGCGCTTTCGGGAACTCTGGTAATTGAATTTCTGGTAAATTCACACTTCCATAAGTCGTTCCTGTATTGATATAATTGATGATTTTACGAGAAACATAATTACCGATATCTAACTGTGCTTCTTCTGTACTACCACCAATATGAGGTGTTAAAATCACATTCGGTAAGCCGCATAATTCAGAAATAAATGGTTCGTCATTACTTGCTGGTTCTTGTGGGAACACGTCTACTGCTGCTCCTTTTACCTTACCAGATTTTAAATTGGCTATTAAAGCATCAATATCAACCACATGACCTCTTGATAAATTCATGAAAACAACACCATCTTTCATATATTCGAAAGCTTGTGCGTCTATTAAGTTTTTATTGGTTGGCCTTCCATCTACGTGTAGAGAAACAACGTCAGATAATGCTAATAACTCTTGAAGAGAAGAACATTTTTTTGCATTTCCTAAAGCTAACCTGTCGGTAACATCGTAGAAATAAACCTTCATTCCTAAAGCCTCCGCTATAATAGAAAATTGAGCTCCAATACTTCCGTAACCAATTATTCCTAACTTCTTCCCTCTAATTTCTACACTGTTATTAGCAGATTTATCCCAAATCCCTTTGTGCATTTTCGTACTTTTATCAAAAGTATTACGAATTAACATAATCATTTCTCCCAGGGCTAACTCTACTACAGAACGTGTATTACTATATGGTGCATTAAAAACAGCTACTCCTCTTTTTGAACATTCATCAAGTTGTACTTGGTTTGTTCCAATACAAAAAGTACCGATTGCATGTAATTTTTTTGCGCTATCTAAAACCTTTGAAGTAATTTGAGTCTTTGAGCGAATACCTAAAATAGATACATCTTTGATTCGTTCACATAATTCTTCTTCACTCAATGAACCTTTAACTGTTTCAACATTGTAACCTTCGTGACTAAAAATTTCTTTAGCATCAGGATGAATATTCTCTAAAAGAAGCACTTTAATTCTATTCTTAGGATAGGAAACTGATGCCTTGTAAGACAAATCATATAATATTTCATCCAATGAAGGAGCGTGACGATCTGCGTTTTCAACAACAATAGAACGAGAAACATTTTCTGTGAAAGCATAAAACTTAGAAACTACTCCACCTTTCAATGTTTCATAATCAGTATAACCATCACCTATCATGAAAGCGTCTCCTTGAAGGTTTAAAGATTTAATTTTTTTAACCTTTCCTTGATTCTCACATAATTCATCTTTTTCATCAAAACCAATAATCTTTCCTTCATGGTCAAAACGAAAAGTATTTGCTAATACATGATCTGCTTTTATTCCAAATTCTTGAACAATAGGAATAATTATTTCTTTAAAACCATTAGAAATAATATAAATATTATCTGCATTTTGTTTAAAAAAGTTTCTATTTCGAACTACAGAATCTGAAACCTTAGACTTTAACTTTGTGATTACATTCGCTAATTGATCCCTATTTGCTTGTAATAAATCAATTCTCTTGGTTAAAGATTCTTTTAAAGAAAGTTTACCTTCCATTCCTAAGTCGGTAAGACGCTGGATTTCTGTAAGTACTTGTTGACCCGTTGCATTATTTTCATATATAACTTCACACAATACATCTAGTGCTTCCACTTGAACAAATGTACTATCAAAATCAAAAATAAAGGTTTCCTGAGCTTTCATATTATAGTTTTATAGAATGTTTAAAAACAAGTACAAAAGTAATAAAAAAGTAAATGATAAGTAGATAGTCTATAAAAAAGGAAAAGCGCAAAAAAGAACTACAAATAGTGACTTTTTTACGCTTTTATAAAACTTAAATTCTATAAAACTATACTTTTTCTTGAAGTTTTACATCAGTACTTTCAAAAATTTTATCAGCTGATGAAGCTATAAAACCATTAAAAAGCTCGTTTTCATTTTTCTTATAGCGATAAGCAAATTCGTAATAACAAGTTGGAATATTGTGAATACCTTCTTTGAACTCAATTGGCATTTTATCTCCTAAAATACTTGCTTGTTGAAGAAGTTGTTCAGGTGTCCCTTTTATTTTTCCTCCAGAAGAATTTAAACCCCACCCTTTCTCTTCAATATAATCGTTAAAACTTTCAATATTATCAAAAGATTTCAGTGCATTTATATTAATTGTAAAGTGATTTGCTCTAAACCCAAAAACATACATCCATGCAGCATATTCAGATTCTTCTCTTAAAACGGAGTAAGTTGCATAAGAAGGTTTTTCCCAAACTCTTCCATTAACAATTAAGTTCGGGTCTGAAAATTTAGATAAATCCGTATTATCTAAAAAAGTTTTTACAATCGCTTGTAATTCGTTACTACACTTTTCTAATTCTAATTCTGATATAAATATTTTAGGAGCTTTTTTATCTGTCTTATGTTCATAATGTTTAGCTACTAATTTTTTTTGCTCAAACAAATACGTACCTTTTTCTTCATAACCAACTGATAAAAAAGGCTTTTCTAAAACATTTATGTTTACTCTTTTATCATTATAAGTTCGAATAGCAATGTGATCGTTTTCTATCTTCTCTCCTTTTTCAGTTAATAATGAATGAATTTTTTCTGCAGAAGGTGTTATCATTGTGTATTGATTCCACAAATCGTTTAGTAATGTTTCTTTTGTCATTTTTATCTAATATTTCCACAAAATTAAACTATAAAGTAGCATATTGACAAATGATACTTAATTATAAATTATATTTATTATATTGCGTCTATTTTTTAATCAAAATAACTTTTTACTATCGTTTTATCTCTTTAAAAAAGTCAAAATGGAATACTCCGATTTAGATTATATCAACAAACAGTTAATTCTTTTACTAAACAAAGATGCTAGAACTCCTTTTTCAGAACTGGCTAAACAATTAAAAATTTCAAACTCTTTAGTTCATCAGCGAATTAAAAAATTACAAGAAGCTGGCATAATAAAAGGTTACTCCATAAATTTAGACCTCAAAAAAATGGGTAATGAATCCGCTACTTTTACGGGTCTTGTAACTAAAGAGGCAAGTTATATTGAATCCATTGTTGAAGAGTTAAAAAAAATACCTGCTGTAATTGAATGCCATCTAGTTTCGGGCAAGTATGCGCTTCTTCTCAAAATAGTTGCCAAAAATAACGATGACCTTAGAATAATACTTCATGAACAAATTCATGCTATTGAAGGAGTTGGAAGCACAGATTCATTTATTTCTTTTGGAGAAGCTTTCAGTAAAAACCTAAATGTTTAACTGTTTAACTGTTTAAAAATCAATTTAAAATGGTGCATTAAAAGTAATCGTATATTGAGTTCCTTTTTCTGAATTTAATAATATTTCTCCATCTATTTGTTCTAATAATGAAATCACTAATTGCATTCCAAGTGAAGATGTTTCACGAAAATTAATGTTTTCCGGAAAACCTTTTCCATCATCTGATATACTTAGTTTAATTAATTCTGATTCTTGCTTTAACCCTATTTTGACAACACCTTCTTCTTTTTCATCAAAAGCATATTTTAAAGCGTTTGTAATTAACTCGTTAACTATCAAACCACAAGGTATTGCCATATCTAAATCTAATTTAATATCATCTAAATCCTGTTCTAATACAATATTTCTATTTTGATTATAAGAATGAAATAAATTAGTTGCTATACTTTTAATATATTCTGAAAATTGAATCGTTGAAAAATCTTTAGTTTGATATAAAAGCTCATGTATAAGGGACATTGATCTAATTCTATCTTGACTATTCTTTAATAGTTCAAGAGTAGATGTATCAGATATTGTAGATGATTGTAGGTTTAAAATACTTGATATTATTTGTAAGTTATTTTTTACCCTATGGTGCACTTCTTTTAAAAGTACTTCTTTTTCTGCTAAAGACTGTTTTATTTTATCTTCTGATATTTTTCTATCTGTGATGTTTCGAATGAACAATACTAGACCTATAACTTTATCGTCATTATATTTTGGTCCAACATGCGTTTGAAAATACTGTTTATTTCCATCTATATCAGTACCTTCCGTTTCATAACTTTCATATTTAACTTCCCCTCTTAAAATCCTTTTGTTGGCAGCATCTATTTCTTTATGGTGGTTTTGATCTACATAGTTAAATAAACTATCTCCTATAATTTCTTCTTGTTCATATCTTTTAGAAGCTAAATTAAAAAATTCTATATTTTGATTTTCATCCGTAATTAAAATTATTTCTGGAGAATTTTCAACTAAAGATCTATACTTTTCTTCACTTTGTTTAATTCTTTCATTTGCAGCTTTTCTATCTGTAATATCTTGAACTGTAGACTGTAAAACTAATTCATCTCCATAATAAAATGCAGATAAAAGAACTTCAGCTGGAAAAGTTTCTCCATTTAACCTCTTATGACACCACTCAAAACGATTTACCCCTTTCTCAAAAGCGATTTTAATCATTTCATTTGCTTTATCTAATGAGTTTCTTCCGTCTTGTTGAAATTCAGGAGAAATATCTACTGGGTGTATGTTCTTTATCGACTCTTTTGAAGGAATTTTAAACATCTCCAATGCTTTTGGGTTACAATCAAAAAATCCTTTTTCCGTTAATAGAAGTATTGCGTCGTTTGAACCCTTGAAGATAGCTTGAAGTTTTCCTTCACTTTGTCTCAATTCTTCTTCTGCTAATTTACGTTTTGTAATATCTGTTTTAGTTCCAACTACTCGTTTAGGTTTTCCATTTTCTGTCCAAGCAATTACTTTCCCTCTATCTAAAACCCATTTATAACTTCCATCCTTACATAAAACTCTATGTTCAGAAACATAACTTTCTGTTTCTTTCTTAAAATGTTTGTAAAGTAGCTCCTCAACCCTTTCTATGTCATCAGGATGAATTCTATCTTTCCACTCTTCAATTGAATTACTTATTTCCTCTTTTTTAAAGCCTAATAATTCAGCCCACCTTGTTGATCTATAAACTTCTCCAGATTCATAATTATAATCCCACATTCCATCATTCGAACCTTCAATAGCAAACTTCCATCTTTCTTGATTTTCTTTTAAGGAGTCTTTTGTCTTCTTTAACTCAATATTTTCTTTTAACTGAATCTCCTTGATTAAAAATTCTTTATAAAAATGATTCTTTTTTTTATCAAATAAAGAAGTTAATAACAACAACATTACTGCAAAACCAGTATATGATGAAAAATTCACATAAGTTAAAAATTGTTCAGGTACCTTATTGACTACTTTAAAACCAAGAAAAGAATGATAGCTAAAAATAAATGCTCCAAGAATTGACATCGATAACCAAAAGATATTGCTTCTTCTATTTTCTAAAATTAAATTAGATAAAACTGGTATTATAAGCAACCATGGAAATGAATGTGATTTTATACCTCCTGAAAAATATATATCTATTAGTAAAATTAAAAATGTTGTGCTTATACCTAAATTAAAAGTTAATTTATAGGGTATCTTTTTACCTATAAATAATTGTATAAATACAAATTGTAATATTGCCCCAATTAGCATTAATAACATTCCCGGAACAAAACCAATAATTAAAAAACTAATAGAAAAAAAAGTATAGAATACTATCCCATACATTGAAAGGTTTATTAATAGTTTGTTTTTAAAATTTACTCTATAATCCTTTTTTACTCTATCAATTAGGTTATCTAAAATTCCCTTCATCATTATTTTATACTAACGTTAATAAATATCCTGTAATTGATCCCCCTAAAACAATAAAGGCATTATTTACTCTTTTATATTTAAAAGCAATAATTAAACTTATAATTGTAATAAATATTGACTTCCAATCTGTTATTACCTCATTTACCATTCTTACCAATACAACTCCAATAATTGCAACAGCTGCGATACCAACAGCATCTAAAAAAGAAGATATAACTCTAGATTTTCTTAGTTTTGGAACTATAGGATTTAAAATTAATACAAAAATAAATGAAGGTAAAAATATGCCTAAGGTTGCTGCGATTGCTCCTAAGAAACCACCTATTTGCCAACCAATAAATGTAGCTGTTGATAATATAGGACCAGGAGTAAACTGACCTACTGCTATTGCATTAATTAGATCCGATCTTGATATTATTCCTTTGGCTACTAACTCAGCATCTAAAAAAGCGAATAAAACATAACCTCCACCGTACAATAATGCCCCAATTTTTAAAAAAATACCAAGTGTTTTAAATGTGCTTAAAGAAATAGATAAAATAGGGGAAAATATAACCATTTGATTTTTATTCTTTTTAATTAAATAAAGTATCAAGCCAAGAAATCCGGACAAGAAAATCGCTATAATTTCATTTAATCCAAATAAACACGAAACAAAAGTTAAACCTCCTAAAACAGCTAATTGTTTAGATTTTAATGCCTTTTTGCCTAATGAAATAATGGAAACTAGCATTATTGAAATTACTGCTGATTTGATTCCGTAAATAAAGTCTTCAACCTTTGGTAAATAACTGTATTGTTTATAAAACCAAGAAAAAATCATTGTAATAAATACAGCTGGTATAATAAATGATGCTCCTGCAATTATTAAGCCTTTCCATCCTGCTTTTTCGTGACCACAATGCATCGTCATTTCTGTAGAATTAGGTCCAGGAATAATATTCGTAGCTCCGATTAAATCAAGAAAATGTTGTGGTGTTATCCATTTTCTTTTTTTTACTATTTCCTGTTCCATCATTGAGATATGAGCAGCAGGTCCACCAAAAGATATAGTACCTAATTTGAAAAATATTTTAGCTATTTCAATAAGGTCTTTTTTCATATTACATACTTCATGTAATTGTGAACCACACCAACTTCAACGAAAGGTTTATCGTAAACTTCAAATTTATTCTTCAAATAGAAAGGAATTGCATTTTCTCTTGCATGGCAATATACTTCTTTAATATTATTATTAATAGCATGTTCTAATAACTTTTTTAGTAATTCTTTACCTATTCCTTTAGACTGGAACTCTTCTTTAACAGCCATTTGCATTAATTGTGCTCTATTATTTTCTTTTTTTACTAGAAGAACACATCCTACAACTATATGATCTTTAACAGCTACAAAATGAGCTGCTTCCTTATCGTTATGCTCCCATCCATAATCAGGTAAACCAATAGGACGAAGAAGAACTTCGTTTCTTAACTCTCTCTCTTGTTGGTATAATTCACAATCCGACTGATTAATTTTTAAAATATCCATTGCATTAAATAATGATATACGTATCAAATATAATTCTTTAAAAAAACAAAAAAGGGAAACCAATAAATGATTTCCCTTTTTTCTTTAAACGATATGAACTATTCTCCTTCTAACAGTTCTTCAACAGCATCTGTTTTTGTGAGAGCTTCTTTAATTTTTTGTTCTAATTCAAGCATTAATTCAGGATTATCCAAGATTAACTGTTTTACAGAATCT
>Ga0228670_1000241_pt1 | contig 33294 bp, 22 predicted proteins | sample 85DmetaG_FD_182785 | JGI IMG/M metagenome (GOLD analysis project Ga0228670, IMG submission 182785) | Seawater microbial communities from Monterey Bay, California, United States - 85D | ecosystem: Environmental > Aquatic > Marine > Coastal | place: USA: California | collected 2016-10-13
CCATACTCAACTAATTGATTAGTACCTCCTGCTTCTGCTATTGGATTATGAGGAATTGCAGATACTGCTTTGATTGCACCTTTAGCACTTTTCCTACTGGATAAGTATATTTTCTTTTGACCATCAAGTAGGAGGGGGTCTGTTGGATTATATGATTTATAATTATTTGTAGCGTATGCAATCGCCATAAAATAATATGTCTTAAAATTAACTAGTCTTTTTTCTCCTAAAGCAAATTGATCTTCTTTAATCCTGAAGGTATGCCTAATCCCTTTGTTTTCACCATCAACTTTTTCTACAGGGATTGAAGATTGGAGGTTTTCATCAAACTCAAAGTTTATTATTCGACTTAAATTATCCTCTATGTCACACTGAATTACTTGTCTTGCTAACTCTGGGTTATTTAATTCTGATACAGATACTTCGTCATTTTTAAGTTGATATATTTGATATCCTTGAAAGCGATAATATTTATCGGCTAGTGAATCCTCTGCTACAATTAGAGGGTCAAATTCTGTATATTTTTCATCTTTGTTATTGGAAGATATAGAATTCGAAATCATTAAAATTAGTTCATTATTTAATTCTTGAACAGATAAATCAGGAGCATGTGGCCCTTCTAGTAGTCTGAAACAATTTTCAAATAAAGCTTGAGCTTTATCATCTGCTCTTCTTAATACTTCAACAGATGCAAAAGGGTCTACATCAGTACTTCTAGCCCAACATACACCTACAGTAATGTTGTTTACTGAGCCCGGTTTTAAAACAAAAGGACCTGCTGACTGTAAAAATCTACGATCATTAGGTACGTTGTCAGCTGTTTGTTCAGTCCATGGAGACTGGGGGATCCCACCGGTTCCCCAACCTAAAGGGTCAGTGTCTCCAGGAAACATAAAATCACATGGCACGGTTAAGTCGGCGTCAGGGTCAGCAAAATATCCGCTTCCTCCATAATAAAAAGGTGTGCCATCTTTCCACTTTCCTTGTAAGTAATTATAATAGTCGGTTGCATTTAAAGGGTCTGTTTGATTTGGGTTAGCACCATTAGTACTATTACTGTAATATAGAAACCTTCGCATTCCAAAACGTTCATTATCAATGACTCCATCACCATATCCGATACCATTCAAAGCTTCATTTTCTCCAATTCCAAATGCATTATCAATCCCATCATTATCTTGATAAGGTCCTTCAAAAAAGTCAACACCTACTGCTGGGGGGCTATCCCCATAACCTTTAAAACCGTTCCAATCGTCATCTGAATTTTTACCATTGTAGTAATATCCTAAGCCTCTATTCACATCACAACCTACAAAGTCATCACTGGGATTTCCTAATGCACCATCAGTAAAAAAACCAAAAAAAGTATTATATAAAGTTTGAGTACCTCTATTGATTAGTTCATAGTTATAAAAAGTCATATTGTTAATTTCATCATTGGAAGAAAAAGAAAAGGCTTGAGCTCTTATCTCCATACCTATTGGTTCACCAGAAGATTCTGTGTGAATATTTCCTTTGTCATTCATTACCCACCAGTAGTTTAAATCCCCATAGAGTGAAACTCTACGATCATTTTTGCAGTCCTTTGAATTATCAAGGTCGAACCATGGGTAGTCTCCATCTTCCCAATTGTAATTACCATCTTCATTCCTATCATAAAAAGGGGCAAGGTAATAGTCTTGTCCTAAACTGACATCTCCATGTGCAGGCCATTCTTGTATTATTGTAGGTACTTTGTATGAAGGAAAAAGTTCTGATTGAGTATCTGTACCATTTTCTACATCTTGAACTCCTGTTTCATACCAAGCATTAAATTCAGCGACAACATCTTTAGAGTTGACATAGTGATTATCATATTTAGCACAAATGTCATAGTTTATAGTTGCTTCGTTTTTTACTAAAGGTCCTGTCCAATAATCTTGACCAATAGAGCGGTATCTTAATGCAGCCAGCTTTAATTGATTGTTTATATCAGTACCACCAAGCCATAATGCAGCTGTAAAAAGGGGCATAATACCTGAGTTTTTAGGTATTTCATAATGTGAAAAATTTTGATTAGGAACTTGCCATAAGTTCCCTGCAGTATGAATTAATGCGCTGACATTATTCTCTTTCAGGTAAGTAGAGGTTGTTGGAGGTGTGCATAGAGCTGCTTTAGATTCTGATACTTTTTTGCTTTCACCGTTATATAATTGTGAAAGCAGATTAAAATTTATAATTGTAGTTATTATAACTATTGATAGTAATTTCATTTATTTCTTTACTTTACGATACACTAAAATTACTACAATTATTTTTATTAAAACAAAAAAAGGGTGTCTTTTAATGACACCCTTTTTGTGATATAGAGAAATGTAACTTATTTATTTTTTTACTGCTTCAACTACTGACTTGAACGCTTCTGGATGATTCATTGCTAAATCAGCAAGAACTTTACGGTTTAATTCAATATCACTTTTGTTTAGTTGACCAATGAATTGAGAATAACTCATTCCGTGTTGACGAGCACCTGCATTAATACGAGTGATCCATAAAGAACGGAAATGTCTTTTCTTTTGCTTACGACCTTCGTATGCATAACTTAAACCTTTTTCAATAGCATTTTTAGCTACAGTCCAAACGTTTTTTCTTCTACCAAAGTATCCTTTGGCTAACTTCATGAAGTTTTTTCTACGTGCTCTTGAAGCAACGTGGTTTACTGATCTTGGCATAATTTTTTTTAGTTTTTTGGTAAATCGTGCATCTTTATTTCAGATAACTTAGTTACTTATTTACCGGGTTAAACAATCTAAACCAATGTGCTTATTTCATGCACAATTGTAACTTGATATTTGACATGTCTGCTTTGTGAACCAAACCATCATGTGTCAAATTTCTTTTTTGCTTTTTAGTCTTCTTTGTTAAGATATGACTTTTAAAAGCATGTTTTCTTTTAATTTTACCACTTCCAGTTACAGTGAATCTCTTCTTTGCACTAGATTTAGTTTTCATTTTTGGCATCTCTCTTCGTTTTTAAACGTTACCTCTATATCAACTTTTTCCCTAAAGATATACTATCTAAAGTTTTTTTATTTCTTTTTTGGATTGATCATAATGATCATTCTTTTCCCCTCTAATTTAGGTAATTGTTCTACAGTACCATAGTCTTCAAGTTCTGTGACAAATTTTAGAAGTAATATTTCACCTCTATCTTTAAATACAATTGTACGACCTCTAAAAAAGACATATGCTTTAAGTTTATTCCCTTGTTCTAAGAACTTCTTTGCATGTGTAAGTTTGAATTGAAAATCATGTTCGTCTGTATTTGGTCCAAACCTAATTTCTTTGATTTCTACTTTACTTTGTTTTGCTTTTAACTCTTTTTCTCTTTTCTTTTGGTTGTATAAGAATTTTCTGTAATCAAGTATTTTACATACAGGAGGTTTTGCTTTAGGAGAAATCTCTACTAAGTCAAGACCTTGTTCATCAGCCATTTTTAAAGCTTCTGAGGTAGAAGTAACAATTGGCTCTTGTCCTTCAATTACTAGTCTAATTTCTCTTGCAGTAATTCGATCATTTATTTTATGTTGATCTTCTTCTCTTCTGTTAAAAGGTTTTCTGTTATTATTTCTCATTCAATAAATTATGCATTAACTAAAAGTTCTTTTTCTATTGTATTTTGTACTAATTTTTCAAAATCTGATATTGACATTGATCCTAAGTCTCCCTCTAACCTTTGTCTAACAGATACTGTCCCTTCTGAAGCCTCTTGCTCTCCAACAATTAACATAAAAGGAATTTTTTTCAATTCAGAATCACGAATTTTTTTACCAGTTTTTTCATTACGATCATCTACGAAACCACGAATATCGGAATTATTTAGTAATTCTAATACATTTTGAGCATACTCATTGTATTTATCACTAATTGGAAGGATACTAACTTGATCAATACTTAGCCATAAAGGGAAGTCTCCAGCGCAATGTTCAAGTAATACGGCTACGAATCTTTCCATAGATCCAAATGGAGCACGGTGAATCATTACCGGTCTATGTTTTTGGTTATCAGACCCAGTATATTCTAGTTCAAACCTTTCTGGAAGGTTATAATCTACTTGAATTGTACCTAGTTGCCATTCTCTTCCAAGTGCATCTTGAACCATAAAATCAAGTTTTGGACCATAAAAAGCAGCTTCACCATATTCGACAACTGTTGGAAGTTTTTTTTCTTCAGCAGCCTCAATTATTGATTTTTCAGCTTTTTCCCAGTTCTCATCCGTACCTATATATTTAGACGGGTTTTCTTTATCTCTAAGGGAAATTTGAGCTTTAAAATTATCAAATTTTAAAGTTTTAAATATGTATAATACTAAATCAATTACTTTTTTAAACTCTTCTTTAACCTGATCTTGAGTACAAAAAATATGGGCGTCGTCTTGCGTAAACCCTCTAACTCTTGTCAGTCCATGTAGTTCACCCGATTGTTCATATCTATACACTGTTCCAAACTCTGCAAATCTAACAGGTAAGTCTTTATAAGATCTAGGTTTTGTTTTGTATACCTCACAATGGTGAGGGCAGTTCATTGGTTTTAGTAAGAATTCCTCATTTTCATCTGGTGTTCTGACCGGTTGAAATGAATCAGCACCATACTTTTCATAGTGACCTGAACAAACGTATAATTCTTTACTTCCTATATGAGGGGTGATTACTTGTTCGTAACCAGATTTCTTTTGTGCTTTTTTAAGGAAGTTTTCTAACCTTTCTCTAAGAGCAGCTCCTTTTGGCAACCATAAAGGAAGCCCTTGACCAACTCTTTGGGAAAAAGCAAATAATTCTAATTCTTTACCAAGCTTCCTATGATCCCTTCTTTTTGCTTCTTCTACTTTTTCTAAATATTCTGTTAACTCAGCATTTTTTGGAAAAGTGATACCATATATCCTTGTTAATTGTTTGTTTTTTTCATCTCCTCTCCAATATGCTCCTGCAATTGAAGTTAATTTTATGGCTTTAATGAATCCTGAATCAGGAATATGTGGTCCTCTACATAAATCTGTGAAATTACCTTGTGTGTAAAAGGTAATTTCCCCATCTTCTAAGTTTTCTAATAATTCTAATTTATAAGGGTCATTTTTATCTTTAAAGTATGCAATTGCATCTGATTTAGAAATTTCTTTTCTAATGAATGGATTTCTAGCTTTTGCTAGCTCTTTCATTTTCTTTTCGATTTTTTCTAAATCTTTTTCTGTAATTGAATAATCTAAAAAATCAACGTCATAGTAAAAACCATTTGCTATTGGTGGGCCAATAGCTAATTTTACACCTGGATAATGAAATTCTATTGCTTCCGCCATAAGGTGAGCGGATGAGTGCCATACAGTAGATTTTCCTTCAGAATCTTTCCAAGTCAGAAGTTGAACAGTGGAGTCCTTGGTGAGTGGTCTAAATGCATCAATAGTTTCGCCGTTAACCTTTGCTGCTAAAACATTTCTAGCAAGGCCTTCTGATATACTTTTAGCTACTTCAATAGAAGTTGTCCCATTTTCGTACTGTCTAACTGATCCGTCAGGAAGTGTAATGTTTATCATCTTTAATGTTCAATTGTTAAAAACAAAGTTAATTTAAATACCTAAAATAAAAGCGGATTGATTGTTTTATTTTTTAGTATCCTTATGTTTTTAATCATGTTTATTTAAAAAAAATACAATATAAAGGATTTACTGAAATTTATATTTTATTTTTGCTAGTGTAACAAATGATTAATATTTAATGAAGTATTCTAATAAAAATAGCTTAACAGGGAGCCTTATTATAAGTTTTTTTTTCTTGCTTTTTTCATGTTCAAATAAAACAAACGAAGTTGTTAAAAGTGAAAAAATGAAAGTTCGAACTGATTTAACACACAGTTACTCTAATACTAGTGAGGTTCATACAACTCATTTACACCTAGATTTAGAAGTTCGTTTTGATGATAAGTTAATTAATGGGGTTGCGAGACATTCAATTATAAATAAAGGTTCAGATACTGTTATTTTTGACGTGAAGAATTTAAATATTCAAAAAGTTACCAGTGGTAAAAAAGGAGGAGAGGTTAATCTTAGTTTTAGTATTGGTGAAAACAATGAATTACTTGGGGCTCCTCTTTGTGTTTTAATTGATGAGAATACAGAAAACGTAAACATATATTATAATACAACAGATCAATCTGATGCAATTGATTGGCTTCCTAAAAGTTTAACAGCAGGTAAAGAATATCCTTTTATGTATACACAAGGAGAAGCTCTTTTAACTCGTTCATGGATACCAATTCAAGATGTTCCTTCAAATAGAATTACTTATTCTGCAAATGTTAAAGTTCCTTCAGATTTATTAGCTCTAATGAGTGCATCTAATCCAAAAAATAAAAGTAAGAACGGAAACTATAGGTTTGACATGAAACAACCAATACCATGTTACTTAATTGCACTTGCAGTTGGAAATATTTCTTATCATAAACTAGGTGAAAATTGTGGAGTATACGCAGAGCCTGAATTAATTGAAGATTGTGCTTATGAATTTGTGGATCTTCCGAAAATGATGACTGCTGCAGAGAAGATTTATGGTAAGTATCAGTGGAATGTTTATGATTTATTAGTACTACCTTATTCTTTTCCATTTGGAGGAATGGAGAATCCTAGGCTTACTTTTATCAGTCCAACTCTAATAGCTGGTGATAGGAGTTTAGTTTCTGTAATTGCTCATGAGTTAGCTCATTCTTGGTCAGGGAACCTTGTTACAAATGCAACTTGGGAGGATTTTTGGTTAAATGAGGGTTTTACTGTATATTTTGAAAATAGAATAATGGAAGAGATATACGGGAAAGAATCGGCTGATATATTAGCTTATATAGAGTTTCAAGAGCTTGAAAATGAGTTGAAAATGATTAGTGAAGGGGGTTTTCCTGAGGATACTCATCTTAAGTTAAATTTAAAAGGAAGAGATCCAGATATGGGAATGACTTCTATTGCTTATGTTAAAGGTGCCTTTTTTCTAAAAACCCTTGAAGAAAAGGTCGGAAGAGATTTGTTTGATAAATTCATAGATACTTACTTCAGAAAATATGCTTTCAAAACCATAACTACAGAGGTTTTTAAAGAATATTTAGAAAAACAATTGCTAACTCCAAATAACATAGAGTTTAATACGGATGAATGGCTTTACAAAGGAGGTATTCCTGATAATTGTTTAAAATTAGACCCTCCGAGGTTTAAAAAAGTAAAAGATTTAGCTCGACTGATTTCTAATGGAATTTTAGTTTTAGATAAGTCTTATAAGTTAGATCAATTCTTAACTCAGGAATGGTTAGTCTTTATTAGAAGTTTATCGGATACGATACATATAGATAAATTAAAAAACATGGATGATGTTTTAAATTTTAAGGCTTGTGGTAACTCTGAAATTATGACTGAATGGTATGTGTTAGGTTTGAAAAATAATTATCAAGACATAAAACCAGATTTAGAAGCTTTTTTAATGAAAGTTGGGAGAAGAAAGTACTTAGAACCAATTTATAATCAATTAGCAAAAAATACGGAAGATTTATCTTGGGCTAAAAGAGTGTTTAAAAACGCTAAAAATAATTATCATTTTGTTTCTAATAAGACAATAGAAGAGATATTATATGGAGAAACAACACAGTGATTCAGTAATTTCAATCGAAAACGATTCTTTTAGTGTTGGAGTTAATAAAACTGGAGGAGAAATATGTAGTTTTTATTCTAAAAAATCAGATGTTGAGTATATCTGGTCAGGTGATCCAAAGGTGTGGGCGAGTACAGCACCTGTTTTATTTCCAATTATAGGTGTCTTAAAAGATGGTTTCTTTTTATATAAAGGAAAGAAGTACTATTTGCCTAAACATGGTTTTATTAGGAATTCAGAATGCTTAGTTTTAGAAAGTAAGTCGATAAACTCTATTCATCTTTCACTTGTTTCAAATAATGAAACAAAAGAAATTTATCCTTTTGATTTTAAATTTGATTTGATATTTGTTCTTTCTGAAAATACTCTGGAAGTAAAGCACCATGTTGAAAACCTTTCAGACGAAAGGCCTTTGTTGTTTTCTTTAGGTGGACATCCAGCTTTAAAATGTCCTTTTTCAGAAAAGCATTCTTATGAAGATTACTTTATAGATTTTGAAGAACAAGAGTCTGTTAATAGATGGAGTGTATTAGAGGATGGAACAATTGGAAGTATTCAAAAGCCTTTTCTGGAAAAAGATGATAGAATTAATTTAACCCATGAATTATTTAAAGATGACGCTTTAATTTTCAAAGATTTAAAATCTAGAAAGGCTACCTTAAAAAATAAGCTAAACTCACATGAAATAGAAGTTAGTTTTAATGATTTTGAATATTTAGGAATTTGGGCAAAAACCGATGGTGATTTTGTCTGTATAGAACCATGGCTTGGTATTTCGGATAGTTCTGATTCCAAAAATAGATTAGAAGAAAAAGAAGGTATACTGAGTTTAGGTCCTAGAAATAAATTTAATGCTTCTTACTCTATAAAAATAAAAGAGGGTGATTCTTCTTAGTCACCCCCTAAATAATGATGCTTTACTTTTTGTAAAAAGGAGCTTTTACTATTCTCGCTTTGACTCCTTTGTTTCTTATTTCAATGAATATTTCAGAGTCTAACTTAGAGTTCTCAATAGTAACATATCCTAAGCCAATTCCTTTTTTTAAGGAAGGAGACATTGTTCCTGAAGTTACCTTTCCAATAACTTTACCTTCACTATCGATTATAGGATAGTCATGTCTAGGAATACCTCTATCAATCATTTCAAATGCTACTAGTTTTTTGCTTAACCCTTCTTCTTTCTGACCTTTTAAAAACTCACTATCGGTAAATTCTTTTGTAAACTTAGTTATCCATCCTAAACCAGCTTCTAGAGGAGAGGTTGTGTCATCAATATCATTACCGTAAAGACAGAACCCCATTTCAAGCCTTAAAGTGTCTCTTGCGGCAAGACCAATAGGTTTTATTCCGAAACTTTCTCCAGATTCGAAGATTTTATTCCAAACCTTTTCAGCATCTTTATTTTTTACATATATTTCAAATCCACCAGAACCAGTATAGCCTGTAGCAGAAACAATAACATCTTCTACTCCTGCGAAGTTTCCTTTATTAAAAGTATAGTAGACCATGTTTTGTAAGTCTATCTTTGTTAAAGATTGCATTGCTTCAGCAGTTTTTGGTCCCTGAACAGCAAGTAATGAATATTCTTCTGAAAGGTCTATCATTTCTACATCAAATGTGTTAGCTGATTTAATCCAATTCCAGTCTTTTTCAATATTTGAAGCATTTACAACAACAAAAAACTCTTCAGGGTTAATTTTATAGATGATTAGATCATCAATAATTCCACCTTTCCCATTTGGCATGCACGTATATTGAGCCTTACCGTTAGGGATTTTTGAAATGTCATTAGTGGTTATTTTCTGAATTAATTCTTCAGCATTTTTTCCTTTCAAAAGAAATTCTCCCATATGAGAAACATCAAATACACCGACATTATTTCTAACTGTTTCATGTTCAATATTAACACCTTCATATTGGACAGGCATATTGAAGCCTGCAAAAGGAACCATTTTTGCTCCTAATTCGATGTGTTTATTTGTTAAAGCTGTATTTCTCATTCTATTTGTTTTTTTTCTAAAAGTTGCACAATAATACGAAAATAAATTGGGGCTTTGTTTATTCCTTGTCAAGTAAGTTAGCAAGGTTTTCGCCTACTAAAGATCCAATTGCAACACCCATTCCACCCATTCTAACACCTACACCAATATTTTTAGATGTCATTTTAATTATTGGCTTTTTACTTTTGCCTACCCCCATAATACCTGACCAAGAGTAATCAATTTCATAATTATTATTTGGAGAAATCACATTGTTTAATAAATCTTTTAAAGAGTCTTGAATTTTAGAGGTTAATGCAAACCCAGTGGTAGTTTCTCCTTTTATATCTAAATTTCTTCCTCCACCTAATAAGATTCTATTATTAATGTTTCTAAAGTAATAGTAGCCTTGTTGATAATGGAATGTCCCTTTTAGTTTGAGTTCCTTTATTGGTTTTGTAATTAAAACTTGAGCTCTAGCTGGGAGTACATCTTCTTTAGGTAGAAAATGTTTGGCAAATCCATTTGTACAGATAGCTACTTTCTTAGCTTTTATCTCTCCAATAGAACTCTGTAACAAACAATACTCATTGAAATCTGTCAAATCTAAAGCTTCAATCCCGAAAAGACATAAGATGTCATTATCTGTAGCTACTTTGTGAAATTTCTGAATCATTGATCCAGTATTTATTTGCCCTTCTAATTTGTTAAAAAAACTTGTAGTAACATTTTTAAAGCCGAATTTATCATGTGTTGTATTATCAATTGAATATACATTTTTTGTTTTAGTTATTTTTTCAGCATTTTCATTTAGGTAAGAAATTTTTTCGATGGTTTCTTTAGAAATTTTATTTTCCTTTTCTGTTATTAAGTCCCAAGAACCATTAATTTGAAGGTCTAAATCTTTATCGCTTATTATTCCTCTTAAGTTTTGGAGTCCTCTCCATCTCATTTCAAATGTTTCCCAAATTTCACTTTCTTTAATGTGAGATAAATCATCAATGAGTTCAGTTGCGCTTCCAAAGCATGCAAATCCAGCATTTTTACTACTTGCACCTGTTGGTAAGACTCCTCTTTCAATGACTAGTATTTTAGCTTTGGGATTATTTTTCCTGATGTTAAGGGCGCAGCTATAACCTGTAATTCCTGAACCGATAATTAGAAAGTCGACATCATTGAAGTAGACTTCTTTCTCCCAAAAACTTAATTGATTGATGTTTAACATTGTTTTAGCTTTAGTTTATTTGTTCTAAAAAAAGATTTTAATTACTTTAAAATGAAGACTAAAATACAGATTTCAATGGTACTTACATACTTGTTTTCTATGTTTTTTATCTTCATATTTGTAAGTCGGAATTGTTTATAGTTTTAAGGGATAACCAATAATATTTTATAGTTGTCGTTTTTTTGTTTTGGATTTATGAAGTATATAATATTTTTAGCACTCTTTTTATTACCTTTTACTAGTTTTTTACAGAGTTTAAATTATAGAGTTGTTGGTAAGATAACGAATAGCGATACTAGAAAAAATGAATCAGGTGTTACGATTTCTTTTATGAGGGGGAGTTCAACTCTTGGTTCTGTTGTTACCTCTTCAAATGGTAAATACGATTTAAAAGTAGAGGCACCTATGTCTGGTCAATTTATGATCGTTTACTCAAAGCCAGGCCTTGTAACCAAAAAAATTAGGTATAATGGAAGTGCAATGAATGAAGAAGATATTCCGGCTGGAGATGAATTCGTCCTCCCTGAACTTAATATGGATTTATTTGCCGATAGACCAAATGTAGATTTTTCATTTTTAAATAATGAACCTGTAGCATCTTTTTTTTGGAATGAAGCAAAGATGATGCATGATTATGACAGGGAGTCTAGTGCAAAAGTTAGAAAAAAAATTGAAGACTTATTAGCTAAGCAAGAAAAAGATCAGGTAGAAAGAGAAGCAAACTATCAAGCTGCACTTAACTCCGCACAAAACTTTTTTAACCAAAAAAAATATCCTGAAGCCCTTGCTAAATATACAGAAGCTTCAAAGTTAAAACCAAATGAGCAACTTCCAATCTCTCAGATTGATGTAATAGATAAAATTCTTGTTGATCAAAAAAACGCAGCTGCGGCAGCAAATAGGTTAGAAACAGAGTATAATAATTTAATTACTGCAGGAGATAATTTGAGGAATCAGAAAAAGTATTCTGAAGCAATATTAAAATATCAAGAAGCTTTAACGAAAAAAGATGAAGCGTATCCTAAATCGGAAATTTCAAAATTAAACGATTTAATTAAAAAAGAAGCCGAAGAAAAAGCAAAATTAGCTGAGTTTGAAAAGTATAAATCAGAAGGTTTTGCAGCAGCTAATCAGAAAAAATGGGAAGAAGCTAAAGCAAAGTTGCTTTTAGCCTTAAAAGTAAAAGAAGACTCAAGTGTATCTTCAAAAATAAAAGAAATCGAAGCAGAGATAAGTAAAGCTGAAGCAAACTCTGAAAAATTAGAAAAATATAATTTATTGATTAGAGAAGCTGAAGGTTTAATGGCTTCTAAAAAATATACTGAATCTAAAGCAAAGTATAATGAAGCTATACTAGTTGATCCAACTCAACAATTACCAAAACAAAAAATAATTGAACTTGATAAGTTAATCCTTCAACTGCAACAACAAAAAAATCTTGAAAATCAGATCGATAAGCTGATGAATGAGGCAAGTATTCTTTTAACAAAAAAGGATTATAATAATGCAAAATTAAAGTATGAGGAAATACTTAAAAAAGACCCTGTAAACGCTGTAGCACCAGAGAAGATTAAGTTTATTAATGAACAATTAAATGCATTAAAAGGAGAGGCTGAAAAAGAAAAATTATTTGCCCAATTAAAGAACGATGGTTTTGCTTTAGCTTCAAGTAAGAATTATTCTGAAGCAAAAACGAAATTAGAGGAGGCGCTAACTATAAAGTCAGATGCTTCTATTAATCAAAAAATAATCGAAATCAATAAAGCTATTGAGTTAGAAAATAAAAATAAGGGGATTGATGAACAGTTTTCATCTCTTATTAAACAAGCAGAGAAAGATGAACTAGATAAAAAATACACATCTGCAATTGCTAAATATAAATCAGCTTTAAAATTAAAACCTAGCGAATCAAAACCAAAAGAAAAAATTACTTCCCTAGAGAAATTATTAAAAGAGAAAGCTGATAAATCTCAAGCTGAAGCAAATAAATTAGAAAAATATAATAGTTTTATTTCAAATGGAGATTCAAAGGTTAGATTAAAAAAGTATGATGAGGCGATTTCCGATTATAAAAATGCATTGTCAATAAAGCCTGGGGATTCAAAAGCGAGTGCAAAAATATCCGAAGTTGAGAAATTAAAAGCCGAGGCAAACAACTCTTTAAAAGAAGCTGAAAAATTAAAAGAGTATAATTCTTATATTTCAAATGGGGATAGTAAATTAAGACTAAAAAAATATGATGAAGCTATAACTGAATATGAAAAAGCGTTATCAATTAAGCCTGGAGATTCTTATGCTTCTTCCAAGATTTCAGAAGCAAAACAGTTAAAAGATAATCTGGTAAATAAAGAAAAAGAGGAAAATAAGAATCAAGCTTCTTTTGATTTAGCAATGGCTGAAGCAGATAAACTTTTTAATCAAAAAAAATATTTAGATGCTAAAAAGAAGTATGAAAATGCGTTGACTTTTATTTCAAATGATCAAAGAGCCTTGGCTCAGATTAAGGAATGCGTCAGATTGGAACAAGCTAAAACCGATAAAGAAGAAGATGCTGGATATCAGAAATTACTTGCGGCAGCTGATAAAAAAATGTCTGCTAAAGATTATGATAAAGCAAAAGAATATTATGAAAGAGCACTTGGCATTAAGTCAACTGATCCATATCCAAGAAAAAAGCTTAATGAAATTGAACGTATCTTAAACCCTGTAAGTGATCCAGTTCCAGTTGCTAAAAAAACAGAAGAAAAAAATGAACCAGAAAAACTTCAACCTTTGGGAGAGCCTTATGATAAATCCATTCTCGATGGAAAAGAAGATTTAAAAAGAGCTGAAATTGATAGAAAAAACCTCCAAAAGAAAAAGTTGGAAAGTGGAGTTAATGATGTGAATAATAAGTCGGAGCAATTTATTAATCAAAAGAAAGCAGAGAGAGAAACCTTAACTGCAGATGTCTTTGATGTTCAGTCTTCTATTGAAGTTGAAAATGGTGAAAAAGGAAAAGAATTTCAAGCAGTTATAGAGAATAATAAAAATGTTAGAAGACAGCAAGAAGCTGATGTTAATCAAGCTAATGTCTATGAAAATACAGATAGATTGAATATTCAAGAGAAAACGAATATCATAAAATTGGAGAATGATGTTGAGAATAGTGAGAAAATTGTTGAATATCTTGAAAAAGGGGATGAGTTAAAAACTCATAATACAACATACTCAAACAATTCAGACCAATCTTTTTTGAATAATAAAGAGAAGAATATGACTGCTCAAAAAGGTGTTGTGGCAGTAGAAAATGAAATTTTAGAAAAACAAATTGACGACTCTGAATCAAGACAACAAGCAGAAGAAGAGGTCAAAAAAAATGTTAAATCAATATATAATAAAGTAAATAATGATATTGAAAAAGAACACTTAGAAGTTAAGCAAATGAAAAAGCAAATAAATATTGCTGAAGGTAAAATGGGTGATAAAGCTATTAATGATGCTTCTAATGCTTCTAATGTTACTGTTGATTTAAGAGAAATTAAAAACAAAGTAGTTGAAATAACAAAAAATAGTATTAATGACGCAGCTGAAAAAGGACAAATTACTACAAGTAATATTGTTGAGTTAAATAAGAAAACGGAGAGTGAGCAATTAAGTAATGAGGATAATTTGAAACAGTCAAATTCGATCTTGAGGAGTAACAGTAAAGATTTATATGATTTATCTAATGATACTTATAATAATGAAAAGCAAAAAAATATACTTTCAAAAGGTAGTATACATAATAAATTAAATAAAATAGAGGAAACAACTAAGACATCTAATAATAAGTTGATTGAAAGTAATACTCAACTAAAAAATCAAACGAAGGATTTAATTGATGGAAATAATCAACAAAAGTTACATAATGACAAAAAGTTATTATCTTCTCAACAATCAATAAATAATACTGCTAATCAAGACGCAAGTAAGCCAGTAATTGTTCCCAATTCACTTGGAGAAGAATATCCTGAAGGTGTTTCTCAAGAATCTTTTACTCAAAATGATGAAAATGGTTTAATGAAAGCTATTATAACAAGAAGAGTAGTAGTAATTGAAGGTAGAGGAGACGTTTATGTTAGAACTCAAACAACCAGTGCAACAACTTATTCTAAAAATGGGACACCTTCTTCTGAACGAATTTGGCAGAAAGAAACTCAAGGTCCTCATTTAATTAAAAACTACTAATTATGAACGTTCATTTTATAGCAATTGGAGGAAGTGCAATGCATAATTTAGCTATTGCCCTTAAACGAAAAGGTTTTAATGTTTCTGGTTCTGATGATGAAATTTTTGAACCTTCAAAATCTCGACTAGTTAAAAATGGAATATTACCATCAGAAATTGGTTGGAGTCTAAATAATATTCATGTAAACTTAGATGCTGTTATTCTTGGGATGCATGCTAGAGAAGATAACCCAGAATTATTAAAAGCTAAAGAACTAGGATTGAAAGTTTATTCTTATCCTGAGTATTTATATGAGCAAAGTAAGAACAAAAAAAGAGTAGTAATTGGAGGTAGCCATGGAAAAACCACGATAACATCTATGTTATTACATGTCGTAAATGATTTGGCTATGGATGTTGATTATATGGTGGGAGCTCAACTTGACGGATATGACTGCATGGTGAAGTTGACTAATGGAGCTCCTATAATGATACTTGAAGGTGATGAATATTTAAGTTCTCCTATTGACCGAAGACCAAAATTTCACTTATACCGACCATCGGTGGCTTTAATTAGTGGTATAGCTTGGGATCATATAAATGTTTTTCCAACTTTTGAAAATTATGTCAATCAATTTGAAATATTTTGTGAATGTATTGAAGACAAAGGCACTTTAATCTATAATTCTAATGATTCTGAAGTTAAAAGAATAGGAGAGAAGTTTTCTTCTCAAATTGATTCGATACCATATTTCACACCTTCCTATGAAGTTACAGAAAGAGGAACATGTTTGGATTATGGAGGTAAAAAATATCATTTAGAAATATTCGGGGAACATAATTTACAAAACTTAATAGGAGCACTTAAAATAGGTAGTCAGATTGGTATAGATGAAGATGATTTTTTAAAATCAATTCAGAGTTTTAAAGGAGCAGGCAAAAGATTACAAAAAGTGATTGAACAAAACACATTTGTGATGTACAAAGATTTTGCGCATTCTCCTTCTAAATTAAAAGCAACTACAAAAGCAGTGAAAAATCAATATAAGGATAAAAAAGTTGTCGCATGTATGGAGTTACACACTTTCTCTTCTTTAAAAAAGGATTTTTTACCTCATTATACTAACTGTATGAGTTTTGCGGATGAAGCGATAGTTTATTTCAATCCGGAGGTAGTAAAACATAAAAAGTTAGACCCAATCTCTGAAGAGTTAGTTTTTAATTCTTTTGGGGGGAATGTTAAAGTCATGACTAATAAAGAGGAAGTTTTGAATTATATCAATCAATCTAAATGGAATCATAGTGTTTTATTGATGATGTCATCTGGAAATTTTGATGGGTTAAATTATGAAGATTTAGGGAAAGAAATTGTATCAAGAATAAATTAATGATTTCTAAATTTAGGATATTAGACAATAATCAAATTGATAAAGTTAAATGGGATGAGGTTATTAATTCTTCTGAGTTTACTAATTACGCTTCATTTTCTTACTTTTTAGATGCGATTTTCCCAAACTGGAAAGCTATAATTTATGGAGATTATGATTATATTTTCCCTTTAACTAAAGGTTCAAAATTCGGTGTTAATTATCTAATAACACCAATTTTTATTCCATACATAGGGGTTTCGTCTAAGCTAAATATTTATCCTGAATTTATTTTAGAATTTATTGAGTTTTTAAAAAAGCAAGCTAAATATATTGATTTATATTTTGATCCTTATACTAGCTCCTTAATTGACTCTTCCCCAAAAGAAATAAGAAAAGGTCAAGTTTTAATTTTAGATAAACCATACGATCAAATTAAATCTCGTTATTCTTCAAACCATAAGAGAAGTTTATCTAAAGCAAACAAGTTTAATCTAACTCTTAAGAGTTCTTCAAATGTAAAATTGTTTGTGAGTTTATTTAAAGAAAATAAAGGTAAGCAACTTAAAGAGTTGAAAGATGTTAACTACTCTGCTTTAACAAAAGCTCTTGAAAAATCAATTGAAAACGGAAAGGGCTTTTTGTTAGATTGTTATCAAAACGAAAATCATATTAGCTCAGCTTTCTTTATGCTAGTTAAAAATAGAATTACTTATATAAAAGGATTTAGTAGTAAGGAAGGAAGAGATAAAGGTGCTATGCACTTTATTCTTGATTTTGTTATCTCGGATTATTCTTTATCAGGAAAGATATTTGATTTTGGAGGTTCAAACTCTCCGCAAGTAGCAAGATTTAATATAGGGTTTGGAGCAAATGATATTTATTATCAAAATTATAAAAAAAATAGTTTACCTTTTATATTAAAGATGTTTAAGTCTTAGATACATTTAATTTTGAATGTTTTTTACCGTATGAAAAATACAATATAAGGCCTACTATTAACCATATTCCAAAACCAACCCAATTGGATATTCCTAGTTCAGACATCATGTACAAACAACAAACTAAACCTAATAAAGGGATTAAACTTAAATTATTACGAATAGATTGAATTGTTAAAAAGATACATATTAGAATGAATATATAAAAAGGGATCTTCTCAGCAAATAATGAAAACCCAGATTTATATAAAGTCGATTCTTCTACATTGTATTTTTTTGCCACTGAAATAAAATTATCAGTAGTTAAGTTATTTAAATAATCTTCAAGGTTATTCTCTTTTTTGAAAGTTAATAAATCCATTTTCATTTTTTGAACTTCTTGATCATTAAGCTCTATAAGTAATTCAGAAGTCGTTATAAGTTCTTTTTCATTATTTAAAAACTTTAATGTTTTTTCATTATTGAACATGAAAAAATAAGTTATTACACCAATAACAATAAAAGGGACAATGTATTTACTGTTTATATATGGAGTCTTGAATTTACCTCGTGGAATGTCCGTTTGATTTTGCAAGACTAATACTCCGGCACAAACGACTACAAAAGCAAATAGAGTACCAATACTACATAAGTCAGTTACCATTGTTAAGTTCATAAATAAAGCAGGAACTGCTACTACAAATCCTACAACTATTGTCGAAAAAGAAGGTGTTTTAAATTTGGGATGAATTTTAGCAAACTTTTTTGGTAGTAACCCATCTCTACTCATACTCATCCAAATTCTTGGTTGCCCCATTTGGAATACCAAAAGAACACTAGCCATAGCTATTACAGCACTGACAGCAATAATTCCTGACATCCATTTTAGATCTAGTTTTTCAAAAACAAATGCAAGCGGATCACCAACGTTCAACTCAGAGTAATTAACCATTCCTGTTAATACTAATGCTATTATGATGTACAATAGTGTACAGATGATTATTGCCCACATCATACCTCTAGGTAGATCTTTTTGAGGGTCTTTACATTCTTCAGCGGTTGTTGATATTGCATCAAAACCAATATAAGCAAAAAAGACTGCGGAAACGCCTTTTAATATTCCAGAAATTCCGTTTGGTGCAAAAGGGGTCCAGTTCTCTGTGTCAACATAAAAAATTCCAACTGCAATAACTAAAAGTATAATTGCTAGTTTAACTACTACCATTAAGTTACTAGCATTTTTAGACTCTTTCATTCCTCTGTAAACCAATGCCGTAATTAGAATAATTATAAAAAGTGCAGGCAAATCAGCTACTAGATGAAAAGAGAAAATTTGAGGTGCAGAAGTCCATGCATAATATGCTTCTTGAAGATAATTGGGTAATTCATTGATACTTTTTCCGCTTTGAATAATAGCATTTGCTTTTTCAAAGCCATTACTAGCAGATAGATAATCCATTTGCATCCAGTAAGGAACATTAACTCCCATACCACTTAGTAACCCTGTGAAGTAATCACTCCATGAAATTGCAACAGTTATATTTCCTATAGCATATTCCATAATTAGTGACCATCCTATTATCCATGCAATAATTTCCCCAAAAGCAACATAGGAGTATGTGTAAGCACTTCCTGACACAGGAACCATGGAAGCAAACTCAGCGTATGCAAAAGCAGCAAAACCACAAGCGATGGCGGTAAATAGGAATAAAAAAATCACTGCTGGTCCTCCATCAAAACTGGCTTTTCCAATAGTACTAAATATTCCAGCACCAATTATTGCTGCTATACCAAAAGCAGCTAGATCTTTAGCTGTTAGATGCTTCCCTAATGAATGGTCTTCATTTGAAAGTTGATTCTTTTGCACATCCCGCAGGATGTCTTCAATTTTTTTCTTTCTAAAAAGTTTCCTCATTCCTAAACGATTGTTTTTTACAAATGTATAAAAATCATTAACACCGTTTAATCAATATATTTTATCATACAAGTTTTAATTTTCTTTGATCAATGTATATTGATTAAATTAGTGAAATGATTTGTTTTTTTTTAAGTTTTAATTTTTTGATATGAGGTTAATCCTAGTTTTCAGTTTTTTTTCTTTATTCTTTTCTACTTTTTTAGCACAAAGTTTTCTTTCAACTAACGCTGCTCAGGTAGGGGATAATGTAACTTTGTATGTTTGTGATGATACTTTTTCAAATTATGATGCAGATAATGGGAGTAATGTTACATGGGATTTTTCTAACATAACTTCTATGGATGGAGAAACAACAAAAACATTATCTGTAGAATCAAACCTGAATACAGATTTTGTTAACGCTTCTAATGTTTCTTCAATCCCTTCATTCTTGGAGACTTATTGGAACTCCTCTTCAAGCGGTAAATCTTCTCAAGGATTTGTTTATTTCACAAATGATAATGCAGTAGGAAACTTTAAAGTAAAGTTTAATTTAGACGAGGAAAAGTTAATTGATTATCCATTTAGTTTAAATAGCTCATTGACGGATACATATAATGGGGTATTTATAAATGATGCTTACGCAAGCAACGGTGCTCCTTGTTCAGGAACTATAATTTCTAAAATAGATGCAAAAGGAACTTTAATCCTTCCAGGAAACAATACTTACTCTGATGTTCTTCGTCACAAAGTAGAAGAAACAACTAATTCAACAATTAATCTCCCATTTTTTGGACCAACAGCTGTAACGGTTATCAGAAAACAATTCGATTATTATGACTTAACAACTAATAACTTACCTTTGTTTTCTCATATTTACATTTCTTACGATGCAGGTGGTGTTCTTAAAGATAACATCACACTTGTCTTGTCTACGATAGATCCAGTAGCAGAACCCAATACTGCAAAAATCGAATCGATTAATTCATCTTTTCAAATTAATATAAAGCCTAATCCTTCCAACGGATCTTTTCAATTAAGTGGAGATTTTGTAGGAACTGCAAAATTAAATATTATCGACCCAAATGGTAGAGAAATAATGTCCTATCAAGATGTTAGTTCAGGAGAAGTTATTGATGTTTCAGAATTGTTTCCAGGCCTTTATTATGTCAGAGTTTTAAATGATGGAAATTCATCTATAATTAAACTGAAGGTAGATTAAATGCTAATTTATCTCATTTATACACAAATAAACATCGACTCTATAATAACTAATCAAAAGAAACTTTAAATCTGTAACTGTCTCATTTAGATTGTTATGTGGTTTTATCGTGACGGCAAAAAGAATAAAATGTTGATTGAAATCAGGTTAGTAAGTCGTTTTTTCAATCAAAATGTTATTTTTAGACTTTATTTCTTGACAAAATCATAATAATTTTTAAATGAAAGTTTATATCTTTTTATTCTTCCTTTTTTTATCTTTATTTGTTTCATCACAAACAGATGAAAATTTAACCCCTGTTGAACGAGCGTATTTATTTCATATTGTTAAAAAAAGTCCCATTCTTGAAATGAATATGGGGAGATATTTCGATTACAAAGGACCTAAAATCCTTTTTCCTAATAAATCAATTAATTATGATTCAATAGAAACGCTAATAATAAATAAGCCTGAGCTACTTATTATTAGAAAAGAAGAGATTTCTAAATCAGAAAAAGGACTAATTGCTGAAGCAGCTAATAAAATGGCAATATGGGGGTTAAATAAGTTGCTTTTAGCAAAGAGAGAAGGAGAAAAAGAATTAGAACCTTATCAGACAGAGTATAAGATGTTTGAGAATATATTAATCAAGAATTTACCTCCTTCGGCTTTGAAATCCAGGGACGGATTAGCTGTGCCAAATCGGAAAATTTTTAACTTGTTAGATCCAAGTTTGTCTTTTGATGATAAAAATGCATTTGTTGGTTCTTTTCATTTTTTAAGTAAAACTGAAAAGTTAGTTACACTCAGAGCTATAAACAAAACGATTAATGAATATATTGAAATTAGATCTTTTCAAATATACAATGCTCTTGGAGGTAAAGCTGAATTTTTTAAGAACGTTTTAGTTGCTGCTGGAGATGGAAGTACAACAACAGGGATTTTAGAAGAGAGGGAAAAAGATGAGAAGGGAAGATGGAATAAAGGCTTACCAAAAGCAATAGGTTTGTTTCCTTATCAGATAGAGATGGTTCAAAAGAAAGATGGAAAAGGGAAGGAGATAGAACCTTCTCGATTTGCTGTTTATGATTTTGAAACAGTAGGAGGAAATAAGATGACTAATTTGCATTTTGATGTTTGGGGCTATAACTCCAAAAAACAAACAACTGTTGTGATAGAGAAAGCTGGTTTGTCTTATCCCCTTTTTGGCTCAGGTCAAACGAGATTTCTATCTCCCGACTCAAGTTTTTCAGATGGATCAACCTTTCAAACGATTATTAATGATTTAGAAAACAATAGAATAGGAAGGCTTAACGAAATGATTTATGGGCGAAAAGGTTTTGATCATTGGATCGAACACAATGAAAAAAAGAAAGACCAGACTGAACTAAAAATCATTAAACATGAAAAAAGTTTTTCTGATTTAGGTTACACTCCGATTGTGACCAAAAGTAAGATGTCTAGGAAAACAAAGAAGTTAAAAAAATATGCAAATCCAAACAAGCAGATTGATTATCAGCCTATTACTAAATCTAATAAAAAAGAGAAAAAGAAAGAACAAAATGAGATAGTTGGTTTGTATAAACTGTATGATGATTATAAAGCTCAAATAAAAGTGCTTAAAAAACAAAAACAAGAAGCAGTTGATTTAATGGCTGTTTATAAAAGGAAGTTAGATTATTTTAAACAATTAATAGGTTTGAAATGGGCAAGTTATGAAGTTGAAAATGGGCTATATACTTTTCAAGATTCTAGTACTTTTGATATGTATACCCAAGAATTTAGATTCAAAGAATCAGATGAAAAAGAACACTTTGAAGTTAGGTTGTTGGCTATCCCTGAATCTTGTTTGTCATCGTTAGCAGATGAGGTTATGTTGCATATTAGTTTAATTGATGCTGTTCCTAATTATAATTCACGTATTCAACTAGAATTAAATGATGTTTTTGCTTCTGATAAATGGGATTTATCTACTTCAATATTTAATGAGTCTGATAGTGTTTCTGTAAGACAATTTTTTGAAGCTTTATTAGATAAAAAGATGGAGTTTAGCATTGAAGCAAATGCAAATGGAGTCGGTTTTTGGAACGGAGCTGAAGTTGTTAAGAGTATGTATCCTAAAGAAGAAAAACAATACAAATCGGATAGGATGGACTCTACATACTTGATGTTGAGAAAATCAGAAGTGTTTGTAACATTAGATAGAGGTATTAAAATGGAAATAAATTCTTATACAGATCCTGTGGTTTCAAATATGAAAATTGAGAAGACTAATTTAGTCGATTTGTTGAGTAAATATAAATTAACAAAAAATGATATTTTGAGCTCATACAGAACTTTAACGATATTAAAGAAGATAAAAGCAGAGCTTAATTTGTTAGCTGGTAAGTACTTAAGTAGGGAGGAAGCAAAACTAGCTATAGATAGACTAAATAGAGAAATCAACAAAGTTAGAATCAACGTTGGTCCAACTTCTTTAAAGCAGTCAGATTTGTAAATTAATCTATTTTAAAATATTTCTTTGGAAAATTAACTAGATATACTTGTGTTTTTGCTCTAGTGATTGCAGTGTATAACCATCTATGATAAGAAGAATCAATGGATTCTTCATTAATGTAACCTTGATCAATGAATACACAATCCCATTGACCTCCTTGAGATTTATGACATGTAATAGCGTATCCATATTTTACTTGAAGAGCATTAAAATAAGGCGACTTTAAAATAAGGTCGTATCTTTTTCTCTTATTCTTTTCATGTAGATAGTCTTTTTCAATTTCAAAAAATAATTCTTTTTGTTTTTCTCGTGTTAAGTTAGGACTTTCTGAAGAAAGAACCTCTGTATGAATAATTGCTTCGAATTCATCTATCTCAGGGTAGTCAACTAAATAAACAATTGCTTTTATAAAATTAAAGCCATAAAGACTTTCTCGATGAATAATTCGTTTTACTTGAAGGATTTCTCCATTAGCTATAAAACCCGCTTTAGACTGTTCGTCTATCCAGAAATAATTATTTTTAACATTAAGCAGAATATCGTTGTTAGACAAGTCTTCTTCATGCCAAAGGATTCGAGCTCTAAATTGAAAGTTATAATTGTTAGCTTGTTTATTGGATCGAGTAATAATAATAGTTTCATTCTCTCCATATTTATTGATACTATCTTCTATAAAATCTTGTAATTCTTCACCTGATATATTCTGGAAGTCTTTTCTAGAATCTAAAATCATTCTAGGGATATCTTCTTTGTTGTTTTTTCTTAGAAGTGTTGCGTTTTCAAGTATTAATGAATTTTCTCCTTGTCTCAAAACCTCTGTAAGTTTGTGACTAATAATATTAAGTGATAAGAAGTTTTGAGTCAAGTATTCAAGATTCAATGCAGGAGAAAAATCAGAACCTACAGGAGGTAACTGACCTTCATCACCAAGAAGAATTAATTTACAACCTTCACCTGAAAAAACATATTCAATTAAATCTTCTAAAAGGTTTCTAGAATTTGTCAGGCTTCTGTTGTCGATTTTATAATCTGCAATCATAGATGCTTCATCTACAATGAAAATTGTATTCTTAAATAAGTTTGGAGAAAGACTTAATGAATTATAATCATCAGTTGAGTTTTTTCTTCTATATATTTGTTTGTGAATTGTAAATGCTTGTTTATTAGAGTTATTACTCAGAACTTTAGCAGCTCTTCCTGTTGGAGCTAAAAGCCTAGATTTTATTCTTAATTCTGTTATTGTTTTTACATAAGCTCCTAAAATAGAGGTTTTACCTGTTCCAGCAAATCCTGAGAGTATGAAAAGTTGATTTATTTCAGGAGAATAAGTTAATTGGAATAAGTATTTAATAGCTTGTTCCTGGTTAAAATTTGGAATAAAACCAAAATGCTTCTTAAACACAGCTGTAAATTTGTCTTTAGGCATAAAAATCGATTTAAAACTAATAATCGAATGGAGATTATTATATTTATTTAAACTAGGGATTATCCTTTTTTGAGTGTTATGGAGGTTATTTCAGGCATAATTCCTACTCTTCCAGGGTATCCCAAAAAACCAAAGCCTCTATTGACATATAAGAATTTGCCGTTTTTTCGATATGCTCCCGCCCATTGTTTATAAATATATTTGATAGGGCTCCACTTAATAAATCCTGGAACTTCGATACCGAACTGCATTCCATGAGTATGGCCGGATAACGTTAAGTGAATATGTTTTTCATGGTTTAATGTTTTAGTTTCCCAATGTGAAGGGTCATGGGATAACAATACTTTAAATTGTGAGTTAGGAATGTCTTTAACGGACTTATCTAGGTCTCCATATTTATGAAAACCTCTTAATCCCCAATTTTCAACTCCTACTATTGAGATACTTTCGTTTCCTTTCAATATCTCAGTGTTGGAGTTCATTAAAAGTTTAAATCCAATTTCTTTGTGTACTTCCATTAGTCGGTTAAAATTTTTCTTTTTTTCTTCAGGTGAATCCCATTTAGCATAATCCCCATAATCATGATTTCCTAAAATAGATAATTTTCCGAAAGGAGCTTTTAACTGACCAAAAGTCGTAATCCATTCATCCATTTCTTCAGCTTTATTATTGACAAGATCACCTGTAAAAACAATCAAATCATTATTTAGATTATTTATTAGATTAACTCCTTTTTCTACAGCACTCTTGTCTTGGAAACTTCCAGAGTGAATATCTGATAGCTGGGTAATTGTAAAACCATCGAATGATTTTGGTAGATCTTTAAATTTAAGTGTGACATGGTGGACTTTGTAATTGTATTTTCCTTTGACAACTCCATAAATTAAACTGAAGAAAGGTATTGATGCAAGACCTAGCCCTAATTGACTGATGATTTTTCTTCTTTCTTGAAATCCAATTTTTAGATTTGTCGTACTCGAGAAGGATGCTATTTTTTGGATAATAAAGTTTCCGAATCGATAAGTGTCTTCAAGCAAAAGAAAGGGAGTAATTATTAATTTGGGAGCTAAGGATATGATCATTAGACCAAACAAAGAGCTAAAGATTTTACTTCCACTATTTTCTATTTTACCAGAAAAATACAAGTAAAGTATTATTGATATTAATAAAATATCTGTTATCCAATAAACAGAATATAAAATATTTTTTGTTGTATTACTGCTATTTTGTAAGCTTGTTTTTATAGCCTGAAAACAATAAAGATCAATTATTAACCAAATGATAGAAATTATTAAAAATCTCATTTTTTGTTTTTTTTTATTCTAATTACTGGTAATTAGAGATGTTACCTCATAAATTATTTACGATCAATAAAAGTAATTAAATATGACTCGATATTTTAATTTTTCTTGTTAAAATAGTTGGCTTATATTCCTATTTGAGCAAGATCAATATTAAATTAATTACTATCTTTGTGAATCAGTTAATTACATATTTTGATAAATAATCAGCAAAAAATATGAATGATTTAAAAATATTCATTGTAGAAGATGATATTGTTTATTTAAACTTGTTTGAAAAATACTTGTTAAGTATTGGTTTTGATAATGTAACAGCTTTTGAAAATGGTTTAGATTGCTTAAACGCTATTGAAGAAAAACCCGATGTAGTTTTTTTAGATTACTACATGGATGTTATAAACGGTGGGGAAGTTTTGAACAAAATTAAAAGGTATGATCCAAATATTTTTGTTGTAATGCTTTCGGGACAAAATGATATTAAAACGGCTGTAAACTTTCTCAAGGCTGGTGGTTTTGATTATTTAGTAAAGGGAGACGAAGACATGGAAAAAGTTGAGTCTGTTTTGAGGTCTGTTATTGAAATTAAAAGTCAACTAGAGAATACTAAGCCTGGTTTGATTAAAAGAATATTAAAAAAGAAATGAAGTTATTCTCTTTATTGTTTTTAATAATACTGAGCTTATCTGCTTGCAAAACTTCTAATATTTTTCTTTTCAAGAATAAAGAAAGAAAAGAGAGTATTGTTGAATTGGATACAAATTTTCGTTTCTCGGAGAGTTATAGATATACTATTCGTAAGAACGATAAGATTAGTATAAGTGTTTGGCTTCAAGATGAATTAAGTGTTGGTTCGGTTTATGGAGTGTATAATTCAAACCAAATTTATGGTAAGTGGCTTTTAGTTGACGATGAAGGATCTGTTGATATACCTCGACTCGGGAAACAGATTGTTGAGGGAATGACTGTTATTGAGCTAAAAAACTTTTTAAAAGATACTTTTAGTAAATGGTTAGTTAATCCTGTTGTTGATGTTAAAATTTTAAACAAGCAAATTTCAATATTAGGTGAGGTAAGAGTTCCTCAAACGATGACAATTGATAAAGAAGAAAATAATCTTTTAGAGTTAATATCTAAAGCTGGTGGTTTTGAGTTTTATGCAGATTTAAAGTATGTTAAAGTTGTTAGACCTTTTGGTGATAGTGTTCTTGTTGAAAATGTTGATCTTCGTAAGTCTGGAGACTATTTGAGTAAGAATATTCAAGTTCATCCAGGCGATATCGTGATTGTTCCTTCAAAGAAATATAAACAGTTTGATAAAAGAATTAGTACTATAATTCCTTTTGCAACTTCACTTTCTACGTTTGCTGTATTATTTGGTGTATTTAATCAATAATTTATGAAAGATAATTTTAGATTATTAAAACCATATTGGAGAGGGTTACCTATTATTATTTTATTCATGGTAACGGGTTTTTATTTTGCTAAAACTTACCTTAAGTATACTACAACAATGTATGAAAGTACTGCTAAATTAAAGTTAGCAGATTTAGATGAAGCTGTTCCAAGTAATAACCTTTTCAAAGAATTAGATGTTTTTTCTAGCGCAAACAAAATAGCAGGAGAAATTGAGGTTTTAAAATCACAAGTTTTAATCAATAGAGTAATTGAAGAACTAGATTTTAATATTGAAATGTTCCGAATTGGAAAGATTAAAACAGTTGAGATCTACGATAATTCTCCCTTTTTTGTTAAGTATTACAATTTAAAACCAAAAGTTGAGAACAAGGATTTTTTCATAGAAATAAAAGATAAAAAGAATTATGCTTTAACTTTACCTACATTAGGAAAAACAGTAAGGGGAGAGTTGGGGAGTATTTTAAATACGGAGATTGGTACTTTTTTCATTTCATTAAACGACTCAGTTTGTCGCGCAAATCCAGATTTAGATATTGCAGATAATTACAAGTTTGTCATTTACAGTCCACAGAAAAGTTACAAGAATATTTCAAAAAACCTTTCAATAAAATCAGTTAAAGATGATGTACCTGTAATTCGTATTACTTACAAGAATTCAAATCCTAAAAAAACGGCAAGGATTGTGAATAAGATTGCAGAAGAATACATAGACGATTATATAAATACAAAATATAGGGCTGCAAACTTAACGGTAAACTTTTTATCTGGTCAGATAGATAGTACTCTAGTAAAGATCGCAAATTCAGAAAATAAGATTCAAACTTATAGAGATACTATGTTTATCACAAACATGGTTCAGGAAACAGAAACGGATTTAAGAAAAGTATCTCAATTAAAAATTCAATTAACTAATTTAGAGATGTCTCTAAAGGCAATTAATGAGTTAAACGATTATATTAAAGAAGGTAAAGATAATTTCTTAGAGTTAGCACCAAATTTTGAAGCTTTTACAGATCTTTTGTCGACTGAGATTATAAAGAAAATAAAGCAACTTCAATCCGATAGAAGGGATTTACAATTAGTTTTTACCGATAATGATGAAAGAGTAAAAGTAATTGATGATAAAATAAATGATTTAACCGATTATTTAGTTGAAAGTATAAATAATACAAGAAATAATTTAGAAAGTAAACGAAACATTTTAGCTCAGGAGATTAGAAAAGCTGAAATGGAATTCATAGGAGTTCCTGGTAAAGAAAGAATCTTGATGGACTTAAATAGAGAATTTAACATTTACCAGCAAACGTATAATTTTTTAAATGAAAAAAAGATAGAAGCTCAAATAGCTGCAGCAGCAAAAATTTCATTTCATAAAATAATATCACCAGGAGACATTCCTCAAGACCCTGTTTCTCCCAATAAAACAATTATTGTAATTATATCAGCTTTACTTGGAATGTTTGCTGCTGTATTGTTAATATTTATTGTCCACCAGTTGAAAGCAAAAGTAAATGATGCTATTACAATTGAAACCAATTCATCCATACCTATTTCTTTATTGATCCCAAAGCTTTATACTAAGAAAGAATTAGAAAGAGTCTTTTTAAAAAATGCGATTGAACTGGAGCTTAAAGGTTTAGCAAAAGATAACAGCATGATTTGTTTTTCTTCCTACGAATTTGAGGATAGAGCTGAATTTGTTTCTTATCATTTAGCAAAAGCTTTTTCTTTTCAAAACAGAAATATTTTGTTTATTGACGTCACGAATCAGTTAGGTTTTATTGATCAAAGAGAGACTTCTGAAGTAGTTCAAGTTGATGGATTCTCTGTCCAGCACTTAGCTCATCCTAAGTTTAAAAAGTACACATTTGAAGAAATGAAGTCGTATTTTGAAACATTGAAATCTAAATATGACCTAGTGGTTGTTCTTAACGAAGCGTTAACTAGATCTAATAAAGCCAATATGGTAATGTCTATTTCGGATACTAACATGTTTGTTGTCGATGCAAGAAATACATCTAAGAAGAGAGTTACTGAGTTCGAATTATTAAAGGAAGAGTATGAATTTTCAGAGATGTACTTTATTTTGAATAGAAACAACTTTAATCCAAGTATATTAAGAGATATTTATAACCTTAAAGATTTAGGAAAACATTTAAAAAAGGTTAAACTCTTTTTTTATAAAATTTCTAAAATTATTCAAAGATTAGTTCATATTTCAAAAAGTATATTTAAAAAGAACAGATAGACAATGATAAAAAGAATCTTTAACAAGAATTTCATTGTTCTTTTAGATCAAGCTGTTTTTAGTGGAGGAAGTTTTGTTACTACAATTATATTGGCAAGGTTTTTATTGTCAACTTTAGATTTTGGACTTTTTTCCTCTTTATTACTTTTTAATTATGCCGTAGTTAGTGTTTTAAATGCACTTATTATTCAGCCTTTACAAGTTTCTATCAGCAAACAGGTAGATCAAAAAAGTTATGTTTCTTTTAGTTTTATTACTCAGGTATTATTGATTGTAATTTTAGCTCTTTCTTTACAAGTATTGAATGCTTTAAAAATTGATTTATTATCTAGTTTTCGTGGCTTTGAAGGTGCTGTAATATTATATATTATTGGTTTTTTAATGAACGATTATTTTAGAAAACTTTTTTTAGCAAAATCGGAAGTGGTTAATGCTTTTCTTGTTGATTTTCTAACAATTGGTTCTCAGTTAATTCTTCTTTTTGTGCTTTGGTATAACTCGGAAAGTGAATTTTCAACGGTTGTTTTTTACTTAGGTTTTTCATATTTACCAGGGCTAATATATTCATTGTTTGTTGTTGGTTACAAAATGCCTGACTTAGATCTTTTTAAAGAATATGTTCTTTTACATTTTCATCAAGGTAAATGGTTGTTGTTAACCTCAATTACACAGTGGTGGTCAAGTAATCTTTTTGTAGTTTTTTCTGGATTGTTTTTAGGTGTAGAGATGTTAGGTGCCTTTAGGTTGGTTCAATCTTTATTTGGGGTATTAAATTTAATACTTCAAACTTTTGAAAATTTTGTCTTACCAGAAGCTGCAAGAAAATTAGTTGAATCAAAAGAAATAGCAAAAAAATACCTGTTAAGAATCTCTTTGAAGAGCAGTGTTATTTTTGGAATTATGTTAGCCGTTTTATTTTTCTTTTCGTCAACTGTTATTCAATTAGTAGGTGGCGAGAAGTATGTTCCATATTCTTTTATAGTAAAAGGAATGGTTTTATTATATGTTTTTATTTTCCTAGGATACCCAATCCGAATTGCTATTCGAATTTTAGTATTAAATAAAGTATTCTTTACGGGGTATTTATTATCATTCCTTTTTAGTCTTATTACTTTTTACTTTTTACTCATTGAATTTGGGATGAACGGTGCTATAGTAGGATTAATTTCAGCTCAAATTATTACTCTAGGGTATTGGCAGTTTGTATTAAAAAAACATAACTTTATTTTATGGAAATAGTTCATTTGATACTTGGTAAAGCCAATCCAAATAGGATGAATGGTGTCAATAAAGTGGTTTACCAATTAGCTTCTCGTCAAGCTTTATCTAAAAGAGATGTTTCAATATGGGGAGTAACAAAAGACCTAGGTCATAATTATGGAGAAAGACCTTTCCAAACCTTATTATTTTTAGCTCATAAAAACCCTTTTAAGATTGATAAGAGATTAAAAAGTAAACTAATTGAAGAAAGACATAATATTGTAGTGCACCTTCATGGAGGTTGGATACCAATTTATTTTAGTTTAGCTGTGTTTTTAAAAAAACATAGTATACCTTTTGTCTTAACACCTCATGGGGCTTATAATGAAATAGCCATGAGAAGAAACAAGCTTTTTAAAAAAATATACTTTTTGTTTTTTGAAAGAGTATTATTAAAAAATGTTTCTAAAGTTCATTCTTTAGGTGTTAGTGAGGTAAATGGACTGAATAGGATTTATAAAAATGATAAATCTATACTAATTCCTTATGGTTTTGAATTAAAACCAAAAGATTATAATTCTAAAAACAACTCTACTTTTATAATTGGATACGTTGGTAGGATTGACATTTACACTAAAGGGCTAGATATTTTATTAAATTCTTTCAAGGAAGTTGAGAATGTTTTTGGAGATGTACAGCTACAGATAGTAGGGGATGGTTCTGACTTAGATAAACTAAAGTCTCTAGCTAAAGAAATGGGGATTAATAAAATTCATTTTTTTGGAAGTAAATACGATGATGAGAAGAATGAGATCATAAATAATTTTGATTTATTTGTTCATCCTTCTAGAAATGAAGGTTTACCTACTGCTGTAATTGAAGCTGCGTCTTTTTCAGTTCCATCATTAGTTACCGAAGCTACCAATCTGGGAGCTTTATTAACCAAGTATAACGCTGGTATTGTTATTGAAAATGATGATATTCCTTCTTTTATTGATGGTTTAAATCTTGCTCATGAATTTTATAAAAAAAAGGAGCTTAAAATAAAAGGAAAGAATGCCTTAAGGTTGCTAACAGAAGAGTTTAACTGGGATAAAGTTGTAAATGATTTTGATAAACTCTATCAAGTAAAATGACTATGGATCACTCTAAATTCCTCAAAAAGCAAAAAGTACAATTGTTTTGGGCATTATTTTTAATGACAGCTTGTTTTTTTACCTGGAGTGAAAATATCATTATTACTAGGGGTATAAAAGTAGTTGGAAGACTTGGAGTATTATATTGGAGTTACGCAATTTTCCAAAACATTATTAAATATGGAGCGGTAGATTCTTTGAAGTGGAAGAATGTATTATCACCATTGATGTATGTGATGTACTTGTTTTTAGGTTTTATGTCATTACTTTGGAGTACGAATGTTGGGTATAGTGCACTCCAATTATTTATGACCGCTCAAACCTTAGTTTTTTGTTACTTTTTTATAAAGTCAATTTATTTATTAGATAAATATTTTCCTGAACACACAATTAAGTTTTATAACCTTTTAGGAAATTCTGTGTTTATTCTTATTCTAATTTTTGTAATAGGAATGTGGGTTAATCCGGACGTTTTTTATAGGTTGACGAATGGAGGAGAAGAAGCTCGACTTGGTGGGTATATGATGAATCCAAATGAATTAGGAATGCTTGCAGGAGTTGGCGTTGCAGGTTTGTTATTTGACATTAAAAGAAAGCATCAGATTGGTTGGACGGTATTTAAATTACTCATTATTTTTTATGGTCTTTATGAAACAGGTTCCAGATCTTCTTTAATAGGTGCATTTTTGATAATAGCCTTTCACCTAAAACAATTGTCTGACCCTAAGATAATTATCACTGCTAGTATCGTGCTTTTTAGTGTAATGCCTTATGCGGTTAATAAAATCATTTTGAAAGATGGAGACCCAGAACGTTTAGAGGAAATCCTGACACTTACAGGAAGACTTCCGTTTTGGACAGCTTTAATAAATGAAGGTCTACCTAGGGAGCCTCTTTTAGGTTTTGGTTTTATGCGGATTGATTATACGGAATCTTTTCAAAGTGAGAATACCTATGCTGGAAAAATGACACACAATACTTTTATGCAGGTATTGGTTAATTTAGGATTTATAGGGCTGACAATTGTTTTCTTTCAATTACTATTTACTTTCAAGGGAATAGCTAAAGAAACAGAAGAGACCAAGTTAATGTTGTATTGTATTCTCATACCACTTATAATTAATTCGTTTACTGAATTTGGTGTTTTTGGAGAGTCTAATTATGGGATTTTGTTTTACCAGTTAATTATAATGTACGTTTCTTTTGGACATAACAAAATGTTAACTAGAAAACAGAAGTTAGCTTTAAAAAAGAAACGTAGTGATTTGGTAATCAATTAAAATCTTATTTTTGAGTCTAAAAATATTGCATTAAATTATTTTATGGAGAAAATTCTTTCACATCTTAACTATAAGATTTCATCAAAAGATAGTCAATCTAAAAAAATAGGTCTTATTATTGTCAATAATCCAGACGGATCACCTAGATGGGTTTGTAACGCAAAGGCTTCTTCTCCATTGTTTTTAAAATTTTATCTCGTTAGTTCTTTAAAGTCCAGGTTGTTATCTGTTTTTTTTCGATTGGTTTTTAAGTTTAGACTTCAAAAGATTTTACTTAACTATAAAGAGGTTTATGTTGAGCGATTAGATTTAAATAAAAAAGATATTTTAGATTTGTCTAATTCTAATTGGGCAT
>Ga0228670_1000244_pt1 | contig 33017 bp, 33 predicted proteins | sample 85DmetaG_FD_182785 | JGI IMG/M metagenome (GOLD analysis project Ga0228670, IMG submission 182785) | Seawater microbial communities from Monterey Bay, California, United States - 85D | ecosystem: Environmental > Aquatic > Marine > Coastal | place: USA: California | collected 2016-10-13
ACTCCGACTCCGACTCCGACTCCGACTCCGACTCCGACTCCGACTCCGACTCCGACTCCGACTCCGACTCCGACTCCGACTCCGACTACGGGTACTACGGGTACTACGGGTACTACGGGTACTACGGGTACTACGGGTACTACGGGTACTACGGGTACTACGGGTACTACGGGTACTACGGGTACAACAGGTACTACGGGTACTACTTCGACTTCTGGAACAACCTCTACTTAAGCTTCAGGCTTAACCTGAGTGTAGATCGGAAGGGGTAACTGACGTTGCCCCTTCCTTTTTTTTGGATATTGAGTAAACCAAAGTGGTTAGAAGCAAAACTAAAGCATTACTGACATCTGTTTCGCTCCTGTTTTGCTCGGGGTTGCAAGCCTCCGACTACGGCACCACCGGTTTAATCGATATTCCAACGGCTCGTATGGCCTCGGACGGCGTTCTTACAGCTACTGCGGCTATTCAGTCCAGCACCAATGCCTATTCAGTGACCTACCAAGTTTTACCCCGACTCGAGGGAACCTTTCGCTACACCGGGTTTAATGATTTTTTCTACTATGACCGAAATTATGAGGCCAAGTTGTTGCTCTTAAGGGAGCAGGAACTGATGCCCCAGTTGGCGGTAGGAATCCGTGACCTGGTTGGTACTGGTGTATTTGGCTCAGAGTATTTAGTTGCCTCCAAGAAAATTGGTAATTTTGATGTGACATTGGGAATGGGTTGGGGGCGTTTGGCGGGAGATGGGCTGTTTTCTAATCCGCTCACCTCAATATCTGAGTCTTTTAGAGTTAGAGACAGCGATGTTGGAAAAGGTGGCGAGTTATCCTCCGGAGCATTTTTTAGAGGCAGTGAGGTAGGTTTATTTGGTGGCATTAGCTACCAACTCGACAATATACCTTTGGCAATGAAGCTGGAATACAACCCTGACCAGTACGATTGGGAAAAGGGCAATGCTAGTGAATTCAAGATCAAAAGCCCCTGGAGCGCTGCAGTTAGTTGGGAAGCGCTGCCAGGCATCAAGCTATCTTTGTCTCATCAGCATGGCCAGGAGTGGGGATTCAGCATTGCAGCTGCTCTGGATACAAAGGCGACCCCCGCCCGCAGGCCGCTTAGGCCAATAAAATCCAGCGCAGACTTTGCGCCCGAGGACCTGCCGCCTATGCTCAATAAGGCCAGCTGGTACGATATGTTGCTCTATGATGTTGAGCGCTCTGGCTTGGTTCTAGTGGAGGCTAGCATAGACCCAAAAACCCAGATGGCAACCCTGGTTATGGGAAACAGGGATTATCCGATTTGGGCTGATGCCATAGCGCGGATGACAATGCTTGCAGACCTGCACCTGCCCTCAGAGGTGAGATCGATGCGCTTTGTGCTAGAGGAGGAGGGGCATCAGGTCTTTACCGCTCCGGCCTATAGACCTTCGCGCCAAACAATAAGCTACCATCAGTATCAGCAGAGGGATTTTGATCTTTTAAGGGCTGATCCGCCGCAGCCGCCTCAGCATCGCACCGGCTTTGATCAGAAAAAACTTTTTATCGATGTAGGCCTGTCAAGCCGCCTTCAGTTATTTGATCCCGATGACCCAGCCCGTTACCAACTCTACGGCAAGCTGGGCATTAGCGCTGCGCTGCCAAAAAACTGGTCGCTTAGAGGTGAGTATGCCATTGATATAGCCAATACCTTTGATGAAAGCACCCGCAGATCAGACTCGGTACTGCCTCATGTGCGCTCCGATATTGTGGAATATTTGCAGCAGGGGGCGACCGGCCTTGAGTCTCTGTACCTGGACAAGCGAGGGACCCTGGTGCCGCAACTTCACTATCGGGTTTTTGGTGGTGTGCTGGAGCAAATGTATGCTGGCGCCGGTGGTGAGATACTATACCAGCCCCATAAGTCACGACTGGCCTTTGGTCTCAGTGGCAGCTGGGTGCAGCAGCGCGGTTACCAGCGCAATCTCGACCTTCTGGACTATAAAACAACCACAGGCTTTGCCAGTGCCTACTGGGCTTCACCATTTTACAACTTAGATTTTGCCCTGCATGCAGGTCGTTACCTGGCTAAGGACAAGGGCGCGACATTGGAGGCGCGACGTACCTTTGCCAATGGTTGGATGGTGGGACTATGGGCTACCATAACAGACGTGCCCTTTGACGATTTTGGTGAGGGTAGCTTTGATAAGGGGATGTTCTTTAAAATCCCTTTAAATGGTGTTTTTGGTGGCAGTGGTCGGGGCAGTTACAGCAATAGAGTACGGCCTATCCAGAGAGATGGCGGTGCTCGGCTGGAGGACTTTAGTGGAGATATTTGGTGGAATCTGCGGGGCGTAGGCTATGATGCTCTGCAAGAACACAAAGACAGGGCTGTGCCATGAGAGGATTCCGCTGTTTTTGGCTGCTGATGCCTCTATGTCTGATTTTGTCGGGATGTTCAATCCAGTCCAGCCAGTTAAATGCCGTGTTGGGGATGTTTGATAAGGCATCGGTTCCATTTGATGAAAATGGTTGGCTGGTTGAGTTTGCCGATTACAGCGCCACTGTCTATCCGGTGACTGTTGATCAGGGAACGCTTTTTTCCAATCAACTGGGCGACGTTATTCTGTTTGATGGCTGGATGGTGCCTGAGGTCTCTGGTTTGGGCCGCCGCCTAAAGCGGCTAGTTGATGATAATGATGGCGCTAGGCGCTATATGTACGGCAATAGATTTGTTGCTCAGCACCATTGCGATCCATGGCAGTCTGAGCAACAATCTGGCATGATTCGTTACAGCCAGGTCTGCTGGGGCCAGCGTCAATACAGGAATATGATTCAGGTGAATGACGCCGGTCAGATAATTTTGGTGATACAAAATATTGACGGCGGCGATCAGTATTTAACACTACGAAAAAAATAGTACATTAACTAGAGATTGATTTATGCATTTAAGAATAACCAGGCTTCTTTGGCCAATTGCGCTGCTGGCTGCCTCTATGGCTGTTTCCAGTATTGGATTTACCCAGGATTTAACTGAAGCCAAGGCTATTTGTAATGATTTAAGTGCTGAAAATCGGGCCATGGCCCAGGCTGCAGGCTATGATGTGGATAAGCTGTGCCGCAGCCTCAATAAAACATCTACAGTGGGTAAAGATCGTCAAGAGTTCAACCCAGCAATGCCACGCCCAACCATTTCCTCGCCCTACGGTAAAGCTGATCGTGAGATGGGTGAGATGGGTGAGATGGGTGAGATGGGTGAGATGGGTGAGTTGGGTGAGTTGGGTGAGGAAGACCTCAATTCTTTCGAGCTGGGCAAAAAAGATCTTAAGCCCTTTGGCTATGATCTGTTCGCCAATGTCCCTAATACCTTTGCATCATCTGCCAATATTCCGGTCTCATCGGACTATCTGCTGGGGCCGGGCGATGAGCTTGAAATATTTTTTTATGGCAAGCTAAACCAATCCTTCACTGTAGAGATAAATCGCGATGGCCAGGTTGATTTTCCTGAGCTGGGCCCGGTTGTACTGGCAGGCTTAACCTTTGGTGAGGCCAAAGAGCTGCTGAGATCGCAGGTGGCCTCAAAGATTATAGGTACTCAAATCAATATCAGTATGGGGGCGCTGCGGTCGATCCAGATATTTGTGCTGGGTGAGGCCTATAAGCCTGGAGCCTATATGGTGTCGTCGCTTGCTACCATTACCCACGCGCTGATGAGTAGCGGTGGTGTCAGTGATATTGCTTCGCTGCGCAATATAGAGCTGAAGCGAGCTGGCAAAGTTGTGGCTAGGCTCGATTTATATGAGTTGCTACTGTTCGGTGATACCAGCGGCGACGTCCGGCTGCAATCCTCAGATGTGATTTATATTCCTACGGTGGGTGATTTGGTGTCCATTGGTGGAGAGGTGCTAAGGCCTGCCATCTACGAGCTAAAGGGGCAGACCAAGGCTCAGGAGTTGCTGAAGCTTGCCGGTGGTATGAATTCCACTGCTTATGGCAAAGAAGCAAAGATCGAGCGGGTTAATGGCAGTGGTTTTATGACGGTCGTTGACATAGATCTGACCAGTGCCTCTGGAGAAGGCACATCTCTGGTTGCAGGAGACTATCTGCATATAGGCGCTGTTACCGACTTTAAAAGAGATATTGTTTCTACAGAGGGCTACTTTAATCATCCCGGTGATTTTGCCTGGCGTGCAGGTATGCGTGTATCTGATTTGATTAATTCTGTGGACCAGTTTCCCCCGGATGTGGACTTGGATTTTGGTCTTTTGGTTAGAGAGATCGCTGGCGGGCTGGGATTGCAGGCATACAAACTGGATATTAGAGCTGTGCTCAGCGATCCAGACAGTGCAGCCAACAGGGAGCTGTTGTCTAGGGATAGACTATTGGTATTTGCTGCCTTTGAAGATAGAGCGGAGATACTGGAGCCAGTGTTGGAGCAGTTGAGGCTTCAGTCGAGGTTGGGCGGCTCGGCTAAAGTTGTCACTGCCAGAGGAGAGGTCAGGTTTCCTGGGGATTACCCCCTGATTGATGGAATGACCATGGCAGATCTGATTGCCGCTGCTGGAGGTTTGACCGAAGGTGCCTATAAATATTCCTCAGAAGTATCAAGAACCGACTTTTCTGACCCAGAGCGAGCTGCGACAGTATCGATTTCGGTTGCCTTAACTGATAATGCTGGAGCCAATTTTGTACTTAGCCCGCTGGATAATGCTCTGTTTAAAACTGTCCCCGATTACCGGGACCAGTCTATTATTACCCTGGCAGGTGAAGTTAAGTTTCCTGGCGAGTATCCCTTCGCCCGGGGTGAGACATTGACCTCGGTTATTGATCGCGCTGGCGGTTTCACTGATCTGGCGTTTACCTCCGGAGCAATCTTTACCAGAACGGCATTAAAAACCAGAGAGGAACAGGAGTTAGAGCGGCTTGAAAAAAAGCTGACAGAGGAAGTAAAAGCAGAACAGTTGCGTGCCGCTAATGCTGATGTAAAGGTCGATGCCGAGGCTGATAGACTTCGCCAGGAAGCTCTGGATCAGTTGGGTAATGCAGAGGCCGTTGGCAGGCTAGTGATACCTCTGCAAAATATAGTAGACGGCATTGCCGATGATCTGGTATTGGAAGATGGTGATGCATTGTCGATCCCTGGTTTCCGTCAGGAGGTCTCGATTGTGGGCGAAGTGCAGCAGCCAACCTCATATCTGTATAGCCGTGGCTTAGCTGTCCAGGACTATATAGATCTTAGTGGTGGTGTGCTTAAGTCTGCTGACAAAAAGGGTGTTTACCTGGTTAAGGCCAGTGGTCAGGTGATTATGCCAAAACGGTCTCTATTTAGATTTGGCAGCAAAAATGCTGTGGTTGAGCCTGGCGACACTATTGTTGTACCGCTTGATACAGATGATAAAAAATTGAGCGGTATCGCTTTGCTGACTGAGGTGAGTCAGATTGTTTATCAGCTATCTTTGGGTGCTGCGGCGATCAATTCGCTTAATAAATAATGGGTTGTAAGCTCTGGGCTTACTCAAAGTGGTAAAATAAGGGACTTGGAAGAGGAAATGGCTGTGCAAAGCGAACAAAGACCGGCTGAACAGTATGATGATGAGATTGATCTCCGAGAGTTATTTTCAGTTCTCTGGGCGGGCAAGAAGCTGATTGTGGGTATAACCGCTATCTTCGCTCTGGTGGCTGTTTTTTATGCGCTCTCAATTCCCAACCAGTATCGAGCAACGGCGATAGTCTCACCGGCTCAGGATGGTGGGGGTGGGCTGTCAGGAGCTCTGGGGCAGCTCGGTGGTTTGGCCTCTCTAGCCGGGGTTAGTATCGGGGCTGGAGAAAGCAGTGAGGCTCAGGTGGCCCAAGAGATTATGCGTTCCAGAGGCTTTATTGAAGAGTTTATTAGTGAGAATAATCTAGCTGTTGAAGTTTTTGCTGCCAAGGGCTGGGATATGGCTAGTAATCAGCTTGATATTGATAGTGATCTCTATGATGTTGGCTCGTCTCAGTGGGTGCGAGATATACCCAAGGGTAAAGTGCTTGTCCCGTCTGGTTGGGAGTTATTCAAAAAATTCTCAGAAATGTTTTCGGTGTCTGACGATAAAAAGACTGGGATGGTTTCTATTTCGGTCGAGTACTTCTCACCCCAACTTGCAAAGGAATGGGTCGATAGGCTTGTTATTGGCATCAACCAACATATGCAAAGCCGCAAGTTAGAGAAAGTGAATATTAATATTCAGTATCTTGAAGCGCAGATTGAAAAAACCTCAATCGCTGAAATGAGAGAGGTGTTCTACACCATTATCGAAGAGCAGATAAAAAGCAAAATGCTTGCCGAGGCCAGCCCGGAATATGCCTTTGTCACTGTTAGTCCGGCTATGGTGCCTGAGGAGAAATCTCAACCGAAGCGTGCCTTGATCTGTATTTTGGGTACGCTTCTGGGTGGTATGTTGTCAGTTTTATGGGTGCTGGTAAGGCATTACACTCGATCCACTGCAGTCGCGTTGGGACAGTGATTATGGTTTATTCGACTGTCTGCCAGGCTGGCTTGTAGTGGGTTAGATATGATACTTGGGAATTTTACAGGGCAGAATTTAACCAAGCTACTGATGCTGGTAGTGGTAGTTGTGTTGCTGTTTGGTTACTTGGGCATATTAATGCTGTGCGCTATGGAGTGGTTGACTAGGGCAAAGTATGCAACCGAAGCCTCTGGCAAGCATGGTATATCGAGTGAAAATGCCTCGCGGCTGGGCGGTGCTCTGCTGGCGATAGCTTTCGGACTGGCGGTCCTGAATGGTCTTCTGTTTACCGATGTGGTTGTGTCCTCTACTGACATTAGATTTGCTAGTGCTATCATAGTGCTGACATCCTTTGTTGGCCTGCTGGAAGATATCAACAACGGTATGCTGTCTCCGAGACTAAGGCTGTTGCTGCTGTCTGTTATCTTTGTTTTCGCTTTTTTGTACGACCCCTTCCTGATGCCTGGGTACAGCACTCACAGCTATCTGGGGCTTTTGGTTTCGATTCCATTGCTGGGTGCTTTACTGTGCGCAGCCTTTACAATCGGTTTTATAAACGCTGTAAATATGGCTGACGGCGCGAATGGTCTAATGCCTGGCATTGCCTTGATATCTTTTTTCTGCTTTTCTGTTCTGAGTGGCTCAATGTCATGGGTATGGAGCATTCTGACTTATGTAGTAGCTACATTTACGCTGTTTAATGTGGTCTCTGGTAGGTTATTTTTAGGGGACTGTGGATCCTATGCCATTGGAGTGCTAGCGGTCCTTGGGTCGTTCTCTGGAATTAACAATGGTATTTTATCAGTTGGATTCCTTGCCGCTCTATTCAGCTACCCCTGTATTGAGATGGTGCTCAGTCTCTACAGGCGAAATAAAGCCGGACGGTCACCCTTTTTGCCAGACAACGACCATTTTCATAACAGGCTCAACCATTTTCTCAAGTCTCGATTCAGCACCGCCTTGCTGGCGAACTCGGGAACCGGTTTGGCTATTTCCTGCGCCACTTCAGGCACTGTGGTAAGTCTTCTTATGTTAGATATCTTGCCTATGGATCACGCAGGCTGGTGGTATGTATTTGTAGGCTTGGCTGGTTTGCACATCGCGCTGTTTACTCTGTTGGGGAACAGTGCGCCAAGGTCAGTTCAGTTTGTGGCAGCAAGTACAAGCCATGAGGACCCAGCCCGTGTTTGATGAGAGTTTCGCCAGGGCCAAACACCAGTGTGCCGCTGCTTGGTCAGTGGGCGAGAAATAAATCTATGCTGCGAATAGTGTTTCCGTTCACAATTGGTCTGTTGTTAATGATGCTGGGAATTCTCGAGTCGTCACACCTCTCTGGCAGAGCAGTAGAAATCGGCCACGACGCGGTTCTGGAGAGAGAAAACACCAGGGAGCAGATTATAAAGCTGGGGATTTTTGGTGCATCCTTAACCGAGGTTCTGGTAAGGCGGGGCGAGGATACAGTCATTTTTCTGGGTAAAAAGCCTAGTAATGTAGCGCCTCTTCAAAAAGATACAGCCACCGCTGCACCCTGACTTAAAACCTTTTTATGCATAAAAAATCACTCCAAAGCCTGACCCTCTCCATTTGGCCCTTTTCTAGGGCGGTTAAAAAATTCTTGCTGATGCTAGCGGTGGCCTTTTATACCTTTGGTCTGACTGGTGCAGGTGCCATTTTTATAATGTCGGCGATGTCGTATGCCGCGTTCGCGCGTGATTCTTCCCTCAGCCATGGTATCAGTGCTAGCGATTCATCCCGGCTGGGTGGGGTCTCTATACTCATTACTTTTTCCGTTTTCGTTTTACTGATGACGTATTTTTCGCCCTATACGCCGGGTGTTTTGAGAGACCCTTTTTGGAGCTATTTTTGGGGTGGTATTCTGAGTTGTTGTGCCATTGGGCTGGTTGAGGATTTTAAAGCAGATGCCCTGAGCCCATTTATAAGGCTGTTACTCAAGGCTGTGATATTTGGTGGGGTGTTGTGGGCCGCACCTGTGATGGTGCCCAGTCAGATCGGTATTTTTTGGGTAGACTCGTTACTCAAAATAGATTGGCTGGCCTGGTTGCTGTGTACGGTCTTCTGTGTGGGCTTTATTAACGCCTTTAATATGTCAGACGGTGCCAACGGGCTGGTGCCCGGCATATGTCTGTGCACTTTTGTTGTGCTTTTTGACGTATACGGCCGCCCCGCCGAGGGGATACTGGTGTTTGCCTGCTCAATGTTTCTTTTATTCAATGTGGTCTCTGGCTGGTTTTTCTTAGGGGACACAGGCAGTTATGGTTTGGGCGCTATTATTGTCAGCTATGGACTTTTGGGTGTGGCCCAGGGAGATTTTTCTGCCGGCTTTATGGCCTGCCTGGTCGCATACCCCTGCATTGACTTTGTCTACAGTCTGCTGCGGCGAGCAGCCAGCGGGGTGTCTCCCTTCATGCCTGACAATGGGCACCTGCATAACCACCTGCACAGCTTCTACCGACCCTTCTTCAAGTCAAAGGTAATGTCTAATTCCCTGACAGGCCTGTCTATTAGTGGGGCAAGCTCTGGTTTGGCTCTGGCCATGTACCTGCAGTCGTCTATCCCGATCACGAGCAACCTTTGGTTCTGGCTGTTCGGCTTTCAGGCCATTCTGTACGTCACAGTTATTGGGGCGTTGGTTGGGCGACAGGGCCGTAAGGCAGCGCAGTAGCGACTGTTTTGAGATAAATTCCCGCTAAAAACCCCACTCACCTACTCATTTTCGTATATACTGTTCAACAAGTGAACGATATGCTGTAATAGAGTCATTCTTCAACCGTGGCGGTGCCTGGCGACAGGGCCGTGCGGTAGCCTGCCTGGGTGATTAATATTGAACCTGTCTGACGAGAACGCACTGCAAGCTTTAAAGTTGCTTGAAAAAAACCCCGAGTTGACTCAGCGTGAACTCGCGGCGGAGCTCGGCATCAGCTTGGGCAAGACCCACTATATGATCAAGGCCTTGATTGATATGGGCTGGATCAAGCTGGACAACTTTCAGCGGTCTAACAATAAGTGGGGCTATGCCTACCTATTGACCCCCATGGGGCTGGCCGAAAAGGCTGCTATTACGGTGCGATTCCTTGCGAGGAAGCGGGAGGAGTATAGGCAGCTTGAGCAACAGATCGCTGATCTGAGTGTTGAGATTGAGTCGATGAAGCCTGGGGCCGGTAAGCGATAAGGGCCGTTATCAAAAATCGAAATAAAATTAATATCTAGAAAGTCTAAGATAAATGGAAAAATACCAAATCTATGGCATCGGCGCGGCACTGGTCGATACTGAGGTCGTTGTATCGGATGAGTTCCTTGCAAACAACGGAATTGAGAAGGGTGTTATGACCCTTGTGGATGAGCCTCGTCAGGCTGAGCTCTTAAATGCCTTCACTGCAGACCGGCACCACCTAATAAAAAAGTCTGGCGGCTCAGCCTGCAATACGGTCATCGCGGCTGCAAACTTTGGTGCAAAAACGTTCTTTAGTGGCAAGGTCGCCGCTGATGATGATGGTGAGCACTTTGTGGGTGATCTTGCTGACTCTGGCGTGGCCTTTCATGCGGCTTTGCCTGAGGCGGGCGTTACGGGGAAGTGCCTGGTTATGGTCACAGACGATGCCGAGAGGACAATGAACACCTACCTCGGTGCATCTGAACTGCTTACGAGCAGAGAGATCGATGAGGCGGCCTTGCTTGAATCGGAGTGGCTCTATATCGAGGGTTACCTGCTCACTGATGATGCTAGGGCGGCCTTGATAAAAAATATGGCTACCAAAGCCAAAGAAGCTGGCGTCAAGGTGGCGCTGAGTCTTTCTGATCCCTTTGTGGCCCAAATCTTCGCGGACAACCTTCGGGCTGTGATTGGTGATGGGGTTGACCTTGTGTTTTGTAACAAGGATGAGGCCCTAGCCTTTACCCAGACCGAGACTGTTGATGATGCGTGTGAAGCATTAAAGCAGAGCGCGAAAGCGTTTGCCGTGACTGACGGTGCTCAGGGTGCGATCGTCTTTGATGGCCAAGAAACAGCCAGTGTGCCTGGTGTCCCAGCCGATGCGGTTGATACAAACGGCGCTGGGGATATGTTCGCAGGCGCCTTTATGTATGCGTTGACTGCGGGTCGTGACTTTACATGGGCGGCGGAGCTTGCCAATGAATCAGCCGCGAGGGTGGTGGGGCAGTTCGGTCCCAGGCTTGACGCGATCGAGTTTGATTCTATAAAGCAGGCATTCGGAATCTAGCCAGCGATAAAGGCTCTTATCGAGCGTTAGGTTTGTAAGTGGTTACAAATTTATTTGAATAGAAGTAGGTTTTATGTCGGAACATAAAAAAATCGCCATCATTGGCCTCGGTTACGTTGGCCTGCCCTTAGCGGTCGAGTTCGGGAAGGCTAGATCGACTCTCGGGTTTGATATCAATGCATCTCGTGTCGACGAGCTGAGACAGGGTAAGGATAGCACGCTTGAAGTGAGTCAAGAGGATCTGGCAGGCGCTAGCCAATTAGTGTTTAGTTGCGATACGAATGATCTTGATAACTGTAAAATTTTTATTTTGACGGTGCCGACCCCAATTGATGATGTCAATCGACCTGATTTAACGCCGATTATCAAGGCAAGTGAGACGGTAGCTGGATCACTCAAAGAGGGTGATATCGTAATATACGAGTCCACAGTCTTCCCTGGTTGCACCGAAGAGGTGTGTGTACCCATCCTCGAAAGAGTATCTGGCCTTGTTTTTAACCAAGATTTCTTCTGTGGTTATAGTCCGGAGAGGATCAATCCGGGCGATAAAGTAAATACGTTAACTAAGATTACAAAAATCACAAGCGGGTCTACACCCGCCATAGCCGAAGAAATAGATGCTCTTTATAACAGCATCATTACGGCAGGTACTTTTCCAGCCTCAAGCATAAAAGTAGCTGAGGCGGCTAAAGTGATTGAGAATACGCAGCGTGACTTGAATATTGCTCTGACTAACGAGCTGTCTGTAATCTTTGGAAGGCTGGGTATAGATACAATAGACGTTCTTGAAGCTGCTGGTAGTAAATGGAATTTCCTTCCCTTTAGGCCCGGTCTTGTAGGGGGGCATTGCATTGGAGTTGATCCATATTATCTTACGCATAAAGCCGAGCAAGTTGGATACAATCCTCAAGTGATCTTAGCAGGCAGACGAATTAACGATAATATGGCCCCGTATATGGTCAAAAAAGTTATCCAAAAAATGCTTGTGAATGGCATTGATGTGACTAAAAGCACCGTGGGGGTCTTAGGCATAACATTCAAGGAGAATTGTCCGGATGTTCGTAATAGTAAAATCACTAATGTAGTGTCCGAGCTAAAAAATTGGGGTGTAAATGTTGTTGTGGCCGATCCTTGGGTAGATCCAATAGAGGTTGGGCGAACTTACGGTATCACTCTAGGCAAAGTTGATAGTAAGCATCAGGTGGATTCGTTGATTGTTGCGGTGGGACATAATGAATTTCGCGATTTAGATCCAGAGGTACTCAGGTCATTCTGTAAAGGGTCGGCGCCAGTTCTAGCCGATGTAAAATCTTTATATGACAGAAATGCGCTGGGCGAACAGGGCTTCTCAGTATTTAGGCTCTAAATTTTTAAACCTTATTAATATTTTAGGATTCGTATGAAAAAAAATATTGCCGTTATTGGATGTGGCCACTGGGGAAAGAACCTGGTCCGAAATTTTGCTGAGTTAGGTGCGCTAGCAGCAGTTTGTGACCCTAATGCCAAATTGGCTCAATCTTATGCTGAACAATACAACGTTGGTAATTTGTCTTTTGCAGCAATCTTGGCAAATCCGGCTATCGAGGGCGTTGTTCTTGCGGTTCCTGCCCCTCTCCATGCGTCTATGGCAATAGAGGTGATGAATGCTGGGAAGCATGTATACGTCGAAAAGCCGCTTGCGATGAATAGGATTGAAGCAGAATCTATGATGGCCTCAGCAGAGGAAAATGGTGTCCAGCTAATGGTTGGGCACCTCCTTCAATACCATCCTATTTTTATGGCCGTCCGCGGACTTGTTGAGTCGGGAGAGCTTGGATCTTTGAGTTATGTTTATTCGAATCGCTTAAGTTTTGGAAAGGTCCGCTCGGAAGAGGATGTGATCTGGAGTTTTGCTCCCCATGATATCTCAATGATTTTGTCTTTAGCTGGTCAAGAGCCTGAAATGGTGAGAGCAGAATCTTCTTGCATACTTCAGCCTGATATCGCAGATACTGCAACAGTACATATGGAGTTTAAGTCGGCTCTAAAGGCGCACGTTTCAGTTTCTTGGCTACATCCATTTAAAGAGCAAAAGCTGGTTGTGGTAGGTCAAGGTGGCATGGCTGTTTTCGATGATACCAAGCCGTGGAATGAGAAGCTCGCTCTATATCGTCATATTGTGCAAACTACTGGTGGTCTGCCGAGCCTTGAAAAAGCTGAAGTAGAGTATCTAGTGGTCCCGCAGTCCGAGCCTTTAAAGAACGAGTGTCAGCACTTTATAAATGTCGTCAGCGAGAATGTTGTGCCCTTGACTGATGGCGATGAGGGTCTGAGCGTACTCAAGGTGCTTTCTGCTGCTTCCCTTTCAGAGAGCAAAAAAGAAGCAGTCGAGTTGAACATACTATGAGCACAATAAACGAGAATGCCTTCATTCATGAATCGTCCTATGTGGATGACAATGTAACTATAGGTTCTGGGACTAAGATATGGCACTTCAGCCATATTTTGTCTAATTGTGATATCGGTGAGGACTGCTCTCTTGGCCAAAACGTGGTCATCGGGCCAAATGTTTCAGTAGGGAGCCGAGTTAAAATACAGAACAATGTGAGTGTCTATGAGGGGGTTACACTTGAAGATGGCGTGTTCTGTGGGCCATCATGTGTCTTTACTAATGTTAATAATCCTCGATCAGAAATCGTCCGAAAGGATGAATATCGTAAAACAATAGTAAGGCGAGGGGCTTCAATTGGTGCGAATGCCACCATTATCTGTGGTCATGATTTGGGTGAGTACTGCTTTATTGCGGCGGGTGCTGTAATCACAAAAGAAGTTCCCGCTTATGCTCTGATGGTTGGGACACCAGCAAAGAGAATAGGTTGGATGAGTAAAGCGGGTGGTCGTCTTGGTGATGATTTAATTTGTCCAATTGACGGTACAGCCTACAGGCTTATTGCTCCTAATAGACTTGAGGAAATAATTGAATGAGTGAATATTCAGCGCCTACCAAATTCATAGATCTAGCTGCACAACAGAAATTGATCAGGCCTCAATTAGATGCGGCTATCAAAAAGGTTCTTGATCACGGTCAGTACATTATGGGTCCTGAGGTTAAAGAGTTTGAGGGTCAGCTTCGTGAGTTTACTGGGGCTAAGCATGCATTGACGTGTGCTAATGGCACGGATGCGTTGTCACTTGTTTTGATGGCGTGGGGTGTAGGTCCGGAAGATGCGGTATTTGTGCCGTCATTTACATACGTTGCATCTGCGGAAGCGCCTGCCCAGTTAGGAGCAACTCCTTTTTTTGTAGATGTTCTTGAGGACACATTCAATATTGATCCAGATAGTTTCAAGCAAGCAATTATCGATTGTCGAGAACTTGATTTAAACCCTTCAGTGGTAATTGCTGTAGATTTATTTGGGCAACCCGCAAATGTCGATGCTATTAAAGAAATTGCACATGCTGAAAATATAAAGGTTCTAGTTGATGGAGCGCAAAGTTTTGGCGCTACTTCAAAGGGGCGAAGAGTTGGGTCAATGGGGGATGCTACGACCACTAGTTTTTTTCCAGCGAAGCCGCTTGGATGTTATGGAGATGGGGGTGCTATTTTTTCAAATAATTCCGAAACTGCAGAGAAAATCGACTCATTACGCCTTCACGGCAAAGGTGTGCAGAAATATGATAACGTGCGAGTAGGTTTAAATTCTAGGTTAGATACACTACAGGCTGCAATTTTAAAAGAGAAGCTATCTGTCTTCGGTGAAGAGCTACTTTTCAGAGATAAAGTGGCAAATCGATATACTTATTCTTTGGAAGGCTATTTAAAAGTACCAGAATTGATATCAGATGTCACAAGCTCATGGGCTCAGTACACATTGATTGTTAGAGATAGAGATCGACATCAGTCATTTCTCAAGTCTATGGGGATTCCTACGGTTGTCTATTATCCGATACCACTTTCACAACAAGGTGGATATAATCATTTCCCAACTGTAAGTTCTGGAGTCAAGGTTTCCGAAAGGCTTTCAAAGAGTGTTTTGAGTGTGCCTATGCACCCTTATCTCGGATCTTCAGACCAAGATAAAATTATTACAAAAGTTATCGAAAGCGTAAAACAATAAAATTGCGCTTAATAAAAAAGTAGTCAAGTCATCATCACTTTATTTTTAATTGATGATATTGAGGTTTTTTAAAAATTTTTGCATGAGTTAGAGATATAACTTATTTAATACTATTTTATTGAAGTAGTTTTTTACTAATTATTTGTAAACTTTTGCTCCCAGATAAATAAGAAAATTCATGTTAAATTTGGGTTTCAACTTAAGCGCACGTTTTAAATCTTTGCAAATTTCTATTGAAAAGTTGAATCAATTGCATACTTAAGGATTCTTTACTAGCTATGAAAAAAATTCTAACTGTTTTTGGTACTCGACCTGAAGCTATCAAAATGGCTCCTTTGGTAACCTCACTTGGCAATGACAGCAGGTTTAAATCGAAAATCTGCGTTACAGCTCAGCATAGGGAGATGCTGGACCAAGTTTTAAATCTATTTGAGTTAAAACCAGATTTTGATCTTAATATTATGAAGCGGAGTCAGACTTTAAATGATATATCGGTCGCTATTTTTGATGGTCTTCAGGGAATATTTAAAGATTATAAGCCCGATATAGTGCTAGTTCATGGTGACACTGCCACGACATCTGCTGCTGCAATTACATCTTATTATCACCAAATCCAAGTTGCTCATATCGAAGCCGGACTTAGAACAGGGGATCTTTACTCACCTTGGCCTGAGGAAGGTAATCGAAAGTTGACAGGGGCGATAGCACAATATCATTTTGCGCCAACACAAAGTGCTATGAAAAATTTATTAAACGAAGGTGTAGAGAAGTCGGCCATAACAGTTACTGGCAATACTGTCATTGACGCATTGTTCTTGGCAAGAAAAAAACTTAATGATAATAATAAATTACTCGCCAATCTAGATTCTGAATTTAGCTATCTTGATCCAAGTAAAAAACTAATATTAGTAACAGGTCATAGGAGGGAGAGCTTTGGGGATGGCTTCATAAGAATATGTGAGGCACTTAAAAAAATATCGCTAATGAATCCGCAGGTACAAATATTATACCCAGCTCATTTAAACCCCAATGTTCAAGAGCCAGTGACAAAGCTGTTAAAGGGGCTAAAAAATGTATTTTTGATAGATCCTCAGCCTTACCTAGCTTTTGTTTATCTAATGGAAAGGGCAGCGATCATACTTACTGACTCTGGTGGTATACAGGAAGAGGCTCCATCTCTTGGTAAGCCCGTTTTGGTCATGAGAGACACAACCGAGCGGCCCGAAGCGCTTGAGGCTGGAACCGTCAGGCTGGTAGGCACAGATGCAGAAATAATCGTTGAGCAAGTAAAAATATTATTAACCGATGATGTAGAGTATAAAAAAATGAGCACGGCAATAAATCCATATGGAGATGGTTATGCTTGTAAACGTATTTTAGATGCCCTCACTGCTTTTTAGTTTTATCAACGCGGATTAAATACAGTTGCAATTACCTAAAATTTTAAATACCAAGATTAGCAATCTTAGTGCATTAATTATTGGGAGTGGGATATCCCAAGCAATTCCAATAATTATCGCACCTTTGATAACAAGGATGTTTTCACCGGAAGAGTTTGGTGCCTTTTCGTTAATTATTTCTTGCTCAATGATTTTTGCTGTAGTTGCTACTGGACGATTTGAATTGGCTATCGCGTTACCAAGGCGTGAAGAAAACGCAGTCAATGTGACTTTAATAGCAAGTATCTATTCGTTTTTCTTCTTCCTGATATCTTTCGTCTCATTAATTTTCATAAATAAACATGAAATAGCTTGGCATGGCAAGTTATATAATCTCGATTTTGTGTATTGGGTTCCATTAATAGGCCTCATCCTTGGCCTCTATCAGATAATATATTATTTTAATATAAGAATTGGAAGATACTCTTCCTTAGCTAAAGCTAAGGTCATGCAAAGTAGCAGTGTGGCGTTTAGTCAGTTGAGTTTGGGATTATTTAAATTCTCTTCTCTAGGCCTCCTTTTAGGCCAAATTGTTGGGCTATCTTTCTCTCTATGGTATTTAGTCAGATCATCCGATATTCGGAAACATCTAACTACCAATAGTCAATTGCCATTTAGACTATGGTGGCTTGCGAAACGATATAAAAAGTTCCCATTAATACTATCCCCATCACACGCGATCGGTGCTTTTTCGCCACTAATACCAGTTCTGTATGTAGGAATTTTTTATGATACAACCGCAGCAGGCTTTATTGCATTGGTCCAAAGAGTGGTAGGATTACCGCTTGTTGTAATTGGGGGTTCTTTTGGCGACATTTTTAAGCAAAAAGCAAGTGAAGATTATAGAGTAAAAGGAAATTGTCTGGAAATATATGACACGACCTTACGTCAATTAGTTTTAATTAGCTTTTTACCGTTCATCATATTTTATTATTTAGCCCCAGCTCTTTTTCCACTTATTTTTGGTGATCAATGGGCCGTTGCTGGCGAATATGCACAGCTTTTAATACCAATGTACTTTTTTAGATTTGTATCTAGCCCACTGAGCTTTATGTACATGGTCGCAGAAAAGCAATCTCATGACTTTTGGCTTCAAATTACAATCGTTACAGTATCAGTTTCATCATTTTTATTCACAAATTCGATCACTTCTTCTCTAACTATTTTTTCGTTTTCCTATAGTATTATTTATATTGCGAATATTGCGATTACAAGACACTTTTCTAAGGGCAGAGATGAATAAATACTTAAAGCAGTTCATTGTTTTATTACTTAAGAGATTTTTAACGAGAATTTATGAGACTAGAGGCACCGCAGCACCAATTTCTATTAAGGGTATAATACTGCAGAAAGTTTTTGGGTTTAATCGTAGTGCGTATTGGCCCGTTCATCATACCAGTGTTATTAGTTATCCGGAAAATATAAGAATAGGAATTGGAACAGCCCCTGGCTTATCGCCTGGCTGCTACATACAGGGAAAAGGGAAAATAATTATCGGTGACTACACACTTGTGGGGCCAAATGTTGGTTTAATTAGCGGGAACCACGATCTGCATGACATTTCAAGTCATGTTGATGGCGAAATTAACATTGGAGAGTATTCTTGGATAGGTATGGGCGCAATTGTGCTTCCAAATGTTACCTTAGGGCCTCATACGATTGTTGGAGCTGGCGCAGTGGTAACAAAGTCATTTGAAGAGGGGTTTTGTTTAATAGGGGGTAATCCAGCTAAAGTAATAAAGGTTTTAGATAGGTCTAAGATTTTAAATGTTAGAAACAAATATGAATATTATGGGTTCTACAAAAAATGTGAGTTTGAAGAATTTAGAAGACGGAATCTTAATGCGTAAATTGAAGATAGTTGTAATAACACAAGGCGTCTCAAGAATAGTAAAGCCTATTGTAATGGGTACGCATGAAGTTGTTGGCATACTTGAATCGGCTCCAAGGAAGAACGTTAACATCAAACGCTCTTTTTTATATGGAATTTACAAAATGTGTAAAGGAGTTTTCAAATCACATTCAGAGTTACAAGGGTTTTGTGAAGAAAAAAAAATTCCGTATCAAATGATGTATTCCAGTGATGATGAAGGATTAGAGAGTTGGCTGCATTCTCTACGCCCTGATTTAATAGTGGTTTACAGCATGTCACGATTGTTGAAAAAAAATATTTTTAGTATTCCTTCTATGGGCGCGATTAACCTTCATCCTTCTTACTTACCCGACTACAAGGGCCCCAATCCGTGTTTTTGGCAATACTACGATTTAGAAATGTCACCCGGCGTTACGGTTCATTGTATAAACGAGGGTGAAGATAGCGGGGATATTATTCTACAAGAGCGGGTTCTATTACCACTTGGGATAAAATCGCCAGAAAGATTAGATAAATTGGTAGGAGAGCTAGGCGTCAGACTTCTTGTTGCAGCTATGGATTCATTTGCCGCTAACAATGTGAAAACGTTTAAGCAAACCCCTGAATCTAGCACTATTCGTGCCCGCAACCTTGAGCTGTCAGAACACAAAGAGGTTATTGATTGGGAAAACTGGGATGGTACGCACATTTGGCACGTTCTAAGAGGTACCGAATCATGGTTAGATGCATTGCCCCAACCCAAGGGTTTATTAAAAGGTCAGAGATGGATTATTGACGATTTTATAAGTCGGGATGTAAAAGAAAAGGCTGGCAGCATAAATAAGTATTATCCCTATAAGGTCTTTGCTAGAGATGGATATATAGGTTTGAGAGTTAAATTCAATTGGAGATTATTTATAAGGGGGTTACTTCTTTGAGTCAGGCTTACCGAAAAGAAAAGTATGCCGAACTATGTAAAATAGAGAAGTCCATTCCTATTTTTTCAAGAGATTGGTGGTTAGATGCAGTTTGTGGTGCAGAGAATTGGGATGTCATCATTATTGATGTTGACGGCCAAATTATTGCTTCTATGCCCTATGCAATTAAAGTAAAAAATGGCTTTAGGTTTATATCACAGCCGATTTTGACGCAAACTTTGGGGCCATGGATCAGAGATTTCAACAGTAAGTACAGCACGAAGCTCGCCAACGAGAAGAAAATTTTCTCCACCCTTATAGACGAATTGCCAGATTATGATAAATTTCATCAACATTGGCACTTTAAAAATACTAATTGGCTGCCATTCTTCTGGAAGGGTTTTTCTCAAACAACCAGAGTCACCTATCGACTTAAGTCGTTAGAAGATATTGAGGGGGTATACAATTCATTCTCGGGCAATATTCGGAGAGAGATTAAGAAGGCGATAAGACACAAAATAACAATAGATGATTCTCCAGATATTGATGACTTTATTGCTCTCAATAAATTGGTTTTTAGTCGGCAAGGCATAAAAACTCCTTACGATGAAGCTCAGGTTAAGTTGATCCATGAAGCATGTCAGCGCCACCAAAACTCAAGGATATTTATTGCTCGAGATACTGAGGGTAAGTGTCATGCTGGTATTTATTTAATTTGGGATGAAATGTCTGCTTATTATTTGATGGGTGGTGGAGACCCTGAGCTGAGAGCAAGTGGAGCAACTTCTTTATGTATGTGGGAAGCTATTAAATTTGCATCGACCGTAACGTCTAGTTTTGATTTTGAAGGAACTATGTTGGAGTCTGTTGAACGTTATTTTAGAGCATTTGGTGCGAGGCAGGTACAATATCACTCCGTCTCAAAGTTAAATTCGAGAACATTGAAGTTAATAGACGCACTTAAATTAGTGGTTAGCTAATATGATTGTAATTCGTACTTCTTCTAGATTTCTAATTGAAAAAAGTTATATTTTCGGTGTAATTTTTAATGAGTTTCTCGGTGTTGAATATGCAATTGAGCAAGATGAGACCATAAATAATATCGAAATACGGCTTCCTAATGGGAAGTGCATTTTCGTTTCCTCCTCATGGTGGGATAAGATTGGCGAAAGCTATTTTTCATATGCGTCACTGCCCGAATCAGTAACATTGATTTCTAATCAATTTATTATCGAAAAGGACATCCCTGTATTAATTGGCACAGGTAACTTTAATGTCACCAATAGTGAGATTGATTGTGATATCGATATATTTGCAACATGTTTTCTAATGCTATCAAGGTTAGAGGAAGTGATTATTCAAAAAAGGGATGATCATGATCGCTTTGAGGCGTTTAATTCTATTGCTTGCAAGTTTAATTTTTTACAAAGGGCCATAGTGGATGAATATGTAGAAATGTTGTGGAATATGATCAATACCTTGGACCCATCGCTCAGTAGAAAAAATTTAGACTTTGAAAATGAAATCTCATGTGATGTCGATTTCCCCTTTAATCCAATATCGTATTCTTTTTTTCTTTCAATGAGGCGAAGTTTGCGTTTCCTAATTAAAGAGTACAGTCCAGCTAAATCTTTGATGACTTTATTTAATTATTTTTGCAATCTCATTGGGATACCTAGAAAAGATGAGTTTCGTGAGAATCTAAGTTGGATTATGGATGTAAATGAAAAACAAGGTAACAAAGTATCGTTTTTTTTCATTACCTATCGAACGTCAGTGTTTGATCCTAACTTCGATTTTCAATCGGAAAAAATGATTTCTTTGATCAAGGAAATTAATAGGAGAGGGCATAACCTAGGGATTCATCCAGGTTATGAATGTTATAAAAATGAGAAGAACTTTATCACATCTGTAGAAAAACTTAAGCAGTCTTTTATTGACAATGATATAGATCAAAATGAAATTGGTGGGCGTATGCATTGTCTACGCTATGATATCGCTAAAACACCCAGTTTTTTTGAAAATGCTGGCTTGTCTTATGACTCCTCGCTCGGGTTTGCTGAAAAGCCGGGCTTCAGGTGCGGAACATGCCGCGAATTCAGTATGTTTGACCTCCATCGAAGACGGCCTTTAAGTTTAAAGCAACGACCACTTATAAACATGGAATGCAGTATCATTGAAGAAAAGTATGAAGGGTTGGGATGCAGTGAAGCTGCTGAAAAGCGATTTTTATCCTTTAAAAATTTGGTTAAAAAATACAATGGGAAATATACACTACTTTGGCATAATTCGAATTTTGATACTTCTCAGTCGAAAGCGATGTATCAAAGGATAATTAACTAATGAGTTGTGCTATTTCGTTTAATTCCTACATATCAGGATTAGGGCCGCATTGAAGTCATGATTAGAAAGTTATTTATTCTATTTTTTTATCTTATTTACTGGGTTCCGGGGTCAAGTAGAAGCTCCTTTGCATCTAAACTAAGGCTTTGGAGTTGTTCAAAAGCAGGGGCAGAAATTGGGCGCGGTTGTGTTTTTTTACATTTCGCTGAAATAAATCAAGTTAAGAACTTTTCTATGGGTGATGATAGTGGGATTGGTGTTAGATCTATTATTAATTGTCAGGATAAGGTAAGTATTGGAAATAAGGTACTAGTTGGTCCAGAGGTGCTTATCTTTACAGCAAATCATATCTGGAATGAGGAGCAAAACACTTTTTTTGAGCAAGGCGCGGAAACACAACCGGTCGTAGTTCTCGATGATGCTTGGTTAGGAGCGAGGAGCATTATATTGCCAGGAGTAACTATTGGAAGAGGCGCAACGATTGCCGCCGGATCTGTTGTCACAAAGGATGTGCCCCACTATGCTGTAGTTGCGGGAGTTCCTGCCAAAGTTGTGCAAATCAAAAGGCATAACACTTAAGGAATTTATGATATTCAATGCACTTTCATGGTTTAGATAGTAACCATGTTTATTTTAAATATTGGAATATAAATATAATATATATGGGAGCGCTCGCTAAAAACATAAATAATAATACTCAACGTATCTCGATATTCTTAATTTATATCTTTTTGTTTGTTTTTCCTTTTTCCTCAGCATTTGCAATTGTTGCAAATAAAATTATTCCGATTACGCTGATAGAAAAGAGTTTGATATATCTTACATGCTTATTAGTTATTAGCACGGGAATATTGAATAAGGCAATGTTTAGAAGTCTAATTTTAATTGGCTTGGCACTTTTCATAGTCCTTTTGCAACTACTAATCTATCCGCATAACTTCGAAATTTCTCTTAATGCATTCTTGAGATTGACATTCCCGGTTTTATTTTATTCCGCAATTAGCACGTATATAGGTTATTCGGGCACCGATCTTTCGGGGCGCATTGGTGTTTGTTTGTTTGGACTTGCTTTTTTATCAGTGCTTTCAATTTTATCAGGATACGTAACTGGTTTAGGTGGAGAGATTGGCGGGAGAGGAGAATCAATATCTGGTAATAAAGGTTTTTTTATTGGTGCCAATGAGGTAGGCATTTTATTTTTGCTTATTTTGATCGTGATTGGCAGGTTAAATTCATTCATATTAAGAATAACTTCTTTTTTGGCTGTTTTGATATGTGGCTTAATTGTTTTGACGAAAAGTTCTTTAGTTGCTTCTCTCTATAGCGCTTACTTATTGATTACCAGAAATGAAATATTACGTTATCCCATGGTGCTTTTTGTTTTAATCTGCCTTGCTTACTTTTTTGATTCTTTGTCTGCTCTTTTTTTTGAGGTTACAGCTGGGACTTTTTTGGATTCTACTAATCAACTATTCAGCCAATTTTTGCTACGCGGTCGTCAATTCTACTTTGAGGCATTTTTCTCTAATGTAAATATGGATAGTTTGACAAATCTTATACGATTCTTATTCATCGGATTTGGTGAAAATTATGTCGCGGATACAATTGCCGAAGGAATTGGAATAGAGGCGGGAAGGCGAAGTACGTTTGAGATGGATATTTTAGATTTGGTTTTTTCTATGGGAGTAGTTTTTTCGGTGTGTTATTTGGTTGCGGTCATTTATTTTTTAAGGTCGCTATTTCCCTATCTATTTTTCGCAGAAAAAATGATAATTTTCTCAGTCATTTTACATTCTATTTTAGCTGGTCATGTGATCTATTCCCCCATGATCACAACCACTATAGTCTTGGTTTTTTTTGTGGTAAAAAACAACCCTAGAATTTCATGAAAACTCAGAAAATAAGAAACAGAATGAAAAATATCGATTGTCTCATTATTATTATTTACAGTGATTTACTACTGTCTGGCGGCGGGAGAGAGACCTGGTTGAATCAGTTTGTTAATAATAAGCTAATAAAAAACAGGTTTAGTCAGATTGACATAGTTTCGGCGTCGTCATCCGAAATCCATGGTGATAAAATTAAGTTTAGTGAAAAGGTAAAAGTACATACTATTGATGTGAAGAAATATACATCTCTAATTAGGCTTTTTAAATTTATATTACACTCAAGGAAAGTGGTTTCATCTCTAAGATCAACCCGTCAAGATAATGCATTAATAATCAGTGTAGGATCGTTTAATGAGAATATTTCTGCAATATTGTCGAAGAGTCGTTCGGATATTGTATATAGTTGGTTAAGAGGTATTTGGGAAAAAGAGATCTCACACAGGCACTCAAAAATGATGACTACTCTTATCGTGCTTGTGGAGTGTTTTTTTTTGAAAAGATCGTCAATGGTTATCGCTAACGGTCTGGATACCCATAACTTTTATAAAACTAAGGGCGTTCATAGTTTCGTAGTGAATAATGGCATCGACTTAACTAGATTTTCAGCTGTTTCACCAAGTAACGAAGTGCGTCTCGGTTTTGTTGGCAGGTTAAGTAAGGAGAAAGGCATTCAAAGTTTGTTAGCTGCTATGAGAATGTTGAAATTCAATAGTAATGTAGATCTGTCAATTATAGGTCAGGGGCCAGAGTTGCCCAGCGTGTTAAAATTTGTTGATGAGCTTGCGCCAAAGGCGAAGTATCTTGGCTCAATTTCTAATTCACTCGTTCCTAAGGCAATGAATTGTATTGACATTTCTTTTCATCTTACTGGAGCTAAGGTTCTTGGTGGCGGTGGAGTGTCACACGGACTTCTTGAAGCAATGGCTTCAGGGCACAGGATTATCTGTTGGGACAACCCTATTTTTAGACAGATAGAGGGATCTGAAGGGTTTTACTTTGTTGAAGAGGGAAATTTAAGTGACCTTGTTCAAAAAACCGAAACTGCGATCAACGACTGCTTATCAGGGGAGTCCAGCAAATTAGAAATTATTAGAAAAAATCTCCACCTTTATACGTTTGACAATCATGTAAAGAATTTTTTACATTTAGTTTAGGTTAAGCATTATGCATGTATTATTTATTACAAGACCCACTGTGTTTTCAGGCCACGGTGGTGATACCGTTCAGTTGTTACAAACAAAAAATTATCTTGAGAAAATTGGTGTAAACGTAACTATTGCTGATTCATCAGATTATGATTTCGCAAATTATGATGTCATACATTTTTTCAATTTACGTAATCCTCAAGACATATTAGTACCTGTAAGAAAGGCTAGAAAACTTGGTATACCCTCAGTGCTTTCTACAATATGGGGGTCTTATCATGAAGGTGATATTAAGGGGAGAGATGGTTGGTACTCACTTCTTGCAAGATGTTTAAAAGAAAATCATCTAGAGTACATGAAAGCCGCGGCAAGGGTGATTGTAAATAGAAACTTTTCCAAAAATATGCTCATGTATTTTTTAAAAGGGCACCTTACAGCTCAAAAAGAAATTGTCTCTAATGTTGATGTCCTATTACCAAATAGCCCTACGGAATTGGAAAGAGTTCGATTAGATATGTCTTCACCTTCAAAAAAGGGTGTTGTAGTTCCTAATGCTGTTGATTTGGATGTTTTTGATAGTCATTGTGTTGAATCTGACGAAAAGTTTAAAAAATTTGAAAATAGTATTGTTTGTGCGGCAAGAATCGAAAGTCGAAAGGGGCAGTTGCAATTGATTAGAGCTGTGAAGGCTACGCCATATAAACTCGTAATTGTAGGTAAACCCAGCCCAAATAGCATTAGCTATTACAAAAAATGTCTCAAGGAAGCTTCTAATAATGTCCATTTCATTTCACACATAGCTCACGACGAGCTAGCAAAACTTTATAAAGTAGCTCGTGCTCATGCGCTAATATCTTGGATGGAAACGCCAGGTTTATCATCATTAGAGGCTGGCGTAATGGGATGCAATCTGCTCGTTACTAGTAAGGGAGATACACCATACTATTTTGAAGACTATGCAGTTTATGCTGATCCTGATTCTGTTGAAAGTGTCAGGAAGGGAATTTACCAAGTAATGGAATTACCATACAATGAAAATTTGCGAAAAAGAATTATTAATGAATTCAATTGGAATAAAACTGCGGAAATGACTCTAAAGGGCTATGAAAAGGCATTAGGAGCATATAAATGATTAACTTTAATGTGATCGAAAATAATTTAGAAAAATTAAAAGATGAATTTTTAAATGCTAGCCCTTTTGAGCATATTGTTATTGATAATTTTTGTAACGAGCATGATCTTTTTAAAGCAATTGAGTTAATTCCTGATGCTCAAAACGCTGGCCATAATAAAAGTAATGATTACATTTTTGCCAAAAATAAGTTCGAAAAATCTGATTTCGATCTTATATGCCCTCAACTTGCCGAGCTCAAAAGTGAATTACTTTCGGAGAGATTTTCAACTTGGATTTCTGCAATAACTAATCAAGAAATATTTATTGATCCAGACTTTCATGGTGGTGGAATTCACCAAGGTGGACAAGGAAGTTTTTTGGATATGCATGCAGACTTTAATTATCATCCCCAGAATAGATCATGGTTTAGAAATGTAAATATCCTTCTTTATCTTAACAATGACTGGAAATCAGACTACGCAGGGGAATTGAAATTAGTTGATGGGCGCAAGAAAAGCGGGAAACCTTATTTAATCGAACCAATATTTAATCGGGCTGTAATAATGTTTACTCGCGACTATACCCTGCATGGTTATGATCCAATTAATTTCCCATCTGGAACATACAGAACCTCAATTGCAGCTTATGGTTATACTGAGACAGGAGAGGTTGGCAAATTGAGAACAACTGTTTGGAAGCCAGAGAAAAGTAATATCTTAAAGCGAATCTTGGGTAAACATATGCCAAAAATTGTTTCTGTTAAAACCCGACTTTTTGGCTCTGGTACTACTAAGAATAAATGAATATTTGCATAATTGGTACAGTAGGAATACCAGCTTCGTATGGTGGTTTTGAGACACTAGCAGAAAGGTTAGTTGATACTAAAGAAGCTAAATTTACCGTATATTGCTCCAGAAAACATTATCAAGAATATCCTAAGAAGTACAAAACTGCTGATTTAGTATACATTCCATTTGATGCTAACGGAGTTTCCAGCATTATTTATGATATATTTTCTATGTTGCATGCTCTTATATCAGGTCATAAAAACTTCCTTGTCTTAGGAGTTTCTGGGGCTATATTTTTACCTATTCTTAGCTGCTTTCCAAAAGTAACAATAATAACTAATATAGATGGCATTGAATGGCGAAGGGAAAAGTGGAAGGGGTTAGCAAAGTCCTTTTTGAAATTTTCGGAATCCCTAGCGGTAAGGTTTTCTACTCACGTAGTTTCAGACAATGACTCAATTACAAAGTATATTTCTGAAGTATATCAATCTAGCTGCAAAACTATAGCCTATGGTGGTGATCATGCATTCAAATCAATGGCTAATGTAAAACTCAATGATATTTTTGACAACTCAGCTCCTTTTGCATTATCTATTTGTAGAGTTGAGCCTGAAAACAATGTCCATTTAATTTTAGAGGCTTTCTCAGAGGCAAAATTACGACTTGTATTCATTGGTAACTGGAAAAAATCCAGTTATGGAAGGGAGCTTTACAACAAATATAAAGACAAAAATAATATAACGTTGCTAAAGCCAATTTATTGTTTGAATACTTTACATGCTTTTAGGACTGAATGTTCTGTTTATATTCATGGGCACTCAGCTGGAGGGACAAATCCTTCATTAGTTGAAATGATGCATTTTTCTAAGCCTATAGTTGCATTTGACTGCTCTTTTAATAGAGCCACTATGGAAGACAAAGGCAATTATTTTTCTAGTTCAAAGGGTTTGACTAAAATTCTTGGCGAATCGAATATTTTAGCTGATGGTAATGATATGGCTGAAATTGCTAAGCGAAGATATACGTGGAAAATAATTCGAAAACAGTATCTTGAACTTTTTACGACATAAGGAAAAAAATTGAAAATATTAGTAACAGGTGGGGCTGGTTTTATCGGTAGCGCGGTCGTTCGCTTGATCATTAGTCAAACTAAATATGACGTAGTTAACCTGGACAAATTAACCTATGCGGGTAACCTTGATACATTGTCAGATATCGCTAGCTCATTAAGATACAGACATGAACAGGTGTCTATCTGCGATAGACAAGTTCTCGATAGAGTTTTTCAACAGCATCAACCTGATTGTGTAATGCATTTAGCAGCAGAAAGTCATGTAGATCGCTCAATTGACGGTCCAGCTGATTTTATTGGTACCAATATTGTGGGTACTTTCAGTCTTCTTGAGGCTGCACGGCATTATTATGAAAGTCTTGAAGAAGATAAAAGAGAACTATTTCGATTTCATCATATCTCTACTGATGAAGTTTATGGTGATTTAGATGGAACTGATGATTTGTTTACAGAGCAAACACCTTATTCGCCATCATCACCTTATTCTGCAAGTAAAGCAGCTTCAGATCATTTAGTTCGCGCTTGGGGCCGTACTTATGGTTTGCCTGTAGTTATTACAAACTGCTCTAATAATTATGGTCCATATCATTTCCCTGAAAAGCTTATTCCTCATGTTATTTTGAATGCTATACATGGTAAGCCTTTGCCTATTTATGGTGATGGCTTGCAGATACGCGATTGGTTGTATGTGGAAGATCATGCTAAAGCACTTATCAAGGTCGTTACAGAAGGCGAAATTGGTGAGACCTATAATATTGGTGGGCATAATGAGAAAACTAATCTTGAGGTAGTTGAAACTATATGTGATTTGCTGGAAGAGCTTGCGCCAGAGAAACCATCAGGAGTGAAAAGTTATCGAGATTTAATTACCTTTGTTAAAGATCGCCCTGGTCACGACGCGCGTTATGCAATTGATGCATCAAAGATTAAGCGTGAATTGGGTTGGGTTCCAGAAGAAACTTTCGAAACTGGTCTTCGAAAAACTGTTCAGTGGTATTTGGATAACCGCCAGTGGTGGGAAAGAGTGCTTTCGGGTGCCTACCGCCTAGAGCGTTTAGGAGAATAATATGAGCATAAATTACAAAGGAATTGTATTGGCGGGCGGCTCATGAACGCGACTTCACCCAATAACCAAAGGCGTATCTAAGCAGTTATTGCCTGTCTATGACAAACCAATGATCTATTATCCAATATCTGTTTTGATGCTTGCGGGTATTAAAGAAATTTTGGTTATTTCCACATCTGAGGACATGTCAGGTTATCAACGTTTATTGGGCGATGGCTCTGATTTTGGTGTTGAAATAGAGTATGCCATTCAGCCAAGTCCCGATGGCCTAGCTCAAGCCTTTTTAATAGGTGAAGATTTTATTGGTGATAGTAATGTTGCACTAGTCCTTGGTGATAATATTTTTTACGGGCAAAATTTCACCACAAATTTAAAAGCAGCGACTTCAAAAGAAAATGGTGCAACTATTTTTGGTTACCATGTAAAAGACCCCGAGCGATTTGGTGTGGTTGATTTTGATAGTAATGGCAAAGTTACCTCAATTGAGGAAAAGCCAAAAACCCCTAAATCAAATTTCGCGGTAACAGGGTTATATTTTTACGATAATGATGTGATTGAAATTGCAAAATCTATAAAGCCTTCTGCCCGTGGTGAACTAGAGATCACTGATATTAATAATGCCTATCAAAATAGAGGGGATCTAACAGTTGAGCTCTTAAGGCGTGGTTTTGCCTGGCTTGATACCGGCACCCATGATTCCCTAATTGAAGCTGGCCAATTTGTGCAAACGGTCGAACATCGTCAGGGCCTTAAAGTAGCTTGTTTGGAAGAAATTGCTTTTCATCATGGGTGGATAACAAAAGATAGTTTGTTACAACAAGCTGACGCACTGAAAAAGACCAACTATGGCGAATATTTAGCCAAGGTTGCGGGTGGCTATAAATGAATGTGATTAAAACTAAATTAAAAGACTGTGTGATTATTGAGCCTAAAGTGTTTGGTGATGAGCGCGGTTTTTTTCTGGAAACATTTCAAGCAGATAGATATGCAGATCTTGCAGGTATCACCTTGCCCTTTGTTCAGGATAATCACTCACGCTCATCAAAAGGTGTATTGCGTGGGTTACACTTCCAGAAGACAAAGCCTCAAGGGAAATTGGTTAGGGTGGTTCGAGGTGAGGTTTATGATGTTGCTGTGGATATACGCCAAGGCTCGCCAACATATGGTCAATGGGAAGCGGTTATTCTTTCGGAAGAAAATAAAACTCAATTTTGGGTGCCACCAGGATTTGCACACGGTTTTGTAGTGCTCTCAGAAACGGCAGATTTCGAATATAAATGTACTGACTATTACGACCCCTCTGATGAGGGCAGTCTGTTGTGGAATGACCCTGATCTAAATATTCCTTGGTCAATTGATAACCCTAAGTTATCAGAGAAAGATGCAAATGCTCCGTTATTGGCTGATCTGAAAAAATGAAAATTCTAGTTTTAGGTTGTAAAGGTCAGCTTGGCAGATGCCTAAATGATCAGCTAACAAATACAGATCATGAAGTTATTTATACTTCACGTGAGCAAATAGATATTGGTGACTTTGAAGTTACCAAAAACCAAATCCTAGAAATTTCTCCTGATCTAATTATTAATGCGACTGCTTACACAGCAGTTGATAAGGCTGAAGAAGATCAAAAAACAGCCAACTTGATTAATCATTTAGCCGTTAAAAATATTGCTGATATTTGTAACCAATTGGAATGTTGGTTGATTCATGTGTCAACGGACTATGTATTTGATGGTAACTCCAAAGTTCCTTATAAAGAGGATAGTCAAACCAATCCTCAGAGTGCGTATGGAGAAACTAAGCTTAATGGTGAGTTAGCGATTCAAGCTGCTGGCTGTAAACATATAATTCTCAGAACTGCGTGGGTATTTAGTGAGTATGGTAATAATTTCCTTAAAACCATGCTGCGTCTTGGGGCTGAACGCGATGAGCTTAGTATTGTGGGTGATCAAATTGGTTGTCCTACCTATGCGCAGGATATTGCAAGAACTATTGTGGCTATAATCTCTAAACTTAATTCGCAAAAAGATAATGGCATATACCACTACTGCGGTGATAAGCCATGTTCTTGGTGTGACTTTGCGAATGCAATCTTTGAGCAAGCAATGACTAATAATTTAAAAATACCAAGTATAGTTAACTCAATTGAAACCTCAGCCTATCCAACACCTGCAAAAAGACCGGCATTCTCGGTTCTAAATTGCTCAAAAATTGAAAATGATTTTGGCGTGTATGCTTCAAATTGGCATGATGGGATTGGGCAGGTTATAAGTAAATTAAAACTAGAAAACCCAGTTTCTTAGGTATTTCATGGCAGTCGAGTCCGACTGCCATCCCCCTCTAAGCATTATCTTTTCAAGCGGTTCTCCTTGCTCAAGCAAATCAAGTGCCGCACCCACTCTAAATGAATGACCGCTGAGTGGTTGTTGGTTTGAAGCAGTTTTTAATCCTTCCTGCAGCGTCTTTAAGATGGTGCTTACACTTGCTGGATTTAGGCTATCACCAATATGTCCGTGTTTATTAATGGATCTTAGGATATAGCCCTTACAGCCAACTATTCCGTGCCATTTTCCCAATATGCAAAGCAATTCCTCACTGATAGGTAAAACTTTACCTGCACCATATTGATCGGTCTTGGAGAAGTTGAGCCTGATAATTGGTTTACCGTTGGGCGCATAATCTATATCTTCAAACTTAAAGGCGCAGAGTTCGGATCTTCGGCGCATGGTTTCATAACCTAATCTCAGTAAAACTTGGTTTCTTATTCCCATAGTGCTGTTATAGCAGTTATTAAGTAGCTGATTGAGCAAGCTTTTGGTTAGCGGTGTGGCCTGTTCTTGAGCTCGTCCTATTTTGCGGTGCATGCGCTTTAGGGCCAGTATTACTTCTGGTTGTTTGGTGGGGTCATGATTTTTGGAGAGTTTGAGTACGGTGCCTAGGCTATTGATTCGCCTGCGGATGGTGGCGCTTTTATTGTTCTCGCTTAAATAATCAACGTACATTGCCGTGGTATCTGCGGAGGCAGGAATTGCATCTAGCTTATTTTGTAAGCACCAGTTTTGGTACTGGGCGAAGTCTGATCTGTAGGCCCTGATAGTATTTTTGGCAAAGGCGCCATCAAATTTGGCGAATATATCGTCAATCATGTTATTCTTCTCACTAAAGTTCACAAAAGACATTAAATGGTACTAAAAATACCATAATAGATATTATAAATGCTATCGTCAAGTCAAATAAGAGCTGCTCGCGCGCTTTTGGGGTGGAGTGGTACAGATCTAGCTGAGAAGAGTGGGGTAGGTATTACCACTTTGCGTCGTTACGAGTTGCAGAAGGGAATCCCCTCGGCAAACACGAATGTCTTATTGGCTTTAAAAGATACCCTAGAGCAAGCCGGTATCGAATTTACTGGTGACCCTTTGGTCAATCCCGGCGTGACCCTCAGGGTAAATCACAAGTAATTGTCTAGTCTGCTTTTAGCTTAATAAGGTGTAACAATTCCCCTAGGGTCTTTGAAAACTGCCTCTCAAGTGAAGTCCTGTATCGCATAAGCCTATCCATCTCTGACGAATCTGGCAGTGCGGCACATTTTAGCTGCTGCTCCCTTTGAGAAAAGCCTTCAATCACATAGTTAGTTATGGACCTTCGTTTTGTTTGCTTATAGAGGGCTTGGATGAAGGCGATAAAGTGTTCCCGAGGTACCTTCAATCCCGACTGGTTTAGCTTCTCTTCTGTTAATGGTTCAGGCTCATTATTTGTGCTGATGCCTATTATCACTGGTGTAAGCTGATTAGTTTTTGGCTTATACCGGCTGATTAATTGCTCAATGTCTATATTTTCTTTTTTGCACTCGTTCAGTACATACGCACTGAGTAGTGGCATGTTGTCCCTGATATAACCCCATCCAGAGATGTCATCCTCATCATGTCTAATAAGCTCGTTGAATAGCTGCTCGGCAATTGGTCGGTTAGTTTTTTCGATGCCGAAGGCGTGGTCGCTAATGTCATCGATCACGGCCTGATCATCGACGCCAAATGATTTAACCACAAGGTCAGGGGATATCGCCTTTTCCCTAGCTAGCCAAAACAAATGGTCTTCAGCGCAATGAAAGCGCTCGAGCCTGACCTTTATATCTGCAAGCTTCTCGATAAGTGTGCTCTCCATTACCGTCTGGGGCTGGTAGTCATCAATCAGAGCACTATGAAAGTCTTGGTAGCTTTGTTCTTCTTCGGGATTTATCCACTTCTTTGCTGTCAGGCCGTGGCTTATAGCATTGCGCGAGCTGACCTGTTTGCCTTTTTTAGTCACGGGTCCACCATTAGTCTTCGTATCCATAGGATCTCCTATTACTGTTTATGTATACAGTATTATCCTACAGGATTTTATGTGTTGCCATACCTAGATTTAAAAGTTTTGGGTTGGGAAGGGGTAGTGAGACATGTGTTTTTGCAAAACGAACTTGGTGAGGTTGTAGGATGGGTGTAGCCTGCGATAAATAGGATTATCGGCTTTTAGTGGAGGATAACTCAGGTGAACTTGACACAACGTACGCATTAGCGTACTTTTAGATCCAGAGGAT
>Ga0228670_1000251_pt1 | contig 32520 bp, 33 predicted proteins | sample 85DmetaG_FD_182785 | JGI IMG/M metagenome (GOLD analysis project Ga0228670, IMG submission 182785) | Seawater microbial communities from Monterey Bay, California, United States - 85D | ecosystem: Environmental > Aquatic > Marine > Coastal | place: USA: California | collected 2016-10-13
GGGGAAGTTTGTTTGTTAGTCAAGGTTATGATGGTGAAATTACTCACCTTGGAGCATGGGGGAAAGCGCTAGATTTTGTAATTGTAAATGAAGAGTCAAAGACATATAAAGAACCAGGGTATAAAAGAGAAGATTATTACTGTTACGATAAACCTATTGTAGCCCCTATGGATGGTTATGTTTTCGCTGTGTATAACACTGTAGATGAAAATGAAATTTCAGGAGTGGATATTGAACATAATTGGGGGAATACAATTATTATGAATCATTTAAACGGTTTATATTCTCAAATAAGCCATATTAAAAAAGATTCTTTTAAAGTAGAAGAGGGAGATTATGTGAAAAAGGGAACTCTTTTAGCTACTTGTGGAAATTCAGGTAGATCACCTGAGCCGCATATTCATTTTCAGTTTCAAACCGAACCTGAAATAGGTTCAAAAACATTAGAATACCCTATTGGCTATTTTATTGAAGAACTCAATTCTGGTAAAATAGAACTTAATATTTCTGAAGTACCAAAAGAAAGATCGATTATCAGTAATGTTGATACTAAGGAATTAATGCTTAATGCCTTTAGCTTTTTACCAGGGGATAAAGTTCATTTTCAGGAAGAAAAAACTAGAGATACAGTTGAGTGGGAGGTGTTTACTGATGAATGGAATAGGACTTACTTTTACTGTGAAATATCAAAATCGTATGCTTATTTTACAAATGATGGAACAATGTTTTATTTCTATGACTTTGAGGGGAGTAAAAATTCGATCCTCTTTAAGTTTTACCTAGGAACTTTCAAAATTCTTTTAGCTACCTATAATGATTTAGTGGTCAAAGATATTGTTCCAATCAATCATTTCAATAATAAAATGGTTCTATGGTTACAAGATTTCCTAGCTCCTTTTTATTTATTTACAAAAGCCAATTATGTTTCAAAGGTTTTAAAAACGGATAGTATTCATAATCCAAAAGATGTTGTTTTAGCAAGCACTGTTGAAGCTGTTTTTTTGAGAAAGAGCATGGGACTTTTAAATTTTAATCTTTATATAACCGAAGAAGGGATAACCAATTTTGAAATAGTGGAAAAAGGAATTAAAAAAGCATATAGATGTATTTAAAAATAGCCAAATCCATATCTTTCATTTTTTTATTTATGAATTGTTTTTCACAAGAAAACACTTCTTATAAAGAGGTAGATAGCTTATCTTATGTAGCTTTCATGAACAATAACTGGGAGGAAGCAAAGTCAATAGCAAAAGTGGCTTATAAAGAAGGTGTTAGTTTTTATTACCTTCACTTGAGAGTTGGTATTCTTGCTTATAATATAGAAAATTATGATGAAGCAATTTTCCATTTTGAAATAGCGAATGAAATGAATCCAGAAGATTCAACATGTTTGGAGTATTTGTACTATGCTTATGTTTTTGGAGGGCAATTGGATCTTGCGCAAAAATTAGCATATAATCAAAAAAAATCATTTCAAAATAAAATCGGTTATACAGATAAGAGGAAGATAGAAAGTATAGGATTTTCGTCATTAAATATCCTTACGGATAATATTCAGAAAGGAAAAGATATAAGAATTATTAATTCAGGTGACTTATATGGTAGTTCTGTTTTTAATGGTAGAGTTCAAGGTATAAGTTTAAACATGAGTCATAAAGTAAGTCCTAGTGTAAGATTGATAAATCAAGTAGCTCTGTTTTCATCCTTCAGTAATAGTAGAGAGGTTTTCAATATTAATGCTCATGAAGTTAATCGAGAATATGTAAATAAGCAGTTTCAATACAATTTCGTTGGGTCATATTTGATGAATAATAAATTAGATTTAGCTTTTGGATTAGCTTTATTTAAAATGAATGCTGATTATAGTACTACTCAATTAATAAACTCTCCTAATGTTTCATTTCTAACCAATGACATCCCACTTTCTTATTCTAATAGTTTATTTAGTTTTTCTATTTCTAAAAAGTATAGGTATATAAAGCCTAAATTGGAAATGGGTTATAATAATTTATACAATAAGAAACAGTTTCAATTAGAAGGGGAGATAATCGTTTTTCCATTTGGAAACAATAAGGTATATAGTCAAACTTCTTTTGTAAACATTTCTAGGGAATATGGATTTAATTATGTTTTAAATCAAAAAATGGGGATGAGGCTAAATAAATATTCTTGGTTGGAGTTGGGTACTAGATTAGGAGATTTAACAAATTATCAAACTTCAAATGGATTAATTATATATAATTCAGCGGATAAAGTTAAACAAGAATTTAGTCTTTTTTTTAATTTATTCTTAAAAAAAGTAGATGTATCTTTAGGTTATGCTATTCAAGCTAAGGAAGGTGTTTTTTTTAGTTATCGTAATGAACAAGATTATTCGATTAACAGATATAATTATACAAGTAATAACATAATAACAGTTGTCAAATGGAAGTTTTAAGAACCAGTCTTTTTTTATTAATAGTTTTAACTTTTCAGTTTTCTTTTGGACAAGATAATAAAGCGATTCAATCTGCTTTCGAGAATAGTTTTCTTAGTGAGAGTAAGGAAGAGTATAAAGAGGGAATTAGTTTTATTAAATCTGTATATTCAGACAACTCTTATCCTTCAAATTTAAGGCTTGGATGGTTGTATTATTTGGAAGGAAACTATAATTCATCTTTAATTTATTATAAGAGGGCAATTAAACTTATGCCAGCAGCGACTGAGCCTTTTTGGGGAATTATTAATACTCAAATAGCACTTGATAAATGGGGAGATGTAGAAAAATCTTATTTATCGATATTAAGATTAGATCCAAAAAATAAAATAGCAAATTATAAATTAGGATTGATTTATTATTATAGAAAAAATTATACTGCTGCCAAGCAATATTTTGATATTGCTTTAAACTTATTTCCATTTGATTACGATGCTTTATTAATGTCAGCTTGGAATAATTATTTTCTAGGAAAATCTAGCGAAGCTAAAGTTTTATTCAATAGAGTGTTACTTTTGTATAAAAATGATAGTTCAGCTTTAGGAGGACTTAGTTTGATAAAATGATTGGATTATGAAAAAATTAAGGCAGGTTAGTTTAGAGTATATTAATAGTCTCAATAAAAACACTTTAATGGAGGCTCTTGGTATGGAATGTGTTGAGCTAGGAGATGATTATTTAATTTCAACAATGCCAGTAGACCACAGGACGCATCAACCAATGGGATTGCTTCATGGTGGTGCTAGCGCTGCTTTAATTGAAAGTATTGGTTCAATGGGATCAACTTTATTAATTGATCTAGAAAAAGAAGCTCCTGTAGGGATAGAAGTCAATGCAAATCATATTTCAGGAATAAAGTCAGGAAAAGTTAAAGCGTTTGGTAAACTTGTGCATGCTGGAAGGAAAACACACCTTTGGCAAGTGGATATTTTCGATAATGAAAGCATGAAACTTGTTTGTACGGGGCGATTAACAGTAATGATTGTTTCTAAATAGAGGGTTTATGAAAGATATTCTTTTTCATAGATTTCCAGGGGAAAAAAGTTGTAAGTATACTGGTGAATTTACATTGTTAGATACCCTTGAAGAAGTTAAAGGTTTTATTGTTTCATCTTTTGATAAAAAACAAAAGTATCTTTTTAAAGAGTCTGATGATTTTGAAAAAGGAAATACTGTTTTTTACTCATCTAAAGAAAAACCTTTTTTAGTTTCTAAAACTCAATACTTAGAACAGGCAGAAACCTATATTGATTTAATCAAAACATCTGACGTAGATAAAGCAATTTTATCGAGGGTAAAACAGGTAGCCCTAATAGATAAAGATTTTGAAAAAGTTTTTGAGAACCTCTGCCAAACTTATCCAAATGCTTTTGTTTATTTAATTTCATCTTCTGATTTTGGAACTTGGATTGGAGCTTCTCCTGAGGTTTTATTAAAAGTGGATAATGGCAAAGCTGTTACGATGTCTTTGGCAGGCACTAAAAATGAAAAAGATAAAGAATGGACATCTAAAGAGTTAGAGGAACAAGAGTACGTTACGGAATACATCAACAATACGATTTCAAGTTTTCAAGTTCAAAATTTAAATTTAAAAGGTCCTTATACTCATTCAGCTGGTCCTGTTTTTCATCTTCGTACAGATTTTGAATTTACTATTAATCCATCTGAGATGATTAAATTAGTTGATAGTCTCCACCCGACACCTGCAATAGCTGGTCTACCAATAGAAGAAGCTATAAGCATGATATCTAAAATAGAGAAACATTCAAGAGGTTTGTATAGTGGTTTTATAGGTAGGGTAGGAGAAGGTAAGTCAGATTTATTCGTAAACTTAAGGTGTTGTGAGATAATCGATCATCAAGCGTTTTTATATTTAGGTGGTGGCTTAACGAAAGATTCTATTCCTGAAAATGAGTGGTTGGAAACAGAAAATAAAAGTTTAACATTAATGAATATTTTATCTAACTAAAAAAGAGGATGTATTAAAAATACACCCTCTTTCAATTGTTACTTTTATTAAGTCTTTTCTACCAACTAAAAAACTTTACAATCGCAGGTTCAGCACTTCCGTTTTCATAAACATCTAATCTACAAGCACCGCTATCTCCCTGAAAAACGATTTTTAAATCATTATTACCAACTTTATTAGTTGTAAATTCTTGTTTTTTTTCAACATAGTTATCAGCATACCAACCATCTACATAAGTAAATTTCCATCTATATGTTGTTGCTTCATCGTCTGGTGTAGTATTTGTAAACACAGCTCTTAGAGATGCTTTTTTTGTGAGATTTGCTTCAAGACTATAACTTTCACCTTTTAATAGTTTTGTTGGGGTGCCTTCAATTCCAGATGGTAAAGCAAAAATGTTTTCACCGTAGTTATTTGCTATATCAGGATAAGTTATTTGTTCTTTTTCAACACACGATACTAATGTCATTAAAAAAGTTGAAATTATTAAAAAGGATTTGAATATCATTTTTGCTTTCATAGTAAAAAATATTGTTGAATTTTTTTAATTCAATAGTTTGAGTTTAAAGATACAAAAATAATCAAAAAAAAACAGGCATTCCAAAGAATGCCTGTTTTCAATATGATGAAAATAAATATTTACTATTTATCTTTTCCCATTTTTTGTTTTAAAGCAACTAATGCATCTAAATCACCTAACGTAGATTTCTCAGAGTTTTGGTTGTTAGATTTATTTACTGCTGCACTAGAAGAACCACCTTTTTTAGTTGATTTTTCTTTGTGAGTAATTGTTGGTTTGTCTTCACCTTCTTCAAACATTCTAGTGTGAGAAACAACAATTTTCTTAGCATCTTTATTGAATTCAATAACTTTAAAGTCTAAAGTTTCATCAATCTTAGCGTTTGCTCCATCTTCTTTTCTTAAGTGCTTAGCAGGACAGATTCCTTCAACACCATAAGGTAATGCAACGATACCAGATTTATCTTTGTTTTCAACAATTGTTCCTTGGTGTACAGATCCTTCTCCGAAGATAGTTTCAAATACATCCCATGGATTTTCTTCAAGCTGTTTGTGTCCTAAAGAAATACGACGATTTTCTCTATCTATTTCTAAAACAACAACGTTTAACTCATCTCCAACCTTACAGAATTCTGATGGGTGCTTGATTTTCTTTTGCCATGATAAGTCAGAAATGTGAATTAATCCATCAACTCCTTCTTCTAATTCAACAAATACTCCGAAGTTTGTGAAATTACGAACTTTTGCAGTATGCTTAGAAGTAGCAGTATATTTAGCTTCAACAACTTCCCATGGATCTGGCATTAATTGTTTAATACCTAATGACATTTTACGGTCTTCTCTATCTAAAGTTAAAACTACAGCTTTAACCGTATCACCTACAGACATAAAGTCTTGAGCAGAACGTAAATGTTGAGACCAGCTCATTTCAGAAACGTGAATTAATCCTTCAACTCCTGGAGCGATTTCAACGAATGCACCGTAATCAGCCATAACAACAACTTTACCTTCTACAGCATCACCAACGTTTAAGTTAGTATCTAAAGCATCCCAAGGATGTGGTTGTAATTGTTTAAGACCTAAAGCAATACGTTTTTTGTCATCATCGAAATCTAAGATAACAACATTTAATTTTTGATCTAATTCTAAAATCTCATCTGGATGATTAACACGTCCCCAAGAAAGATCAGTAATGTGGATTAATCCATCAACACCACCTAAGTCAATAAATACACCGTAAGATGTAATGTTTTTAACTGTTCCTTCTAATACTTGACCTTTTTCTAGACCAGAAATAATTAATTTTTTCTGTTCTTCTAATTCAGCCTCGATAAGAGCTTTGTGAGAAACAACAACATTTCTAAATTCTTGGTTGATTTTAACAACTTTGAATTCCATGTTTTTCCCAACGTATACGTCGTAATCACGGATTGGTTTAACATCAATTTGAGATCCTGGTAAGAAAGCTTCTATACCGAATACATCAACGATTAAACCACCTTTAGTACGACATTTAACGAATCCTGTAATGATTTCTCCTGTACGTAATACATCATTAACGTGAATCCACGCTTTGTGCATACGAGCAGTTTTGTGAGAAATAACCAATTGACCAAAACGGTCTTCTTGACACTCAACAAAAACGTCAACTGTATCTCCAACTTTTAAATCTGGATTGTAACGGAATTCTCCATTAGGAATAACCCCTTCAGACTTAAAGCCGATGTTGATAACAACTTCTCTTTTTGTAATAGCAATTACAGTACCTTCAATTACTTCTTTTTCATTGATAGATGTTAAGGTTTTTTCATAAACGTCTGATAATTCAGAACGTTCTGCTGAAGTGTAACCCTCTAATGATAATGCTTCCCAATCAAAATCAGGATTACCTTGGTTTGAAATTTTTTCTGCCATGTTGGCTTTTTAAAATTGTATTTCGAGAAATCTTATAAAGCTCGAAAGTGATTAATAATTAACTGTTTTTAATAAGATTAACAGTGTATTTTGAAATACAAAGGTATTGTATTAATTTATTATATACAAATAAAATAAATGTTCTACCACTTTTTATTTATCAAGTGATAACCATGTTTTTTGAAGCTTATTTGTGTTTTCATCATCCACTAGGAGAAATTGGTATTGAGGTCTTTCATAGTTAAGCATGGTTACTTTTAGTTCATACAAAACATCTTCTCTTGATATTAGTATGGAAAGTTGATTGCCTTCTTCCAAATCACTAATCATTTTTTCAAAATCACTTTTATCAACTCTATAGCCATTACAACCAATTATTTCATCATTAACACTTAGTCCGGCATTTTCAGCTGCTGAATTTGAGCGTATTCTTCTTACAACTAGTTTGTTTCCAGATTGAGATAGATATGCTCCAAATGATGGTCGCGACTCTCCAGTATAAACTGCGTTGACACCTATCGGAGCAAAAATTGATTTATAATCAATAACTTTTGTACCATATACATAGTCATTGAAAAATGTATCTAAATCATAACCGATAAAATCTTCTAGTTCATTTTGAAATTCAATATCTGAAAAACCTCTTTCCAATTTGATGTAGAATTTGTCGTATAAGTGGCGCATGAAGTTATCCAGTTTTTTAGAACCATTTGATTCTTTAATAATCATTGCGTCTAAACATGCTGCGATTACTGCCCCTCTTGAATAATAGGTCATGGACGTATTTGAACTATTTTCATTTGGACGATACCCTTTTACCCAAGCATCAAAACTTGCATGTGCAACAGGTTGAACTCTACTTCCAATAGTTCCCTCTACGTAGTTTAATGAACTTAATAGTTTAGCGATATAGGTTTCTTCACTATAGTATCCAGCTCTTAATAAAATTAATTCGTCGTAATAAGAAGTAACCCCTTCCATTACCCATAACAAAGTGGTGTAATTTTCCTCATCATAGTTGAATGGTCCTAATTCAATTGGGCGTATTCTCTTTACATTCCATAAGTGGAAGTATTCATGCGCTACTAATGACAAGAATTTCAAATAACTATTTCCTTCGTAAGTCCATCTATTTACACTTAATGTAGTTGAGTTCATGTGTTCTAATCCTCCTTGACCATCAACAACATTGTGAATGATGAATGTGTATTCTTTGTTAGGGTTAACTCCAACAACATTCGAAGTAGATTCAATGATTTTAGCCATATCTACTTTTAATTTTTCAATATCGTAGTTTCCTTCGCCATACATTCCTACTGTATGATGAACTCCCGCAGCATCAAAGTCAAACACTTTTTGGTTTCCAATTTCAATAGGACAATCTACCAATTGGTCATAGTTCTCGAAAAGGTATGTATTTGATTCTCCTTCTTTTCTTAATGCAGTTGTAATAGTATTAAAGTCTTTGTAAGGTATAATTTCTACTTTACCTGGGTTGTTTTTAGATTTTTCAGTGTACATAAAAACAGAAGTACCACTAACAAAACCATGAGTTAGGTCTAAAAAACTTGTTCTAACAGTTAATTCAAAAGCATAAACTTCGTATTTGATGGTTACTTTTTTAGCTTTAGATTTTGCTATGTTCCACTTGTTTTTAGTAACCTTACTTACTTCTATAGGTTCCCCTTTTTCGTTAAAAGCTTTTACTAAATTTAAATTTTTAGAGAACTCTCTCACTAAATAGGATCCTGGAGCCCAAACTGGCATTTTTACGTCAAATGATTTTCCTTTATATCCAGACACTTCCATTTCCACTTCGTAATAGTGTGATTGAGGTCTTGACATCATCAATTTATAACTAACTGTTTGACCAAAAATATTGGTTATTAATAAGGTGAATAATAGTAGAATAGTACTTTTAAGCATAATATTTATTGTTTTTTTGTCAAAGATAAAATTTGAATTGTAGTTTTGTGTTATATTGTTGTATAAAAATTTGATTATATGTTTCGTATTGTATTAGTTCTCTCATTAATTTCTTTTTTTATTAGTAGTTGTTCTGATGAAAGTAATGCTGTTTCAGAAAAAAAGAATGAGCGTGTTGCTGAGTTAGAAAGTGAGTTGTCTCAAATTAAATTAGACAATGAATTAAAAGATAATTTAGTGAATGAATCATTAACTTTCTTCAATGAAATTCAATCCAATCTTGAGTCTATTCAATTGAAAAAGAATGAAATTCGTTTAAAATCTCAAAATTCAGAGTTAACAGAAGACGATAAGACTTATATTATTGAACAGATAAAATATATCAATTACTTGCGTGAAGAAAACGGGAAAAAAGTAAATCAATTAAATAATACATTAAAAGAGAGTGGACTTAGAATTGTTGAATTAGAAAATTTAATTGAACGATTAATGAAAGAGATTGATGTTAAAGATCAGGAGATTAGTTTATTGCAAGAAGAATTAAATTCAGTTAATGCAGAATACTCTAAACTTTTTGATGCATATATTGAACAAACAATTATTGTTGATGAACTTAAAGGGCAAATTAATACGGGGTACTATACTTATGGAACTTATAAAGAATTATCCGAAAATAAGGTGGTTGAAAAGAAAGATGGCTTCATCGGAATTGGAAGAAAAACAGCTTTAGTAGATAACTTTAATGAAGACTATTTTATTAAAATTGACATTTACAAAAAGAAAGAGATTTTTGTGGAAGGACTTAAAGTGAAATTTATAACAGATCATCCTTCTTCTTCTTATTCGTTAGAAAAAGACGAAAACAATACTAAAATTTCTATTACGAATCCTCAAGAATTTTGGAAGGTTTCTAAATATTTAGTAGTTATTGTAGGTTAAATTTCTTTTTGTTTCCAGTTAAAGAGTTTCAAGTACCCGTAGGATAGTGTACCCATTGCGATGAAATAAATGTATTCTACTGACCATACCCAAAGTATATCCATTTTTAAAACTTTAATTAGGATATAAGCAGATAGAATGTAAACACCAACACAAATTGCTTCAATTATAAGTGTTGCAAATGTGTTTCCGCTTCCATTTATTGTTTGGAAATAAACACTAAATAACCCAAATATCATGGTTGAACCTGAAATGAAATATAAGATTTCTTTTGTTTTGTCAAGGTAAACTTCCTCTGGATTTACCAAGCTAATTATTTGATAAGGGAAACTGACGCTTAAGGCAATGATAACGCCTAAGAATAATGCGGTTAGTAATTGAATTCTTTTTTGTATCTTTTTTAGGTCATCTAGTTTCTTGTTACCAATGTATTGAGAAATATAGGTTTTGGTGGTTGTCGAGAATCCCCATATTGGAATAAAAGCTAAAAAGTAAATAGAGCGAATGTTTTGAGAGACTGTCAATTCAAATTCGCCCATTTGTTCTATCCAAATAAAGAAAACCGTCCAGGTGCCTAAAGCAAATATCCCCTGAAGCATTATTGGACTTCCAATTTTAATTAATTCTTTAAAAGAATCTATTTTAAACGCAATGGATGAAAATAAATGGTATTTCCTTTTCTGCTTACCAAATAAAAGATAGCTTAATAAGAATATTGCCCCCATACCTTCTGCAATTGTTGATGCTAAAGCAGCACCTGTAATTCCCATAGAAGGTAAACCAAACTTTCCAAAAATTAATATCCAGTCCAAGGCAATATTAGAAAAAGCGATTATAATCGAGCTAAAAAGAACAATTTTTGTTTTACCGGTAGCAAAGAAAAATGCTTGCGAACTAAGAAGAAAAACACCCAAGAAAAGAGCATAACTTCTATAGTTCAGAAAATCAATTTGAAGGTTTGCTATCTCAATACTTTTTGATATGTTTATTAAAAAACTTGGTACAAGAAATTGTAAGATCAACCAAAATGTTAAAGCTAAACCACCCAAGGTGATTAAAGTCGTTCCGAATATTCTCCCAACTCGTTTTAGTTTATTTTGTCCAATCCTCCTTGCGATTAAAATTTGAGTACCATCACTCATGCCGGTCATTGCGATAAATAAAGTCATGAAAAGTAAACCTGCATTTCCAGCGGCATCGTAGGATAAAGTATCATGACGACTTAAAAATGCAGTATCAGTAATCAGAACGACGGCTTGGATAAAGCTGGAAACCATTAAAGGTAAAGCAACTTTTAAAATAGATTTGTACTTTAAATCTAACATTGTTAATCTACTTGTAAAACGAGTCCTTTTAAATATTCACCTTCAGGATGAAAAGCATTTATTGGGTGGTCTGCCGGTTGGTGCAGTTGTTCTAGAATTCTAACACTTCTACCAGCTTCAATTGCTGCAGCAATTACGGTGTTAGTGAATAAAAATTTATCTACTACTTGAGAGCAAGAAAAAGTAAACAAAATACCTCCTGGTTTAATTTGTCGAATAGCATGAGCGTTTAAACGTTTATACCCTTGAATAGCTTTATGCCTTTTGTCTCTATGTTTCGCAAAAGCAGGAGGGTCTAGTACAATTATATCGTAATCTTCTTCAAGATTTTTCATATAATCCATAGCATCTGCTACAATTGATTTATGTTTTGGTTCGAATTGGTTAAGCTCTACATTTGCATCAGTAAGGGCAATGGCTTTTTTTGAACTATCTAAAGAGTGAACCAAGGAAGCACCTTCTTGTAGTGCTAGTAGACTAAAACCTCCGGAATAACAAAAAGTATTTAAGACTTTTTTATCTTTTGAATACTTTCCAAGTAAAAATCTATTTTCTCTTTGATCTATAAAAAATCCTGTTTTTTGACCATTAATCCAGTCTATTTGAAGTTTTACGCCATATTCTAAAGCGGTATGTGGAGTATTGCATTCTCCAAAAATATAACCATCTTTCCCTTCGGCTCTTTGTGGTAATGTATCCGAAGATTTTGAATAGACAGCGGTAAGTTCTTTTTTTAAAGCATTCTTAAGCGCTTCACAAATTAGTTCCACTGAATTATACATTCCTATACTATGGCACTGAATTACGGCAACACCATTATAAAAATCTATAATTAATCCGGGTAAAGAATCTCCTTCTCCATGAACTAGTCTACATATATTAGAATCTTTACGGATAAGATTTAATTTCTTTCTTAATTCAACAGCATTTGCAATTTTTTTATCAAAAAAAGATTGATTTAATTCTTCATCGTTAAAAGTTAAGACCCTAACAGAAATTGTTGCGTGTTGAAAATGCCCTCTAGCTAAGAAGTTATTTTTATTATCAAATACAGAAACAACATCTCCATCCAGAAGTTCAGTAACATCTGACTTAATTGCTCCAGAAAATATCCATGGATGTTTTCGTTCAATAGAGTTAATTTTATGTTTGTGTATTTGTATAGCTTTCATTTCACATTTATTTAAGCGGTAAAGTTACAAAAAGGAAAGTCAGCTTTTATATAGATTGTTCGTACTTTTACAATAAAAATAGGATTATGCAGCTAAATGTACATTTTTACATGTTGAACGAACATTTTTCTCAGGATCATGCAGATGCACAACACAACGGAGAAGAGTCGGAGAACAACTTGAAATATGAATGGGAGGATGAATTAGCAATTTCTCACCCAATTAAATCATTGACCCCGATTAGGAAAGGGGTGTATACAATTCAAGGTTCTTTAGGAGAAGACCAACCTTTTGCTTACAAGATTCCTGAAACTCTTGTTTTTAATATAGAAGGGGAGGATGGTTCAATTACTCAAATGGCTTGTTCTGAAAGTATTGTGGATAGTTATGAAATAATTGACGGAAAAGAAGAGATGCGTTTAAACGTATTTTTAAAGGAAGAAGAGCCTCATACGAATCCTATTCCTGGAATTTATATTGCTTTACAAGAGTTTCCAAAAGAATTAGCTGATTAATGTTACAACTAACGAATGTTTCTTTAGCGTTTGATACCCCTGTTATTAATGATGTTTCTTTTGAACTGTTAAAAGGGGAGTTTATTGGTGTAGTTGGTGAAAGTGGTGAAGGTAAAACCACCTTATTAAAATTAATATCAGGATTACTTAATACTTCCTCTGGAGAGATATTACTAGATGGAGATAGAGTAGAAGGGCCATCGAGAAAGTTAATACCAGGACACGAAGAGATAAAATTAGTTAATCAGGATTTTGATCTTGATTTATACCATACGGTCAGAGAAAATATTCGAGAAAAAATACTCTTTTTATCTAAAGAAGATAGAGAGAAGAAAATAGATGAGCTTCTTGAATTGATGGAAATCAAATATTTAGAGAATCAAAAAGCGATTAATTTGTCAGGAGGTGAGCAGCAACGTTTGGCTTTTACAAGGGCTTTAGCTTCCAATCCAAAGGTATTGTTATTAGATGAACCGTACGCTCATCTAGATTTTAGATTAAAAAATAAAATTCAAGATTATCTATTAGACTTAAAGTATAAAGAAGGATTGAGTGTTATCCTTGTCTCTCATAATGGAGAAGAAATTTTAAGTGTGTCAGATAAAATTATCCACTTTAAAAAAGGCTCAATTCAAAGAGTAGATACTCCACTTAACTTTTATAATAATCCTAGAACTAAAAATGAAGCGTTACTTTTTGGACCTGTAAATGAACTTTTAATAAATGACAAGCTTTTTTTATTTAGGCCTAATGCATATAAATTAAATAAGGAAAAAGAGGATCTTTCTGCTTTAAAAATTAAGTTTGTTGGGGTGCAGTTTGCAGGAGCTCATTACATAAATTTCTTTGAATATAATGATCAGAAATTACTTTTATACGCCGACCAATCTTTGGAAAAGATAAGTAAAATATATTTAGATTGCTAATATGGACAAAATGACTTTTAAAGATAAAATTGAAATTTTAAAGAATACTTTTCTAGGTTTTTTTAAGGAGAATAGTTTTTTTCATGGAGCTGCTCTTTCTTATTATACCATTTTTGCTTTAGTGCCTTTACTTTATTTAGCTTTTGCAACTTTTGGAAGAATTGTTGGTAATGAAAAATTGTTAGAAATTATTGGAGGCTTGCTAAAAGAGCAGGTAGGTATAGAGGATATTACAGGTATCTTATCCTTTTTAGATGGAGTAGATCTAGCAGGAGGAAGTTTTGTGATGCAAGTTGTAGGAGTTGTCGTTTTGTTAATTTCCGCAACAGCATTGTTTGGAGCATTGAGAAATAGTATTAATGCATTTTATGAAGTAGAGTTAATACATGAGAGTAATAAAAAATTAATTTTAAGTCACCTAATTTCTCGTTTAGTTTCCGTTTCAATTTTAACTTTGATTGGAGTGGTTATTATTGTTATCTATTTCGCGCAAACGCTTTTATTATCTTTTGGTAGTTATTTGTTAGGAGATACTGGTACAATAAATAAGTTGTATTCTTTTTTATTTGAACATGGGTTATCTATTTTTTCAAATATTATTATTTTCTCTTTTATTTTTAAATACCTACACGACGGTTTTGTAAAATGGAAAATTGCCATTCGGGGAGCTGCATTGACTTCTATTTTATTGTATTTCGGACAATTGTTAATTAAATATTACCTTGGAAACTTCTTTTTTGCTGCAGATGGAGGAATCGCAGGTACTCTTCTAGTAATTCTTGCATGGATGTATTATTCTTCTCAGATTATATTTTTTGGAGCTAAATACACCTGTGAATTCGCTAAAAAAATAGGGGAGCCTATTTTACCTAAGGGTTAATTAAAAATCAAATTCGAACGATTCGTCTATCGCGTCTTTATCCTCACAATTTTGAATGTCATGAATTAATTCATCAATTTGTGCTTTAGTAACATTGGGCATACAAATAATATGTGTTATGTCCCCCTCTGTTGCTAATTGCCATTTTAGTTGAATACTTTTAGGCATTTTGGGAATTACTACAGTTATTGCATTTTGATTACTCCATGCAGGTATTCCAATCTTTTCCATTTCTTCTTTACAGTAGTTAGCAACAGATAGACTATACTCATATCTTTCTTTAAGGCCATCGAGACCTAGGTGTTTTAATGCGTACCAAAGATATAGTGGACTATGACCATTTCTAGAGCCAGTGATAGTGGTATCCAGTGATCCAATATAAGAAATACCTTTTGCAATTCTGTCTTTATGAGATTTTTTGGTAATCACTACACCGCATGGGATTGGCGAACCTATAAATTTATGTCCGCTAATCGCTATACTATCCGCTCCATCTTTAAAGTCAAAGGAAGGTTTTGGGTCCATGAAAGCACCATAAGTTCCAGACAATGCACCATCACAATGAACATAATGATCTTGAATGGCTAATTTTTTTAATATTCCTTTAATCTTAGAAACATCGTCTTTTGATTCCATCATTGTAGTACCAAAAGTTGCTATAACGATTGCTGGTTTATGTCTGTTAAAACGAATCGTATTTTCTAAGTCTTCATAATCTATCTCACCATTTTCTTGAGATCGTATTACTATACTTGGAATATTTAGAAGATGAATGTTTTTCTTTATGCTGTAATGTGTTGATTCAGAATAGTAAACCATTCCTTTAGGGTGGAGTTCACGAGCAATGTAAAGACCATAAAGGTTACTTTCTGAACCACCATTGGTAACGTATCCCCAATAGTCATTTGGTTGAGCACGGAACATTTTAGCGAAAAAACCAATTACTTCTTTTTCAATGTCGTGTGTCTGAACTTTATAAGTACAATCTTCAAAAGGGTCACCTAAATTATTGATAGGGTATTCTAAAAACTTATTCAATTCAGAATAATTGAAATCTTTTGAAACAGGGTAACCAAGAAAAGAATCTCTAGCACTAATAATATTCTTTTGAAGAGTTTCTAACTTTTCAATGTCTAATGAAGATAATTGTTTTTTCATGTTTGTTTTTTTGCAAATCTACAATGTTTTAGTCTTTTATTCTTTATAATGTTATATTTTGATAAATATTACTGTAAAATGTTATTTTTGTAGTTTTAAAACCTTTAAGTTGGTCTTTTAATTATCTTAAATAGGAAAAAAAATGGATGATATCGATCGTAAAATAATTAAGCTACTTCAGGTAGACGCAAAACAGAATACTAAAGAAATAGCTAAAAAAGTAGGTCTAACTGTTTCGCCTACCTATGAACGTATTAAAAAATTAGAAGAGTCGGGTGTTATTAAGAACTATATTGCAATTATTGACAACGATAAGATAGGCCAAAAAATCATAGTCTATTGTCAAATATCTTTAATTGAACATTCGAGAAAGTTAATTGACAATTTTATACAGGCAATTAATAGTTATCCAGAAGTGTTAGTTTGTCAACACGTTTCTGGAAATTACGATTTTCTATTAAAAGTTGGAGTAGAGGATATGAACGCTTATCAAAAATTTGTAATAGAAAAGTTATCTATCATTAATGGTATTTCTAACGTTCAAAGTTCTTTTGTCATGAATGAATTTAAAAACGAACAAATGACAATTGTTTAGTAAACTATTGAGTACTCTTTTAGAAGTCTATAGCAACTCTTCGATAATTCGATCCATAGTATATCCTTCGGCTTCAGCACGGTAATTTCTTACTAAACGGTGTCTTAATATTGGTTTAGCTACTGCTTGAACATCTTCAATATCAGGAGAAAATTTCCCTTTTAGTAAAGCATGACATTTTGCACCAATAATTAAGTTTTGAGATGCTCTCGGTCCTGCTCCCCAAGTGATAAAATCTTTAGTGATTTTCGGAGCTAGTTCACTATTGAATCTTGTTTTTCCAACTAGTTTTACTGCGTACTCTAAAACATTATCTGAAACTGGAACTCTTCTAATTAGTTCTTGGTATTGAATTATTTGTTCACCGTCTAAGATTTGTTTCAGTTCAGTTTCAATGTTGGAAGTTGTTGCTTTTACAATTGCCATTTCTTCAGTGAAGGTTGGATAGTCAACCCAAATGTTAAACATGAAACGGTCTAATTGTGCTTCAGGAAGAGGGTAGGTACCTTCTTGTTCTATTGGATTTTGAGTTGCTAAAACAAAAAATGGAGAAGGTAATTTATAATTCTTTCCTCCTGTGGTAATTGCTCTTTCTTGCATTGCTTCTAATAAAGCAGATTGTGTTTTAGGAGGAGTTCTGTTTATTTCATCAGCTAAAATGATATTACTGAATAAGGGACCTTTTATGAAAGTAAAACTTCTATTTTCATCAAGGATTTCTGAACCAATAATATCTGAAGGCATTAAATCTGGAGTAAATTGAACACGATTAAAATCTAGTCCTAAAGTCCTTGAAATGGTATTTACTAATAGAGTTTTTGCAAGTCCTGGCACACCTATTAATAAGCAGTGACCTTTTGAAAAGATAGAGATAAGTACTTGATCTACTACATCATCTTGACCAACAATAACTTTATGGATTTCACTTTTTAAGTCGTTGTAGTGCTTTACTAAATTCTCTGCTAAAATTTTATCTGACATAATAATAGAGTTTAATTTGATGTAGTTTATTTAGCTAGCCAATCGTTTTTAAAGTTGCATTCTTGAAAGCTAGGATCAATTTTAACATAAGATTTTTTTATCTTTTTTTGAATCCACTCAGAAACAACTTTTTGTTTTTTATCGTTTTCAGCAGCTTGTTTAATTAAAGAATAGTCATCTTTCAAGTTTGCTAAATGTGGTTTTGTTCTATCCATTAACCTTACTATTCTTATTCCTTGCTTTCTTTCATATAAGTCAGTGTAGACGTTTGGTGTAGATATGTCTCCTTTTTCCATGGCATCTGTTAATACAAATATTTGTTGATCAACTTGATTTAAATGTTCCATGTCCCAAGTTTGCTCTCCAGTAATAGGATTAGTAATTATTCCTTTGTTTTGTTTGGTAGATTCATCGTTAGAGTACTTAATTACAGCTTCATCCCAAGTTATTTTATTAGCTTCAAGTTCAGCGTAACACGAGTCGATTAAATTAGCAGAAGCAATTAAAGATTCATGGTTTACTTCAGGAACAATAAGAATATGTCTACATTCATAATCGTCTCCTTTTCTATCTAGAAGTTTTACAATATGATATCCATAGGTTGTTTCAAAAATATCGGATACTTCATTTTTTTTGAGGCTAAAAAGTGTTGCTTCAAATTGTGGTACCATCATACCTCTAGTAGCGGCTATTTTCCCTCCTAAAGAAGCACTTCCAGGGTCCATCGAGTGAATTCTTGCTTGTGTTTCAAAGCTTTTTCCTTTTTCTATATTTTCTCTAATTTCCTTTAATTTCTCAAACGCAATATCTTTATCGCCTTTAGTGATTTCTGGGTAATGAACAATTTGCTGGAAACTTAATTGCATGTTAATTAGTGGAATACTGTCCTTAGGTATGTTGTTGAAAAAAGTTTTAACTTCTTTAGGTGTAACAGAAACTTCTCTAGTCAAACTATTCTCCATTTCATCAGCTAATAGTTTGTTTTTAATCACTTCTCTGAATTCATTTTTTATTTCAAATGTAGATTTACCATAAAATTCTTCGAGTTTTTTTCTACTTCCTATTTGCTGCTCAATATTTCTTAACCTTCCTTCCATTTCGCTTTCAACTTGTGCTTCTGGTATTAGGATACTATCTATTTTTGCTTGGTCTAAAAGTAATTTTTGAAACATGATAGCTTCTAGTATATCACAAGAAGTTTGATCTGAAGTATTTTGACCATTATTTTTAATCTGTAATAATTGTGATTCTATTTCGGAAGTTAAAATAATATCATCTCCTATTTGGGCGGCAATCTTATCCAGTGGGATCAAATCATTTTGTCCAAAAGAGATGGCTGTTTGTAATATAAATAAAAGAAAAAGGATAGAAAATATCTTCATGTTTAAAGCTTAATTATTTTTTTAATGGTGGTATTAAAACTCAAAGAGGCTAACAATATTGCAAGCCTCTTAAAAGTAATTTTATTTTGAACCAAGAGAGTAAAGGATGTCTTTATGAATTTTTATCGGGTATTTTTCCTTTAATTCTTCTAACCATTCTTTTTCCAAATGGTTTTGATAATCTGAAGTAGCAAGTCCTTTTGCTTCTTTCAATGTTTTCATTTGAGGCTTAATGATTTCATTTACATCAATAACGTAATACTTTTCATTAAACATATACGGCTGATTTACTCCTTCTTGTATTTTTCTTTTTTGAAGGAAATCATTTCTTTCAACTTCAAATTTCTTTGTTCTTACTCTAAGGTTTAATTCACTTGTTTTATTGATTGAATCAAGTATATGTTTTGAATTAACAGTGTCAATTTGTAACATCTCATACACTTGTTTTGCGATGTCTTCATTGTAACATTCATATACATAAGCATCGTACCTAGTACCCCATTTATAATTTGAATTATTAGCGGTAAAGTAATTTTCAAGTCCAACTGTATCAAGAATAGCTTTGTTCCATACTTTGTCGGACATTATTTCATATAAGATAATACCGTCATGATATTCTCCCATAAGAGCTTTGAAAGCTGGGTATTTACTTTCTAAACGAGACTCTTCATAGTTGATGATTCTTTGCTTTTCCCAGTTTTTATAGTAGTCGTTTAGTCTAGCTTCAAGGTTTTCTTTAGTAAATCCATTTTGATTTAAAGACAAGTAATTATAAAATTCTGTAGGTGAAACTTTATCTTTATTTAACTTAAAAATATATTTAGCTGTTTTTAAACCTTCATTTTTCCATCTTGAGCTAAAGATACTTGTATCAAGATTTTTCACTAAATAGTTAATTGTCTTTTTAGCTTTACTCTTGTAATTGTATTCTTCTTTTAGTTTAGATACAAAGGAAGCTTGAGTAGTTTTTGAACGGGTATCTTTATTTACTCTTCTTTGAAAATCTTTTTTACTTTCATCAAATTTAGGAATGTCTTGCCAATCAATTCTTTTTATGATATGAAATCCATAATCTGTTTTTATTGGTTTACTGATTTCTCCATTTTCAGTAAGCATGAAAGCTGCATCTTCAAACTCACTCACCATTCTAGTTGTAGTACCTGTACCAAATTTTGGTAATATACCATTTCTTCCGTTTGAGCTTGGATCGTCGGAATAATTATTGACCAACTCATTCCAATCCGCCCCATTTTCTAGTAACGTGTATATCTCATCAATTTTCTTTTTTGCTGACTCGATATCTTCTTTAGAAGCATTAGGATTACTAGCAACCATAATATGGGCAACTTCTATGGTTCCTCTAGCTGGTCTTGTATCTTTCACATTGATTAGGTGGTATCCAAATCGAGTTCTAACCGGCATGGATACTTCTCCAACTTTCGTGTTGTAAGCTGCGTCTTCGAATGGATAAACCATTTGAAAAGCAGTGAAATACCCTAAGTCTCCTTTGTTTTGTGATACAGAAGGGTCTTCCGAACCTCCTTTACTAGAAGCAACTTTTTCAAAAGATTCTCCACCAATGATTCTTTTTCTTAAAGCCATTATTTTGTTGTAAGCTTTAAGCGTATCTTCTGGTAACGAATTACCTTTTATTTTTACAAGAATGTGAGAAGCTTTTATTTCTGTTTTAGACCTTTCATAAGCTTCAACAACAAGTAAGTCATTTTGTGCAGAATCAACTAGATATGGTGCAGATAATTGTTTTCTATACCCCTCTAATTCTTTTTTTAATTTTGGTACGGTATCATAGCCTAAATCTTCGGCTTCAGCAACTTTCAACCTAAACTTAGTATAGAGTTCCATGTAATTGTCAAGAGAAACTTGATCGTATTTTGGTTCAGTATTATTCTTTAAATAAATCTGTAAGAATTCAGATTTAGTTATTTTATTATTTCCAACCTCAAGAATAACTGGATCTACTTGACAAAAACTTAATGAAAATGTAAAAAATGCTATTATTAATAAAGGAAACTTCATAAACTGTTTTTTTATTTTATACTATAATTAGGTGCTTCTCTAGTTATCGTAACATCATGAGGATGTGACTCCTTAACTCCGGCTCCTGTGATTCTTATAAATTCTGATTTTTTTAATTCTTCTATATTAGGTGCTCCGCAATATCCCATACCAGACCTTAATCCTCCAATAATTTGGTAAATAACTTCAATTAAAAATCCTTTGTATGCTACACGACCAGATATTCCTTCAGGAACTAATTTTTTAACATCATCTTCAGCATCTTGGAAATACCTATCTTTCGATCCTTTTTGCATCGCTTCTAACGATCCCATTCCTCTGTATGATTTAAACTTTCTTCCTTCGTAGATAATAGTGTCACCTGGAGATTCTTCAACTCCAGCAAACATTGATCCTACCATTACTGTATCAGCTCCTGCAGCTATTGCTTTAACAATATCCCCAGTGTATCGAATACCTCCATCTGCAATTACTGGAACGCCTGTTCCGTGAAGTGCGATAGCAACATCGTTTATCGCTGTCAATTGTGGTACACCTACACCTGCAATTATTCTTGTTGTACATATTGAACCAGGACCGATTCCAACTTTTACAGCATCTGCTCCAGCTTCCACTAGGTATTTTGCAGCACTTGCAGTTGCTATATTACCAACGACAACATCTAGTTGTGGATATTTTGCTTTAACTTCTTTTAGTTTAGTTACTACGCCTTGAGTATGACCATGAGCTGTATCAATTACTACTGCATCAACACCTGCTTCTACTAATGCAGAAACTCTTTCGATAGTGTCTGCAGTAACTCCAACTGCTGCAGCAACTCTTAAACGTCCAAATGTATCTTTACAAGAGTTTGGGTGTTCTTTAACTTTTATTATATCTCTGTAAGTAATTAAACCAATCAAACGATTGTTTTTGTCTACTACAGGTAATTTTTCAATTTTCTTTTCTTGAAGAATATCTTCAGCTCCAGCTAAATCTGTTCCATCTATTGCTGTAACAATATTCTCAGAAGTCATCACTTCTTTGATAGGACGATTTAAATTTTTCTCAAACCTTAAATCTCTATTTGTAACAATCCCAACAAGTTTCGAGTCCTTGTCAACAATAGGAATACCGCCAATACTATTTTCCTTCATGGATTGACGAGCATCTTTAACCAATGCGCTTTCATGAAGAGTAACTGGGTCTAGAATCATTCCGCTTTCAGAACGTTTTACTTTTCTTACTTCCAATGCTTGTTCAGCGATCGTCATGTTTTTGTGAATAACTCCGATTCCCCCTTGCTGAGCAATAGCAATAGCAAGTTTGGACTCTGTCACCGTATCCATTGCTGCAGAAACGATAGGAGTATTTACAATAATGTTACGAGAAAATTTACTCTTTAATTGTACATCTCTTGGGAGTACTTCTGAATAGGAAGGAACTAATAATACATCATCATAAGTTAAACCTTCTCTAATTTGGCTAATATCTGAAAGTGACATGTTGAACTTTTTTACTAAATTCGTGCAAATATAACATTGTTTATTGGTTTTTATTTCAATAAAACTCGATTGTTGACAAATAATTTGTTTTTTGAATATAAAAAATGTTAAAAAACGAATTATATATAAAATCTGCTAGTTTTTAGCGTATTATTGTCTTTAAAACTTTTCATTGTGAGTAAATATTTTTCTCTTTTATTTCTATTAATATCCTTTAGTTTCATTTTTGATGCTTTTTCTCAGGATAAAAAAGACACCTCTCATTTAATTCAATTATCTGGAGTGGTTCTTTCAGAAACTTCTTTAGACCAATTACCTTTTACAACAGTAATTGATTTGTCAACCAACAAAGGAACTTTAACAGATGCTTATGGTTTTTTTACATTAGTTACTAACCCTGGAGATACTCTAGCTTTTTCAAGTGTTGGTCACAAAAATGGTACTTATGTTGTTCCAGATTCTTTAAAGGATAATAGGTATTCTATCATTCATGTCTTAAAAGAAGATACTAATTATTTAGAAGAGGTTGTTATTTATCCATGGCCATCCAAAGAAAACTTTGCAAAAGCTTTTGTGGAAATGGAGCCATATTCAGATGCTTTTCAGAATGCTAAACAACAACTATCCGGAGAAAGTTTAGCTTTTGCTGCTGCTAAATTGCAATCTGATGCGTCTTTAGCTTTTGGAACTTCACAAAGTCAGATGTATACTCAGTTATATTCTCAAGGACAACAAGCACAGACAAATTTGTTAAACCCTTTTGCTTGGTCTAAGTTTATTTCAGAATGGAAAAAGGGTAATTTGAAAATCAAGTGATTTCGTTTTATAATGTTTGATGCTTTAAGTGTTTTTCTTTAAAAAAAATGATTCTAGATGCTGGGATTACGCTTTTTAATTCGAAAGTAAATTGAGAGCTTATAATATTAAATAGTTTTGAATCTTTTTCTTTAAAATCATTAAGTTCACTAAATAAATCTTCTATTTTTGTTACATTTTCAGATAATATTTCTTGAGGAGTAATATTTTTTAACTCTAAAATATAATTTTCAGGTTTTTCGTCTATAAGCATTTCTATGGAAAATGGGATGTTGCTTTTTTTTATTAATTGAGTTAAATTATTCTTTTTAAGTAATGTGTAAAAATCAATACACCTGCTCAGTACTTGAGAACCATATTTATTTTTAGAATGTTTTATTGCAAGGTCTAAAGAAGGATATAGGTGAACTCTGCTATCATTCAACAAGGAAGTGCTTTTTTCATTAAGATTAAGCATTTTTTTAGTTGTGAAACTTAACTTGTTGAGTTGAATATTTTCAGGTATTTTAGTTTCCGCTATATCAAGCATCTCTTTTAAAAAAGGCAAAAGGTTGAAATTGATATTTGGGTTTATACTACCTAATCCATTGTCTTTTATGGATTTAATGTAAAATGCTGATGTGGTGTGATAGAAAGTTAACATGTTCTAGGTTCTTATAGTGAGTTTTGCAATGGTGTGTCTGTTTTTCTGCTATAAATATAATCAATTCTAAAGATAAAATGAAAGAGAATCTATTGTTTTTTGTTGTTTAATTGATTTGATTGTTTAATAATATGAACTTTTTAAGTTGAAAACAATACTCCCTCAAGAAAAAAATGAAGGAGTATTGTATGTTTTTTTTATTCAGCAGGGTGAATGGAGAAGCTTCCGTCTCCGTTTAAATTTGTAAGTTTTATAGTAACTAACCAAGTTCCTTTTTTTCCTTCCTCAGATACACCTGCATAGGTATCATTATCTTCTGTTGGTCGTGTTTGATTTAATACTTCATCCCCTTTTGCATCGTTAATTATCATTTGAACAGTTCCGTTTCCACTTGTTGTTATATCGAAGTTAACAGCAGCTTTTTTCTTGTTGTTCTCCCAAGCAAATGAATAGGTACCTGATTTTTCTTCTCCAGTGAAATCACCAGCAGGATCTTGGCCAGTAGAGGTTATATCTAAATTACCTGTAAAAGAATTCTCTACCACCTCCATGTTATTGTAGTCAGCATATTCTTTATTACATGATGTAAATGTTATTGATGACAATAATATTAAACCAAATAGAATTTTGTTTACTTTAATCATATTTTAAAATTTAAATTAATAGTTATTTAGAACTAATTTAAATAATAAATGTATAACTTATATATAAGTTAAATTAAATAATTATTATTTTTATTATAAATATTTTTTATGATTTAAAATCGAGATCTTAACTCTAAATAGGTTAGTTGTTTCCTTACTATTTTAATTCTTCCACCATTCTCTTAAGGGTAAATCAATTTTATTTAGATCTATTATTTCCCCAATTATCGGAACTGTTATTGGAAGGTTTAATGCCTTAGATTCTTTCGTAACCCTTATTACTGGATCATCCCAGGTGTGAAGTGATAAAGCAAAAGATCCCCAATGAATTGGCATCATTACCTTCGTTTGTAAGTCGAAACTTGCTTTTACGGTTTCTTCAGGTACCATGTGGATATTTTGCCAGTTTTCATTGTATTGACCACATTCCATCATTGCAAAATCAAATGGTCCATATTTATCGCCAATTTCTTTAAAATGAGTTCCATATCCACTGTCTCCACTAAAGTAAATGTTTTTGGTTTTACCTTTAATCACCCAAGATCCCCACATGGAAGATGATCGATCTGTTAAGCCTCTTCCTGAAAAGTGACGCGAAGGCGTGAAAGCTAACTCAATGTTTTGGAATTCAGTTTCTTCCCACCAATTTAATTCATGTATATCTTCAGAACTTATTCCCCATGATCTTAAGTGCTTTCCAACTCCTAATGGTACGAAAAATTCAGCTGTTTTTTCTTTCAATAGTTGTATTGACTCATAGTCAAGATGGTCGTAGTGATCGTGAGAAATTAGAATAGCATCTATTTTTGGAAGTTGCTGAATTTCAATAGGAAGTTCTTTGTTAAAACGCTTTGTTCCGATAAGTGGGTGAGGAGAGGGAGATTCTCCTAACATTGGGTCTAAGAGAATATTTTTGCCATCCAATTGTAATAAGAAAGCAGAATGACCAAACCAGATGAGTTTATCTAAGTGAAGACTTTTCTCTAGGTAGGTTGAGTCTACTTTTTTTAGGGGTAAATCAAATTCTGGCTTTGTTCTAGGTAGACCTAAAATAAAATCTTTTGAAACTGAAAGCATTTTAGCAAAAGTCATGTCATCAGGATTCGTTGGAATAAGATTCTGAAATTTACCATTTTTATAATGTCCAGACTTTTTGTAACTTACTAAATCTTGAGCAGAATCTTCCCCTCCAAATTGTGGACTAGTTTGCGTAAAAACAAAAATGATTAGAATAAATACAACAATTAATCCCAAGAAAATAATACCAATTCTTTTTAATACTTTTTTCAAACTCCTCAAGTTTTAGTTTTAAATCTAAATGGAATAGATAGGTTGTTGGTTTTAAACGTGTTGATCAATTAGAATTTGACTCCCATCAGGATCTGTTAAAATGATGTTTGCAGGACCTTTAGTAGATTCATCTGCTTCTGAAATCAAAGAGATGTCGTTTTCTTTTAACTCTTTTTGTATTTCTCTTACATCATCAAAATTCTCTAACTCTTTCGCATTTTCATCCCATCCAGGGTTGAATGTTAAAATGTTGTTTTCAAACATTCCTTGAAATAAGCCAATGATTGTATTTCCATTTTTAAGAATTAAATAATTCATTTTTTCATCTCCACCAAATCCTTTAAAACCTAGTTTTTCGTAAAATGCTTTTGATGTCTTTAAGTCTTTAACGGATAGACTAATTGAAAATGCTCCTAAATTCATAGTGTTTTTTTATTAAATATTTCAGTAATTGTTTTAAAGCGAGGTTTTTAATTTTAATCGTTTTGTTTCTGTTAAATGGTATCTTAAATTAAAGGTAGTTTTTCCGTTATCAGATTTTATTTGTTGTTCGGTATATTTTCTAATATTTTCTGGGTAATGTTTTAAATAGTTTAAACGTTCATCATGATTCGTGATAGATAAATACATGTTTTTTTTTGAAAAATAGGCTTCCTTAAATGAAGGGATGGTTAAAGAAGGCATATTGGATCTAATAGTATCATTATATACTATTGTTTCTTCTGAAAAATTGTTATTAGAGAAAAAGAAGATTGAATCCATTTTGAAAACAACAAGTATTTCTTTTATCTCCGAAATTTTTAGTCCTCTGTCAAACAAAATATTTTTACCATTATTGAACTTTATTTCTTGATTATTCATTTTAAGAAATACTTTTAATTCATCTTTAAAGTCAATTGTATCAGTTTCAATTATAAGATATAACTCTCCTTCTTGAGCTAAAGAGAGCTCTGAAAAAAATAGAAATAATAATATTAATTTTCGCATGTTAACTTATAATTTGTTTTTCAGTTTCTTTTATGTTCTCAATGATTTTCTTATTTGAATCAACAAATTTATAAATAATGATTGTCCAAAATAATAGTACAGGAATTTTAGTGTATTCCCAATATGGATTTCCTGTTTCTGATAGTTGTTGATAGCTACCTGAAATAATTATAATTATAACTAAACCAATCCAAATAATATCGTTTTTATCTCTTTTATTTAATTTTTCTACAATGTTCTTCAACTCTAAATTCAATTGATTTATTCCGTTAAAATTTGTTTTACCTTCAATGTTTTGCAAATGTTTTAGAAGTTTTAATTCAATTAATGTATTGTTTAGCATTAAAATGAACATTAAACTCATAACTACAAGTAATCCCATGTTTTCCCATTTAGAAATTTCTGGTTTATATTGTTCTAAAATGATAGTGTACAGTGTTAAGCAAAAACATAATACTGAAAAAAGAGCACTAATAAAAGTGAATCCTTTTAAGGTTTGTATTTTGCATTGAATTCCTTTTTTACTTTTTTGAAAACTTGACTTAAAGGATTTAATAATATTGATTCTTTCTTCCATGGTTTGGGCTTTTTTATTAAGTCTTCAAAAATAAACAAAAAAAGCGATTCAGGTAAATACCTAAACCGCTTTCTATGTTATATTAAAATCGGGTTCAACTTTTCAGAAATTAGAAATAGATTCTTAAATGATTTTATTTCTTTTTTAAGTTTTTGAAAAGTCTACTAAAAATGTAGATATGACTAAGAAAAGTTGTTAATCCATAGGTTACAAACATTAACCAAATGAATCCTAAATTATGATCATAAAGTTTTAACCCAAAGAACTGAGGGAATGCTGTGATTAAATCTCCAAAGCCAACGATGTTGAAAATCCAAACTAGTGGAATAGCAAAACTCCATTTGTTTTTTAATGCAATAGCAGCTATGATTGCTAAGATAGCGGTAGAAAAATCTAGTATTCCTACTGTGTTTAAAAAGTCTGAAGGGAAACCATCATAAAACTGCTCTTTAGCCATAAATGATAAACCTAAATATCTGAAAACATTTAAGAATACAAAAGGTAATAAAGCGTCTTGAATGGATAGTTTAGCAATTCTAGGTTTTATCCACCATTTGAATGCGAGTATTATTCCTACTGTTCCTGTTACAGCTTGTAAATTGATAATTGTAAAGTTGTCCATATTATTAGTGTTTTAAAAGGGGGAATTAATTAAAGTTTCCAATTTGCACCTGTTGTTTCGTTGCAGTAGTTCCACATCTTATCTCGTAATTTTGGATCTAGTGATAACTTAGGATTGTAAACTTTTATTGGTTTTGGATAACCTGAAAAACCTGTTAATCCTTTTGGTCCAATAAAACTGCCATTAGGTAATGATTCATCAATTGTAGCTCTTAAAGTGGATAATGCCCCTTTATTTACTTCCATCATAAAAATATTTCGAATGCTTCTGAAAATAGTTGCAAAAAGACCCTTAGAGGCATCAAATAAAGGTGTTGCGGTTAAACCAGGGTGTGTTGAATGTACAATAATTTTTTTCTCTAAGTTGGCTTTTTTAATCAACTCTAATAAACCATCTCTAAATTGAATTGCTGCAATCTTTGAAACGCCATATACTTCCCAAGGATCATATTTATTTTCTGCGTTCAAATCGTCCCAAATTCTTTTACTATTAACTGTGCTACTTGCTGAAGAGGTAGTAGAGACAATTACTGCTCTTGGAGCTACTTTGATTTTAGGGATTAATAACGAAGTCAATAAATGATGTCCTAAAATGTTTGTTGCCATTTGCATTTCAAAGCCATCAACAGATTCTTTTCTTTCGGGTAAAGCCATAATCCCAGCATTCAAAAGTAAACCATCAATTTGCTTTATTGAATTATCTTCTAAAATGGTTTTTGCAAATTCTCTTACAGAAGCTAATGATGACACGTCTAATTTTAAAATTTTTAAGGTTTTTAAATTGTTTGAATTATTACTAATCTTCTCAATAGCGTTTCTAGCCTTCTCTATATTTCTGTTCGCAGCAATTACTTGAGCACCTCTTTTGGCTAATTCATAAGCCATAACTGTACCAATACCAGAACTTGTTCCTGAAATAACATATACTTTACCCTTTAAATCATTAGGTATGTTACTTATTGTCCATTTTTGCATAATCGTTATTTTTATTAATTTGGTATTGATTGCTTATTCATTTGTTTAAATATAAATTTTGGAGCTAATCTGCTCATTAATTTTAGTTGAGAAGACATACCAGGGGTAATTTCTTCTTTACCATTTACATAATCTTTCCAAAATAAATCGGCTAGTTTTTGGGGAGGTATAGGTTTAAAATCTACCTCACTGACTTCAATGCCATCAAAGATGTCTGTTTTCACAACTGGTGGCATCAATTCAACAACTTTTATGTTATGTGGTTTTAATTGAGGTCGAATGGATTTTGTCCAAAAATGCAAAGCCGATTTTGTGCCTGAATAGACAGGTGCTTGTGCAAATGGAACATAAGCCAATCCGGAAGAAACGTTAACTAAAACTGCATTTTTACTTTTTTTCAGTAAAGGGAGAAAGTTATGTAAAACTCTTATTGGCGAATTGAAATTAATTTCTATTTCTTGCATTTGTTTTTGCAAGTCATTTTCTTCATTTCCAGCATCCACTAAATTCATTACCCCTGCATTGTTGATCAAAATATCCAATCCGTTAAATTTTTGTTGAATATCAAGTGCAAGTTTTCTTACTTCAGCATCATTTGTAACATCACTTTGGAAAATATGTAAATTAGGATTTTCAGCTTTTACTTTTTTAAGCTTGGCGAGATTTCTACCTGTTATGATAACGGTGTTTTTATTCTCCAAGAATTTTTTGGCTAAGGCAAGTCCAATTCCAGAACCTCCACCTGTTATTAATACTATTTGATTAGACTTATTCATTTTATTTTTATTATTTTTGCTATTAATTCAGTAGCAAATTTACAAAAGTATTTTAAATAACTATTAAAATAGTAGTAAAAAATGAAAAAAACATTTCGTTCTGGTTGTCCGATAGCTTCTATGCTTGATATTGTAGGGGATAAGTGGTCTTTATTGATCATAAGGGATATGCTTTTAGCAGGAAAAAAAACATTTAAAGACTTTTCTAGCTCCATAGAAAGTATCGCTCCAGGGATTTTATCTTCACGCCTAAAAATGTTGGAATCTGTTGAATTAATTACCAAAAGAAAACTTCCAGAAAACAACAAAGAGAATATTTATTTACTTACAGAAAAGGGTATTGAATTAGTGCCATTGATTACAGAAATGATTTTGTGGAGTGACAAACACGTAAGGCCTTTAAATACAGAAATGTATGATGTTTCTGATAAAGGATTTGACCGTGATAAATCTAAAGTGATGGAATATATCCAGTTTAATTATAGGGAATTGGTGAAGGGATTGGTGGGGTGAAACTTTAATATCATAAAAGTAGGTGATTCCGAAGAACTAAACTTTCAGTTAAGCACAAACTTTTATACGAGTAAGAAGTCTTGAATTTACTGTTATTTCGCCTATTTTTTTATTCAGCCTAAGTTTGCATTTTATTACTATTCTATATTAAGACAATTAGTATTGCTGAAATCGCAAAAAGTCCAAAGCAAAGAAATAGAAATTTGAATATGGTTTTATTATTCTTAATTATTTTCTGTTCGTGAGTGTCTAAAGCTCCTAAAAATTCCTTGTCTGACAATGCGTTTCTAGTAATCATTATTCCGAAACTATGTTTTTTGTACAGTTCTGCTTTAGTCCATTTTACAGAATCCGATAGTTTGAAAATATTCACTCCATAATTCAGAATTCCAAACAATTCAATTGCCAAAAAAATTACAGGTCCATAAGCAACAATTTCCTTAGGGAAGAATATCAGAATAGCAATTTCAGCTATTATTCCTATAATTATTATTGTGGTGTATAATTTCTTCATTTTTTCAAATTGCTGGTAACGGTGGTGCTATGCAACGTAGCATTGTGTTGCGCCTACGGCAAAGCTATGATGTATGAGTCAAGGTGAACTCCGTCAATTGACGGAGCCGTCTACTCGATTATGGTTATTCATTTTCACAATGTTCAATTGACTTCCAATAACGATACTTTTCAGAGCTATTCACGTGAGGCATCTGCAATTTAAAATAATTAGTAGTTGAACTTAGCTCATTGATAATACAGTCGCAAGTAACCTGGTCAGTCCATTTTAAACAACTCTTTTTGAATCTTATTTTTTGTTCGTTATTCCAAACGGTTGAGGTATCCTCCCAGATTAAGTGTTCTTTAGGCAAATTATCAGGGATGTCCGTGTTTGAAATTGAATCTATGTAAGTCACAGAATAATAGGGCTGAGCGAATAATGTTTGCGTTTTGAAATACTTTTTGACTGTTTTAATCGCTACTAAAGAACTTTTATCGACATAAATCAATTTAGTCACATCGCTATGTTTATCAGCGGCCATGCTGGATTCTTCAAATTTAATCAGATAGCATTCATATGTGGTGGCACCAATATTAATAACTGTATCGCAAATGAATGAATTCCTTCCCTCTTGGCTAATCCATTTTGATTTGCTTTTATAGTTCAAGTAAGATTTACTAAAAAGACTTTTAATTGTGTCACCTTTCTTTGTTGGATAATAAGGCAGTATCGTATCATATCCATTGTAGCTATACTTGAAGCGAATGAATACGGTGTCACGCTCTAAAAATAAGGAGTACGGTTCTTTTTTTCCTTCAAAAATGGTGTCCTTTTCTTTTATAATACTGGCACCTCTACGAATAGATTTATACAAAGTAGAATCATAGTACATGTCCGTTCTTTGCAAAAAGATTTGGTGTTGCGCCGAAACAGATGCAACTATGAAAATGCAAGATATTATTAACAGAAACTTCATTCTGACTTGTTAATGATTTTTTCGGGAATAAGTAACATTAACCATAACGTTAAATGTAAAATGCGTTTTAATGCATTTTTACATAGTGTTAGTAGCTTTTTATTCTTTTATTTTACTTTTTAGCCAATAATACTCTTTGTCTTGGAGTAATAATTTAGCTTGTTCTTCTGCTCCATTTTCACCTTTTGTTCTAACTATTTTTACCAAAGGTTTTAGTTCGTTACTAAAGCTCTCTTTTGTTAGTCCCTCACAATTTGTTTTTTCGAATCGTAAATAGTGTAAAGCTTTATGTTGTCGATTAGAATTGTTCGAGTTAAGAGCCAACTTAATTGCTTCAAACCTATTCCAATTATCTTTATTTTCATTCCACCATTTCTCAACTTTAATAGCTAGTTGTTTTCTGTACTCTTTTAATTTTCCAATTTCAGTTGTATCCTTAAAATTGACTGAGTATGTACCTTTTTCTAGATACTCTGATTGATAGTTAGATTTTATTAGATTGAATAAATCGTCTTCTTCTATTTGGTTCTGTTTGAATCCGAAATCTTCGAAAGTCAATTCTTCCAACACCCATCCTGCTCGTACAGAAATCCAGTCTATGTCATAATCAATTAAATATCCATGACCATAAAATTCAGTTGCTCCTGGATAAATTAAATCAGCTGTATTCTTAAGTTTGACAAAGCTAGTGTCCTTAATGAGTTCAATCAACTTTGGAATAGCTTCTTTCCCTAAGTTAACAAGTGTCTCTTTACTTTGACTAACCGCAGGATAAAATTCTGGTTTTCTTAATTCATTAATCAAACTATCCACTTTCGTTTGAGAAAAGGAAATCTGGCAAATGCTCATTAAGCCAACTATCAATATTGTTTTTAGATTCTTCATTTAATTGCTACTAACATTTTCAGCATTTTATTTGCCGTTAATTCAAAGATATACATAAATGGCAAATAAAATGACGTTGAACAGAACCGCGCTATGGGAATAGTAATCTTTTAGGTTGTTTTT
>Ga0228670_1000256_pt1 | contig 32211 bp, 20 predicted proteins | sample 85DmetaG_FD_182785 | JGI IMG/M metagenome (GOLD analysis project Ga0228670, IMG submission 182785) | Seawater microbial communities from Monterey Bay, California, United States - 85D | ecosystem: Environmental > Aquatic > Marine > Coastal | place: USA: California | collected 2016-10-13
AGCAACGTCTAATGTAGAGCTTAATGTAGCAGCCTTGGTTACAGCTAATGTATCAGCCATAGAAGCGGGCTTAGCAACATGTAAAGTAGAGCTCATTGTAGCAGCCTTGGTTACGGCCAAGGTATGTTCCATAGCAGCAGCCTTAGCAACATTCAAGGTAGAACTCATTGTAGCAGCCTTGGTTACAGCTAATGTATCAGCCATGGAAGCAGGCTTAGCAACATTCAATGTAGAAGCTAATGTTGTGGCAGCAGTTACTGATAATGTATCAGCCATAGAAGCAGCTTTAACAACATTCAATGTAGAGCTCATTGTAGCAGCCTTGGTTACTGCCAATGTATGTTCCATAGCGGCAGCTTTAGCAACATTCAATGTAGAACTCATTGTAGCAGCCTTGGTTACGGCTAAGGTCTTTTCCATAGCGGCAGCCTTAGCAACATTCAATGTAGAACTCATTGTTACTGCCTTAGCAACCTTTAATGTAGAACTTAATGTTACTGCCTTAGCTACACTTAATGTAGATCCTAATACAGCAGCCTTACTTAATACTAAACCGTCATTTAAGTTTAATCCACCATCTACTGTTAAACTAGAAGCTAATGTTGTGGCACCAGTTACTTCTAATGTACTTGCTAATTTAGCAGCCTTTGCAACATCTAAAGTAGAACTCAATGTAGCGGCAGCGGTTACTGATAATGTGGAAGCCAAATCAGCAGCCTTAGCAACATCTAAAGTAGAACTTAAGGTTGTTGCTTTTGCTACTGATAATGTTTTATCTAATGTAGTAGCTTTAACAACATTCAATGTAGAATGTAATTTTGTTTGTTTCAATACATTTAATTTTTTGGCCATTGTTACATTACCACTTACATCTACTGTAAGCGCTGTTTCATGACTAATACCATTAGACTTTGTCTGAATACCTAAACCATCATTGGTATCAACAAATTTAGGTCCATTAGAATCACCTACAGTTAAATCAGTAGCAGTTGTTGAACCAGTTGAAGATGTAACAGCTGATTGGAATTGATTAGCATATAAAGTACCATTAACTATAAGAGGAGTATCAGCTAAATTTCCAGTACCTATTGTTACTTCAGTTGGTGTAACATGAACTAGATTGGATAAAGTAATATTTGTATTCATAGATACATCATCCTTAAAATCTGAACGAGAAGCAACATTTAATGTAGAACCAATTGTTACCGCGTCATCAACTGCCAATGTAGAACTTAATGTTGTGGCTTTTGTTACTGCCAAGGTATCAGCCATAGAAGCAGGCTTAGCAACATTTAATGTAGAAGATAAGGTGGTTGCTTTTGCTACGTATAATTCACTGTTAAGTGAAGCATCACCAGATACCTTTAATTCTCCATTTAATGAAATATCTTCACTAACAATTAATTGATAATCATTTACAGTTGTATTAATTGTCATTGTATTACTTGTTTGAAAAACAGATAAATTACCCTTAATTACTAAATCTCCACTAATATCTACGTTAGCATTCATAGATACATCATCCTGAATTGCTGTTTTACCGGCAACTTCTAATGTAGCACCTAAGGTGGTTGCTTTATCTACAGCTAACGTAGAACTTAATGTTGTTGCTTTTGTTACTGCTAAGGTATCAGCCATAGCAGCAGGCTTAGCTACATTCAATGTAGAAGCTAATGTTGTTGCTTTTGTTACTGCTAAGGTATCAGCCATAGCAGCAGCCTTAGCTACATTCAAAGTAGAACTTAATGTTGAAGCAGCTGTTACTGCTAATGTGCTACCCATAGCAGCAGCCTTAACTACATTCAAAGTAGAACTTAAAGTTGTGGCCTTTGTTACTGCTAAGGTATCAGCCATAGCAGCAGGTTTAGCAACATTCAAAGTAGATGCTAATGTTGTAGCAGCTGTTACACTTAATGTATCAGCCATAGCAGCAGCCTTAGCTACATTCAAAGTAGAGCTTAAAGTTGCGGCCTTTGTTACTGCTAAGGTATCAGCCATAGCAACAGCCTTAGCTACATCCAATGTTGAACTTAAAGTAGCAGCCTTTGTTACTGCTAAGGTATCAGCCATAGCAGCAGGCTTAGCAACATTCAAAGTAGATGCTAATGTTGTAGCCTTTGTTACACTTAATGTATCAGCCATAGCAGCAGCCTTGGCTACATTTAAAGTAGAACTTAAAGTTGCGGCCTTTGTTACTGCTAAGGTATCAGCCATAGCAGCAGGCTTAGCAACATTCAAAGTAGATGCTAATGTTGTAGCAGCTGTTACACTTAATGTATCAGCCATAGCAGCAGCCTTAGCTACATTCAAAGTAGAACTTAATGTTGTAGCTTTCGTTACTTTTAAAGTATCAGCCATAGCAGCAGCCTTAGCTACATCCAATGTAGAACTCAATGTTGTGGCCTTGGTTACTGCTAAGGTATTAGCCATAGCAGCAGCCTTAGCTACATTCAAAGTAGAACTTAAAGTAGCAGCCTTGGTTACTGCTAAGGTATCAGCCATAGCAGCAGCCTTAGCTACATCCAATGTAGAACTTAAGGTAGCAGCCTTGGTTACTGCTAAGGTATCAGCCATAGCAGCAGGCTTAGCAACATTCAAAGTAGAAGCTAATGTTGTAGCCTTTGTTACACTTAATGTATCAGCCATAGCAGCAGCCTTAGCTACATCCAATGTAGAACTCAATGTTGTAGCAGCAGTTACCTTTAAAGTATCAGCCATAGCAGCAGCCTTAGCTACATCTAATGTTGAACTTAATGTTGTTGCTTTTGTTACTTCTAATGTATTTTCTAATTGAGATGCCTTAGCTACATTTAATGTAGAACTTAAAGTTGTGGCAGCAGTTACTGCTAATGTAGCAGCCATAGCAGCAGCCTTAGCTACATCCAATGTAGAACTTAAGGTAGCAGCCTTGGTTACTGCTAAGGTATCAGCCATAGCAGCAGCCTTAGCAACATTCAATGTAGATGCTAAAGTAGCAGCCTTTGTTACACTTAAGGTATCAGCCATGGAAGCAGGCTTAGCAACATCTAAAGTAGAAGCTAATGTTGTAGCCTTTGTTACTGATAAAGTATCAGCCATGGAAGCAGGCTTAGCAACATCTAATGTAGAACTTAAAGTTGTAGCAGCAGTTACTGTTAAGGTATCAGCCATAGAAGCAGCCTTAGCAACATTTAATGTAGAACTTAAAGTTGTTGCCTTTGTTACTGCTAAGCTATTACCCATAGAAGCAGCCTTAGCAATATTTAATGTAGAACTCAAGGTAGTTGCTTTTGTTACACTTAAAGTATCAGCCATTGTTGCAGGCTTAGCAACATCTAATGTAGAACTCAATGTTGTGGCAGCAGTTACTTTTAAAGTATCAGCCATAGAAGCAGCCTTAGCAACATCCAATGTTGAGCTCATGGTTGCTGCTTTTGTTACAGCTAAAGTATTAGCCATAGACGCGGCTTTAGCAACATTTAATGTAGAAGCCAACGTAGAAGCAGCAGTTACAGCTAATGTATCAGCCATAGTAGCAGGCTTAGCAACATATAAAGTAGAACTCATAGTAGCAGCCTTGGTTACTGTTAAGGTATCAGCCATAGCAGCAGCCTTAGCAACATCTAAAGTAGAACTTAATGATGTAGCCTTTGTTACTGCTAAGGTATCAGCCATAGCAGCTGGTTTAGCAACATTCAATGTAGATGCTAATGTTGTAGCCTTTGTTACACTTAAGGTATCAGCCATAGAAGCGGGCTTAGCAACATCTAAAGTAGAAGCTAATGTTGTAGCCTTTGTTACACTTAAGGTATCAGCCATAGCAGCAGCTTTAGCAACGTCCAAAGTAGAACTTAATGTTGCAGCCTTTGTTACACCAATAGTTCCTTGTAAAGAAGTAGCACCATCTACTGATAAATTATCATTTAAAGATACATCGCCACTTCTAATTTCTATTTTTCCTCGAAATAATGAAGTACCGGACATATCAAAATTAGCTTGAGGCGCATTATTCAAAGGATTGTGACCAATCGCAACTTTGTCATCGTAAGATAAAACTGTAGAACCGGTTTTATTGTTAAAGCTAACATCTAGTCTTCCGGTTACATCATTAAACTTAACAGATGACATCGCACCATCAGATACTTGAGAACCTTCAGCAGCATCATCTACCTTAAAGAAAATTGTATTATTTTCTAAATATAAATTTCTAAAAGGCTTTGCTTCAGTACCCAAATCCCATGTATAAGCTGTTTTAGGAACAAGATGGCCGTTGATTTCTGCCATACGATCATCTGCTGATGTGTAGTTACTATCATCTTTACCTACTAAACGAAGGATTGTATCATTATTACCACTTCCATCAGACGCAATATACTTAATTGTATTATCTACTTTGTTAAACTGAAATTGAACATTATCACTTACATCTTTCAAAAATGCTATCTTTTGACGATCTACTTGAATCATAGACTCGTTAGCATCACTAGCATATTGCTTTCCCATTACATGAAACTTACTAGCATCTATAGCAACTTTAGATACACCATCCTCAGCTGTTGTATAGAAATTCATAGAATTATCCGCACGCAAATTAAGTGCGCCGCCACTTATATCTAAAAAACCTTTTACATAACTCTGGCGTAACTTATTCGCATTGTTAGACTGATCAAACCAAAGACTCATTTGTTTGATTATATATAACCCTTTATAAAAATTATTATTACAAATATTCAACCGCAAATACTAAAAATACTAAATTTCCTATTTAGTATTTTGTTGATATAGACAAATGTTTCTATCTAGATAAATATATAAGAAGAATATAATGTCATCTAGTGACGAATGGTTATTTGATCCAAAATCAAATAGATTTATACAAACATATGTGCGAGGATATTTAGATATGAGTGGTGGTGATTTAACACTACGAAATAAAAATATATACGTACGTGATGGTGATATTTCATTAAATGGTAAATTATTAGTAACCGATGATTCTTCATTAAATTCTAATTTATTTGTCGATGGTGATTTATCATTAAATGGTAATTTAAGTGTTGATGGCGATTCTACACTAAAAAATTTACTTGTTCGCGAATGGACTGTTTTACGTTCTACACTTGATGTTTCTGGCGCAGTTATATTAGATTCCACACTTGATGTTTCTGGTGCTACTGTTCTAAAATCTACATTAGATGTTTCCGATGCTACTGTCCTAAAATCTACATTAGATGTTTCTGGCGCTACTACATTAAATTCTACATTAGATGTTTCTGGCGCTACTACTATTGGAGCTACATTAGCTGTTACTGGACGTAGTGATTTAATTGGTGATGTATCAATGAACTCTAATCTAGATATTTCTGGTAATTTAGTTGTAAATGGTGACCTAACTGTTAATAAAACTTCAAATCATAGCATTATGAATACTACTGTTAATGATTATCAAATTATAGCTACAGAAGATTTGTCATTAAACGGTTATTTAAGTGTTGACGGTTCAGCAAACATAGATTTATCATTAGATGTTTCTGGTGCTACTACTATTGGTTCTACATTAGCTGTTACTGGGAAAACTTCATTAGCAAACACTTTAGATGTTTCTGGTGCTACTATTTTAGACTCTACATTAAAAGTTAGTAAGGCTACTACTTTATCTTCCATATTAATTGTTGGAGATGCTACTACCCTAAGTTCTACGTTAGCTGTCACCGGTGCTACTACCATGGAAAATATATTAACTGTTAAAGGTGCTACTACACTTAATTCTATTCTTGATGTTAAGAAAGCCACCACTCTAGGTTCTACATTAGCTGTTACTGGGAAAAGTTCATTAGCAAACACTTTAGATGTTTCGGGCGCTACTATTTTAGATTCCACATTAGATGTTTCTGATGCTACAACTCTAGGTTCTACATTAAATGTTAATAATTCTACTACATTAGCATCCATATTAATTGTTGGAGAGGCTACTACCCTAAGTTCTACGTTAGCTGTCACCGGAGCTTCTACTATGGCAGACATATTAACTGTTAAAGGTGCTACTACACTTAATTCTACATTACATGTTACTCAAGACTCTATACTGAATTCTACATTAGCTGTCACCGGTGCTACTACCATGGAAAATATATTAACTGTTAAAGGTGCTACTACACTTAATTCTATTCTTGATGTTAAGAAAGCCACAAATCTAAGTTCTACATTATCAGTAACTGAAGCTTCTACTTTAAATTCTACTTTAAATGTTATTAAAGCGACTACATTAGCTTCTACATTAAATGTTAATAATGTTTCGACTTTATCCGATAATTTATTTGTTAATAATGGAAATATTAATATTGAAAATGGAAATTTTACAAATTATGATATTTCCACAAATATAACTAATATTCCTTTCGATTATCCACCGAATGTAACGTTTACGTCTGATATTACTAATGTATATAACCAATCTGAAAGTATTTTTAATGGACGATATGAAGTTAGCGCGAGTAGTACATTAGCTGGAAGTAATCCATATGGAGTTTTTAATGATAATAATTATTGGTGCTCTCAGGAGAAGACATATTCACCTTCACAAGTGGGTGTCGTTGGAGGTTATAATACTAATGATACCAATCCAAACGTTCAAGACTCAATAGCGTATAATAATGATGGCAGTGTTCAAGGTGAATGGATTGAATTAACATTTCCATTCTCTATTAAATTAAAAGGTGATTTACATATAGAACAACACAGTTTTGCTGGTTCTGAGAACACTACAGTTACAATATTAGGCGAAACCAATTCTGGATGGTCACATATTAAAGATATATCCTTAGCAACTGATAGTGATCCCCAAAAGTTTGTTATTTCCGATAATACCGTTTATACTAACAAAATTAGATTTGTATTTACTAGTAATGGTTCTACTAATACTTATGTTTCTATTTCTCGTATTGATATCGCAGGTGATATTATTGGAAATAATACATTTATACAAAATGGTAAATTAGGTATTGGAACAACCAATCCTAGAAATGAATTAGAAGTTCGTGGTGATATGATACTTTCAAAAACTGTTGGAGATAATAATACTCAGAACAAAACTGGAACAGAATTAATACAAGGTGAAATAAAATGGTTATCTAGCGATGATGCAACAACTAGTAACATATCTAGTTCTATAAAATCATATATCCATACTAATCAGAATCATAATCAAGGTAATATTTCTTTTAGCACTAATCCCGGTCAAGGTAATGGTATTGTAGAAAGACTTGTAATCAAACAAGATGGAGAATCTGAATTTAAATCAAAGGTTCAAATGAATTCTACACTAAATGTAAATAATGCAACAATATTAAAAGATACATTAAAAGTTAATAATGCTACTACATTAAATTCTACATTAGCTGTTACTGCAGCTACTATATTAGATTCTACATTAAATGTAAATAAGACTACTACATTAAATGATACATTGGCTTCTACATTAGCTGTTAGTGGCGCTACTACATTGGATTCCACATTATCTGTTACTGGTGCTACTATTTTAGATTCTACATTAATTGTTGGAAAGGATACTACACTTGGTTCTAACTTAGCTGTTACTGGTGAAGCTACATTAAATAACACATTAGCTGTTTCTGGTGCTACTATTTTAGATTCTACATTAAAAGTTAATAAGGCGACTACTTTAAGTTCTAGTTTATCAGTTACTGGAGGTGCTACATTAAATAACACATTAGCTGTTTCTGGTGCCACTACATTTAATTCCGCTTTACACATCAATGAGGATATATTACCAATTAATAATAATGTTAATATTGGTAGCCTAAATAAACCTATAAACTCTATGTTTATTTCCAATAATACTCTATGTTTTGTTGATGCTATTAGTAATAGTTCTAGCTTATCAATAAGTAATGGGGATGTAGAAATTAAGCATGATGATAATGGTATTATTATTACCTCCTCTTTAATAAACTCTATTAACGATAAAACTGGTATAAATAAAGATAGTTCTACAGCTGGAGCAACTCTTGATGTAAATGGTGATGTTAAAATTTCAGATGCTACTACATTATCTTCTACATTAGCTGTTACTGGAGCATCTACACTATCAAATACATTATATGTCGAAAAATCTGCGGATTTGAAATCAACATTAAACGTTGATAAGGCTGCTATGATTGGTTCTACATTAGCAGTTACTGGTGGTGCTACATTAGCTTCTACATTAGCAGTTACTGGAGCATCTACATTAAATGATAACTTAACCGTAAGTAAGATTGCTGACATGAAATCTACATTAATTGTTGGTGATTCTGTTAGTATGGGTTCTACTCTTGATGTTACCGGCGCAACTAAACTATCTTCTACATTACATGTTGGTGAATTAAATACTGACGATACAGCTATTATGATAGAGGTTAATGGATCAATTAAAGTTAAAGATATTAGAATTCTTGGCGATGTTATTACTGAAAATACATCAATTCTTGGAGAAATTAAAATTGGTAGAGAGGATATTAATACACCAATTATAACTTACGATAATACTACACCCTCTAGTTTGGTTATTCAAACTAAAGAGGATACTAATGGTTCTAATTATTCTAATCGCATTACTATAAAAGAAGATGGCGATGTTTCTATGAATCATAATGTATTTATTGGTGAAAATCTAAATATTGATGGTGATTTGAGTGTTAATAAAATTACTCAAGATGTATCATTTATTAATAATGTTAACATTAGTGAAAAATTATTAATTGATAAAGATGGTGATGTTACTGTAACAAATAATAATATGATTATTGGCACAGAAATTTATTTGTCAAAAATTATTGCTGACTCTGTTTTTAATCCTGCTACCCTTGGCACAACTCATCCATTTAATGTTTCTATGGGAAATAATATATATAATGTTACATGCAGTTCTGCTATTTTGACATCAAACCATTCATTAATAGAAGCTTTTAGAGATAACGATTTTTCATGGAAATCTGGACTTAATAAATATAGCCAGACTACTACTACTACACCAAAACAATATATATATACTGGCACTGAAACTACTGAATATTATGAAAATGATAATAGCACTAGTTCTACTAGTACGGATGGTGAATTTTTAGAAGTACAAATATCAAATGAGTTTATTGTTCAAGGATACACATTAAAATTAGACTTTTTCCAAAAACCAACACAGGGTATATTGGTTGGATATGTTAATAATAGATGGCAAAAAATTCATTCATATAACAATCAAGTGGATACATTGAGTAGAGACACACAAGAAACATATACATTTCCTCTTTATAATAACGACCCAGATTGGTATGATAACGAATTTAGAACTAATAAGATTCGTTTTATAGTAAATAGAGTTGATTTTGCAACTCGTAAAGCCCCTATCGATAACTTTTATGATGAAAATTTTGCGATTAAATACTTTTCATTAAGTGGTATTTTATATAATAATGGCATATCCATTGGATTTGGAGATAATACAAACAAATCTAATACCGCAATTGGGTTCTCAGCATTATCTAGAAATACTGACGGAAAAAATAATACTGCTATGGGTAACTACGCATTATCAGAATCAATTAATAATAATAATACTGCTATTGGTTATAATTCATTAATTTCTAATAAGAATGGTAATAATAACACTGCTATTGGTTTTGATTCTCTTGTAACTCTTAGCACTGGTGACAATAATATTGCTATAGGTAATTTATCTGGTTTTAATAATAATGGTAATAATAACTCTTTTATAGGTCCAAATTCAAAAGCTTTATCAAGTGATTTTGAGAATTCTACAGCTCTAGGATATAATGCTGAAATAACCGCATCTAACCAAGTTATGATAGGCACAACTAGTGCAGATGTTAATATTCCTGGAACTTTATCTATAGCAAAATCTACTACATTATCTAGTATATTACGTGTTGATAACTCTACCACGTTAAATTCTACATTATCTGTAGGTAAAGCAACTGATTTGAAATCTACATTATCTGTAGATAACTCTACCACGTTAAATTCTACATTATCTGTAGATAAAGCAACTAATTTGAAATCTACATTATCTGTAGATAACTCTACCACATTAAATTCTACATTATCTGTTACTGGAAGTGCTATATTGGCTTCCACCTTAGCTGTTACTGGCGGTGCTACACTAGCATCTACATTAGCAGTTACTGGAGCATCTACATTAGCTGATAACTTAACTGTAAGTAAGATTGCTAATATGAAATCCACATTAAGTATTGGCGATGCTGCTACTATGGGCTCTACATTAGCAGTTACTGGCGGTGCTACACTAGCATCTACATTAGCTGTTACTGGAGCATCTACATTAGCTGATAACTTGACTGTAAGTAAAATTGCTGATATGAAATCCACATTAAAAGTTAATAATGCTACTACATTAAATTCTACATTAAAAGTTAATAATGCTACTACATTAAATTCTACTTTAAATGTAAATGGCGCTACTACATTAAATTCTATAACTGTAAATGGAGATACTACTTTTAATAATGATATTTTCAAAATTGATGTAACAAATAATAATGACAGTGAGATTAAATTCAGTAAAGGTGATACTAATATTCTTATAGATACAGATGATGTAGAACCTAGATTACGTTTAAAATCTAATGAAATTAATATTATCGGCAATCAAATTAATATAAAAAACCCTCCAATATCAAGCACTTCTATTATTAATATTAATAATGATGGTGCTATTACATTTACTCCACCAACCGGACAAATATTTAAAGTTAATGGTCCTATTGAATCTAGCGGATCAATAACTGCTACACAATTAAATATTGCCGGTGGTATATCAGAACAGGCTACACAACAATTCGATCAACTCGCAATTGGACCTATCGAGGATACCGGAGGACCTGTATTAATTGGTTCAAACGATTCTTTTCAAATTAAAAAAATGAATGGCGCTAATGAGAACCCCCAGCCAGTTGCTGGATTTGTTCCATTCAAAGTAGCTTTAACTGATACAGCTTATGAAAATTTATCTGAAGGTGATGTTCAATTAGCAAATAATTTGGTTGTAAATGATTCTATAACAGTCATAAACTCAATAACTTCGGCTAGTATTAATTCTACTGTTTTATCTACTAGTGGTGCTACTACATTAAATGACATATTAAAGGTTAATAATGCGACTACACTTGGTTCTAGCTTAGCAGTTACTGGTACTACCACATTAAATTCTACGTTAGCAGTTACTGAGGCTACCACATTAAATTCCACATTAGCTGTTACTGGCGCTGCTATATTGGCTTCCACATTAGATGTTACTGAGGCTACCATATTAAATTCTACATTAGATGTTACTAAGGCTACCACCTTAAATTCTACATTAGATGTTACTGGAGCTACTACATTAAATTCTACTTTAGCTGTTACTGGAGCTACTACATTAAATTCTACATTAGCTGTTACTGGAGCTACTACATTAAATTCTACATTAGCTGTTACTGGAGCTACTATATTAGATTCTACATTAAATGTAAATAAGACTACTACATTAAATGACATACTAGTAAATACTACATTACAAGTTAGTCAATCAACTACATTAAATTCTACATTAGCTGTTACTGGTGGTGCTACATTGGCTTCCACATTAGATGTTACTGAAGCTACTAATCTTGGTTCTAGCTTAGCTGTTACTGGAGCTACCACCTTAAATTCTACACTTCATGTTGCTGGTGATTTAAATGTAGAAGGTGATGTAACTTTAAAAGAATTAACTTTAAATGATGATATATTTACTATGAATAATAGCACATTTCAGATTAATAATGGCACTGTTAATTCAAATGATATTATTAGCAATAAAAGTAATATTCCATACTCTATTATTGGTAATGCGTTTGACAACAATAATGACTCTTCTTATAATGTTTATAATACTTTTAATTCTTCAGAACGTGTTTATAATGGATTATATAAGGTTGAGTCTTCATCACAGACGGAAAATAACCCTAATTATTTTGCATATACAGATGGTGATAATTTTTGGATAACTGATGATAAATATAATACCAATGGTACTTATAATACAACAGATACTCCAAGTGAAACAGCGTATTATGGTTTAGCTGAGAATGGTTTAGATGAGACCACTAACGGTATTCCAATTATAGATGAAAATGGTATTCCAAGTATAGATGGAGAAGGTAACCCTAATTTAGAAGGAGAAACATTAAAAGGCGAATGGATACAACTTACTTTACCATTTAATATTAAGATAAAACGATGTAATATTACTCCTAGAGGTAATGGTGATATAATCAAGGGTTTAAAAATATTAGGGAAACAAAACGACGGTCATTTCCATGAAATTCATGATTTTACTGGAACATCTGATGAGACAGATGATTTAAAATTACCTACATCTGTTATTAGTGATCATTTTCCTACATCATTTTATACTAATCAAATTCGTATTGTTATTACTCAAACAGATAAATCACATGCTAGTATTAAAAAAATTAGGTTTTTAGGTGATATTATTGGTAGTAAAGTAAATATTAACAATGGAAATATTGGTATTGGAACAGATACACCTAGAAATGCTCTTGAAGTTGATGGTAATATAATTATTTCAAATATTTATAATGGTCAAAGTGTTAGTATTAATAAAATAGAACATGGACGTATTGCTTGGGCTGGAAAAGAACAAGATATATCAAATTCAATTCCATCTAGCTATATTCGTTCATATGTAAATTCTGAAGATGATGTTAAACACGGTAATATTGCGTTTGGTACATCAAATGATGGTTCTACAATTGAAGACCAACTTGTAATAAAATCTGATGGGGATATTTCTATGAACCATAGTTTAATTGTAGATAACCATATTAAAATACATAATGGGGGAAATGCTACGTCTATAGCTATTGGTCCTAACTCATTTAGTTCAGGAAATACTAACCATACTATTGCTATTGGTCAGAATTCTTTACGATACCATACTAGTGGAGGACAAAATATTGGTATTGGCAATAATTCTTTACAAGGGTCTAGTAATTCTACTAATACTACCATAATGAATGTTGGTATAGGACATGACGCTTTAAAAACCCATACTGATGGTGGTAAAAATATAGCAATTGGAGCTGAGAGTTTAACAGAACTTGAAGCAGGAATAAATAATATTGCAATTGGTGTAAATAGTTTAAACACAGCGAATGGTTGCACTAATAATACTGCAATAGGGTATTCCTCAGGAACAAAATTATCCAATAATAGTACAAAAAATACATTTGTTGGAGCAGAAACTGATGTCAATAATAATACACAAACATATAATCAATCAACCGCATTAGGTTATGGTGCTATAATTACATCTAGTAACCAAATTATGTTAGGCACTTCACAAGAAACCGTAGAAATTCCTGGTAAATTAAATGTTACTGGTGCTACCACATTAAATTCTACGTTAGCAGTTACTAAGGCTACTACATTAAATTCTACGTTATTCGTTGGGAAAGATACTACTTTATCAAAGACATTAGCAGTTACTGAGGCTACCACATTATATTCTACATTAAATGTTAATAATTCTACATCATTAAATAATACATTATTCGTTGGGGAAGCTACTAATTTATCAAAGACATTAGCAGTTACTGGTGCTACCGCATTATATTCTACGTTAGAAGTTACTGAGGCTACCTCATTATATTCTACATTAAATGTTAATAAGGCTACATCATTAAATAATACATTATTCGTTGGGGAAGCTACTAATTTATCAAAGACATTAGCAGTTAGTGGTGCTACTATATTAGAAACCACATTAGCAGTTACTGGTACTACTACATTAAATGATACATTAGCTTCTACATTAACGGTTACTAACGCTACTGCATTAGTAAGCACTTTAGCTGTTACTGGTGCTACTATTTTAGATTCTACATTACAGGTTAATGAACCTACTACTCTTGGTTCTAGCTTAGCAGTTACTGGTGCTACTTTATTAGGATCCAGGTTAGATGTTTATGGCACAACTATTTTAAATTCTACATTAGATGTTAATAAAGGTACCATATTAAATTCTACATTAGATGTTCAAGGTGAAGTAACTATTAATAACAAAATAATATGCAGTAATACAGTTAGTGCTACAGGCTTTAATGCTACATCAGATTATAGAATAAAAAATCATATAACTCCTATTAGTGATACATCATTTAATATTGATAATATTAACCCTGTTTATTATATTAACACCGAACGAAATAAACCGGAGTTTGGTGTTATCGCCCATGAAACACAAAATGTATTACCATTCTTAGTTGATGGAGATAAAGACGCACAAAGTTATCAATCTGTTAATTATAATGGTTTTATAGGATTACTCATTCATGAAATACAAACTCTCAAAAAACGTGTTAATGAATTAGAAAAATCTAAACCTTAATACATTTCATATAATTATAAAAATGAAATGTATTTAACGTACTATTCCGAACGCACCTACCTTACAACTACAAATATTTGCATCAGTATCTTTACTAGATAAAACACACTTGCAACCATTTTTCAAATTTGTGCTTCCGCTAGCATTACTATCCCATCCTCTTTCCCAAATATTTAATGGTTCAGGTGTTGGTATCGATGGATCAGAGCGAACTGTCATAGGAACACGATTTGTTCTTAAATTTGTATCATTGCATACTGGAAAAGTTGGACAGTTACTAACTTTTGTTTCCATGTCAAAAACAATTTGACTACCAGATGGCAATAATTGATTATACGTTGGCTTACTATTTGGTATAGTATTTACTAATGAATATTGTTGATTATGTGTTAATATATTAGATGAAAATACTGCTGGCTGATTAGTTGTATCATTATCAATACGCAATTGTGTTGATACACGTTTATGTTTTAAATAATCACTTTGAGACATTCTAATTTACGAGTATATACATATATGTTATATTTTGTATATTTTATTCTATATTTTTCTTACATGTATTTTCTTGTAAATAATTAGTTGTTAAATTATAACTAATATACGCAATACAAATACCGACAAACGCACCTATACCTAATTGTTCTATAGTATGCCGATTGTATTTATATCTTTGAAATAATGTTAAACATGCTATAAATAATTCTCCAATTAAATATACTGGCGAGTCTTTGACTAAATATAAAAATGTTAATGTTAAAAATACAGACTGAGCATGAGCCGATGGCATACCATATTCCTCATGACCCGAATAATCTTCATTTATAATACTTTCTCCATTAGACGGTCGTGGTTCTTTTATTATCATCTTTAATAATTTATTTATAAATGAACTTATAACAAATATTACTAAATAGACACTCCAATATAAATTATGATTCCATAACTGCCATATAGCTATCAATAATAATAGAAATGGTCCTAAAAAACCAACTAAATCTAGTATTTTTATAAATGAAACGTCTTGTGTAAAAAATTCTTGTAATGACATATAATATACATATCATTACAAATAGTTTATATAAATTATTTTATTAAATTGGATTTTGAGATGGTTTATATAATTGTTCGCATATTAAAGAAAATGACCAATTAGCATTATTTAAATCTACTATATTACCACGATCACTTACTAATTTTATACTCATTCGTTTTAAATTTACTGGGCCAAAGTATTGACGTTCTTGATTTTGTAAAGTTCCTCCAAATTCTACTACCGATTGTCCATTTGTTAATCCAGATAATTTCATAGGAATTACACCAAATACATCGCTTACAAATGGCGTTGAACCATATACTTTTGAACTTACATTACCTGTTAATAAATTTGTTTCAGATGAAGATGTATTTACTTTTGATACTAAAGAAGCTATCTGTTTTTCTGTTAGTTTATTATTATCTTTGCGGACCTCAGTATTATATATTTTTTCACCAGTTGCTGGGTCACAGATAAAGTTTGTTCGTGTAGCATATGAAGGTAACGGTTGTTCGGTATCTCTTGTTGTAATTGTAACTAACCCATCATTTAAATGACTTTGATTATAATCATCTATACATAATAAAAAATAATTAAATAATTCTGTACTTATACCTGTATCTGCTACTATACTTATTACATGATTATCACTTATATAATTTGATAAATTATAAATGGTATATTCTCTATAACCTAATATCCAACCTAATGTTGTATCCCATGTTGTATTCTGAATACTATTGAGTCCTATACTACATTTTGAAAAACTATATTCATCAAAAAATGAAATACGATAATCTTTCGCACGATATTCTTTATTTATAGTTATATTGAAATCTACATATTCTATACCTTCTTCTGTTATTACATTTATTATTGATTCTTCACCTACAGTTCCTATTAAAGCGTTGTTAATGGAATTTAATAACATATCTCGCGTATAACGTATATTTTCACTTCCTTCTCTTATTGGTAATTCTATTATTAGTTTATTTTCATCTGCGATTACACCTTCTTCAAATGGTAATAATTCTATTTTATTTGTAGAATCATTTAATGTAATTAAATTTTGAGAAATACGACTATTATTTTTTATACCTAGTGCCGTTCTACCTAGTTCATCAGTAAAAGAATAAGATATATCTGTATATTCTCTATTTATATCATATACTGATGGTATATTACTATTTAATAATGGAAAACTTTTGTCAATCATAGCATAATCTATATTTAAATGTTTATTCCAACTATCAAAATAATACGATTGATTTATTACCAAATTTAATTTTATTGTTGCTGTTGTATTCTCATTATTCTCTATTGTTATTGTACTACCTGATAAATCTGAAAATAAAAGGATCTGATTTTTTAATGCTACCGCAAGTGAATCTAAATCATTATATGTTAAAGTTGATGGTGATGGAATTAAATATCCATATGGATTTGATGACGTATGATTAGCAGAACGTCCATAATCAGGTGTTATTGTATGCATTGACGCTACTGAAATATACATTAAATAGTCAGCATCTATTACATAATTATTCATACCTACTATATCTATTGTGTATTCTAATGTATTATTTGTTAATACTATTAAATTATCAGAACCTAAAAATCCTTTATTACGCATTATACCAACATTTAAATTTTCATGAGTTACTGTAGATAACTGTTCCTTACCTGTAAATAAATTGTATTTTAATACTGGAACATTCTCATCGCCTACATTTAATATGCCTTGTTCTAATTGAAATTCAGAATTTGATATATTATAACTAACATCTTCTAAAAATTGAACCGAATATCCATCTTCTGACAACTGTTTATTAACATTTATATTTAATGTTAATTCTACATCTTGTTTATTTGTTTCTGAATTTTTTATTACTACTACATCCAATGATGAACCCGCAAATATATATTCTCCATATGAATCTGTAAATGTATTCAATTGATTATTTATTTCTTGAAATAAGCGACCACTACCTATTACACCAGTATCTTCCAATAATAATTCATATTTTAATGAAGAACTTACATAATTATCATCATTTTTCGCAGAAACCGTTAATATTTTATTAGTTTGTGTTGTATAACTATTCTGTAAAGGAATTGTTGATGTAAATGTATTAGTACCATTAACTAAGTTAGCACTTTCAAACCCTAATACTGAATTTAATATTGATTCTGATAAATCTAACCTATATTTATCACTATTTATTGTTCGTAATATATCCAATTGTAATTTACAACGACCAGATAAATCTATTGACATATTTGATAAACTTGATATTTCACCCATACTTAAATCTACTAATCTATTATTTATAGCATCCAAATAAGTAGTTATATTATATGATATATCTGTATTTGGTATATCTATCTTATAATCATTTATACTTACATCATAGCCGGTTACTATACTTTTTATATGTATGTATGGTGAGGTTGTTACTGTAAATTGATCACTCTGTTGTGTTAATGGAGATATTTCTGAACGAATATCATTTATTACAGTATTCAAGTCTGTAAATTTGAAACTTGAAGACATACCTGTCCATATTTTTTGAGGAGTTAGAACTGTTATCTCTTCTGTAGGAAATTTAATACGAATCTTTGAATTTGGTAAATTATTTGTTGTATTGCGGTTTGGTTTTATCTTAAGTTCAAAATAAGAGTTATTTTCTTTATTTATACGTCTTATTCCCGATTCTATACTTAAAAATTCATTATTTAATATAACCTCTTGTAAATTCAAAAATAAAGACAAACGGGTATAAGATACATTTATTGGCAATGTTAATGTTACTATAATTGTTTTATCTATTATCTCTTCTGTACTATTTGGAACACGAATAAATTTTTCTACTGTAAAAAAATTATTTGTACTTCTCAACAAATATTTTGTATTAGTATCTTGTGATGTCGTCAATGGCAATTCATTCATACCATCCAATTTAAAAAATGAATATGACGGGTTTTTAAATCCAAGAAAACTAGGAATACTTAATATACGATTTGGAAAATAATTTATATCATTTACGGGATCAGGTGTTGTCCATCCTGGAAAATTTAATGTATAAGACATTTCATTATACTGTTTATAAATTTCAGTTGTTGTTGTTATTTTTGAATTATATTTATTATAATCAATTGAAGTCGCACCAAAACTTACATCTGTATGTAAGTTTTTTAATTTTGTAATTGATTCATTTAATTCTAATGCTAATTCACTTGGACTGTAATTTCCAGGGATTATTTCTATTTGATAATCATGATTACCATTATCTATCCCAGGAACATTTCCTTTCAGTATATAAAAATTACTACCAAAACCATCTTTTATTGTCCACCATGTATATGGTATCTCTACGGAATATAATTTTATTGATACTATATCTTTTAATGGTTCTGATAAATTTATTGTAAAATCTGTTGGCGGTGTTCGTTTATCTGGACGATATTGACTATCAATTGTTATTACGCGTTGAACTGTTTGTTTTAATAATGGGTTTAATTGCCCTGAAGCATGTTCTAAATCTTTTGAATATGTGATTACCTTATCATACTTATCTTTACTTGTATCCAAATAATTTGTATTATTTAAATCTGATAATATTATACTATTTGAATTATCTTTTATATCATCTATATCTTCATCCGATTCTTCTATTGATAAAGTATCTGCGTCACTATCTTCAAAAAAATGATTATATATATCTTCAAAAAATTTTTTTAATTCTATATTTGATTCTGCCGAATATTTATCAATTAATAATAATATCTTAGCTTCTAATTCACGATCAGATGGATTAGTTAAATCTAAAATATCATATAATTCATTATCATTATAAGATTTTACATCATACATATTTTCATTTTCTTTTACTGATTCACTCATTTATATATAATATAAAAAACTTCTATATATTATTCTTGTTATTTAATTGTTTTCATTTTCTATTTGTAATAATCTACTTTTAAACATTTTACCTATATAATTTATCAAATCTAATTCTTTTGATAACTTAAATAATAATTCTACTGGAAAACTTTTTAATCCTTGACCACGTTTCATGTGTTTATTTCCATGAAAACATAATATATCAAATATTTTCATTACTAATTGCTCCTCCGATGTCATTTCATCACGAGATATACGATACTTTCCAATATAAACATACCTATTATAATTTCCATTATTATATACTCGTAATTTACTTGAAATTGGACGATTTTTAATTAAACCTATACCTATAATTTTATTTGTGTCATTGTTCATTTCTAATATAAACATAGTTGAATCTGGTAAAATTGTTTTTGAAATTGGATCTGGACAACAATATACACATCCTGTCATTTTATATTTTTTACGATATAATTCATTCTCTATTGATGTTTCTGTAGTAAATCGACTTGTTAATAACTGTGTGCGCAAATTTTTTTTATATAAACGTAATTGTTTCTTATAAATTCTTGTTTCTGTTGGTATTTGTGTTGCCATATTTATTGATTAATAATAACATTTATTTATTATTAACTATTCAATTTTTTAAATTTAAAAATATTTATATATATATTTATTATTATGAATTATACTGATATTTCACAAAATTCTATTGAAAATTCTGATATTAATGATATTAATATTGATATGAAAAATGAATTTGATATTACACCCAATGTTAATATTAGACCTGATATTTATAAACCTTTTCCTGTACGTAGTAATAGTTCATCAGACGAAAGTAATTCTAGTTCCAATGATATTTATAAAAAACCCGTTATGATTACTGTTCAAAGTGATATTCCATTTTCTAAAGATAATATACAAGAAGAAAATACACTACAAGATTACACTAATAAACATTTTGTTACATTATCTAAGCTTGACTTAGATAGACTACAGAATCAAAATAAACATGAACATTTTTTTCCAGATAATAATTATGATTATTACGAAGGAAATAGTCCAGTTTTATCTATACTAGACAGTAGCCAACATGTTAGTAATAATAATAGTAATAATAATAGTAACGATAATAGTGATATTGATAGTGATAGTGATATTCGTACTGATATTAACCAAACTATTCATCAAAAAAATAAATATAAAAAATTTAAAACACATGATATTGAACGATATATTAAAAAATTCTATTCTAATTACTTTGTTGATAAATACGCAAATGAACTTGATATATTAAGCACATTTATTAAAGGACAAAAAAATTTATACATACAATCTAAAAATATTACACAACAAAAACTTAATTTATTAGTATTTCCAGCACTTTTGATTACCGCATGTATTACATTTGCTTCTCCTTTCTTTGATTGTGACGATGTTAATAATGGTATCATATCTGGTCTTAATGCTGCAGTTACTTTATTTATATCTATGATTAGTTTTTTAAAATATGAATCTTCGGTTGAAATGTTTTTACTTTTAGCTACATTGTTTGATAATATTGAAACTTCTTTACAACTTACATCTAGTAAAATCATGATTATGAAAAAAGAATCTGAAATATCACAATTAATTCTTACAAAGTTTAATGAAGTTGAAGATAGAATTACAGAATACAAATTAACTAATTCTGTTATTATACCTCCTGAAGTTAAATCTATTTTTCCTATTATATCACATATTAATATTTTCTCTGTTATCAAAAAAACTGAAATGCTCAAACGAGGCTTAATTGATAAACTTTGTGATATTAAAAATGAAATACAATATATTCATTTTAAATGGAACAGACAAGACCAAATTAATGAAATTAAAAAATCCGCAGCATACAATGTTTATAATGGCAAAGAAGAACACGATAACTATAATAAAAAAGAAGTTTTACGATTAAATCAATTATATTCTCTTAAAGAAAAGGTTAAAAATGATGTTATGGAACTACAGAGCGCATATACTGTTATGGATACTATATTTAATAAAGAAATTACATACGCTGAAAAAAATCAAAATAAATGGTGGTGTTGTTTGTTATGTTTTTATTGGAAAAAAAATAATAATGAAGAATATATTAAAGAACTTATTAATCATTTATCACCACAACTAAAAGACATTATTAGTCCATATTAACGAGCTAAACATACTTTCCAGTACCAAGGCATATCATATACCAACTTTACGGTTCCACTTTCATTCAAATGATTAATCATTTGTTGAGAATTTTTACTATTTAAATTACACTTTAATTTTATAATTATACGTTTATAATTTGTATTATTACGTAAAGGGATTTCAAACATTTTTTGTATATTACCTATTTCTAATTTTGCCAATTTGTTTAAAATATATTCACGAGGTTGTTTCATATCCACACGAGGAATACATATTGTTGTAACATCTTCTTTATTATTACCCATTTTTATCAATTATACTAGTGTTTTATAACATTATTATTTTTTCAATTTTATAAAACTGATTTATTACATTATATACATTATATACAATATATACAAGTTTAAACGATAAGAAAACCTATAGTATAGGTTGCTGTTTCGGTAATCTAACAATACGGAAAGGGGGAAGTTATTATATCTACTCTTTTTTTTGGATTTAACTTTCTACATAATAGTATTTGGGTTTTATTAACTCTTTTTATGATTTTTATAGTAGTTAGTTTTTATAATTGGAAGATAATTAAACTGTTATCGTAATTGAAGTAAATAGAATTTATATCTATTTTTATTTTCAATTAATTAGATTACATTTTTTGCGGTTCCGAAACATATAACATATTGTAAAATATTTAACTTATTTTTATACAAAGTATTTTATTAGTTTAATATTTTCTTTTTTTATATATTAATATTCAAAATAACATGACCATATCTATTATTCAAGAAAATGTTAATGATTTTAATAATGATTATATCGATGATAATTTAGACGATTCTTGGATTAATGAACAACAATTAATACAAAATATTGAACACAATTATAAAAGAGAACCCATGGATAATATATCTATATACTCTGTTTTCATTAATTCTAATAAAAATATTGATAAGATTATTAATTCTGAAATATCTTTATCAGTTGATTCTAATAATATACAATATATTCCTAAGGATACCATTCATCACATCATTAAAAATAATAAAATCAACTCTCCTAATAATTATCAATATCAACTTGTAGATATTGCTTCGTTTTTTATTGATTTAGAACCTAATTTTATTCAACCTTTTTCGAAAACAAACGATATTAAAACACATTCACAACAATTTTTTAAATTATATCCTGTTATTGAAAATATTATCGTTCCAAAATCTATTTTTATTTTTCATAAACTTAATTCTATTTATTTTATTTATCAAGAGATTGTTAATAAACCTAAAAAATATACTATTAAATCTATTCTTAAAACTAATAAAGATCATAATAATAAGTTTTCTAACACTAAAAAGGTCAAAATTGATATTAGCCTTAATAAATCATATAAAACTAATCATATTAAACATAAAAAAACTAGGAAACATAAACCCTCTAACTAAACAATATAAAAACGATTTAAATATTTTTAAACATATTTTACAAACGTATGGATATTTTAAATAATGCTATTAATTACCCACCATTAAGTATCGAACAATATAATAAATATTTTCAAGAAGAACTTGTTTTCTTTTATTTTCACTCTAATAGATTTAATATGCAAGATGATTTTAACGCATTTTCTAAAAGATATGAACTTTTATTACACACATTAAAAACTCAAAATAATCTTAATCCTCTTAATACTAAACCTTTTTTATCTCTTTTTTATAAACTTATAGCTAACACTAGAGATATATGTAATGGTAAGGGCGAACATGATGTTTCTTACTTAATGTTATTTAAGTTTTATAATTATTTCCCTACTCTTGCTGTTTTTATGTTACATAGATTTGTAAAATGTATTAATAATCAACAATATATATATGGTTCTTGGAGAGATATTAAACATCTTTGTCAAATTATAAAAGTTAATAATAATATGCGAGAAGATCACTCATTTATACAAATTGCTATTGAAATCATTAATAGCCAACTTTTTCATGATATTAATTATTTTAAATTTTATCCAAACGCACTTGAAAATAACTATGTTTCTAATGTTTCTAAGTGGATTCCTAGAGAAAATAAAAAATTCTCTTGGCTTTTTGATTTACTAGCATTTAATTGGGGGCACACACATCATCCATATATTATGAAAAATGCTAATACTTTTGATTCTTTTAGAAAAGCATCCAATAAATATAAATCATTGTATAGAAAAAAAGTATCTTTTTTAAATAAAGTTATTGATACTACTGAAATTAAATTATGTTCCAAAAATAAACAATCCATTCAAACTAGTAAAATTCCATTTGTTACTATATCTAAACATGACTCTCGAGTATTTGATTATAAAAATAACTCAGATGTTGTTCCTACTTTCATTGAAAATAAATTTCATCCCACCTTTTACGAAAATACTTATCATAAAAATTCAAACTTTTCACATTCTTCATTACCTATTTATTATTATGTTAAACAGGCTATTAAACTTTTTAATAAATATACTTCTATTAACAAACCCCAATGTAAAGCTTTAAATAATTTATGGATTCAATTATCCAATTTAATTAAACATAATTTAAATGATTATATACTTCCTATTATTGATATTTCTAATCAAAATGATAATTTTTTTTATAGTGCGGTTGGATATGCTATTCTTATCTCACAAAATAGCTTAATACAACATAGAATTTTAGCTGTTGGTAGCAAACCTATCTGGATCACATACGAAAATACTAACTTTATTGATATTGTTTTTAATATTATGTCACAAATTAAAGATGTTGTTTCGCCTATACCTTCATTTGATATCGCATTTTACACGCTAGGTAGAACTTTCTTTAATTCGTGTAATCAATATTTTAATTTTAAACACTTTGTTATTTTTTCTACCTTTACCAATATTGATAATTCGTTTTATCAGAGATCTATGGATATTTTAATACAATTTACATCTAATAAACCTACTTTTTCTTTTTGGAATTTATCTACCAAATTCTCAAACAACTTACCATGTAGTGAATTTGAATATAAAGTTCGTTTATTTTCTGGTTTTACACCTCTTTTACTACAATTTTTCAATAAACATTCTGATTCTCCTTTTGATTTTGTATCCAAAATTCTTAGTTACGGACATTATTATGTTCTTGATCAATATATTGACAATGTTTCTAACATATTATAATTTCAAATCTTTTACTTTGAAATTATTTATTTTAATTTATTATATATTTCTATCTCCCTTGACAAATTATTGTTTATTGTTTTTAATATACGAGTTTTTACTTTATTCTTTTCATCATCCGATGATAATACATCTAAACTTTTTGATAAAATTATATTATCTTTATAACTTATTTTATTAAATAATGTATTTAATTTTTCTATTATTTCTAAGTTTGTTGGTCTTTCATTTGGTAACGATAATATTGAACTTTTTAAATATTCTATATAATTTATTATTATCGATTTATTTTCCATTTTATCTGATTCTATATTTTTTAATATATGTAATATCATTATTGATACCGCATAACTATCCCAACTTGAGTTATACATTAATAAGTTTTCTAATAAGACTTTCCATCTCTTTCCTATGAAACTATCAAAATATGATTGTAACCTTTTATTATATTCTAAACATTCTGATTCTTTAAATAAATCCAATAATCCGGTGTTCTTTTTTGTATAATCATTTATTACTATATTTAATTTATCTTTTGTTATTATTCCTTCTTCCCAAGTTTCCAGGGTTGATTCAGTAAAACCTACAAAACCTAACATTCCTGGAGGGGCTAATTCATTCTCTAATTTATTTGCTAGATATGTTATCATACATATGTCTATACACCAAGGCATATAACTTGGCTCATATGTAAAAAATACTTCTTTATAATTATCTTCAGATAGTTTTGATATCTCCGCAGACAAACCGAAATCTATTATTATTGGATTTCCCGTTGTATCTTCACATATTATATTATTTTCTTTTACATCTAGATGGATTATTCCCGCATCAAACAATTTTTTATATCCTTCTAATAATGTTTTATGAATATCTATGATTACACGTATTAAACGTTTGGGATTAGATTGAGAGATTTTTAATATCTCTTTTGATAGTGTATTTTTACCTACATATCTCATCTTATTTGATTCATATGATACATTTTCATTCTCGTCTAAAAATTCACATCTCTCTATCTCTTTATTATTTATTTTTCCCAAAGATATATTACATGAACTTAATACCGGAGCAAAATAATCTTCATAATTTTTTATCTTTTTTATTTTTTTTCCCAATGTTGTTTCTTTTTTTGATGTATCCTTATACTTCTGAATTTTTGTTATAAATTTCTTTTTTAATACTTTTTTACCATCACATTTTATACCTGGTCTAAATACACAACCATAACTTCCTTGACTCAATAAATTTGGACCTTTTTCTGACATATATATTCACCTTACAATAAAAAAGGGGGTTTTATTAAATTATTTTTTATCTTTTTATTTTTATTTTACAAAACTGCTTCCAATATTTCAGAAGATTTTTCCAAACTTAATTTTATATTATAAAAACGATTTTTATATGTCTTTTTTAAACGTTTTGTAGCATCTTCTTGCTGAAGACGCTTACCTTCTATCGTTTCACTTTCGACTTCAATTAAACTTTTTAATGTTTCTGGGTTTTCTTCTATATAATTTAAATAACTTTTAGCAGGAGTAAATTTACTTACATGTTTATCGCCTGATTCTTCTTTTATATTCGATTTTATACCACGCAAGATTTGCTCATCCATTTTATACAGAATTTCACGAGACAAACCTATGTATTGCTTTCTTTCCTTTGGCAATGTTGTTTCTTTCCTTAGTTGCTTACTATAATAATAACGAGCACTTTTATACATCTTATCTAAGATATCACCTGTCATACCCATCTTTATTAAACGTGATTTCTCACTTTCCATTTCTGACTTTATATTTTCTTCATTTAACCAATTTTTCCAAGATTCTTTATAATCTTTTTTTGATTCTTGATTATGAATTTTTACAAAATCTTTTAATAATTCAACTATATTATCATTGAACTTATACCGATTTGTTTGTAAAGACAAATTTGTGTATTTTTCTTTTGTTTCTAATATTATTTTTTTATTTGATTTTATATTTACAGATGGTTCAGATAATGATTCCATATTATACCGTGTTAATGCGTTTAATTATTAATTTACTTATTACTTTCTTACAATATTTATATGCAATTTTTTAATATTTTAGAAATTCTATTTTTATTATAATCTATATATGGATAGTACTTTTGACAATTTTAACACACATGTTATACTTTATTTAGAACCATTCTTAAACCCTTTACTTAAAACTTATCATAATATCATTTCTCTTAGTTCTACACCTGATGGACCATTAAAATCTTTTGTTACTAAGATTAATAGCAAACCTCTTTCTACTTTTCAGAGTAATATTTTTACACCATGTATTAATGTTCTTTTACGATATCCTATTACACAATTAGGACAAGCTAATTTTATTCAAAATTCTAATTCATTTATGAATGATGATGATATACCTTCTATTTTTTCATATTTACAGCAAAATGGATACACTATTGATACAAACCTTACTCAGTTATTATTACAAAATGATGGTGCTTACTTTAATAATAATAAATCTAGCAAACGACGTATGATTTGTATGATTACATATAATCCTTAATTTTATTACATATATTTATTATATAGTTATGAGCTCTTATTCAAAATCTCTTTTTACTAATGCTACAGTTCTTTCTGAATCTAGATCTCTTATTAATCCTATTGTTTTAACTTTCTCTGGTGCGGTTATTACCCTTACTGGCGCAAGTGGAAGCGAACTTACTTTCTTAACTGACACATATATACAAATTATTAGAATTATACAAGAAAACTATAGTAATAAAATTGCTAGTAAAAATTACGATAATGTACCTAGTGATTATACACAGTTTGTTAATTTACTTAATCAACTTGATTCTATGAAAAGGGAAACCAGTAGTTCTGCTATTTTATTGTTACTACAAGTTGCTGAAGATACATTAAAGGGAGCATATAACTCACTAGCGTTATTTGGAGACAATGTTTTACTTGAGCTTCAAGTTTCTGAACTACAGCAACAAGTTCAAGATATTTTATCTGAGGCTAACGTTGAAACTGTTCAGACTACTCCTGCTGATAATTCACTTACGGTTACGCAAAATTTTCAACTTGCTACTGTTTTTAACTATTATATTAAAATTTATGGGGCTCCTCCTAATGGAACAGGATTTGACCCAGTTAAACTTTCTTTCCTTATTTATGTTCTTGAATTAAATGGTATCGATCCATACGCTTAATTTTATATAAAATTGACTTTTTTTTATTTTTCTATTAATATTTATTATTTACTAATATGCAACAACCTTATTGTAAAACTTGTCATAAAGCTGGCAAAAGCTTTAAAGAATATACTAGTCATTGGACTAGAGATAAACCTGGTCCTGATGGTAAAGTTATTTGTCCTATTATACTTAATACATTATGCTCTTATTGTAATAATTATGGGCATTGGCGAAAATATTGTCCCGAATTAAATAAGAATATTATTCGGGATAATAAACCTCCTCCGACAAATACTAATACATGGGCTAATGTATTGAAAAATAATAATATTAAACCTAATAATATTATTCAAAAACAATTTAAAACTATTTCATCTAATGTTGAAACGCAACCCGATAGTCCAGATTATACACCACCCTCTTCTCCTATTATACGTCCAGATAGTCCCGATTACCCACCTATTTATGTTGATTATTTCGCACAACCTAAAAATTAATATATTACTATTCTTAAAATTTATATTATTACGAAAATATCACATAAATATATTTTTTTATTTTTTATATTAATATATGGATACTTTAGTTCAAGCTACTACTAATATCAAAAATCTTGGATATGAATTTAAAAGTATTCTCGATATTGGCGCGTATAAAGGTGATTGGACAAAAATTATGAAAACTGTTTTCCCAAATTCTTCATATACCCTTATTGAACCTAATAAACATACTGAAATTATTGAACTCGAGAAAAACGACCCTAACGTTTCTCTTTTTCATAATGCTCTTTCAGATAAGGTTGATACTGCTATTTGGTATTCACAAAATTCTACCGGGGATTCTATCTTTAAAGAAAGAACCGCTTGCTTTGATAACTGCAACACTAACTCTATACAAACTACTACTTTAGATATTCTTTTTTTGGATAAAATTAAGTTTGATTTTATTAAAATTGATACTCAAGGCGCTGAAATTAATATTTTAAAAGGTGGCAAACAACTTATACAAAATACTGATTTTATACTTATCGAATTACCTTTTATTGGACAATATAATGAAAATGTACCTGACTTTATTTCACATATTCAATTTATGGATTCTATTGGATTTCATCCATATGATATTCTTGAACAACATGTTATTGCTAACGTTTTAATTCAAGTTGATATTTTATTTGTACGCAAAACTCATCCTATTTGTAATGTTATTTCTAAGCTTCCTATTATACATTCATCTATGTTTTCTTCTATGGAAAGAGAACATGTTATCTCTTATGTTAAACTACAGAAACAAAAAAATCCGAATTTTAAAGTTATTGATATTGGAGGCACCGCTGAATATACCTCATGGTCATATCCTATCATTGATTATATAGTTGATATTAACCCTCCTGTTAATAATGATAGCAATATACAATTCTTTCAAATGAATGTTAATTTCGAATCTCAGTGGGATAAACTTTTTAAATTTGTAGAAGCCAATGGCAAATTTGATTTTTGTATCGCATCACATATTATTGAAGATATTTCGTTACCCGAAGTTCTTATTCAGAATATTGGCAAAATCGCAAAAGAAGGGTTTATTGGAGTTCCTAGTAAATATAATGAACTCGCTAAACATGGAGATAATAAGTATATTGGCTCTATACATCATAGATGGATTTACACTATCAAAAATTCTAAACTTTTCACATACCCTAAAATTAATTTTATTGATACTGATGATAGACTTACCAAGATTGGATCTAACGCACCACACTTATGGGACTTTAGTTTCTTCTGGCAAAATTCTATCTCTGTTGATATTATTAACAATAATTATCTTGGACCTACTGTTGATTCTGTTATTGGTTATTATCAACAACTTTCTTATGATGACTCAGATGTTTTACGCAATTTGATACCTAACTATATTAAAAAACATCCGAATCTTGCTCAGATTTTAAACCCACACTTGTGTAATATTTATAAAATTATGAAATATCAACAAATATCAACTGATATACAAATGTTGGCTATTATTTTGCCTATTATTAACTATGATTCCTTTTTATTTTACATTAATCATATGAATTCTATTGGATTTATACCATACGATATTCTTAAAATACATAAATATGCTGCTTTTAATTTTCAACTTGATATCATTTTTATTAGAAAAGAACATTCACTTGTAAAACTTATTAATGATTCTATTACGAATTGGTTTGTACAAAATACCTCGTAACTTTTTATGATTCTCTTATTTTTAATATTAAGTTTAATTCTTTTAATAATTCAAAACCTTCTGTTATTAATTCATCTATTTCTTCTTCGTTTTCTTTATTTTTTTTAAATTTATTACGTATCCCGTTCATTAAATATACTCCTTCTTTATTACGATTTACTATACGATTTATCTTTCGATAACTTATATGTGATTGAGGTATATACTTTTTATTCCATGATCCATATGTGTAACCTAACTTACTACATACTTTTAAACTATTTTTATAAAGAGCTAATACGATCTTTTTGTTATTCATTCTACTTATTTTACTTATATTATTATTAATTAATATAAATTCAATTTTATTAATATTATATATAAAAGTTTTTATGCGTCCTAACTTTATTTATATGAAAAGCACTATTGATACTATCTCACCAAAACTTACGGTCATTAATATAAATAAACCTTCGACTTCTTATTATGCTCACAATAAAGAACCTTCTTATACCGATTATTATAGTATTTCATCTATTTCTTCTATACATTCACAAGTTATTAACGCTTATAAACCTATTACTAAACGATGGAACAAAATTTATACTCGTTAAATAAATATACTTTTCAAAATATATAAATAACTTACTTCATTTATATATATGCCTTTTACTGATAATAAACTTACATGTCAAGTTTGTGGTAAAAATTATAAAAAACGTGCTCCTTATTTAAAGCATATTCGCACGTGTTATGAAAATGCTGCTAAAAATAATAAACTTCAAGATATTGTTAAAAATATTAGTAAAGAAAAAGAAAAGCAAAGACTTAAAGAACTTGAAGAGGAAGAGGCTGAAGCTAAAGCTAAATTACTACAGAAACACTCTCAAGATATTCCTTCACAACAACCTTTAGATAAAGATAAAAATAATATTAGTCATGATTCTGATGAACTATTACAAAATGAATTTGTATCTAATGAACCTGACAATACACAAAATTTTTCTTCCGGAGAAACTATTACTGTTAATACTATTGTTATTGAAACTTTATTAAAAACGGTTTTAACACAAGTTATTGCTCATCATAATAAACAAACTCAAAATATTATTGAACAAAATGCTTCTCTTATTCAAGAAAATAAAATGTTAATTAATATGCTTAGATCATTTGTTTTGGCAAACCAATCTAATTCTTTAGTTAGCCAACATATTCAAAATATTCAAAATTCCGATAAGAATTCCGACAATAACAATGATGACAACTCAGATTCTTCCTAATTTAGTTATATTATATTCTTCTATGTTATATAATATGAATAACAATATACAACAAGATTTACATGATTTTAATATGCTTTTTCACACTACGCTTAGAAATATTGGATTATATACTACATTATCTTATGCTTCATTAGCTTACTCTAGAGTTTATAGAACTAGCACCCCTTTTTATGATATTTTACTTATTATTGTTAGCATTACATTTATTATTATTGCCACTACTCTTAATTTATTTTTATACTATGATACCAGCAGTTTCTTTCACAAATTACAGTCACCTACTCATCTTTTTAATATTTCTTATGCCGTTTTTGGTATTCATACTATTCTTTTTATACTCGCATTAATTACACTACTACGTTCCATTTTTTAATTTATTTGTATTATGTAATATAAATAAATTATGAATATGTTATGCGAACTTATGGAAGACATTACACATCGATTTTGGAAAAATAAATATATTATGTACAAAAAGGCTTTATATACTCCTACTCAATTGCTACAATCTGATATGACTATTACTGATTTATATTATTTATCATCCTTCTCTAATGACCTTTTTACTGAATTTGATATTGAAGTTATTAATACTTTTTTTCATTTCAATTCTAATTTTATTTTTTGAGTTTTTTCGGATTTTATAAACGATAGAATACTTTTTTTTAATGAACCTAATTTTCCAGATATTCATTTTCATAATGGGATTAGAATTTTTGATAATACCACATTTTTATTTCCACATGAAAATCATTTCTTCTTTCAAATTCCTTTTTTAAAATCACATGATATTATCGCACT
>Ga0228670_1000257_pt1 | contig 32170 bp, 30 predicted proteins | sample 85DmetaG_FD_182785 | JGI IMG/M metagenome (GOLD analysis project Ga0228670, IMG submission 182785) | Seawater microbial communities from Monterey Bay, California, United States - 85D | ecosystem: Environmental > Aquatic > Marine > Coastal | place: USA: California | collected 2016-10-13
ACGAAAAAGTAGTCAGTAATATTCAAGAAATAAAATCTAGAAGCGGTAAAATTATTGCTATTGTTACCGAAGGAGATGTTACGGTAAAAGAAATTGCAGATCACGTAATTGAAATACCAGAAACCGAAGAGGCACTTACACCACTGTTAACGACCATCCCTTTTCAGTTGCTGTCTTACCATATTGCAGTTATGTTAGATAAGAATGTAGATCAACCGAGAAACTTAGCCAAATCTGTTACCGTTGAGTAATTTGTAATGGGTCGATGTTTTTAGTTACAATTTCTATATTTACAACATGAGCAAGGGACTTTTAATTTTACTAGGAACTTTTATTGTAGTAGCCATCTTACATGTTGTGTCTATGAAAATGACCAAGATTTCTGAGGCAAAAAAAATACACTACACAAAGTTTTTTTGGTATTTCTACGGAATTACTTTCATGCTAAGCGGTGGAATCAATCTCCTAGAAAAAGGAGGATATGGATGGAGTTTTTTAATTCAATTTTTAGTCGGTTTGGTGACGGTAATTTTAAACTTTCTTGGGAAGATTGAACAAAAAATCAGCTAAATCTTATCATGTACTTGGCTGTGTTCTCCGTTGTTCCATAAGGTTAAAATATCAGTTGCCACAATAGCTCCACTACCTGCTGCAATGGCAAATTGGCTTCTACATCCTGATAAGGTTCCGCAAACATAGACGCTTTCAGTAACCAAATAATTTTCATTTTTTAATTGAATTCTATCTTTGGATGCTTTTGCTCTTTGATGAGGTTCTAGATACCCTTCTAAACCTTTAATTAGAAAAGGTTTTGCATAATTTAAAGCTAAAATAATGACTTGAGTCTTGTACTCATTTTTGTTTGTCTTTACAATGTGACAATTGTTTTGAATAGTAATTGATATTACTTTTTCTTGTTCAATTTGAGTAATATTTGGATAATTTGTAGTCAATTGTTTTTTCCCAGCTGTCAATACATCAGATCCAAGAGTTCCTGAAGTTAATCCAAGCACATTGTTAAAAAGAGCATTCTGCAGGTGAGAACTTCTTTGATGCATAATTATTCCCACTTTTTTATTCGAGGCATAGGGCTTTTTAAGCCCTGATCCAAGAACTAAAGCACATTGCATCCCAGCTACACCACCCCCAATAATTAATGCGTCAAACATCGTTAAAAGAGCGCTTGAATATTAGCAGCAAATAATTTTACAGCAATGGCTAATAAGATGACTCCAAATATTTTTCGAATAATTTCAATCCCGTTAGCGCCAATAATACGCTCTATTTTTGGAGAGGTTTTTAAAACAACATAAATCACCACAACATTACATAAAACAGCAATAATAATATTTTCAATAAAGAATTCCGCTCGTAAAGATAAGAGCGTAGTTAGGCTTCCGGGCCCAGCAATTAATGGAAATGCAAGAGGAAACACGGTAGCTGTTATACTTTCTGATTCATCATCATCTTTATAAAGTGTAATTCCTAAGATCATTTCTAAGGCGATAAAAAAAAGAATGAAAGACCCTGCCACGGCAAATGAATACACATCAATTCCAATTAATTCAAGTAAACTTTGTCCTAAAAAAAGAAACACTACCATAATAACACCAGCAATTAGTGACGCTTTTTCTGACTGAATATGGCCAACTTTTTTTCTTAAATCTATAATGATTGGAATATTCCCAACAATATCTATGACCGCAAATAACACCATGAATGCTGTAAATATTTCCTTAAAATTAAAATTCATAAGTAGTTGTTTAAAGTTGCAAAAGTAGAAAACTAACCGAATCAAAATGTAAAAAATAGAAAATATTTTATGCTATTTTTGCCAAATGTTTCAATTAGGAAAAACCATAGTATCAGAAGACATTATAGAGAAAGATTTTGCATGTAATCTTTCTAAATGTAAAGGAGAATGTTGTGTTTCTGGAGTAGCAGGAGCCCCATTAGAAAAAGATGAAACAGCTATTTTAAAAGAAATTTACCCAAAACTTAAACCCTTTTTGAGACCAGAGGGAATAGAAGCTATAGAACAACAAGGAACCTCTACAATAAGTGGGTTAGGAGAATTAGAAACGCCATTGGTTAACAATTCTGAATGTGCGTATCTAATTTTTAACGAAAATAAAATAGCATTTTGTGGAATAGAGGAAGCATATAACAAAGGAGTTGTAAACTGGAAAAAACCAATTTCTTGTCATTTGTATCCGGTTAGAGTGAAAGAGTACAGTGAATTTTCTGCAGTCAATTATCATAAGTGGGATATTTGTAATGATGCATGTTCATTAGGGAAAGAATTAAAAGTACCCGTATATAAGTTTGTAAAAGAAGCATTAATTAGGAAGTTTGGAAACAACTGGTACTTGGAACTAGAAAAAGTAGCTAAAGGGCATAAGGGTTAAGATTTATTTTTATGTACCTTAGTTAGCATAAAATTTAGATAAAAATTATGAAAAATGTATTACCTTTTTTATTCGCTTTAATTTTAATTTACTCTTGTGAAGAATCTGTTGAAATTACAGAAACAATGGTTGTTAACCAATCGGCAATAGTTACAATCAACGAAACAAGCGGTATTGCTGTAAATTTTAATGACGTAATCGAAGGAGATTTAAATCAAGCGGTCTCAAATTTTAATAGCATCAGTGATATTACTATAGACAGCTTGAGTTATTCATTTTCAAATCTAATAGGTAATGAAAATGCATCTATTGTTTCTGCCTCTCTAAAGATAAATGACTTTACAGTATCTGTTGTTTCTGACTTAAATATTGCACAAGAGATTGATAACGAATCTGTATTTCAAATCACAGATTTAAACATCTTGGACCAATTAGAAACTTCGTTTTTAAATAACAGCTCTGTCACTTTAAATCTTTCAGGAATGGCTATTTCTGATGAAGGTGATGTTTCTTTTGAAATAGCGATATCGATGCAATTAACAGCTTCTTTTTAATAATTTACAGTCCTATTTGTTCAAAATAGTAGCATTTTAGGGGTTAAAAATGTTAAAAAAATACGATTTCCTTAAATTTTTTAAAAAAGTTATGTTTTAGTATGTGATGAAAAAATTAAAAATAAAAATCATTTTGTAAAATATTTTGTACCTCCAAATTTTTAAATAAAAAAATAAATCTTTTCATTTTAGGAATGTCAACAAGAACGGGGCTTTGTAAAAAAAAACATTCATAAAATCTTGATTTTCAATACATTAAAAAAAAATATAGAAATCAATTTTTTTTGTTATGATTTTGATTTTGTTAAAAACTTAGTGGGTTTTGTGAATAAGTAGAGCTTTGTATTCATTCCTTTTTTTTCAATCTTTGTTAACCCCGATACAAGCATAAATTCCAATAATTAAGAAAACCTTAACACAAAATGTCCACACAAGAGCCAATTTTAGAACCAAACGATAACCGATTTGTGATTTTCCCTATTCAACACGACGATTTATGGGATTGGTACAAAAAACAACAAGCTTGTATCTGGACAGCAGAAGAAATAGACCTTTCTGAAGATGTTATAGATTGGAAAAATAAACTATCAGAGGACGAACGTTATTTCATCAAACATATTTTGGCATTTTTTGCAGCTTCTGACGGAATTGTGAATGAAAATCTAGCTGAGAATTTTGTAAATGAAGTTCAATATTCAGAAGCAAAATTCTTTTATGGATTTCAAATTATGATGGAAAATGTTCACTCAGAAACGTATTCTCTTTTAATTGATACCTATGTTAAGGATGAACAAGAAAAAGACAAGTTATTTAATGCTATAGAAACTTTTCCAGCAATAAAAAAGAAAGCAGAATGGGCCTTAAAATGGATAGAATCAGATTCTTTTGCGGAAAGGTTAATTGCTTTTGCAGCTGTTGAAGGAATTTTCTTCTCTGGAGCTTTTTGTTCTATTTTTTGGTTAAAGAAAAGAGGATTATTACCAGGGCTTACATTTTCTAATGAATTAATTTCAAGAGATGAAGGAATGCATTGTGATTATGCAGTTCATTTACACAACCATCACATTATTAATAAAGTTCCAAAAGAACGCATTAGAGAAATTATTGTAGACGCTTTAAATATTGAAAGAGAGTTTATTACTGAGTCTCTACCAGTAAGTTTAATTGGAATGAATGCAAAGTTAATGACTCAATACCTTGAGTTTGTAACGGATAGATTACTAGGAGAGTTTCATTGTGAAAACGAGTACAACTCTTCCAACCCCTTTGATTTCATGGAAATGATTTCTTTAGAAGGAAAAACTAATTTCTTCGAAAAAAGAGTATCAGAATATCAAAAAGCCGGAGTTAAGTCTGGCGGAACAGGAAGTATCAGTTTTGATGCTGATTTCTAGGAATCTGTTCTAGAGAAAATAGTGCCAAAAGTTATCAGGCACAAAACCAAATCAAAATAATATAATCGCTTTTGCGATTACAACTAATTAAAAACCAATAGCAGCATGTATGTAGTAAAAAGAGACGGCAAAAAAGAGCCAGTGATGTTCGACAAAATCACGGCAAGAGTAAAAAAAATGTGTTACGGTCTTAACAAGATTGTAGATCCAGTAAAGGTAGCCATGCGTGTTATAGAGGGTTTGTATGATGGTGTTACCACTCCAGAATTAGACAGTTTAGCTGCCGAAATTGCTGCTACTATGACTACTGCACATCCAGATTATGCAAAACTAGCTGCAAGAATTGCTGTATCTAACTTACATAAAAACACCAAGAAATCTTTCTCTGAAACCATGGTGGATTTATACGAATATGTAAATCCAAGAACGGGTAAAAAAGCACCGTTGTTATCTGATGAAGTTTTTAAAATAATAACTGATAATGCTGAAAAATTAGATTCTACAATTATTTACAGTAGAGATTTTAATTATGATTTCTTTGGATTTAAAACACTTGAGCGTTCGTATCTATTAAAATTAAATGGAACCATTGTAGAAAGACCACAACACATGCTCATGCGTGTTTCTATAGGAATTCATTTAAATGATATTGATGAAGCAATTGCAACGTATGAGTTAATGAGTAAGAAGTTTTTTACTCATGCAACTCCTACCTTATTCAATGCAGGGACACCAAAACCACAAATGTCTTCATGTTTCTTATTACAAATGCAAGACGATAGTATAGACGGAATTTATGATACACTAAAGCAAACTGCTAAAATATCTCAGTCTGCCGGTGGAATTGGATTATCTATTCATAACGTTCGTGCTACAGGGTCTTACATAAGAGGAACTAATGGTACTTCTAATGGAATTGTACCGATGTTAAAAGTTTTTAATGATACAGCCAGATATGTAGATCAGGGAGGTGGAAAAAGAAAAGGATCTTTTGCCATGTACATAGAACCCTGGCATGCTGATATTTTTGAATTCTTAGATTTGAAAAAAAATCACGGAAAAGAAGAAATGAGAGCACGTGATTTATTCTATGCGATGTGGATGCCAGATTTATTTATGAAACGCGTGCAAGAAGACGGAAATTGGACGTTGATGTGTCCAAATGAGTGCCCGCATTTATTTGATACTTATGGAGACGAATTTGAAAAGTTATATGAAGGCTATGAAAAAGTAGGAAAAGGGAGAAAAACTATTAAAGCAAGAGAGCTTTGGGAGAAAATTTTAGAATCTCAAATTGAAACGGGAACTCCTTACATGCTTTATAAAGATGCAGTCAACAGAAAATCAAATCACAAGAATTTAGGAACCATTAGATCTTCTAACTTGTGTACAGAAATAATGGAGTATACAGCTAATGATGAAGTAGCTGTGTGTAATTTAGCTTCAATAGCTTTACCGATGTTCGTTAGTCAAAACGAGGCAGGAGAAAAATATTTCAATCATAAAAAATTATATGATGTAACTAAGAAAGTAATCAGAAACTTAGATACTGTTATTGACAGAAATTACTATCCAGTAAAAGAAGCAGAAAACTCTAACTTTAGACACAGACCAGTTGGGTTAGGTGTTCAGGGTCTTGCAGATGCATTTATTATGCTACGCCTGCCATTTACATCTGAAGCTGCAAAAAAATTAAATCAAGAGATTTTTGAGACCTTATACTTTGCCTCTGTTCAATCTTCTATGGAGATTGCCAAAGCCAAAGAACCGTATTCAACATTTAAGGGGTCTCCAATGTCTGAGGGAGAATTCCAATACAACATGTGGGGAATTAATGATGAAGATCTAAGTGGAAATTGGGACTGGAAAAAATTACGTAAAAATGTAATTAAACATGGAGTTAGAAACTCGTTATTGGTCGCTCCAATGCCAACAGCATCTACTTCTCAGATTCTTGGGAATAATGAAGCTTTTGAACCATATACTTCTAATATTTACACTAGACGTGTTCTTTCAGGTGAATTTATTGTAGTAAATAAGCACCTTTTGGAAGACTTGGTAGAAATGGAATTATGGGATAACAATATGAAAGAAGAGATCATGCGAGCAAATGGATCTATCCAACATATAGACAAAATTCCACAAGAATTAAAAGAATTATACAAGACTGTTTGGGAAATGAGCATGAAAGATATTATTGATATGGCTCGTCATAGAGGGTATTTTATAGATCAGTCGCAATCCTTAAATTTATTTATGCAAGATGCAGATTTTGCAAAATTAACATCAATGCATTTCTATGCATGGAAATCTGGATTGAAAACAGGAATGTATTATTTAAGAACAAAATCTGCGGTTAATGCAATTCAGTTTACGCTTTCTAAAGAAAAGAAAGAAACAACTCAAGAGCAAGACGCTCCGATGACGCCAGAAGAATTCAAAGCAATGGTAGAATCTTCAAAAAATGGAGGACCAGATGATGATTGCTTAATGTGCGGTTCTTAGAAACTAGTTAATATTACAGGTTTAAAAAAGAATCTCAATATAGTTGAGATTCTTTTTTTATATATATCAAAATCACAAGACTTATGATGAATTGGGAACAATTACTTTCTTTAAAACGGTTTGGAGACATTCAAAAACGTCCAAGAGCCAAACAAGACGAAACACGTTTGGGTTTTGAAGTAGATTTTGATAGAATCATATTCTCAGAAGCATTCAGAAGTTTACAAGATAAAACTCAGGTAATTCCACTTTCAGAAACAGATTTTGTTCACACAAGACTTACGCACAGTCTAGAAGTGTCTGTAGTTGGAAGAACTTTAGGAAGAAGGGTTGGAAAAGTTTTACTAGAAAGACATCCAAATTTAGTAAAACTTGGGTACACCTTCAATGATTTTGGAGCCATTGTTGCTGCAGCCTCTGTGATGCACGATATCGGAAATCCTCCATTTGGCCATTCTGGAGAAAAGGCAATAGGGGAATATTTTAAGACAGGTACAGGAATTCAACACAAAAAAGAGTTAACGCCAAAGGAATATCAAGATTTAGTAGATTTTGAAGGGAACGCAAATGGACTTAAAATTTTAACTGAAAATAGAGAAGGTATCTACGGTGGGTTGCGTCTGTCTTATGCCACACTTGGAGCATTTATTAAATACCCAAAAGAATCGTTACCAAAAAAACCTACAAGTCATATAGCAGACAAAAAGTATGGATGTTTTCAGTCAGAAAAAGAGTCTTTTTTAGATATAGTTGAAGATTTAGGGTTACTTAAAAAATCTAAAACAGCTGATATTAGTTATCATAGACACCCATTAACTTTTTTAGTAGAGGCTGCAGATGATATCTGCTATACTATTATAGATTTTGAGGATGGAATTAATTTGGGCTTAATAGAAGAAGAATTTGCATTAGAGTATTTAATAAAATTAGTAAAAAACACCATCGACATAAAAAAATACCATTCATTAAAATTTAAAAAAGATAGAGTCAGCTATTTAAGAGCATTAGCTATTAACACCTTAATTAATGAAGCCGTTGATATTTTCTTAGCGAACGAATCTGCTATTTTAAAAGGATCTTTTTCTTCATCATTATTAGAGAAATGTGCCTATGAAGCGCAAATTAACGATATTATTAATATTAGTGTTTCAAAAATATATAAAAGTCAAGAAGTAGTAGAAAAAGAAGTGGCTGGGTATAAAATAATAGCCGATTTATTAAACATTTTTGTAACCGCCATAAACAATCATCAAACAGGAACCCTATCTAACTATGACTCTTTACTACTTAATTTGCTTCCAAAAGAATTTATGATTAGTTCTGAATCTACGTACGAAAGAATCATGTCTATTTGCACGTATGTTTCGAGAATGTCAGACAGTTACGCTATTAGAATTCATAAAAAGATACAAGGGAGTATTATGTAATAAAAGGGATTAAACCTCAGAGATTCAAAATATGTTTTAAGATAAACTTTGTATGATTTGTCTAATAGACGCTGAGTCTATTCCATTTATTTTTTGTAATTCATCTATCGTTCCGTGCTCAACAAAATTGTCATTTATTCCTAAAATAGTTACAGAGTTTTTATAGTTATGTTTGGCCATAAACTCTAGAATAGCTGACCCAACTCCACCATTTTTCACACCGTCTTCAATGGTAATAATTTGATTAAAGTTGGCACATATTTTATGAAGTAATTTTTCATCTAGAGGTTTTGCAAATCGAAGATCATAATGAGCAACAGTAGAAAAATCTTCTAGTGCTTTGGGAACATTTTTAGCAATAGTTCCAATAGATAGCACCGCAATATCTTTCCCTTCTTGCAAACATACTCCTGTACCTATTTCAATAGCTTCAAAAGGACCTTCCCAATCTATCATCATGCCTCTTCCTCTTGGATAACGAATAACTATTGGATGTGGAAGCCCTAGTTGAGCGGTATATAAAATATTCCTAAGTTCTACTTCATTTCTCGGAGCAAAAATAACCATATTAGGAATTGCTCTCATGTAGGCTAGATCAAAAACTCCATGATGAGTTGCCCCATCTTCACCAACCAATCCAGCTCTGTCTAAACAAAAAATAACTGGCAAATTTTGTAAAGCAACATCGTGTATTATTTGATCATACCCTCGCTGAATAAATGTAGAATAAATGGCACAAAAAGGCATCATTCCTTGGGTAGCCATCCCTGCTGCAAGTGTAACTGCATGTTGTTCGGCAATGCCAACATCAAAAGTACGCTTAGGGAACTTTTCTAACATTAATTTTAAAGAACTTCCAGTAAGCATGGCAGGAGTGATTCCAATAATTTTTTCATTTTGTGCTGCCAATTCAACAATGGTTTTTCCAAAAACGTCTTGATATTTTGGAGGAGTAACTTCGGTGCTTTTAGGAACTAATTTTCCTGTTTTAGCATCAAATTTTCCTGGAGCATGATATTTTACTTGATCTTTTTCTGCTAGATCTAATCCTTTCCCTTTGATGGTATTGATGTGCAAGAATTTGGGACCTTTTTTATTTTTTAAACGGCTCAATTCTTTAAGTAATCCATCTAAATCATGGCCATCAATAGGTCCAGAATAATCAAAGTTGAGTGCTCGGATAATATTGTTTTTTGCTAATGATTTGTCTGTTTTTACCTTTGTTAGATACTCCTTTAAGGCACCTACCGAAGGATCGATGCCAATGGCATTATCATTTAAAATAATTAGCAAATTAGCATCGCTTACACCAGCATGGTTTAGAGCTTCAAAAGCCATTCCGCTAGCAATTGAAGCATCACCAATGACAGCAATATGATGTTTTTCTGAGTCTTCTTTTAAAGAAGAAGCTATCGCCATACCTAGAGCAGCAGAGATAGAGGTTGAAGAATGGCCAACACCAAAAGCATCATACGTACTTTCAGTGATGTTGGGAAACCCTGAAATTCCATGAAGCTGCCTGTTTGTATCAAAAATAGCTTTCCTACCTGTTAAAATTTTGTGCCCGTACGCTTGATGGCCTACATCCCAAATTAATAAATCATTGGGTGTATCAAACAAATAATGCAGCGCAATGGTTAATTCTACTACGCCTAAACTTGCTCCTAAATGACCTTGTTTAGCAGCAACGATATCTATGATAAATTCACGCAATTCTTTTGCCAATTTTGGCAATTGATCTGGAGTTAATTTTCTCAGATCTGAGGGGAATTGTATGGCGTCAAGTAAAGCATTCATCATGCTACAAAAATACAATTTTACAACTCAAAAGATATTTGTAATATTGAATAAATATTTTATATAAATGATACAGCCTTTTGATGATACTTATTTTATGAAAAAAGCACTACAGGAAGCAGAGTTAGCGTTTAATAAAAAAGAGGTACCTGTTGGGGCTGTGATTGTAATGAATGATAAAATTATTGCTAGAGCACACAATCTTACCGAAACACTAAACGATGTAACTGCACATGCGGAAATGCAGGCATTTACTGCAGCAGCTGATTTTTTAGGAGGTAAATACCTGAAAGAATGTATACTTTATGTAACCCTAGAGCCCTGTCAAATGTGTGCTGGAGCAAGTTATTGGACTCAAATTGGAAAGATTGTTTATGGCGCTTCTGAGCCTCAAAGAGGGTTTGTTAATTTACAAACAACGCTTCACCCAAAAACAAAGGTAGTTAGTGGTATTTTAGAAGATGAATGCAGTCATTTGATGAAGCGATTTTTTATTGAACAACGTAATTTAAATTAGGACTCTTCATTTACTTCTGCAGTTTTTGTTGTGAGAGTGTGTGTCTAACAGACAAACACATCAGTTAAACTTTTTTAATAACACTGGTAACTATTCCCCAAATTACAAAATCATTTTCTTCAGTGATTTTAATTATTGGGTAATTAGGATTTTCTGGTTGCAGCCACACCTCGTCATTTTTTACTTTTAATCGTTTTACAGTAAATTCACCATCCAAAAAACAGACAGCTATTTTGTTATTTTCAGGCTCGAGGCTCCTGTCAATAACCAATAAATCATTATCGTCTAAGCCAGCTCCAATCATAGATTGTCCATTTACTTTAGCAAAAAAAGTAGCTTCTTTGTTTGTAATTAGCTCTTCGTCAAGAGAAATTCTTGTTTCCTTAAAATCGTCTGCAGGAGATGGGAAACCAGCAGATATGCCAGTATCAATAAAAATAGCACCTTTGCTATTGGATGTTTTTGGGGTAAAAAATTGAAGTTTTTTTATCATTTATTTTATGGTAATAATATCGTTTATTTTTGTGGTATACTTTGGAGATAAATGTTCTTGTTTCATCTTCCAAGTTCGTTGTAAATCTTGATTTGCTAATTTAATGGTGGTTGGGTTAAATTTTTTATTTAGATGATCTATGGCAGACATTAATGGTTTGTGTTTTGGATTTTCATGCAGAAATAAGTTTAATTGGTGGTTGTTAGTAGCAACAAGACCCGTAACAATAACTCCTGCTTTTTTATAATTGATTCCTTTTTTAAAAATTGTTTTTATTGCCTCTACAGCAGCTTTTGTAATGTTAAGGGTAGAATCTGTTGGGTATGAAAAAACAATAGTTTTTGACGCACTATATTGTTCTGCGTTTTTTTTGTGACGATCACTTCTAAGCATCACTATGATCATATGACAACTAGATTTTTGTGCTCTTAATTTGGATGCGCATTGTGCTGCAAAAGTGGAAATCCTTTCTGTAATATTTTCAATGTCTGAATAACTCTGTTCAAAACTTCTAGTAGTAGCAATAGATCGTTTTATTTCTTTTATTTCAAATCCAATAGTTGGAATTCCTTCTAAATCTTTTTTTAACCGCCACTCTGTAATAGAGAAATTACTGCGAACCCAATCATCGGATAATTGTGTAAAATCAAAAGCTGTTTTACACCCTTTTAAGAGCAATCTTTTTTCTAGACGATGACCAATTCCCCATATATTTTTTACAGCGGTCCATTTTAAGGCCTTTAAGCGTTTTTCTTCAGAATCAATTACATAAACTCCACCTGTTTCTTTTGGGAATTTTCTTGCAATCTTATTAGCAACTTTACAGAGCGCTTTAGTTGGAGCAATTCCAACACAAGTTGGTATTCCAGTCCATTTTAAAATTCGCTGTCGAATGCTCTTGCCGTATTCATTAAAATTATATTGATCAAAACCGGTAAGATCAATAAATGCTTCATCGATACTGTATACTTCAACATTTGGTGTAAACTGCTCTAGAATTGTCATAACTCTGGCGCTCATATCACCATATAACGGATAATTAGAAGATAAAATGGTAATGTTATGATGCTTACAGAAGTTTTTCCATTTAAAAATAGGAGCACCCATTGGTAAATTTAACGCCTTAGCTTCATCACTTCTAGCAATTACACAACCATCATTATTACTTAATATGGCAACAGGTTTTTTTTGTAAGCTAGGGTTAAATACCCGCTCACAGGAAGCATAAAAATTATTACAATCTACCAAAGCATACATATTTGTAAAGATACAAACAAGAAAGTATCAAAGAATATCAATGAGTTACTTATATTTGGAAAAACGATAAGAATTATGAACATCTTCGATATAGTGATAGCGGTTATTCTAATTATTGCTTTTGTAAGAGGCTTTATAAAAGGTTTTTTTGTTGAGATAGCTTCTTTAATAGCTTTAATTGGAGGGGTTTACGGAGCAATTCATTTTTCTTACTTTGCTGCAAATATTTTAAAGAAATATGTAGATTGGAGCGAGAATTATATCGCTTTAACAGCATTTGCGGTTACGTTTATAATCATTGTAATTGCAGTTTCCTCTTTAGGAAAAGTCTTAACAAAAATGGCAAATTTCGCAGCTCTTGGACTTATTAATAAAATATTTGGAGGTGTCTTTGCTCTTTTAAAAAGTGGTGTAATTTTAAGTGTAGTTTTTGTCTTAATTGCTCGAGTAAATAGCACCATCCCTTTTATTGAGAAAGAGACCTTAGATACTTCTGTTTTGTTTGCACCTGTAAAAGAAATTGTTCCTACGATATTTCCTCAAATTATTGAAGAGATTGATGAAAAGAAAGAGGATTTTCAACAAAAATAAACACCATAACTTATCTCAAAGTAATAAGTTATAGTGTTTAGAATATCTTTTTTACGGCTTAATAAACTTAGGGTGATAATATGTTAAGAATCTTTATGTTCTTTTACCCATTGTAAACAGGTTTTAAAATTATTAAAAATACATTCTTCAGAAACTAAATCAGGAATCATATCAATTCGCTCTAACATGTATCTTGGTTGCTTTTGAAGATCAACAAAAAGAATATTCTTTCCTTCTTTTTTTAGGTCTACGATAATATCTTCTAAAGCATATAAACCGGATTGATCTATATATTGCATTTTATCCATACGGATAATAATAGTGGTAGCTGTATTTGGAATTTGCTTTACCAGTTGTTGAAAATCACTAGTAGAACCAAAAAATAGAGGACCTTTAATATGTTTGATAAAAACGGTTTCACGTAATTTTTTTGTCATTCCTATTTCATCAGCCCAAGGTTCTTCTTTTAGAGACTTCACATTAGATTGTTGCGCAGTTAAATCTCCAATCTTTTTCATAAACATTAATGAGGCTATGATTAGTCCAATTCCTACAGCATATACTAAATCCCATAAAGAAGAAAGTACTAAAACTACCATCATAATTAACACTTCTGAGCTTAATTTAATTCCAAGTACTTTAATGTCTCTTGGTAGAGAAGGAATTGCTTTTAACCCTTTGTAGTCCATCACTCCAATACCTACAGTTACTAATATTCCTGCAAGTACAGCAGCAGGTATTTTTGATGCAACAGAACTAAATCCTAACATAATTATTAAAAGCATAACGCCTGCTACCATTCCTGATAATTTTGTTCTTCCTCCTGCATTAATATTTACAACAGTTCTTATGGTAGCTCCGGCTCCTGGAATTCCTCCAAAAATTGAGGCGATACTATTTCCAATTCCCTGCCCAATAAGTTCTTTATTGGGTTTATGTTTGGTTTTTGTCATATTATCTGCAACAACACTTGTTAATAATGAATCGATAGCGCCTAGAAGAGCTAGAGCAATTGCAGTAAAAATATAGGGGCTTATAGCTTCAATACTAAAAGAGCTAAACATCTTGAGGTTAGGAACTGGAAACCCACTTGGAATTTCTTTAATAGGGATATAGCTTAAATTAAAACCATAAGCAATACCAGACATTGTAACTAATGCCACTAGAGTACTTGGTACTTTAGTTGTAATTTTCTTAAAGCCATAAATAATAAAAATAGTTCCTAAGGTTAGAATTAGTTCTAGCCAATTGATAAATTTTAACATTCTGGGGAATGTTCTTACAGATCCAATAACTCCAGAAGCCTCGTTAGCTGCTAAAGTTTGAGATTCTCTTAGAATATCTGCTTGAGTTATTTTTTCTGCTCTTGTAACTGTTTCCTTGAAGTCTTCTAAAACTAAAAGACCCTCCTCGGCCTCTTCTTGAAGAATATTTTCTAAAATTAATTCTTGGGCATGTGGTTTAAAAGTACTTACAAACTCAGTATCATTTTTAACATTGTATCCAAGTGCAGGACCAAGCTGGGTAATTAAAATAATTACTCCAATTGCTGTCATAAAACCAGAAACTACTGGATATGGGATGTAACGTATGTATTTTCCAATTCCTGCAAACCCTAAAGCTATTTGAATAAGTCCTGCTAATAAAAAAACAAGTAAAATTGATGGCAGAGCCTTATCAACATCTCCTTCGTTAGCAGCAACAATTCCAGCAATAATAACCATACTTACGGCAGTCATTGGAGCTGTTGGTCCTGATATTTGAGTTGGTGTTCCACCAAAAAGAGCAGCAAAAAAACTAATAAAAATAGCACCATATAAGCCTGCATCTGGTCCTAATCCAGAGGAAACACCAAAAGCTAGAGCTAAAGGAAGTGCAACAATACCGGCGGTGATTCCTCCAAAAAGATCACCACGAACATTTGAAAATAGATTCTTCATAAAAAAGTAAGGGTTGTTTACGTTACTAAAATAGGTAATTTATGACCAAAAAAAAACCAATGATTTAATCATTGGCTTTTTTAATATAAAATTGTGAGTTATTAAAAGTTTACAAATGTGATTATATTGAGTTGATCTCGATTTGAAGTTTCAAAAACTTGACTCATATAACCCAGTTCAATCTTAATTCCTTTCTTAATTTTATAGCCAAAACCTCCATAAACTCGATTTCTATCAAATACATTAGATGCGCCGTTTAGGAAAAACTCATTGTAAGCAGAGAGATAATATTTAGGATTTTTGAGAGGGATATTCATCCCCAAGAAATATCGGAAACGAGTTTTAAAATCACTTTCTACAAACCGTTGTTCAAAACGGTATCGATGCTGTAACGCAACTTTTCCAACATTTTGTTTTGTGATAAATTGTTGAAAAATTCGATGTTCTTCTACAGTCAGTTTTTCGTCATTATTTCCAGTATAATTTTCTGAGTTTATGTAACCATATCCAAGCAGTAAATTGCTTTTTTTACCGAGATTATATCCCAGTCCAGTTCGCAACAACAATTGTTCTAGATCTCCAATAGCATTATAATTTCTGTATTGAACCTCATGATGAAGATTCCATTTAGAATTTAATTGCTTACTACCTATATAAACCAACCAGTTTCCAGGGCCTTTTTCTTGACTTTTAACACCAAAAGAAATGAGACTAAATACCAGTATATATAAAAACTTTTTCATTTATTGGTTTTTAATAAAAAGTTACAGAGCCGTCCTTAATATCATACATAGCTCCTATAATTTTAATCTCTCCATTGTCTTCCATTTCTTTTAATACAGGGCTTTTTTCTCTTATGTTTTCTATAGTCATGTATACATTTTTCTCTGCTACGTTGTTAACAAAATCAATATTTCCAGAGTTTCTTTTGCTAGTATCAACAGGTTCTGTTACTGCTTCAACAGCAGGTTTTAACTTGCTAATTAAAGCAGTTAAATTTCCAAGTTTCGCATCATCACAAGCTCCTTTCACAGCTCCACATGCTGTATGACCAAGAACAACAATTACTTTTGTTCCTGCTAATTTACAAGCGAATTCCATACTTCCTAAAATATCTTCATTTTCAAAGTTTCCAGCAATACGCACGCTAAAAACATCACCAATTCCTTCATCGAAAATTAATTCTGCAGAAACTCTGGAATCAATACAGTGAAGAACTGTTGCATACGGGTTTTGACCAGTACTTGTTTGTTTTACTTCGCTTGTTAGATCTCTACTAAAGTTTTTGTTTTTTGTAAATCGTGAATTTCCATCCTTTAGTCTTTGAATTGCACTTTCAGGGGTCATTGCTATTTGTTGTTCTTTGGTTGTAGCCATTGTTTGGGTTTTTTAAAGTTTATATTGTCTAATTTGTCACTAAAAGGGAAACATTTAACTTATTGAAAGCGTAGTCATTTTTTCTATTTACGCACAACAAGTTAATATTATTTTTTGAGATATAATTAGATAGATTTTTAATTACAGAGTCGCTTTTTTCAAAAATATATTCGACTTTATTTTTACTAACAGGTGTTGGGTTTTTTTCTAATGAATTAGAATTTTTAACAATGTTAAATGACATTAAAGGCTGCTGAGCATGTTTCATTAAATCTTCAGCAAAATCAATATTAATGCTAGTATCTTTTTCATTTAACAAGCCTAAAGAGATCGGTTGGTTTGGCTCTAAAATTTCTTTTTCAGAGGCAATCATTATAGCTCCCTTGTGATTTTTCATTATGAATTGTGTAACGTTATCACCGATAATACTCAAAGGATTTTTCTTTCTTTTTCCCACCACAATCACATCTGGTTTGTAGTCTTTAATATACTTTACAATTTCTTCTTTTACATTACCAAACGAAAAAGCATAATTAATAGATACATCGAAGTTAGATGAGAAAGAGAAAACCTCTTTTTGTATCTTTTTGTCTGTGGTAATATATTCTCTATTTATTTTTCTCATGGCAGAAAGTTGATTGTCAGTTTCAACAATTTCTGCAGCGCGTTTCACATGAAAAAATTGAATATCCGCACCAATCATTTTTGCTAAACTAATAGTACTTTTTAACACATTAGTTATGGGTTCTTTTAAATCTGAGAGAACAAGTATTTTATAATTTTTATTTGATGTTTTCATACGAACTTATGGTTAAATATTTTGAGGGCGAAGTTTAAAGAATTCAATAAAACTTGGTGGATTTTCTTGGACTCCACGCTCAGAAATTAATTTAATATCTACATTCCTCTCTTTTGCCTTTAAAGCAAAGTCTTCAAGAATTTCTACAATATCATTATCTAGGTACCGTGTTTTTCTTACGTCTAATTCTAAATAGGTATCTCTTGGCAAACTATCTAATTCGTTGAGAATAGTTGCTTTGTTAAAGAAAGTTACTTCCTCTGCCAATGTCATTTTTATTTTATGAACACCATTACTCATGTCTTCAATATGTAAAAAATGAGAATTTTGGAAGCTTTTAATTAAAATGACCACAACTCCAACAGCTAGACCCATACCAATTCCCCATAAAAGATCAATAAAAACAATTCCCAATACCGTAACTGTAAAAGGGATAAACTGTTTCCATCCTAACTCATACATTTTTTTGAACAATGCAGGTTTAGCTAACTTATACCCAACAACTAATAATATTGCGGCTAGAACAGACAGAGGAATCTTATTTAGTAATGTTGGTATTAAAATGATAGAAATTAATAAAAAGAATCCATGAATAATTGCTGAAGCTTTACTTCTTCCACCAGATTGAATGTTAGCCGAGCTTCTTACAATTACCTGTGTAATAGGTAACCCACCAATTAACCCGGAAATAATATTTCCAGTTCCTTGGGCCAATAATTCCCTATTGGTTGGTGTTACATTTTTATATGGGTCTAATTTGTCTGTAGCTTCAACACACAATAAAGTCTCTAAACTTGCAACTAATGCTATGGTAAAAGCCACTACCCAAATATCTGGGTTTGTAATAACAGCAAAGTTTGGAAAACTAAATTGATTTAAAAAAGAGGCAGCATCTTCTGGGATAGGAACACTCACCAAATGTGAACTGTCTATATTTAGATAGTTGTTGTCTTGTGTGAAAACAAAAAAGACAATACCAACAACAACAGCAACAAGAGGTCCTTGGATGAGGTTAAATATTTTCCCTTTTTTTGAGAGTATTTTCTCCCATAAAATTAATATGAGAAGACCTGTAATTCCAACAATTGTTGATCCTGGACTAATATAATTTATGGATTTGATAATTTCTGAAAATGTATTCCCACCATCCATTTGAGAGAATGCAAAATCACCCTCTAGAGTTGCGTCGTATCCAAAAAAGTGGGGGATTTGTTTTAGAATTATAATAATTCCAATTCCAGTTAACATTCCTTTGATAACTGATGAAGGAAAGTAGTATCCAATAATTCCAGCTTTTAGCAAGCCAAAAACTAATTGAATGATGCCTCCTAAAACAACTGCAACTAAAAAGTTTTCATAGCCGCCTAGTGATGCTATGGCTGTTAACACAATGGCAGCAAGGCCAGCAGCAGGGCCGCTAACACCAATTTTTGATCCACTTAATGATCCTACAACTATCCCTCCTACAATTCCAGCAATTAATCCGGAGAAAAGTGGAGCTCCACTTGCTAATGCAATACCTAGACATAGGGGTAATGCTACAAAAAACACCACAATACTTGCGGGTAAATCGCTTTTAATATTTTTAAACATGATAAAATTTTGATATGCCAACCTTTAACTGTTATTAAAAAGGTTGAATAAATGATTACTTAACTTACTTGATTAAACTGTTATATGTTAAGTAAGTGGTTCTGGTGGAGGAGAAATGAGTTTATTTTGATGAGAAGTGTAATTTTTAGAGTAAAAACTAATTTGTTTCTTTTTTTCAAGACCAGAGTAAAGATCTGAGCTACCTGTAGAATAATAATTTTTGACCTCTAAATCTTTTAAAGATTCTTTGCCATTTTTTTCTTCTTCCTCACCTATGTCAACAACTTCAATTTTAGAGGTTTCTTCTACTAAACTCATGTAAGAGGGTATTGCTACCGAGATGAGCAAGATAAGTGAAAAGAAATATGTAATAAGTTGTTTAGTCATAGGGTAAAAAAGTTAAACAAAGATACAACTGTGTTGGAGTTAATTTGTTAATTTTTTTTTAAAAAATAGTTAATAATTTTATTTCATCAGAAATAATCCAACCGATTTTTCCATCAGCAATTCTAATTTTTTTCCAATTATCTACGCTGTCTAAGACTAACACTTTTGTTCCTTCATGAAGCATAAAAATTTTATCACTATTCATAGTAGGGGCATTTTTAACTTCGCTTTTTTCACTAAATATAATGGCTTCCACAGTTGAATTTACATAAGAATATTCTTTTACTGTAAAAAAGGAGGTTACTAGCAATAAAAGGAAACTAATAATACTTGTTATAAAAAACAATCTTTTTTTAGATGGAGTGAATGAAAAGTAGAAAAGAAGAAAAAACAACGATCCAAGTATAGAAAAGGTAACAGCAGATAAAGCCCATTCGTTAAAAGATAATTTTTTAATAATGGTTGCATCTAGCTTCTGGAAAATTGTTAACGGGATTTCTTCGATATTATCTACAGTAAGTCTTTTAGCAAAGACTAGGTTTGTTTGGGCGTCTTCATTTAAAGGATCTAGAAGTAATGCTTTTTCATAATTAAAAATTGAAGCAGCTACTTGATTTAGTTTGTAATAACAATTACCTAAGTTATAATATAATTCAGAGGAAGAAAGACCAAGATCCTGTATTTTTTGATAGTGTATGATTGCTTCAGAATAGTGTTCTAATTTGTATTCCTCGTTTCCTATACTAAATAATTCTTCTGCTGTTTGTGAAAACAGATTCTGAGTTATGAAAAGAAGTAAAATAAGTGTTTTTTTCATTTTACAATTGCTTATCTATTTGAGTAATTACTAATTTTGCCTTCTCATAATCATCCTTCATTTCAACATCTGAAACGGGAGAATATCTTGCCATATCACAACTATTAAAAACTTGAATAAAAGAGTTTATGTCATTTTCATTAATCAATTTATTTTTTAATAGTTCAGTGATTTTTTCCTTACTAATATCAGAAGTTTCAATTCTAAGCTTGCCTTTTAAATAATTATGAAGTGCCTTCTCCAGCGCTACATAAAATGCCTCTTTAGTCCCCAATTGTTTTTTTGCTTCAGACAAATATTTTTTTGCTAATCGGTCAGCCTTTCGCAACTTATTTCCTAAAATATCATTATTCCTTGCTTTATTCCTTTTTCCTATTATAATTCCGAGAGGTATAAAAAGTAAAGGAAGTATTAAAAAGTAATAATAAAAGTCAGATGTGTAGAAATTTGTCTTGTAAATAGGATTAAATGAACTGCTGGTTTGTATGTATCTAAAATTTGAACCAGTAACTACAATATCTTTTTTTGAATTTACGAGGGCATCAGAATCTGTAACTAATTCTTTACCTTCTAAAACATCTACAAATAAATCCTCTGATTTTAAAGTCACATATTTTTTTTCTGTGAGGTCAAAATATGAAAATTCAGTACTAGGAATTTTATATTTTCCTTTGTATTGAGGAACAACCGTATAATTTTTTGTTATGGAACCTCTAATTCCTCTGGAGCTTATTTTGATTTTCTCTTTTTGTTCAGGAGTAAATACCTCTAGTTCAGAAGGTGTTTTTATTTCAGGTAATTCAAATAATTTTAAATTTCCTTTTCCTGTTACCTTCATTGAAATAGTTGCCGTCTCATTAGATTTCAAAATATCTTTGCTAGAGGTAACAATAAAATTAAAATCTCCTACTGCACCATTAAAACTCTCTGGTTTATTAATTAATGGAAGTTCTTTAGACCGTACATATTTTTTTGCCGATGCAAAACTCCTAGTTATATTTCTAACAATTGGATTTCCAAAAAAATCTCCTCTACCAGTTGGTACACCAATAACAATATCCATTTTTATAGGATCAATAGTAAGTTTTCCAGATTTTGTTGGTATTAACAGTGCCTTTTGTAAAACAACATATCTGTATTGTTCCCCATTATAGGTTCCGTTTTTGGTAGTTAATCCTTTTATCTTAATATCCTGATTCCAAAAACCATTGTATTGGGGAGATTCTGTGTATGAAAAGTCTCGTACACTAATATTTTGGCTAACATATAGTCTATACTCAACATATATACCTTCACCTACATATGGATTAGATTTAGATATTTCGGCTACTAAATGAATATTCTGTTGAGCTATGTAATTAGGGTCATTAGGATCTTTTGGAATTTCAACAGGGTCTAAAACAATAACTTTAATAGGTTTAGATTTTATTCTTTTTTCATTTAGTTTTATACTAGCAGCAGGAATTAAAAATTCTCCTTTTTTGAGAGGTTTTATTATATAAGTATATGATTGAGAAAAACTTTGCTTTCCATTAATCCATGACTGACTAATAGATTGGCTTGGGCCACTTACAATTTGGAAATTTTTAAAGTTTGGGGGGGTAAAATCATCCGCTCCTTGTTTATTGACCGTAAACTGAATTCTTACTCTTTGGTTGAGTCCTAATTTGTTTTTGCTTACAGAAGCAACAAGCTCTGATGTTTGAGCATACAATGACGTGCTCAAAAGAGTGCATAAGGTGAAAATGTAATAAATCTTCTTCATGTTACTTTCTAACGATTGACAAATATAAAATTTACCAATCTTTTTCTTGTTTAATTTTTGAACCTTTAGCTTTTTTTGCGTTTAATTTTTTTTGTGTTTTCTTTTCTTCGTTTTTGAGACTTTCTAACAATTGTTTAATTTGTTCTGGAGACATCTTGCCTTGTTGAGGTTTTTGTTTTTTCTTTTCATTGTTTTTCTGATCCTTTTTTTTCTTCTGATCCCCGTCTTTATCATTTTCTTTTTTTGGATCTTTTTTATCCTTATCGTCTCCTTCTTTTTTGTCCTTATCCTTATCCTTATCCTTGTCCTTGTCCTTGTCCTTGTTCTTGTCTTTGTCTTTATTTTTGTCTTTATTCTTGTCTTTGTCTTTATTTTTTTCTTTTTCAAGAAGCTTTTGCGCAACGGCTAAATTATATCTAGTCTCATCATCATTTGGGTTTTTACGAAGAGAATTTTTATAAGCATCCACTGCTCCTTGATAATTTTTTTCTTCCATCATTGCATTACCAATATTATGGTAACCCTCAGCTTTTTCATATGAATCTTCTGAGTTCTCAGTCAAAATTTTATATTGAGGGATGGCTTCTTTAAAATTCTTTTCTTGAAATAATGAATTCCCCAGGTTGTAGGTTGCTTTTGTGTAAGAACTATTTTTCTCTAGCGCTTTTTTATATGAAATAGTGGCATCTGCATATTTCTTTTGATTGTAGAGTTTGTTTCCTTCTCTAACTAATTTTCTAGCCTCTCTTTGAAGTGAAATAGAATCTTTTTGGGAATACATAACCAAAGAAGACAGCATCATTGAAATAAATACAGATATTGATATGAGTTTCTTCATCTAGTTAATTTTCTTTTTCGTTAAATAAATCTACTTTTTTTAGCCATTTGGTTTTCTTGTCTAAGAAAAAAACATCTATTAATAAAAATAATATACCAATTCCTAAAAACCACTGAAATTGGTCTTTATAGTCAGAGAATTGTTTGGTTTCAAATGCCGTTTTTTGTGCGTTACCAATAATATCCTCAATTGCTTTTACGGGTTTGTCAGTTAAATTACCATCAATATAAACTCCACTAGCTGCGTCAGCAACACCTTTTAGAAGTACCGGATTACGTTTTGTTAAAACAGTTTCTCCCTTATATTTTTTATATCCTATTAACGAACCATTTATCTTCATAGGGATAGGAGCTCCTTTCTCAGTTCCTACTCCTATGGTGTACACTTTAATTCCATCATTAGAAATATTTTGTGCGATTTGTTTAGTTTCTTCTTGATGATCTTCTCCATCAGAGATAATAATTAAAAAACGATTTGTTTGATCATCGTTGTTATAGTATGTTTTGGCTAAATCTAATGCATCGTTAATTGCTGTTCCTTGGCTAGATACTAAATCTGGATTTGCGCTTTGGAGAAACATTTTAGCAGCACCATGATCGGTTGTAATTGGTAAAAGAGGATATGCATTTCCAGCATAAATGATAATACCTACACGATCACTTCCTAATTTATCAATAATTTTAGAAATAATTTGTTTTGATTTTTCTAGTCTGTTTGGCGCAATGTCTTCTGCTAACATGCTTTTAGACACATCTAGTGCAAAAACAACATCTACACCTTCTCTTTTTACTGTTTTCAGCTTAGTCCCTATCTTAGGATTAACCAAAGCTAGAATTAAGAATGAAATCCCTATTAAGAAAAATGAAAGTTTAAGAATGGATTTAAAAACAGAAATATTAGGCGCAAGTTTAGATAATAATCCTGAGGAAGCAAATTTCTTTTGAGTTCTTTTTTTCCACAAAGACACTAAAAGAAAGATCATAATAATTACTGGAATTATAGTGAATAGGTAAAAGTATATTGGTTCTTCTAGTCTGTATAACATTATATAAAACTTCTAAAAAGGGTGTTTTTTAATATAAATTCTAACAACAATAATCCTCCTGCGAAAAATAATAAATACCTATATTTTTCTTGATAGTTGTAATATTTAAACTCTTCAATCTTTGTTTTTTCTAGCGTATCAATTTCGTCATAAATTTCTTGAAGCTCAGAATTGTCTGTGGCTCTAAAATATTGACCTTGAGTTTCACTAGCTATAAACTGCAATAATTCTTCGTCTATCTCTACTTGTTGCTTACGGAACTGTAATCTTCCTCTAGCATCTTTGCTAAAAGGAAAATCAGCCATACCATTAGTTCCAATCCCTACAGTATAAACCTTTATGTTTAATTCTTTTGCTAGTTCAGTAGCTGTTTTTGGATCTACAAAACCAGAATTATTAACTCCGTCTGTTAGTAAAATAATAACTTTACTTTTGGCCTCACTTTCCTTCAACCTATTTACTGCAGAACCTAATCCCATTCCTATGGCCGTACCGCCTTCCAGCTGACCCCATTTAATTTCCGAAATTGTTCTTCTAGTAATGCTCTTATCACTTGTAATAGGGGTTTGAGTAAAACTTTCTCCAGCATACACAACTATTCCTATACGATCATTAGGTCTTCTATTCACAAAATTTGTAGCTACTACCTTTAGAGCTTCTAGCCTATTAGGCTTCAAATCTCTTGCAAGCATGCTAGCAGATACATCAATGGCCATTACAATATCGATTCCTCTGTTAGCTTTAACTTTTGTACTTACGGCAACATTTCTTGGTCTGGCTAATGCAATTATTAAAAGGGTAAGAGATATTAATCTAATGATGGGTAATAAAGGTTTCAGTTTAGGTAAAAAACTAGATGTTGTATTAAATCCTTTTAGACTAGAAACGGTTAGTGTAGCTGTTTCTTTTTTTCTCACAAGAAAAAACCAAGTGGCTATGAACGGAATTAACGCTAGCAGCCACAAGAACTCAGGGTTGTTAAATTCAAAGTTATTCCAATTCATCATTCTCAGCTTCTTCTATTATTAAGGGTTTTAAGTCATTTAAAATATTTTCTGCGTTTTTTCTGTCATCCTCAATTTCGTGAGAAAGCGGTGTCGATTTTGCAAATTTTACTAAATCAGCTTCACTTAAAAGAGAATTTAATTTTCTTGTAGTTTCTTTGTCAATTTGTAAAGTCTCAGATTTATCTAGATTAGAGAGGGCTTCAATTAGTTCTTGTGTGGTAATTTCTAATGCAGGTATTTTTAATTCTTTTTCAATAAAATCTCTGATAATTTCGGTAAGCTCACTATAATATTTTTTGATCTGATTATTTTGCCAAAGTAATTTATTGTCTAGCTTTTTAAGCTTTTCGATGGCCTCATCATAAGGAGGAATCTGAACAATAGGCTCTTCCTGGTCAACTATCGGTTTTTTTCTAAAAACAAAATAATAGACAAAAACAGCAATCAGGATTAAAATTAGAATTACCCAGATTATGTAAGGTTTAAAGTCATCATAGACCAATGGCTCGCTCTGAATAGCCTTGATTGGAAATAATTTTTGTTTGGTTGTATCTATGGCAATGGTGGCTACATTAATTAAAATAGAATCTGTAATATAAGCTCTGTTCTTAATAAATATCTGTTGAGATGGGATATAAAATGCACCACTATCAAACCCGGTCATTACATATTTTTTAATCAAAGCATTCTTTAAAGTATCAACCTCAATATCATTTACAACTTCTAAGTTTTTTAAATTTTCAATTTTTTCAGGCAAAATTACATTAGCGGTGTCATTTATGTTAATTTGATACATAAACTGTTCACCAATTCTAATGTTGGTGGTATCAGATTTAACAATAACCTTTTGCGGAAAAGCCAGGTAGGAAATTAATGAAAAAAATAAAAAAATTCTAGTGCTCATATTTTTATTTTCCTTTGTGTTTAAAGTATCCTAATAATTTTTTCACATAGTCTTCATCAACTCTTGTATCAATGGTTCCTGAACCACTTTTCTTGAAAGTTGTTTTAAAATAGTTAGACATCTTAATTGCAGAAGATTTATAATTATTTCTGATCTTTCTAGAAGCAGTGTTTACGAGTTGAACAGTATTTGTTTCTGAATCTACCATAGGAACTAGTCCAAGGTTTGGGATCTCTTCGTCGTGTTTGTCATACACACGAATACCTGTAATATCATGTTTGTTTCCTACAATTTTTAAAGTTCTTTCATAATCATCATCCATAAAATCAGATAACATAAAAACAATGGCCTTCTTTTTCATCACATTGGACAGAAATTTGAAAGCTTCTGCAATGTCAGTATTGTAACTCTTGGGAGAAAACTCTATTAATTCTCGAATTATTCTTAGTACATGACTTTTTCCTTTTTTAGGAGGGATAAATAATTCTATTTGGTTAGAAAAAAGAATCAATCCAACTTTATCGTTGTTTTGAATAGCAGAAAAGGCTAGTGTAGCAGAAATTTCTGTAATGGTGTCTTTTTTAAATTGCTCTGAAGTTCCAAAATTTTCAGAACCGGAAACATCTACCATTAACATCATTGTAAGCTCTCTTTCCTCCTCAAAAACCTTAATGAAAGGCTCGTTGTAACGAGCAGTAACATTCCAATCTATTGCTCTAACATCGTCTCCAAATTGATAAGCTCTAACCTCAGAAAAAGTCATACCTCTACCTTTAAAAGTAGAATGGTATTCTCCTCCAAAAATATGATCAGACAAACGTCTTGTCTTTACCTCTATTTTACGTACTTTTTTTAGTATTTCCTTAGTATCCATGGTTTAAGTAATCTTTTCAAAAAACGCCCTTAAAAGGCTTCAATAAAAAAATGTAATTTTAAGGAACTTCTATTTCATTAATGATTGAATTGATGATATCTACCGATGAAATATTTTCAGCTTCAGCTTCGTAGGTTATTCCTATTCTATGACGCAATACATCATAAACAATGGCTCTTACATCCTCAGGAATTACATAGCCTCTTCTTTTTATGAAGGCATAACATTTAGCAGCTTTTGCGAGATTAATACTCCCTCTAGGTGACGCACCAAAACTAATTAGTGGTTTCAGTTGAGAAAGATTATATCGTTCTGGATATCTGGTGGCAAAAATAATATCAAGTATATATTTTTCAATTTTTTCATCCATGTAGACTTCGTTTGCAGCCTCTCTTGCCTTAATTATTTGATCAATTGAAACTACAGGATTAATGGTATTAAAATTACCATTTAAATTTTGCCTCATGATAGCTTGTTCATCAGATAACTTAGGATAATCGATAACAGTTTTTAACATAAACCTGTCTACTTGTGCTTCAGGGAGAGGATAAGTTCCTTCTTGCTCAACAGGATTTTGAGTTGCCATAACTAAAAAAGGTTGGTCAAGATTAAAAGTGGTGTCACCAATTGTTATTTGTCTCTCTTGCATTGCTTCTAGAAGTGCTGATTGAACCTTAGCAGGAGCTCTATTAATTTCATCTGCAAGAACAAAGTTTGCAAAAATTGGACCTTTCTTAATAGAAAAATCATTTTCTTTCATATTGTAAATCATAGTTCCTACTACATCAGCGGGTAACAAATCAGGTGTAAATTGAACCCTACTAAATGATCCCTGCACAGCTTTGGAGAGAGAATTAATGGCTAATGTTTTTGCTAAGCCAGGAACACCTTCCAGTAAGATATGTCCATTGCCTAACAATCCAATTAGCAATCGCTCTATCATGTCTTTTTGTCCAACAATAACCTTGTTCATTTCTGAAGTGAGTATGTCTACAAAAGCACTTTCACGCTCTATTTTTTCGTTAATTGACCTAATGTCTACGTCCATCTTGTTATTGGGTATTTGCTATTAAAAAAATTGAAATCAAAACTACACTATTCGATTTTTTTTCATTGTTAAAAATTGGTTAAAGGTAGTGTATACAAGCATTTTTTTGTTTTTTAGGTACAATTTTAAAAAAATGTAGTTTAAAATAAGTCATTAAAGCGTGTGTTTTTTTGTTTTTAACAAAAAAAAAGGTAACATTTGCTTTTATTATCAATCAATAACACTTATATGAAACAAAATAACTTTTTAAAATTTTTTACGATAGTGTTTTTATTATTTGGAGCTGTGACAATCAGTGCTCAAACAATAAAAGGTAAAGTAACTGATTCAAGCGGAGAAGCTTTGTCATTTATGAATGTCGTAGAAAAAGGAACTACGAACGGTACTACAACTGATGAGAATGGTGAATTTTCATTGAACGTACAGAAATTACCGACAACAATTTCAGTATCCTCATTAGGTTTCAAAACTGCTGAAAAAAATATTTCTAATACTAGCTATCTAACAATTGTTCTACAAGAAGACAATTTGGCTTTAGATGAAGTTGTATTAGTAGGATCTAGAAACAGAAACAGAACTGTAGTCAATACACCAGTGCCTGTTGATGTAATTGATGTAACTGAACTTTTAAGTTCAGGACCTCAAGTATCTGTGAATGATATTTTAAATTATGTAGCTCCCTCATTTACATCTACTTCTCAAACCGTTTCTGATGGAACAGATCACATTGACCCAGCAGCTTTAAGAGGTTTAGGGCCAGATCAAGTGTTAGTTTTAGTAAATGGAAAAAGGAGACACAATACTTCATTAGTTAATGTGAATAGTACTGTTGGTAGAGGTAGTGTCGGAACAGACATGAATACTATTCCGTCTTTTTCAATTAAAAGAATTGAAATTTTAAAAGATGGTGCATCAGCACAATATGGTAGTGATGCTATCGCTGGTGTAATAAACATTGTGCTTAAAAGTACTGAAGGTCTTGAGTTTCAAGTAAATCAAGGTGGTAATTGGGGAGGAGAAACCAACAACCAAAGTGGTGGAATGGATGGAGAAAATTTCCAATTTGACGTAAACTACGGAATACCTTTAGATGATAACGGAGGTTTTATAAACTTTACCGGATCTGTATCAACAAGAGGACCGTCATACAGGGCTGGAGCTGAAGGGTTCTCAGGTCAAATCTTTGACGCAAGTAACTCTGTTGAATGGGTAGGTTTAAATAGTGGAGCAGGGTCTGATATTACTCAATACTCTTTAGCTCAAATTCAAACATTTGCACAAGGTGTAACATATTTTCCTTTCACACTAAAAAATCAAATTAATCAAGCTTCTTCAATAGACGATATTAGAGGCCTTTTAAATTTTAATACTTCAGAAGACGAATTATTAACAAGAGGTTTAACTAGACAAGACTTTAGCATGAGAGTTGGTCAGTCTAGATTAAGAAATGGAAAATTTATGGCTAACATGGAATTTTCAATTAATGATAACTTCAGTTTTTATGCTTTTGGAGGGATAAGTCACAGAAGAGGTAATGCAGCAGGTTTTTACAGAAGACCAGCTCAATCAAGAGCCTTCACAGGATTATATCCTGCCGGAATGTTGCCAGAAATAAATTCTATTGTTAACGACGAATCTTTAGCTGTAGGAATTAAAGGAAAGCAAGGAGAATGGGATATTGATTTTAGTAATACTTACGGAAAAAACTCTTTTGATTTTAATATTGGGAACTCTAGTAATGCAAGTTTACAACAAGCATCACCTCTTGAGGTATATGCTGGTGGATTTTCATTTACTCAGAACACTACCAATGTAGATTTAACAAAATTCTACGATGATGTAATGTCAGGATTAAACGTAGCTGTTGGTTCGGAATATCGATTAGAAATGTATGATATTACAGCTGGTCAAGAAGAATCTTGGGCAACGTACGATATAAACGGTGAGATTTGGAATGGAGATGCTGCAACACAGGTTACTGATTTCTTTGGACGATCTAGACCGGGAGGAATTCAAGTTTTCCCAGGTTTTAGACCAGCTAACGAAAGAAATGCAACTAGAAACAGTTATGCTTTTTATGGAGATTTAGAATTAGATGTAAATAAGAATCTATTCCTTTCAGGAGCAGTTAGATACGAAAACTACAGTGATTTTGGATCTACTTTCAACTGGAAATTAGCAGGAATTGTTAGATTAAGCGACAATGTTAATTTAAGAGCTGCTGCAAGTACAGGTTTTAGAGCACCATCTTTAGCTCAGTTAAACTTTAATACAATTAGTACTAACTTTATATCAGGTGTTCCATATGAAGTTGGAACATTCTCTAATGACAGTCAAATAGCTGGTGCTTTAGGAATTCCACAATTAAAACAAGAAGAATCTTTTAGTGCAAGTTTTGGAATTACAGCAAAAATACCTGATGCAAATTTAACGTTAACAGCTGATGCTTTCTTTACTGGAATTGATGACAGAGTTGTTTTAACTGGAAACTTTTCAATCCCTGACGGAATTGTTACTGATGCAGAATCAGCTCGTTTCTTTGCAAATGCTATTGACACCGAAACTAGAGGTTTTGATGTAGTAGTTTCTCACAAAGGAAATGTAGGTGAATTAACTTTATCGAGTGATTTAGCTGTAACATTTGCTTACACACAAAGAGTAGACGAAATTAATTCTTCTAGTGTGTTGGCTTCTCAAGCCGGAACTTATTTTGGAGAAAGAGAATCTTATTTCCTAGAAAAAGCTACTCCTAGATTCAAAGCAAACCTTGGACATATGTTAAGAGGAGATAACTGGAATATCTTTTTAAGAAATTCATTTTTTGGAGCAGTAACAAATCCAGATACAGTAACATCACCAATAATACCAACGGAGAGAATTCATCCAGTGTTTTCAGAAAAAGTTATCACAGATCTTTCTTTTGGATATGATGTATCAGAAAATATGACTTTAACTATTGGTTCTAGTAATATTTTTGATATTTACCCAGATAAATCTCCTGCAACTACAACAGGTAATCTAACTAGTGGAAATAATTTTATATACCCACGTGTTACATCTCAGTTTGGAATTAATGGTAGAACAGTATTTGCCAGACTAAAATTTAAACTATAAAATATAAACTAATAGAATATGAAAAATATTAAATATTTAGCACTACTATTATTTTCCATCACACTTTTAATTTCGTGTGGTCAGGATGGTGTAGATAGTGTAACAAACCCCGGGGAATTAAACCCTACGAGTGAAGTAAATGTAGGATTTGTTGATTCTAATTATGAATCGCTAGTTATGGAATCTGGAGATCCTGCTGTAGAATTCACTATTGGAACAAATGTAAATCCGTTAGGTGTTCCTGTTACAGTAACTTTTACAATGTCTTCTTCTGATGGTTCGCCTGATGCAGTAGCATATCCGCAAACTGCTGTTATTGACGCCGGAGAAACTTCGGTAGATGTTCAAGTAGCTTTTTCAAATGATGGTGTTGCAGAAGCGTTTATAGCAGAATTATATACATTTGAAATTTTAGATGTAGAATTTGGTGGAGATTATGATTATTATCTAACACCAGGGGAATTAACAAGAGAAATTGCGGTAATAGATGTAGAGCCAGAATTTACAACCCCTCCTGGACCAGTTCAAATTGTTATGACCTGGAATGATTTTTTCACAGATTTAGATTGTTTCTTAGTCACAGGAGACCAAGATATTGCTGGAGATGTTATAGACGGTAGTCAAGGTATTACAACAACAGAAACATTAACTCTTCCAGCAGATCAGTATGGTGTGTTTAGTATTTACGCATACGAATGGTATGGAATTTATCCTGCTACATATGATTTAAACATAACTTTCCCTGACGGACGAGTAGAATCCTTTCCAGATGTTTTAATAACTGGTGATTCATTTCAGTTTACAATAACCAAAGGAAGTTTAGGAGCAGTAGACGGATATAGTATAACTCAATTATAAAAGATATGAAACATATATATAAAATTAGTATAATAGTATTGTCCATTTTTACGTTTATCGGATGTAGCGTAGACGATGATGATGCAATAAATGTATTACCACAAAAATCGATTACAGCATCACTGGACAACCAAAGTGATATAATTTTTATATCATCTACAGCAACAAGCTATGATTTAGTTGTTAACTTTTCAGAAGAACTACCTAGTTATTCTTCGATTGAATATTCTTTAGATGGAGGTGACGCTACAATTACTAGCGGTAGTACAGGAGATAATTCTGTTACTATTTCAATAGATTTTGACCCTTCTGACTCTTACCATCAAATTGATTTATCAGATTTCATAGTGGTAAATTCTCAAGCAAGAAGATTTACTACTAGTTTAGTAGGAAATTCAACTGTGAAAGTTATGAGAGAAAATGCTATTCTAGCAACAATGACATGGGACTCTGGAGCAAATTTAGATTTAGATTTAGATGTAATGACTCCTGCTTGGGGATGGGCATTTTTAACTCTAGATGCTAGTGCAGGTTCTGGAAATATTGAAACTGTATCTGCTAATTTAGATAACGGAAATTATGCATTATGGATTTGGGCAAATGCTGGTTCAAACGAATCTTACACATTTACTGTTACAACTATAGACGGGACAGAGACTTTTACAGGAATCGTAGAAGGTAGCTCTTGGAATTTATGGTTTACTAAAAGTGGAAATAACTATACTTATTTCGAAGAAGATCCATCATAAAAAGTTTACAACTTTTAATAAAAAAAAGAGACCTATTAGGTCTCTTTTTTTTATTTTTCACGTATGAAAATAAACCAACATATTTCAGAATTAAAACCTTCTGCAACTTTAT
>Ga0228670_1000259_pt1 | contig 32004 bp, 25 predicted proteins | sample 85DmetaG_FD_182785 | JGI IMG/M metagenome (GOLD analysis project Ga0228670, IMG submission 182785) | Seawater microbial communities from Monterey Bay, California, United States - 85D | ecosystem: Environmental > Aquatic > Marine > Coastal | place: USA: California | collected 2016-10-13
CAGATGCCATTGCGTTGGATGTATGGACCAACACCACGACGACAGCACTTGATGTTGTATATAGTTTTGTGCCAGTATCTTCGGACAATTGCGTTGGTGCAACCTTTACCGTTACTGTTACTGTAAATCCAGAGCCAGAGGTACTGAATCAAACCACAACAATATGTAGCACATCGGCGGTTGACCTTACGTTAGGTGATGATGCCGATGGTCCATCGGTGGTGAGTTATGATCTTACAGCGATTACCCCAGAGGTGGGCTTAGTGGCCGATGCTGCGAACGCCACAGTAGGAACAAATTTATCATCAGACGCTATTGATTTAGATGAGTGGACCAATACGTCCACCACGCCATTAGATGTGGTTTATAGTTTTATTCCTTATGATGCTGTGGGTTGTTTTGGTCCTTCGTTTACCGTTACTGTAACGGTCAGTCCAGAGCCAGAGGTACTGAATCAAACCACAACAATATGTAGCACTTCAACAGTTGACCTTACGTTAGGTGATGACACTGATGGCCCGTCGGTAACGAGTTATGAACTTACCGCCATTACACCCGCTTCGGGCTTAGTGGCCGATGCTGCGAACGCCACAGTAGGAACAAATTTAGCATCAGATGCCATTGCGTTGGATGTATGGACCAACACCACGACGACAGCACTTGATGTTGTATATAGTTTTGTGCCAGTATCTTCGGACAATTGCGTTGGTGCAACCTTTACCGTTACTGTTACTGTAAATCCAGAGCCAGAGGTACTGAATCAAACCACAACAATATGTAGCACATCGGCGGTTGACCTTACGTTAGGTGATGATGCCGATGGTCCATCGGTGGTGAGTTATGATCTTACAGCGATTACCCCAGAGGCAGGATTAGTGGCAGGGGGCTCTAATGCTGTAGAGGGAACGAATTTATCATCAGATGCTATTGATTTAGATGAGTGGACCAACACGTCCACCACGCCATTAGATGTGGTTTATAGTTTTGTGCCAATGTCATCAGACAATTGTGTGGGTGCAATATTTACCGTTACTGTTACTGTAACCCCAGAGCCAGTACCTGTGGTAGAACCCCCTTTGTCATTATCGAACTGTGATGATGATACGGACGGGTTGTTAACTTTCGATATGAGTTCGGTTTCAGCCGATATGATAGGTTCACAGTCTAATATCTCTGTAACATATCATGACACAGAGTCTAATGCAATAATAGGTAATAGTACTTCATTAGGAACGAATGTTACAATGACCGAGCCTTACGAACAGACTATTTTTATTCGTTTTGAAAATACTCTTACAAACTGTTATGTAATAAGAACTATTAATTTAATTGTTGATCCATTACCAGTAGTAAATTTAGAAAATGATTATTTTATTTGTTCAGATTCAAGCTCCATAGGTGATGATTTTGTAGAGGTTGATCCAGGGCTTTCGCCATCGGTTTATAGTTTTACGTGGCGTGATGAATTTGGTGCGCTACTTAGTACAGCACCGACCTACACCATTGATGAAGTTGGTATTTATACTTTAGAGGTGAGTTATTCAAATTCTAGTACGGGTTGTTCGGCGCCATTAGAAATTTTCACAGTCAGTGAAAGTGGTCCACCATTGCTCACTGTTGATGTAGTGACAGAGGATTTTGCAGACACACATGTTGTTGTAGCTTCGGCAGTAGGGACAGGTGCTTATGAGTTTAGTTTAGACCAGGGGCCATGGCAGGATAGTGGAACGTTTATAGGGGTAACCCCAGGTGATCATGTCATTAGTGCGCGTGATCTTAACGGGTGTGGCGTTTCAACGGAACCATTATTTATTGTAGATTATCCAAAATATTTCACGCCTAATGGTGATGGTTATAATGATACATGGAATATATCAGCCTTGTCTAGTCAATTAGGGTCTAGGATATTAATATTTGACCGTTTTGGTAAGTTGTTAAAGCAAATCAGTACGGCAGGCGATGGTTGGGATGGCACCTATAATGGCCAAAAGATGCCAACGACGGACTATTGGTTCTTATTGGAGTACAATGATTTAACAACAGCAGAGCCCAAACAACTCCGAGCACACTTTAGTTTGAAGAGGTAGTAGGTACAATAAAGTTATATTTTTTTCGTTATATTTGTTTAATAACTTCATATTCCCAAATTATGAAACACCTACAAACTCTTCCAGTGTTGTGGCTTTTATCATTTTTTAGCTATGGACAAATTATTAGTGTCAATGACGCCTCATATCCAGAATCTAGTTATGGTCCAGAACAACTTATAAAAGATGTTTTAATTTCTAGCGATTGCAGTACAGCAAGTAATTTTTCTAGTAAGGTAAAAGGTGCTCCTACAGACCTTCCCGATAAGAGTTATGGGTATTTTAAAACACCCGCAGGGAGTACTTTTCCTTTTACAGAAGGAATAATTCTTACTACAGGAAAGGCAAGACCTATCGGCAATACAACAATTACTAATACAATTAGTGGTGTTAATAGTTTAACTGGAGATAGCGACTTGGAAAATGCACTTAATATTACACAAACAAATGATGCCACATTTTTTAAGTTTAATTTTAAACCTCAAGTTGACGAGATTAGTTTTCGTTTTTTGATGGGCTCTGAAGAATATGATGGTAATACAGAATGTCAATTTGCAGATGGTTTTGCTTTTTTACTTAGAGAAGTTGGAACTCAAAATTACACCAATTTAGCGGTTCTACCAGATGGGACACCTGTAAATGTAACCAATATTAATAATTCTAATCAATGTAGAAAAAACGCCCAATATTCTGAAGGATACAATCCAACGACAACTAATTTTGGGGGTCATACTAAAATATTGATTGCAAAATCAGCAAGTACAATAGTTATTGAATCTTTCCCCGCAGAATCAGTTTCGGCAGAGTTTTTACTGCCAGAATTTTCAACTCCTAATAAATTAAAAGTCGAAGTTATAGGAAAAGGCGATTATGAATATGCTCTAAATGATGGTCCCTGGCAAAAAGAAAATATTTTAACAAATGTATATCATGGTGAGCATTCAATTCATGTACGCGATCGATATGGTTGTGCAGTTAAAACAATAAGAATTGTTAATATAGATTATCCAAAATATTTTACTCCAAATGGCGATGGTTATCACGATACGTGGAATATTAGCAGTTTAAAGTCGCAAGCTAACGCAAAAATTTATATATTTGACAGATATGGTAAATTGCTCAAAGAATTAAGTCCAGCCAGCGATGGATGGAATGGTACTTTCAATGGACAACCAATGCCAACATCAGACTATTGGTTTTTGGTGGAATATGAAAGTCCAACAACAAAAAATACGGAACAATTTAGAGCGCATTTCACCTTGAAAAGATAAGATTTAATGAAATTAGCCAAAAAATTAATTCTTCTTGCCACACTTGGTTTTTGTTACAATGGCATGGAAGCACAGGAAGGATTACCAATATATTCAGACTACTTGACGGACAATTATTATTTAATTCATCCTTCGATGGCAGGTGTAGCCAATTGTAATAAAGTACGATTAACAGGAAGACAGCAATGGTTTGGTCAGGATAATGCACCAAGTTTGCAGACCTTTAGCATCAATGGTAGAATCGGCGACACTCAATCTGGAGTAGGCGCAATTGCTTTTAACGATCAGAATGGATATCACTCTCAAACAGGAGCTTATTTGACATATGCACATCATTTAATGTTTTCAAGAAATACAATTGATTTGAATATGTTGTCTTTTGGACTTAGCGCTGGGATGATTCAATATAAACTAGATGAAACAGCATTTGTGGAATTCGATCCTATAATTGCCGGAATTGAGCAAAGCGCAACAGATTTCAATGTTGATTTTGGATTTTCTTATCATCTTATTAATTTTTATGCTCACGCTACAATAAAGAATCTTCTTAAAAATCAAGGCGTCAATATTAATGAACAAGGAGTTAGCTACGATAATCTAACAACCTATCTTTTTTCTGCAGGGAATGTTTTTTCAAAATTTGGGAGCGATTGGAGCTATGAACCATCAATTTTATATGCATATAAAGACGCTACAAAAGAATCATTTATTGATGCTAATCTTAAGGCTTACAGAAAATTTGATTTTGGTAATATTTATGCTGGAGTTTCATATAGAAGGAGTTTTGATGGAGCACAATTTACAAATGGAAGTACTGTAAGCAGTCAAAAATTACAATATATCACACCTTTAGTGGGGATTGAATACAATAATTTTATGTTCGCTTACACCTATTCTTATCAATCAAATTCTATTGTTCTTGATAATGGTGGATATCACCAGATTACCCTTGGGTTCAATTTTGGATGTCGAAAAGAAAAGTATGATTGTGAGTGTCCTAGTGTAAATTAATTAAATTAGGATTTAATCCAATTTTTGAACCATTGACTTATCCCAATTCATCAATCTAGAAATTATTTTTTTTGAACCATTTGTAAAGAATACATACTCGCCTTTTTGAGTGCTTTCTTCGAGGAGATTATGATTTTGAAGTACAGCTTTAGTTTGTTTAGCAACAGCTGGACCTGAGTCTATAATTTTTATGTTTTTTGGCAATATTTTTTCTAAAATAGGTTTTAAAAAATGATAATGTGTGCAGCCTAAAACCAAACAATCCATATTGGCTTCAAGCATAGGAGATAAGTATGTTTTAAGCAATTGTTCCATTTCTGCTGAAAATAGCGCTCCAGCTTCAATCAGCTCTACAATTCCATCACCCACTTGTTCAACGACATTTAATTCTTTTGTGTAGCGTTGTGAAGTCTCATGAAACAAACTACTACTCAGCGTTCCTTTTGTGGCTAAAATTCCTATACAATTCGTTTTTGTATTAAGTGCAGCGGGTTTTATTGCGGGTTCAATTCCAATAAAAGGGACATTGTATTTTTCTCTTAAAAATGAAATTGCATTTGTAGTAGCAGTATTACAAGCCACAACTACAATTTTTGCTCCTTTATTGAGTAGGATCTCTGTATTAATGATGGAACGTTCCAAAATAGCTTTTCTACCTTTTGTTCCATAAGGTGCGTATTTAGAATCAGAAATATAGATTGTAGATTCCATTGGGAGTAGTGTATTTACTTCTTTCCAAATAGAAAGCCCTCCTGCTCCAGAATCAAATATACCAATAGGTTTTGTGCTCATATTGATACAAAAATAAAAAAGCTACTCTTTATGAGTAGCTTTTTAAAAACTATTTTGGAAAATCTTTTAGAATCCTAATTCAGATTTTACGTCTGCTAATAGATCTTTACCATTAGCCATAATGACACCTTGCCCTTGAGAAGAATCTAAGATATAGTCAAACCCTTGAGTATTACCAACCTTAAGAATAGCATTTTTTGCTTTTTCTGTAATTGGCTTCAATAAGTCTAATTCTTTTTTCTGTAAGTCTTGTTGTGCTTGCGCTTGATACTGACGGATGCTTTGTTCCATGCTTTGAACTTCTTGCAAACGCTTCCCGTTTTCTTCATCCGTTTTTGTTGAAGATTCAGCATCATATTGCTTGATTTTGTTTTGAAGTTCAGTGGCCATTGCTTGAATATCAGTTTCGTAAGTTTTCGCTAATTTTTCAAGCTCAGATTTTGCACTTTTCATTTCTGGCATAGATTCTACTAATTCCTGAGTATTAATATGTGCAACTTTAGATTGCGCTTGAGCATTAAAGCTACATACTAAAATGATTGCTGTTGTTAAGAGTAGATTTTTTAAATGTTTCATTTTCAAATTATAATTAAAATTTATTTTCTATTATTTTTTATGCTATCACGTTTTCTTTTTTGTGCTTCTAGTCTTGCTTTTCGCTCCGCTAAAATACGTTTTTTCTTTTCTTCTAAAGCTTTTTTTCTAGCATCTCTAGAATTGGTTGTTGTTTTTTCTTCTTTTATAACTTCTTGCTCTGCTGCTGTTGAATTTTCTTGTTCCTTAACTTTTGAACTTTCTTCTTTTTTTCTATTAGCTTTGTTTAGTTTTTCAGCACGAGCTTTTTCTCTAGCTTCTTTTGCTTTTTGCTTTTTCTCTTCAATTTCTTTTTTTCGAGATGTTCGTTTTGCTTCCAATTCTTCTTTGCGCTTAGCTAGTGCTTCTGCACGTTTTGCATTGCGTTCGTCAATCAGCTTTTGACGCTCGTCTTTATCAGAATCAACATCAACAATATTGTTTTCTTTTTCTGCCGCCTTGCGTTCTTTTTTACTTTTCACTTGTTCGCGTTTTGCAGTTCTATTGATGGTTCTTAGTACTTGCTCGCTAATATCGTATCGATCAGCAGAATAGAGCATTACAACATCTGCAGATTTATCAAAAATAAAGTCAAATTTCTTTGTTGTTGCAATTTCTTGAACGGCGGCAAATATTTGATCTTGAATAGGCTGAATCAATTGTTTTTTTTGAATCATTAGATCCCCATTTGGGCCAAATCGTTTTTGTTGATATTCTAGGATTTCATTTTCTATAATTTGAAGATCCTCTTCACGTTCTTCAATGAGTTCGTTTGTAAGCAAAACACGCTCATTATTCAACTGATTTTTTTGTGTTTCTAATTCTGCAATGCGTTGTTCAACATCTGTTTTCCATTGTTGAACTTTAGTTTCAAGTTGACTTTGGGCGTTTTGATATTCAGTAATATTTTCTAATATATATTCTGTATCAATATAACCAATTCTTACGCCTCTTTGTGCAAAAGCAGAAATACTAAAAAACACAAAAATTAGAGTCAAGACTATTGTCTTGAATTCTATGTTGGTAAAATTGTTTTTAATAAAATATTTCATACTATTTTAATTTCAGTTTTGGGACTTATGCTCAAATTAACAAAATTAATTTTAATTCACACACGATAATGAAATTACCATGCCAAAAATTAAAATTGTTGTCCAAGAATGAAGTGGGTTTCCCAACCATTCTTTCTTGTTTCACCTGGAATTGGGTCAAATCCATGGCCAAAATCAATTCCCAATAATCCAAATGCAGGCATAAATAAACGAATACCAATTCCGGCAGATCGTTTGATGTTAAATGGATTAAAGTCTTTAAAATCATTATAAGAAGCACCACCCTCTAAAAAGGCTAAAGCAAAAATCTTTGTTTGTCCTTTTAGTGTTATAGGATGTCTTAGTTCTAAAGAAAATTTATTGTAAATATTTCCGCCGTCATTATCAGAAAGTGTTTGATTGGCATAACCACGTAATGCAATGGCTTCTCGACCATCTAATCGATATGTCACCATTCCATCTCCTCCCAAAAAGAAGCGTTCAAACGGTATTACTCCTCTATCATTATTATAGGCTCCCAAAAATCCAAATTCAAATCTTGGCCTAAGAACTAATTTTCCTTTGATTCTTGTGTACCAATCTCCCGAAAATTTAATTTTATAAAATTCTAGCCATTTAAAGCGCTCTTGGTCAATTTCACTAACTCTTTCACTTGCCTCATTTCTTTCAACGATTTCATTATCATCTTGTGTACTACTCAACTCACGAATTCGCTCCGTCAATTCTTCTCTCTCTCTTCTTAGTTCAGAGTAATCTACTTTGCTAAAAGAGGAGTAAGGCAATGTTAGTTTTGCTGATATACTAAAATTTGAACCTCCTTCTGGATAAATCGGATCGTTGTAAGTGTTGTTTCTGCTCAAGCCAATAGTGTAGGCCAAGTTATTTGCATTTCCATCACCAAAAGTAAATAACCCTGTGTTATAATTGTTTAGGTCGAAATATTGGAAACTTAAGTTCTGAGAAAGTACAAAATAATCATCCGGGACAGTTAGTTTTTTTGCAATTCCAACACTTATCCCTGTGATATTAAAGCTTCTACTTTTATCGGCAGAACGTGTAGCTCTATTAAATAAAAATTGTTTTGTTTGTGATATAGAAGTTGAAAATTGAACAGGTTTTTTACCACCTAGCCAAGGCTCAGTAAATGAGAAACTATATGTTTGAAAAAATCGACTTGACTGCAGTCGTAATGCTAAACTCTGTCCATCTCCCATTGGTACAGGGTTGTACGCGTCTTTATTAAACAAATCTTTCACCGCAAAATTATTAAATGACAGCCCTAATGTTCCAATAAATCCACCACCACCATAACCGCCTTGAAGTTCGATCTGACTTGATCCTTTTTCAACAACACTATATTCCATATCAAGTGTTCCATCATTAGGGTTTACATTTTTGAAGTCTGGAGAAATTTCTTGAGCATCAAAAAATCCTAATTGACCAAGTTCACGAACGGTTCTAACAACATTGCTTTTACTGTACAATTGCCCTGGTCGTGTTCGTAATTCGCGATACACAACATGGTCATTAGTTTTATTGTTTCCTTTAACAGATATGTTTTTGAAATACGCAGGTTTCCCTTCAGTAATTCTAATTTCCATATCAATAACATTGCCATCGGTGCTGACTTCTACTGGTGTAATAGTAGAAAATAAATAACCATTGTTTTGATATAAATTTGTTAAATCGAAGGCGTCAGGATTTGAATTATCAGCAATTCGTTTTTCTAGCTCCACACCATTGTAAGTATCACCTTCTTTGATTTTTAATACTTGATTGAGTTGTTCATCAGAGTATATTGTATTGCCCAAAAAGTTAATTTTACCATAGGTGTATTTTTCTCCTTCTTCGATTTCAATATTGATGCTGATTGTTTTGTCATTATTTATTATTATACTATCAGAAATAATACGGGCATCTCTAAATCCTTTTTCTTTCAACTTATCAACCACACTAACAAGACCTTCTTTGTAATCTGCTTCTATAAATTTAGATCGTTTTAGGAATCGAACAGGATTGATTTGTTTTGTTTTTTTCATGGCTTTCCGCAGTCGTTTGCTGCTTAGTTTTTCATTGCCAGAAAATGTAATTTTTTTAATTTTTACCTTCTCACCTTTATCTATACGTATTTGCATATTGACCCTAGATTTTTCTACAGAATCCAAAACTTTGGTTGTGCCAATGATTGTTTTAGCGTTTAAAAATCCTTCTTTTCGATATTTATTTTCAAGATAATTTTTTGTTGTTGTGATAAGGTTTTCGGTAACTTTTGTTCCAGAAATTAGTTTGTTTTCGTCAATAATTTCACTAATCTTTCCTTTCTTGACTCCAGTAATTTTTACGTCTTTGAGCTCTGGAAGATCATCAAGCTGGATTTCTAAGTAAATATCATTGCCTTCGATTTTTGAAATAAAAACATCAATATTTGAAAAAAGATTTGAATCCCACAATTTTTTTATTCCATCACTAATTTTTGTACCTCCAGGAATGGTTATAGTTTCGTCTTTGACCAATCCAGAATAGGTAATAATTGTTTCTGCTCCGTACACAGTTTCGCCTTTTACACTTATATCTGCAATGATGTAGTCTTTTCTTTTGGACATATCTAATGCTTGCCCATGTGCAAGGTTGCTCATGAATATCATGAAACAAGCAATTATATATATGAATTTGTAGGTCTTTTTAGTTAAGTTGTTCGCTTGTTTTTCCAAATCTTCTTTCTCTTTTTTGGTAACTGGCAATAGCTTTGTACAAATCCTTATCACTAAAGTCTGGCCAAAAGACTTTTGTAAAATACAATTCGGCATAAGCAATTTGCCATAAAAGGAAATTACTCAGGCGTTGTTCTCCGCTAGTTCTAATTAATAAATCAACGTCTGGTAAATTTCGGGTGTAAAGATGCTGATTTATTACCGATTCATCAATTTTTTCGGGAGAAATTATATTATTTTTGATTTTTTCTCCAATTTCTTTCACTACGTGTGTCAATTCGTCCCTAGAACCATAGCTAAGAGCAAGGTTCAAAGTCATTCTAGAATTCATTTTTGTAGCTTCAATCACGTGTGATAATTCGTCAAATACTTTTTTTGGAAGTGTTTCAATATTTCCAATAGCATTCAGTTGAATATTATTTTTTTGAAGAGTATTCATTTCTTTTTTGAGTGAAGAAATCAATAACTGCATTAGTGTTTTTACTTCAAGTTTTGGGCGTTTCCAATTTTCTGTAGAAAAAGCATAAAGCGTTAGGTGTTCTATACCCAATTTAGCGCAACTCTCAACAGTATTTCTAACGGATTTAGTTCCATTTTCATGCCCAAAAGCGCGTATTCTCCCTCTAGATTTAGCCCAACGGCCATTACCATCCATAATTATGGCAATATGTTTTGGAAGAGGGTGATTGTGTATGTCTATTTCTTGATTCATTTAATAATTACAAAAACATGGGTTTCGGCCAAATGTATAAGTTAAGGTAATTCCGCTAAATACATACCAGTCTGTGTTATTAATATTTCCAAACCGTAATTTTTTTAATTCTTTTGTGTCTGGAACACTACCGTCCAATTCATCAGAAAAAGTATACCTTGCTGCAACTTCCATACCAAAAATAATATGATCAGTAAGGGTAACTTTTACGCCCAAAGCAATAGGAATCCCATAAGCATTGCTTCTTGTTTTTTCTGAAACGAGTACATTATTGGCGTAGTAAAAATTTGGATGATTTAGCATACTAACGCCTGTATATAAATAGGGGCTAAAGTTAAAACTTCTTCTGTGCAAATCGAAATCTAAAAAGGTAAACTCCATCCCTGCAGAGACTTCCAAAGACCGTGCATTGAAATGGTACCCCCTCATTTCTCTTTTTGGGTCGCTAGAAAGATTGTCGTTTCCAAAAAGCGTTGTATAAATAACACTTGCCCTGTAGGAATGTCTAGGACTTCTGTTCCATCGAATAATCCCTCCAATGGCTAATTTTTTTGGCGCCACAAATGTTGTAGAACCAACATCACCAATAACATTTGTTCCTCCTCCAATTATACCAATTTCATAAATCTGGGAAACCCCAAGATTTGTGGAGAGTATAAAGATTAGGGAGAAGTATATGGTTTTCATCAACTTTTCAAATGTGTGCAAATATAACAAAATTGAACTCGCTTCAAAATGACTATATCATAGACTAAGTAAACTAAAAAAACAACAAATTATTGTTTAGTTTCTTTGATCGGCACCCCAAAGAAGTTTTTTACGTAAGGTTTCAATAAAAGTTACATCTTCAAGCTCAATCATATGAATGCTATATGGTGCTTTTTTGATTGTAATTCCAATTGAATTTTCAAGAGAATTAATTCGAGAATCCAAGGATACCAAATATTCATCTTCACGGCCACTGACTTTGAGTCTAATTTCTCTTCCAGCCGAAATAACTAGAGGGCGAGCATTTAAGTTGTGAGGTGCAATAGGGGTGAGAACCAAGCTGTCAGATTCTGGCATAATCACTGGACCACCACAACTCATTGAATAGCCTGTTGATCCAGTTGGTGTTGAAATGATAAGCCCATCGGCCCAATAGGAAGTCAAATATTCATCGTCTAACCATGTTTCTATACTAATCATGGAAGTTGTGTTTTTTCTGCTAATTGCAATTTCGTTTAGAGCAAAATCTAAATCAAAATTGGCGTGTTTTTTATCTGTTGTTACTGATAAAACACTGCGTTTTGAAATTCGATACTTTCCTTCAAAAATCTGATCCAAAGCACTAACAATCGCATCTTTTTTAATCGTTGCCAAAAACCCAAGTCGACCTGTGTTGATGCCAACAATTGGGATATTTAAGTCTTTTACATATGTAATAGCTCGTAATGTGGTACCATCACCTCCGACACTAATGACTAGATCAAAGGATGCATCTAATTTTTTAAATGTTTGAAAACCAAAACGGTCAATTTTTATTGAAGATTGCTCAAGAATGGAATCATAAAAGTTGTTTTCTATAGCAACTTCAACCGCCTTTTCACTCAAATATTCAGTAAGAGTTACAATGGCCGAGCGAGAGCGTTCATTAAAATCTGGTCCGTAGATAGCAATTTTCATAGTAGCAAAATTACAAATTTAAATAACGATCTAAGTATGCAGACCGATCTTTCAATGTTTTTAGGAAACTATCATCTTCATGGCCAGAAATAATGGTGTATCCATACCTCCTGAATGTTTCAAAAATAGCACTTAATCCAGAGTTTTCAATTTTTATGGTGATTTGTGCCATATCATTTTTAATTCTTGATACAAAAACACCCAATACTTTGACATTATTCGACTCTACAATTTGACAAACTTCACTAAACGAATAATCGTTGTAGGCTTTTTCTATAACAATTATACCTCCAGCTTCTGAGAAAAAAGGTGTATTCCTAAATAATGAAATCACATCAATTAATTGGTAATAACCAAGATAATTGTTGTGCTCATCAAGCACAGGCATAATGTTTGAATCATTGAGTGCAAACATATCTAAAACATCAAGCCAAATGGTGGATTGCCGTACATCAAAATGTTCTATAGCATATATTACATCTTCAACTTTTTCATTGGCGTCAAAACAATACACATCTGTTTCGGACAAGCATCCAATGTAAATTCCATCTTTTTGAATAGGAACATGAGAGTATGTTAATTGATTAAATACTTCTTGAAGTTCTGTTATAGGAGTATTTAAATCAAAAGGCTTTAGGTCGTTTATGATGTACTGATCTAGTGGCATAACTTGTTTTATGAGTCCATGCAAAATAATCAAAAATAATATACTTTAAGCTATGTACTTTGTATTTTTGCAGTTCTAAATATTCTGAGACATGACGAAGCTAAGTGTAAATATCAATAAAATAGCAACACTAAGAAATGCAAGAGGTGGTGATGTACCAAATATTGTACAGTTTGCAAAAGATGCACAGGAGTTTGGCGCTCAAGGCATTACCATTCACCCTCGCCCAGACGAACGCCATATTCGCTATCAAGACGCTTATGATTTAAAATCTGAGATTTACACAGAGTATAATATTGAAGGCAATCCTATTCCAAAATTTATTGATTTGGTAACAGCTATTAAGCCCACGCAGGTGACTCTTGTTCCAGATGCAGAAGACGCCATAACGAGCAATGCTGGATGGGATTGTATAAAACATCAATCATTTCTTTCAGAAATCATTAAAGAGTTTAAAAATAATGACATTCGCACTTCAATTTTTTTAGACCCAGATTTGCGACAAGTTGAGGCGGCAAAAGCAACAGGGACCGATAGGATTGAACTCTACACCGAAAATTTTGCCCAACAATATGCAATTGAAAATTTTAAGGCCGTAAAACCTTACTCCGATTGTGCCAAACTTGCGTATGATTTTGAGCTAGGCGTAAATGCGGGCCATGATTTATCACTAGATAACATCAAATTTTTTAAGCAAAATGTTCCTAATTTGTTAGAAGTTTCAATTGGTCATGCTCTAATTTCAGAAAGTTTGTATTTGGGGATAGAAAATGTCATTAACATGTACCTGAATCGATTAAAATAATGAGATTACATTCAAAAATATTTGGGGAGGGGACTCCTTTTATAATATTACACGGATTTTTGGGCATGGGCGACAATTGGAAAACATTGGGGAAGCGTTTTTCTCAATTGGGCTATCAAATCCATCTTATTGATCAAAGAAATCATGGAAGAAGTTTTCATTCAGATACATTTGATTATGAACTTCTAGCAGAGGATTTATTGACATACTGTACGCAGTATAATGTAAAAAAATGTATTGTATTGGGTCATTCTATGGGAGGGAAAACGGCAATGCTATTTACGGCGCTTTATCCAGATTTGGTAAATAAACTTATTGTTGCAGATATTGCTCCACGTTTCTACCCCATTCATCACGATGCAATTTTGGAAGGCCTATCAGCACTAGATTTTACAACTTTAAAAAATAGAACACAAGCCGATGAACAACTTTCAAATTATATTTCTGAATTTGGAATAAGACAATTTTTGCTAAAAAATCTGTATTGGGTTTCTCAAGGGCAGTTGGGATTACGGCTTAATTTAAATGCGTTAAAAAATAATGTAAGCGAAGTTGGAGAAGCACTACCTTCGCACCTCAAAGTTGAAACATCAACACTATTTTTAAGAGGAGACAAATCTGAATATATAGGTCTAGATGATGAAAAACAGATTTCTGTTCAATTCCTAAATTCTGATATCGTTACCATTTCAAATGCGGGCCATTGGCTTCATGCCGAAAACCCCAATGAATTTTTTACTGCGGTTTCTCATTTTATAGATTGATTTTCAAAACATTAAAATATTTGTACTCCATTAAAAATGTTGTACTTTTGCCACCCAATTTTTAATTCATTACAATGAATATTACAAGAGAAAATAAAAATGCCCTTAATGCGGTTGTAAAAATCGATATCGAAAAGAATGATTATTCTGAAAAAGTAGAGAAAATACTTATCGATTACCGAAAGTCTGCAAATATTCCTGGCTTTAGAAAAGGTCAAGTACCATTAGGATTGATAAAAAAACAATATGGAAAAGCGGTTTTAATCGATGAGGTTAATAAACTACTTCAAGAATCTTTAGGGAAATATCTTAATGATGAAAAACTTGATGTTTTAGGCAATCCTTTACCAAAACAACAAAACGATATTGATTGGGATGCCGATGCATTTTCTTTTGAATTTGAAATTGGATTGAGCCCAGAATTTGACATTAAATTAAATGGACGTAAATCTATTAAACACTACACAATTGTTGCAGATAATAAAATGATTGATGATCAAATTACTAACATTCAAAAGCAATATGGTCAATTGATTTCTAAGACTGAAGTTAGTAATGATGATGAAGTTACTGGAGTATTTTTTAATGATGAAGAAGGTATCGAATCAACAACAACAATTTCTCTAGAGAAAATCAAAGGCAAAGCTAACTTGAAAAAATTTATTGGTGCTAAAGTTGGCGACATCATCACTGTAAAAACAAAAGGACTTTTTACAGATGATCACGACTTGATAACCTATTTAAAGATTGATCATGATAAGGCACACGATTTAAATGTTCAACTCACTTTTACTGTGAATGAAATTAATGAAAGAGGTTTGGCCGATTTGGATCAAGAGTTATTTGATAAATTGTTTGGCAAAGACGCCATAAAAAGTGTTACTGAACTCAAAGCAAGAATAAAAGCAGATGCTGAAAAACAATTTGTTCAGCAGTCTGACCAAAAATTACTAAATGATGTTACAGAATATTTGGTAGAAAACACCAAGTTCGATTTACCATCTGAATTTTTACAGAAATGGTTACAAACTGTAGGTGAGGAGCCATTAACAGAACTACAAGCCAAAGAAGAATACGAAAAGTCTGAAAAAAGCATGCGCTACCAATTGATTGAAAGCAAGCTCATTGTAGACAACAATTTACAAGTTAATTTTGAAGAGCTTAAAGCTTTTGCAGGTGAGATGATAAAAGGTCAAATGGCGCAATTTGGGCAATTGAATCCAAGCGATAAAGAAGTAGAAGACATTGTGGCTAGAGTACTTTCAAATCAAGATGAAGTAAAACGTATGTCTGAACAACTCACAAGCCAAAAATTACTTAACTTTTATAAAGAAAATGCGAACCTAAAAGTCAAAAAATTAGCTTATGATGCTTTTGTTAAAGAAGTTTATGGAAAGTAATTAATAACGAAAAGTTCTTTAAAAACACTTCTTCGGAAGTGTTTTTTTGTTTTCAAAAATATTCAAAAGATTTAAATAATAGTATATTTACAATCTCAAAACAAATAAGTATATGGACTACGGAAACGAATTCAAAAAATTTGCAATTAAAGATCAAGGCATTAGCAGCACTTACTACGATAAAATTGTGAGTAGTATGACTCCAATGGGACTCACACCAAATATTATTGAAGAACGTCAAATGAATATTGCTATTTTTGATGTTTTTTCCAGATTAATGATGGATCGAATCATCTTTATGGGAACAGCCATAAATGATCAAGTCGCCAATATCATTCAAGCCCAACTTTTGTTTTTGGAAAGTACAGATTCGTCCAAAGACATTCAAATTTATATCAATTCACCTGGCGGAAGTGTTTATGCAGGTCTAGGAATTTACGATACAATGCAACTTATAAAACCTGACGTAGCCACTATTTGTACAGGAATGGCGGCGTCCATGGGAGCTGTACTGTTGTGTGCTGGAGAAAAAGGAAAACGAAGTGGATTGACACATTCTAGAGTGATGATCCATCAGCCATTGGGCGGCGCACAAGGTCAAGCCAGTGATATTGAAATTACAGCGCGTGAGATATTGACTTTAAAAGAAGAACTTTATAATATTATCTCAAAGCACTCTGGGCAGGATTATGACAAAGTATATGCCGATAGTGACCGTGACTATTGGATGAAAGCCGATAAGGCACTTGAATATGGTATGATTGACGAAATTCTTTCAAGAAAATAATCTTAATATCAACTCAACCTCAAACGACAATAATCGATGGCTAAAGAAGAACTAGAATGTTCATTTTGTGGTAAGCAAAAGGCAGATACAAACCTCCTAATTGCGGGTCTTGATGCGCACATTTGTGATCGTTGTATTGTACAAGCACATGGTATTGTTGCTGAAGAATCAAAACATGTAGGGCAGGAGCTAACACCTGAGGTTATGCTTAAAAAACCTCAAGAAATTAAAGCTTTTTTAGACAGCTATATTATAGGTCAAGAACAAACAAAAAAAGTAATGTCTGTAGCGGTGTATAACCATTATAAAAGATTACTTCAACCCGTTTCAGACGATGATATAGAAATTCAAAAGAGCAATATCATTATGGTAGGACAAACAGGGACAGGAAAAACCCTGATGGCCAAAACCATTGCCAAAATGCTCAATGTGCCACTAGCTATTGTAGATGCCACAGTTTTAACTGAAGCAGGCTATGTGGGAGAAGACGTAGAAAGTATGCTCACGCGTTTATTACAAGCTGCAGATTACAACCAAGAAAAAGCAGAGCGTGGCATTGTATTTATTGATGAAATTGATAAAATTGCTCGAAAAAGTGATAACCCATCAATAACTCGCGATGTGTCTGGCGAAGGCGTACAACAAGCTCTTTTAAAACTTTTGGAAGGTACTGTTGTTAATGTTCCACCGAAAGGTGGCAGAAAGCACCCCGATCAAAAATTTATTGAAGTCAATACAGAAAATATTTTATTTATTGCCGGAGGAGCTTTTGACGGTATAGAGCGACATATCTCTAAACGTTTAAACATGGCTGCCATAGGCTATAAATCTTCTCAAGAAGGCGAAAAAATTGACGGTCAAAATCTTTTACAATACATCACCCCAAAAGATCTTAAAGATTTTGGATTGATCCCAGAAATTATTGGCCGATTACCAGTACTCACCTACATGAATCCCTTAGACGCAGGAACACTTAAAGCGATTTTGACTGAACCTAAAAATGCTATCGTCAAGCAATACAAAAAACTGTTTGAAATGGACAATATAGCGCTAAGTTTTGAAGAAGACGCTTTGGATTTTATTGTTCAAAAGGCTGTAGAATATAAACTTGGTGCAAGAGGATTGCGTTCTTTGTGCGAAGAAATCCTAACAGACGCTATGTTTACATTACCTGGAAGCAAAGAATCTTCACTTGTTGTGGATAAGGATTATGCTAAAAAGCATTTGAGTCGCACCCGCTTAAAGCAACTAAAAGCGGTATCCTAAAACTTCTCCTTTTTACATATTTTTTAATAAAAATTTATTAAAACAATCTTTTTTGTTTAAAGACAAAAGCTTTGTGTTAAACAGTAGTTTAAAATACTGTTAAAAAAATGTTAAAACATAATTTAAAATGAAATTCTGAGAGGAAACTCGTTTAAATTCGGGAAGCAAAAAACTCAAAACTACTAAACAACTATGAATAAAAATTACTTTAGCCTATAACATTTTTCAAAACTTTTTCCACACGCTTATTTGAACATTCAATGTTCATGTTTGTGTTAGGGTTTCGTGTCTTGTGTACACATAAGACATCATACGAAATTAACCTAATTAATTTTTAAATATAATTATATGTCTATAGCAAAACTGTTTCAGTTGTGCTGTGGGTAATCATCTGACCAAATGAAATATCATTGCCTTTAATTGAAAATTTACCTCCGTAGTTATTACATCCCGAATTCCCACCAACGTGTTGGTCTTTTTGTGAAAATGACATGTTGGGTTTTTGGGAAAAGTCTTTCTGACCATGAATAGAAATGACTTCCCAATCGCCATCAATGGGAATTGAATCTAAATTGGTTTGTTTTGAAATATTGTTGGGTTTTTGACTTGCACAGGAATTCAGAACAAGAATCGACAAAATAAAAATTTTGGATATCATAGTAGTTTATATTTAGGGTTAAAATTATATTAAATATAACAAGATTGTATAAATGTGAGCAACTTGTATGCCATAATTTGGACTCTGAAAAATTTATCCCAGTTTCATTAATTCTTCCAGAAGTTCTCTAGAGTTAGAGAGTCTGGGGACTTTGTGTTGACCACCAAGTTTGTTTTTACTTTTTAACCAGTTATGAAATTGTTGAGGTTGCGCTACATTGATTTTTGGACGATTTAATGTTATATTGTTATAGCGTTTGGCTTCATAATCGGAGTTTAGAGCTTTAAGAGCGTTGTCTAGTAATTCTGTAAAATAATTGATGTCTTTTGGTGCAGTTTTAAATTCAATTAGCCATTCATGTGCGCCTTTTTGCTTGCTTTTCATAAAAATAGGGGCTACGGTGTAGTCTATTATTTCACAGCCTATTTTTTTGGAGACATTTTTTAGGGCTTTATCCGTATTTTCAATAATGAGTTCTTCTCCAAAAACATTGATAAAATGTTTGGTTCGCCCTGTTACTTTAATGCGGTAAGGGTCAATACATGTAAAGCGGACTGTATCTCCAATTTTGTAGCGCCACAACCCCGCATTGGTGGTAATGATAATGGCATAGTTTTTTCCTTTTTCTACTTCATATAATGGAATTACTTTTTCATTTTTAGTTCCATAGGTATCCATTGGAATAAATTCATAAAATATACCATAGTCTAACATCAAAAGCAATTCATCAGAGTCATTTTGATCTTGTATGGCAAAAAAACCTTCTGAAGCATTATAGGTTTCGTAGTATTTAAACGAGGACGATGGTATGATGTTTTTATATTGCTCAGCATAAGGTAAAAAACTGACACCACCATGAAAATAAACTTCTAAATTAGGCCAAATTTCCAGAAGATTTGTCTTCCCAGTACTTTCCAGTACATTATTAAGTAATACTAACATCCAAGAGGGGACACCCGCTAAACTTGTAACATTTTCATTTATAGTTTCGTCTACAATGGCTTGCATTTTTGATTCCCAGTCGCTCATTAAAGATACTTTGTTACTAGGGGTACTGCTAAATTCTGCCCAAAATGGCATATTATCAATTAGAATTGCAGAAAGATCGCCAAAAACAGTCCCATTCTCCTCGTATAATTCTTTACTTCCACCAAGCCTTAAATTTTTACCATTAAATAATTCAGAATCAGGGTTATTATTGAAATACATGCACAATAAGTCTTTTCCAGCGGCATAGTGACAGTCTTCCAAAGAGGCGTTACTAACAGGGATGAATTTACTTTTAGCATTTGTTGTTCCGCTAGATTTCGCAAACCATTTTATGGGTTTTGGCCAAAAGATATTTTGCTCTCCCCTACGAGAGCGCTCAATGAGTTTGTGATAATTTTCGTAGGTTGAAATGGGAACTCTTTTTGCAAATTCTCGATATGTTCTTATAGACTTAAAATCGTACTGTTGTCCAAACTCTGTATGTTTTGCCGACTCTAAAAGATTTGTAAGCAGCTCATTTTGAACCTCATAGGGATATTTAAGAAATAAATCTATTTGGTGAAATCGTTTCTTTAATATCCAACTTGCAACGGAATTGACTAATGGAATTGGCATAAAAATTATATATATTTACAAGGTTAAAAGTAATAAAAAATCTCAATGCTCTATCAAGGTGTTCTTACTAAAATGCAAACGGAGTTTGCAGACCCCATTAATTATTATTTGAATTTGGATAATAACTTGATTCAGGTGCATCAATTACTACAAAAAAAACTAACGATAGAATTTGCAGGATATGAATGTTTAAATTGTGGAAGCGATGAAACAACCTTTCGACAAGGATTTTGTAAATCATGCTTTTTTGAACAGCCACAAACTGCCGATTGGATTATGCGTCCAGAGTTGAGTAAAGCTCACTTAGGAGTCGAGGATCGCGACTTAGAATTTGAAAAAAAGGTTCAATTACAACCACATATCGTTTATCTAGCAAATTCTAGCAATGTAAAAGTAGGGGTTACTAGAAAAACACAAGTTCCAACGCGTTGGATAGATCAAGGAGCGCAGGAGGCTTTAGAAATTTTGGAAGCTCCAAATCGGTATTTAGCAGGCATAGCAGAAGTTGCCCTAAAAAAATACATTAGTGACAAAACTAATTGGCGCAAAATGCTTAAAGGTGATGCCAGTTTTGAAGATTTAAAGACATGGCGTCATCAACTCTCAAGCCATTTGCCAAAAGAAGTACAACCGTATTTCCTTGGAAATAAAGAACCTTTAATTTTAAAATTTCCAGTTCAAAAATATCCAGAAAAACCACAAAGTTTGAATCTCAACAAAACACCACAATATAGCGGTATTCTTGTAGGGGTAAAAGGGCAGTATCTTATATTTGATGATGATACAGTTTTCAACATTAGAAGTAATGAAGGCTTAGTTATAAAACTTGATGTTGGTGCTTAATCCAGTTCAATTTCTTCGTTGATATCAAGCTTAAATCGTTTTCTAAAATAATAAACACCCAAATATAAAAAAGGAGTGTCTAATGCTGCAATGATAACTTTAAATAAAAAACCTGCAAGTAAAAGTCCACCAAACAAATTCCAGTCGATTTCACCAAATATACATAGTAACAATAATACAGTTGCAGTGTCTATAAATTGTGATAAAAAAGTAGAACAATTATTTCGTAACCAAAGGTGTTTGCCTTGTGTCAATTTTTTCCAAAAGTGATAAATCTGGATATCTACAAATTGTGCAAATAGATAGGCTAACATACTCGCCAAAACAGCAATTGCAGTACTCCCAAAAACTGTTGAAAATAAATTATCTGAAACAGGCGACCAATTAGTAGCTGGAGCAACATTAGCTACATAAATGATTCCCATTGCAAAAAAGGAGGCAAATATTCCTCCAATAACTACTTCGTTAGCTTTTTTCTTTCCATAAATTTCACTAATTAAATCTGTAATTAGAAAGGTGATAGGGTATGGCAAGATACCCACAGAAATTTCAAATAATTTGACGCCAAAAATTGAAAAATCAAAAGGGTAGTAATAAAAAAATTTTTTAAAAATTAAATTTGAAACTACCAAAGAGGTAATAAATAATAGGCCAAGAATTAAATAAAGGCGTTGTGCTAAAACTTTGTCTTTCAGAGTCATTGGTTGTCAATAAATACTTTAGTAAAGATATAATTTTAATTTTTCTTTTACCTAAATTGCTGTTTCGTATGAGTGATCAAAAACGACTATATATAGGACTTGGAAGTAATGTAGGTAATCGGTTTTCCTTTTTGCAATCGGCTATTGACTCCATCCATTGTGAAGTGGGAAGTGTGATAAAAATTTCCTCCTGCTATGAAACACCAGCAATAGGGTTTAAAGGTGATGCTTTTATCAATGCTTGTATTGAAGTCAGAACTTGTTTTTCAGCCGAACTGGCACTTTCAAAACTTCTTCATATCGAGGAACAACATGGGCGAAAACGCTACGACGATGGCCAATATCATGCTCGAACCATTGATCTCGACATCTTATTTTTTAATGAAGATATCATTGAAAACAAAATACTAAGTGTTCCTCATCCACGACTCGATCAACGGCGCTTTGTATTGCAACCCCTCAACGAAATTGCACCAGAACTTGTTCATCCAGTTCAGAATAAAACAATATCAACGCTATTGGAATGTACTAAAGATAATAGCACAATTAAAAAACAAAAAGAAACATTACGAAACCCAATTGAAAGATTTGATTTTTCTTCCTATAATTTTATTGCTATTGAAGGGAATATTGGTGCTGGAAAATCGAGCTTGACACAAATGATGGCCGAAGATTTTAATGCGAAATCTATTTTTGAACGTTTTGCGGACAATCCATTTCTTCCAAAATTTTATGAAGATTCAGAACGGTATGCATTTACTTTAGAAATGTCTTTTTTGGCCGACCGTTACCAACAGATTTCTGATGATCTATCTCAATTGGATTTATTCAAAGATTTTATAATTGCCGACTATGATGTATTTAAGTCGCTTATATTTTCAAAAATCACTTTGCAAGAAGATGAGTTTTTGTTGTATAGAAAATTGTTTTATCAAGTCTATAAAGATATAAAACGTCCAGATTTGTACGTGTACTTGCATCAAAATATTGAGAAATTACAAAAAAACATCAAAAAGCGGGGAAGAGATTATGAAAGAAATTTGGAGTCTACTTATTTGAATAAAATCCATATGGGATATTTAGACTTTATCAAAAACAATCCAACGTTTAAGGTGAAAATTATTGATATTTCAGATCGTGATTTCATTGAAAATCGTCACGATTATTTGTGGTTACTTGAACAGATTCAAGGTTAATTTATTTTTGAAAATAAATCCCAAAGCACTACACCACAACTCACAGCAATATTTAATGAATGTTTGGTGCCAAATTGAGGAATTTCAATCACCTCGTCACATTGACTTACAACCTCTTGTGAAACCCCTTTAACCTCATGCCCAAAAACAACGGCATAGGTGCTGTTTTTTTTAGCAGAAAAGTTTTGAAGCATAGTAGCATTTTCGGCTTGCTCAATGGCTATAACGCGTATGCTTTTTTGTTGCAATTCTTTTACAACATCCAAGGTGTTTTCAACATAAGACCAGCTTACAGATGCTGTACTTCCCAAAGCCGTTTTTTGAATATCTTTATGAGGCGGCGTTGCAGTAATTCCACAGAGATATATATGTTCAATCCTAAAAGCATCAGAGGTTCTAAAAACGCTCCCTACATTGTTTAAACTTCTAATATTATCTAAAATAACAATAAGCGGTGTTTTTTCAACGGATTTGAATGCTTCTACACTCAATCGATCCAATTCGCTATTTTTCAGTTTTCGCATGGGCGGAATTCTCTATTGTTAGGTTTTAAAACACACTAAAATTAGTTACATTAGCATCTTTATATACACACAAAAGTACGCTTTTAATACAAAGATTCATTGGCCAAAAAAGTAAAAAAGGAAACTCCACTCATGAAACAGTACAATGCCATCAAGGCAAAGTACCCCGATGCACTTTTATTGTTTCGTGTTGGAGATTTTTATGAAACTTTTGGAAGTGATGCAGTAAAAGCATCAAAAATTTTAGACATTATATTGACTAAACGCGGGGCTGGAAGTCAAAGTGAAACAGAACTTGCAGGATTTCCACATCATTCTTTGAACACCTATTTGCCAAAATTAGTCAAAGCTGGAGAGCGCGTGGCCATTTGCGACCAATTGGAAGATCCAAAACAAACCAAAAAAATTGTAAAACGTGGGGTTACAGAACTCATCACGCCAGGAGTATCGCTAAATGATGAGGTTTTAAGCTCAAAATCAAATAATTTTTTAGCCGCTGTCTATTTTGGAAAAATAACTGGGGTTTCGTTTTTGGATATTTCTACAGGGGAGTTTTTAGTGGCTCAGGGTAGCGAAGCTTACGTAGCCAAATTGCTTCAAAATTTTAATCCTAGTGAAGTTCTTATTGAAAAACAAAAAAGGTCTCTTTTTAATAAGACTTTTGGAGATGATTTTCATGTATTTTTTTTGGAAGATTGGGTATTTCAAAACGATTACGCCTACGAGTCCTTGTGTAAACATTTTCAAACCAAAACGCTTAAGGGTTTTGGTGTAGATGCCTTAAATTATGGTCTTGTGGCATCTGGAGCTATTCTTCATTACTTAGGAGAAACACAACATCACAAATTACAACACATTACGTCTATTGAGCGTATTTTAGAAGATGATTTTGTGTGGATGGATAAATTTACCATTAGAAATTTGGAATTATACCATTCTACAAATTACAATGCTGTAACACTGATTCAAATTATCGATAAAACTCTTTCACCTATGGGTGGTCGATTGTTGAAACGTTGGTTGGCATTGCCATTAAAATCCGTTGAAAAAATTCAGGCACGCCACGAAGTGGTTCAGTTCTTTTATGAAAATGAAGTAGAACTTCAGCAATTGCAATCTAGTATCAAAGGCATTGGCGATTTGGAACGATTAATCTCAAAAGTTGCTACGGGTAAAGTTAATCCTCGTGAAGTTGTACAATTGAAAAATTCTTTAGAACAAATTTTACCAATTAAAGCATTAGCTCTTAATTGTGGACATTCTACATTGGCAATATTAGGGAATCGTATAAATGATTGTGAGGAATTTAGAGAAAAAATTTCAAGCACTCTAAACGAAGAAGCACCAGTAAATATTTTAAAAGGAAACACTATTGCATCAACAGCATCAGAAGAACTAGAAGCATTGCGAGCTATTGCATTCTCTGGTAAAGATTATTTGGATCAAATGTTGGCGCGTGAAAGTGAAGCGACTGGTATTCCTTCTTTAAAAATTGCTTCAAATAATGTTTTTGGGTATTATATCGAAGTTCGAAACACACACAAAGACAAGGTTCCAGAACATTGGACACGTAAACAAACATTGGTCAATGCAGAGCGTTACATTACAGAAGAACTAAAAGAATACGAACAAAAAATATTAGGCGCAGAAGATCAAATTTTGGCTATTGAGCAACGCATATTTTCAGAGTTAATTAGCTGGATGCATGATTATATTAAACAGGTTCAGCAAAATGCATATTTAATTGCTCAATTGGATTGTTTGAGTGCTTTTGCACATCTGGCTAAGCAACACCATTATATTTCTCCAATATTAGATAGTACTTATGATTTAGATATCAAAAAAGGTCGCCATCCTGTAATTGAACAGCAATTGCCACTGGGTGAAACCTATGTTGCTAATGATGTTTTTTTAGATCGCGAAACGCAGCAAATTATTATGATTACAGGGCCAAATATGTCGGGGAAGTCTGCAATTTTACGCCAAACAGCCTTAATTGTTTTATTGGCACAAATAGGGAGTTTTGTCCCTGCCGAATATGCAAGAATTGGTGTGGTTGATAAACTTTTTACTCGTGTTGGCGCAAGTGATAATATTTCTATGGGCGAATCTACTTTTATGGTAGAAATGAATGAAACTGCTTCAATTCTAAATAATATTTCGGAACGAAGTTTAGTGTTGTTAGATGAAATTGGACGAGGGACAAGCACTTACGATGGGATTTCTATTGCATGGGCAATTAGTGAGTACTTACATGAACACCCATCGCGCGCTAAAACGCTTTTTGCGACGCATTACCATGAATTGAATGAAATGACCGAAACGTTTTCACGCATAAAAAATTATAATGTTGCTGTTAAAGAGTTGAAAGACAATGTGTTGTTTTTAAGAACTTTAGTTGCTGGTGGAAGTCAGCATAGTTTTGGAATTCATGTCGCAAAAATGGCAGGAATGCCACAGGCGGTGTTACAGCGTTCAAAGAAAATATTAAAACAACTCGAAAAATCACATTCTGGAGACGAATTAACGGCCAAAGTCAAAGATTTGAGTTCTGACATGCAATTGAGTTTTTTCAATCTAGATGATCCTTTATTGGAAGAATTGAAAGCTGATATTTTGGACACAGATATTGACAGACTAACGCCTGTTGAGGCCTTGATGAAGCTGAATGAAATTAAGCGTATGCTTACAAAAAAGAAATGATGACAAAAGACAAAAAAAACTTTGGTATTATCAGAAATGTGTTAAATTTGCAACCCCTTTGTTTGTCAAAGGAACGTTCTTATAAATTGCGAAAGTAGCTCAGGGGTAGAGCATCACCTTGCCAAGGTGGGGGTCGCGGGTTCAAATCCCGTCTTTCGCTCAGAATTTTTAAGTCTTAATGCTGAAGTGGTGGAATTGGTAGACACGTTGGACTTAAAATCCAATGGCCATTAGGCCGTACGGGTTCAAGTCCCGTCTTCAGTACTTCAAAAAACCCTAACTGATTTATTTACAATTAGTTAGGGTTTTGTTTTTAGGGATTTGCTCAACCATTGCTCAACGGATTAAAAAAAACTAGAATTTTAATAAATTGAGTTTATTGCCGTTGCCAAATTTGGATTACCTCGCCAGTGTCATGCGTGAATTGAGAATTATCATTATTAAATTCACAATAAAAAATTTCATCATTTGGCACCTCATCTGTTGGATCATAAAATAAATAATTTCCAACCCCGCCAATTTGTTCCCAATTTCCGTCTAATGAAAATAATTCTTCTGTTTGAACTGGATTGAAAGGACCATCTCCTCCACTGCATTCATAGATATAAAGATCTGCCTTACCATTAGAATAGACATAAAATTGACTGGGAAGTTCTGGATCTGACTCATTCAAACAAGCTCTTCCATAATATGTGTCATTTTCAAAAACGTAACGCTCTTCAGAAATTATTTCCCATACACCGATTATTGGATCATTAGGGTCAACATTGCTACTGTTTCCATCGCCATCGCCATCACCACAACCAACAAGTAGCAGTGGAATACATAATAATATGATTTTTTTCATTTTTTTAATATTTATTGATTAATTCTATTATAAAATTATAGATTTAAACATTTTGTATGTTTCTTTTTATTACATTACACTAAATATCCTGTATTTATGAGTTTTGTTTTAACCCTTTTTTTTAGCATAACGATTAACTCAAACCCTGAGCTTGTCAAGGATCAATATTTTACATTTTACCATAAAGATAAATTTTATATTGTCCAAAAAGATTATGTTTATGAAACCCTTGATGGAAATACGTTCAAATCATGGTCTCATGGCCTCATTTTTTCTCATTATGATTTTAATCCATTAAATACTAACGAAGAAGTTTTTTTAGTTTCTGATGGTGGAGGAGTAGTTTACTGTTTTAAAGATAAGTCTATAAAAAGAATTGATGATTCGTTTGAACATAGAAATAAATATAACTCTTATGATTTTATAATAGGCAGCAAAATTTTTTCATTTGGGGGTTATGGCCTGTTTGATGATAACAATATTATAACTCAATTTGATCCTGAATTTAAGGAATGGTCTGAAAATATAACTAAGTCAAAAAAACCACCAAAACAAAGACATTCAATTGGCCAAGTAGTGGATTCAGTTTTGTATGTTGGAGGGGGTATTTCAAAACACGTTAATAAAGATCTTAAATTATCAAAAAAAAATCAAAATGACTTTTGGCAGTATGATTATGGAAAAAAACAATGGGATTATTTGGGAAGTGCAAACAGAATATTTTCAGATTTATCAAACAATGAATACTACATAAAAAAGTTAGTTAAGTTTGGCAAAAACACACTTTTAATTACTCAAGCTAACGTTTGTGAAATCGATATCAAAGACAATAAGCTCATTCAATATAATGAGTTTAATGAAAATGTATTATTCAACGTAGATCAAATTATTTACAATCCATTTACAAAATTATTCTTTCTCACCAACTTAAATTATAAAAGCAACAAATTAGACTTTCTAATTGTCAATCGTGATAATTTACTTGGAAAAAATACAGTATCATTTAAACTTTATAAAAATGCTTATTACTGTTATTTTTTTGTTTTTATTTTAGTTATTTCAATTTTATTAATATTAATATTCAGAAAAAAAAATGATAAAATTGATATCATTAATAACAATTTATCAATTATAAAAAATGAGTTAAGCAGTCATGACTTTTTTATTTTGGAAACACTCCTAAAACATCATCCAAATCCTGTCCAATTCCCTGCTCTTTTGTCTGAATACGAGCCTCATTTGTCTTATGAATCTAGAGTAAAAAAACTTCGCCTTTCAATGTCAAATATTGATGAAGTAATTAGAAAGTATACTAAAAAGAGAGCATTGATGTTCAGTAAGAATAAAAATGATAAAAGAATTAAGCAGGTTTCTTTATCAAAATAATTTACAAGAAATATTCTTCATCTTTATCAATAAATTAATATTCTGTTTCGAAAATAGCTCAATGGGGTGTACAAATGGGGTTAATCTTAAAGATTAACCCCATTTTTCTTTTTAAAAATTTAAATTAAATCATAAAAATACCTCTAACTAAGTTGCGAGTATTTACTTTTTAATTCTCCTATTTTTATTCCAAACCTTTCATTAAACTTCTTGTAAAAGTAGGGCCTACTATTTATGCCTACTGAAAACATCACCTCCTTAATTGTCGGAAACTTGTTTTTTACTATTAGCTCATAAGCCTTTAATAATTTAACTTCTAAAATCACATTAACAAGACTTAAACCTAATTTAAGTTTTAAAATTTCATTTAATCTTTTCTTATTGTAACCACAGGTTTCAGCTAACATATTTGCATTCAGCGCTGGATTTGTTATGTTTGAGATGATACATTCTCTAATTTGCTCTATCAACTTATTTGAACTACTATCAAAAACTATTGTATTTTTTTCTCCTACTATTTTTTTTCTATTAAGGGTTCTTTCTAAAGAAAGCTGAACTCTAGAAATTATTTCATTCTTAGTAAACGGTTTTTCTAAATATTCATTGATTCCTAATTCAGTTTGTAATTTTCTGGATGTTTTATCTGACACTGAACTAATTAATATAAAGGGAATCTCTCTGTATTCAGAAATTTCATTAAGTTCTTTTTTGAATTGAAAACCATCCATTTCTGGCATTCTCACATCAGATATAATGAGATCAAAATCAGTATCCTTAACTTTAGTTATGGCTTCTTTTCCATTAAAAGCAAATCTACAATCTAAAAACCCAGAAAAAATATCTTTTAAATAGCTAATCATTTGTGTATTATCGTCTACAATAAGAACTTTAGGATAGTTTTTCGTAGAATTGAATGCTTTGTCTTGAGGCATAAAATCAGTCAAAAATTTGAACTCATTTTTAACTAAGGATGTATTTGTGTTAAAATTAGATAATTTATATGGGAGCGATACTTTAAATAGACTTCCCTTGTTTAATTCTGACTCTAACTCGATAGTTCCCTCTAATCTTTTTACCAACTCAGAAATTAAAGATAATCCAATCCCAAACCCACCAATTGTTTTATTATTGCTTGTTTGATAGAAACGTTCGAATATCTTGTCCTTGTCTTTGTCACTTATACCAAGGCCTTCATCTTTAACTGAAATAATTAGATTACATTCTGTAATATCAAATGTAAAATAAATAGATGTATTAGAATTTGAATATTTAATAGCATTAGAAATCAAATTGTTAATAATGGCTTTTAGGCTCTCGTTATCGTATATAATAGCTACTTTATCATTAAAATTAGCTTTGTAGTATAATTTTATCTTTTTGATTTCAAAATCTGGAATATAATAAGTTATTCTTTCTAAAATAAAATCATTTAAATTGAATGATGTTCTTTCATTTTGTACAAGTGATAACTTATCTGACCTTAATAGAGTTAAAAAATTATTAACAGACGAAATCATATTATTACTATTCTTGATTGCTGTTTTCGTGTATTTAGTTCTTTTTTCATTCACTAAATTCTCTTCAGAAAGTAAGTTTAAATAACCTATTATAGAAGTGATAGGTGTTCTAATTTCATGAGACATGTTTTCTAAAAATTTCTCTTTAGACTCTAAAATTGTTTTTTGAGATTCTAAAGAAACTTCAAGTTGAAACTGCTTCTTTTTACGTTTTTCGTTGATTATTAGAAAAAAAGAAGCAAAAACAAAAACAATCAAAAAGCCTATCACTAAATATTGATTTCTTTTTAATACAATTAATTTATCTTTATTCAGGTTAAGTTGTTTCATCTTACTTAACTCCTCATTCAATTGAACGTAATATTGCTCTACATCAAATTTGATTCTCTCCATTTTTATACTTGCAGCATTTTGTAAACTATCTGATTTCTTTAAATAGCTGTATGCTTTCTTATAAGAATTCTTAAAAGCATAGTAATTACTTATGATCCTTTCTTTAGAAAATTTAGAAAAAGATGAAAGTTTAAAAGTTTGGGCATTATTTAATTTATTAAAATAATAATCGGCTTGCGTCTTATTATCCTTTAAGATAGCATATCGTAATTTTTCTATTGTGTAATTCAAATCTTTAAATAGACCAGGATTTTGTTTATAAGTAGGGTTATACTTTTTGTCTAAGTAAAATTCTCCTAAAGTGTAATTGTTTAACCCATTATAAACTCTATGATAAGCATCATAATACATTACTTTTAATTGATTTTTATCTAGGTTTTTTTCCTTAACTGTTTGCAAAATTGATAAAGATGCATCGTAATCCTCTTTAGCTAATGATATATATACTTTTAGAATTTTGACTAATTCCATTAAATTTTTATACCTAGGATGATTAGGTAAATTAATAATTACCTGTTCTAGCTGTTTAAGGGTAATTGAAGCTTGTTCTAAAGTACCAATAACTATGTGGGTATTAATAAGATTAATAAAATTGGTAATTTGACTATTTTGGCTTCCTGATTTTTTAGAATTTTTAAAATATGTAGAGGCAATTTGATAATCAATAATAGCCTTAGAATACATCTTATTTTTTAAATATGTATATGCAGATTTCCCATAAGATTGACCTATAAGAAGAGAATCACTAGTAATATTAGAAACTTTTTTCTTATATAATTGAATAGAATCTATGTTATTTTTTATATTACCATACACCATCAAATCTATGTATGTTTTAGCCTGAAAAAAATTCAATGTATCTATATCATATTCATTATTTCGTAATAATTTTTTATTAGTTAAAGATTTATAAATTAATCTTTGACTATTTAATAATTTTAAAAAAATTTGAGAATTAACAGTAAATTCATTTGGGGATATATTTTTTTTTATTTTATAATTTTGATAAAAATTTTTTTTTATGGAGTCTACACTAATAAGTTGTTCTGTTTGAGAGTTTGCATTATAGACAAAAAATAAAAAAATAAAAAGGTATTTGATTTTAGTCATAAAAAATTAATTTTTTTATCTATTGTATTAAATCATTCTTCAAACACATTTATTTAAAATAAATACATTAGAAAAATTCATAGAACTTTTTCTAATATACTACTTTTTGTAGATATCTTAGTAAATCCATATTTAATTAGCCTTTTTAAAACATAATTTTAAAAACAAAAAGTAATAATTCCACCAAAACATTATTTTTTGTTATTTATTTGGTTGCAAAATGTTCTCTTTTTTTATTTTTAGTTTTTATTAAATTTTTATTTACTTAATTGGTTTTTATAAAAATAAAATTTAATGAAAAATCTATACAGTATTGCGTGCTTACTATTATTTTCCTTACAAATATTTTCCCAAACAACAGTGACAGGTGTCAGTTCTACTGAAGCCAACGGTTCTTACACAACTGGAGATCAAATACCCATTACAGTTAATTTTAGTGGAATAGTAAATGTAACAGGAACCCCAACATTAACCCTAGAAACAGGAAGCAATGATGCCGTAGTAAATTATTCAAGTGGATCAGGAACCAGTACCTTAACTTTTAATTACACAGTCGCTTCGGATCACACGTCCACTGATTTGGATTATGTTGCTACCAACTCTTTGTTGGCTGTATCAACGCCTAATCCTGGAGCCCCAGTCTTCAAGGAAACATATAATGCTTATGATGTCGTAGTGGATGGTAATTACGCTTATTTGGGAACTGGCCCATCTGGTTTAGCAATTATAGATATTTCCGATCCCACAAATCCTGGAGCCCCAGTTTACATGGACACTGGATACGCCGCAGATATCGATATTTTGGGTAATTACGCATATGTGTCGGATCTAACTGATGGTTTAGCTATTATAGATATTTCAGATCCTACAAATCCTGGAGCCCCAGTTTACAGAGATACAAGTGGAAATGCAAGAGGTGTAACGGTTGATGGTAATTACGCTTATATAGCAGACTCAG
>Ga0228670_1000260_pt1 | contig 31910 bp, 40 predicted proteins | sample 85DmetaG_FD_182785 | JGI IMG/M metagenome (GOLD analysis project Ga0228670, IMG submission 182785) | Seawater microbial communities from Monterey Bay, California, United States - 85D | ecosystem: Environmental > Aquatic > Marine > Coastal | place: USA: California | collected 2016-10-13
AATTGATAATATCTTTTAAACTAGCAGGTGAGTATCCAACAGATTTTAATACTTTATTGTCATTACTTCTATAAACAATATATTTACCATTTACTTCCTCATATCTGCCTTCAGTACCATCTTTTTGTTTGTAATGAGAAAGAGTTTCTAATGCTTCTTTTTTAGACTCACATGCTTTACTCATATTACTTCTTTGAACTTCATTAAATAAATCATCAAATTTATCCTTAAGCCCAAATTCTAAAATGGCACCAGAAAGTACATATTGAAGGTCTGCTAGAGCATCTGCAATTTCAACCAAATCATTATCTTCTATTGCTTGCTTTAATTCATTAAGCTCTTCTTGAAGAAGAGATACTCTTAAATCACATCTTTCTTTAGAAGGAATCTGTGGAGTTTCTAATATAGGTGCTTTAAATGTTTCATGAAATTCTGAAACTGATTTTAAATAATTACTCATAAAATTTATTTTGTTTTTTATATATGAATTTTTATATATAGTTTATAGAAAAAAAAATAACTATGAAATACCTAAGAAAATACGAATCATTCAAAACACAAAAGTCAGAGCCAGTAAACGAAGAGTTTTTAGGTAGACTATTAGGAAATCTTTTCAAAAAAGGAAAAGAAATGATAAATAAAACTAAGGGTGGTAAAGATATTGAGGCAATATATCAAAAATATTTAACTATGATACATGATCAATTATCAAAAACTGCACAAATTGATTTAAATATAGTGGCAGCATCTAATGTTAAAGAAAGTAAAGTATTTGAAGCGGATGAGACAGATGATACAAATACAAAATTAGCAGTAGATACATTAAAGAAGAAAAAGGCGGTGATGGATCAAATAGTTAAAAAACTTAAAGATCAAGCCATAAAAGAAATGGATGCGGTTATTACTAAATATGGCGGTGCTACAAAAAATCCAAAATTAAAGATAATAGCAAATAGTAAAAAGGATCAATTTGAAATGGATTATCTTAACGCACAAATTGCTTATTTAGATGCCGCAGGTGATACTACTTTAGTTGGTGAGATTACTAAACAAAGAGATTTAGTTTCTAAAAAGATTGAAGATGAATTCAAAAATTTCGATACTGCTGAGGTAATCGATTATAAAGAAGGTGATAATGTTATTTATTTATTAAAGGATAAAAAACCAGAAGAATATGATAAAAATAAAAAACCAGAAGATCAATCTTCAATAGTAGGTGTTCATAAAATTTCTAAAATAGATGGTGATACTTTTACTTTAGAAGATGAGGATGGTAATCCAACAATAACTAAAACTGGATCTGAAATAATGGGTAAAGTTGAATCTGAAAAGTCAGAAGAATATAAAGTAGACGATGTAGTTTTTTATTTACTTAAAGATAAAACTAAACAAGAATTTGATGGATTAAGTGATGAAGAAAAAAAGAACCCTACAGCAGAAGTTGGTGGTAAAATAGTTGGAACTAAAAAGATTGAAAAGATTGAAGGTGATAATGTTACCTTTTTAGATAAAGAGAATAAGGAGTTTACGAAAACTATGTCAGATATAATGGGTAAATCTGAAGGTGGTGAAAAGGTTGATGGTCAAGAAGACTTAGTTAAAAAATTGGGTGATATGAAAACTTCAAAACCAGATGATATTAAAAAAGTATCTAGTTATGTTGATTTCATCAGTGATGAAAAGAATGCTTCAAAAATTGAAGAAATAGATAAAATAATAAGTGGTGAATAATAATGGTATATAATCCAAGAAAAAAGTCAATCAAGATATTTAAACAAATAACTAAGATTGTAGAAAAAGGTAAAGATAATGTACTCGAGTTTCACAAATTGATAGATGATATTGTGAGTAAAGGTGATTATGCACATTTAGAAATGTGTTTATATGATAATTATAATATCGATTTATCTAAATTTAAAAATATCTACGAGGTTAAAACAAAAACTTGGAAAAGTATTTTATTCGAAAGTGATGCAAATGTTATAAAAGGATTGAAAAGTATTTATAACAACAACAATGTTTATCAACAAGGTTATGAAATAAGAAGTAATAATTTGAATAATTTTATAGTAACGACTTTAGATTATCCATTTATTGAAGAAAGTGTCGTTATAAGTGAAGTTTGGAATAATAAAGTACAAAGATTTAAATATACACAAGTTGCAACTGCATCACAAATAACAGTAACAAAGGATACCGATTCAATAAATCTAGGACTAGTAGATACTATGTTATATCAAATAGATATATCCAAAGTTATATGGGCAACCTATTCAGTTGGAACACAATCAATAGAATCACCTCATGAGTTAAATAGAGTTAAAAGTATACAACCATCAGGTACACAAAGTTATATTGATTCTAGTTTAGAATATGATACAAATATACCAATAACACATGGTGGTGATTATCTAATAACAGTCAAAAGAAGAGGAACTGGCGGTTGGTTATCACCAGAACTAGTAAATGAAAAATATTCATATAAAGTCTCTATTAGATTAGAAAACCTATTAGGCACTATAAAAGAGATAGAATATTATGATCCGGGAAGTAACTATCTACATATGAATACAAACTTCGCCTTAGCAACCGGAGTTAAGAGAACTTTTTTAGAAGTACAAAAGAATGGATTGGATCAACCAATAACAATAATATATGATAACTTAAATATTTCAGAAGAGAGAAATTTATTAGAAAGGTATAATATTGCAATAAAGTATTTAAACTCTTAGTCCTTATTTTAATATAATCTAAAAACAAATTTTATATTATGGAAATAAGAGTATTAGATTTTGACATTCTTACTAAGAATTACAAGAATTACCAAGATGGTTTAAAAAATATTGCAGGTGAAAAAAATAAATTCATCACAAAATTAGGGCCTATCAAAACAGAGATGGAAAGTATAATCAATGCCGCAAAATCTGGATTAGTTCTTGATGCAAATACACAAAGAGAAAAAGAACAAAAGTTTTCAGAACTTCAACAAGAAGCAATGTCTATTGATAATGATTTCAAATCAAGTATGAGAAAATTACATGATGAGTTAAACAAAATAACATTTGATGAACTTTCAGATTTCGTAAATACTTGGGCAAATGAAAACTCTATCGACCTTATCACTGGTAAAATGGAAGTGGTATTTGCAAATGATAAATATGATGCAACAAATGATATCTTAGAGATATTAAAGGAAAAAAATCTTTATGTAGAATATAAAGAAGAAGTTGAAAATGTATAATAATTAAAATGAACATTCAAGATATTATAGAAGAAATCGAAGGTTTAAACCACATGATTGAAATACACAATACTAGTGATAGTCACTTTACGTGTAATCAATACAAACAAAAAAGAGAAAAACTTTTTTTAGAATTAAGAAATGAAATTTCTAAAATAAAAGAATTCGATTTTTGGAAAGATTGGAAAGACCAATAGGTTAAAAAAAGTCTAACATTGTTAGACTTTTTTTATTTCAAAATATCATCTATTCTTTTATCTCTATACCACTTTCTTATTAAATCTAATTCAAAATCACACCAATCATCCAAATCATCAACATCCAATATGGCCTTCTTGTAGTCAAGAATCCTATATGCATATCCAAGTTGAATCATGAACTCCCATTCTTCTTCACCCGGTTTATACATGTTAAATTTCAAACCAGAAGGAAGAATAAAGTCACTATAATCCTCAAACCATTTAAACTTATATTTAGATAAACCAAAATATATAATATCCTCATAGATAAACCAAATAGCCGGGAATTTATACATGTGAAATGTCTCACTAAACATCCATAATATCTGAATTTCCTCAAACTTTGGATCTTTCATTATTTTTATATCACCAATATATCTTTCCATCTAAAAATTTTAATATATATATTATGAAAAAAAGACTATTTAAATATACAGACTTCTTAACTGAGAGTAAAATAGAAATGTTACTCGAAGCAAAGATACAATTTACTGATGACTTTATCAATGTTTTAGATAGAATGGATAATGTAAGTGCAGATAAATTACTCAATCTTATTGATAAAGATATAGATGTAAATACAAATTTTATTGATATAAATATCGAAAAAGATGGTATTGTAGATTTTATACCCGATGATAAATTAGAAAAACTACCATGGACAATTTCGCCTGAATATAGATCAGTATTTACCAATTTGGCATCTGGAATTTATACAAAATCTACTGTAAAATCACCTGAATCAAATCAAATAGTAATAATAGATGAGGAATTTAAATCTTTGGAAGATTTTCTTAATATGTTAACAACAGCATCCACTACACCATCCACTACACCATCCACTACAATTGTTAGTTACTTCACCAATCTTTATAAAGGTGGTGATAAAATGTTGAAAATTAAGTTTGACACAGAAGATGGTACTTTTACCAATTTATGTACAAAAAGCTCCTTAGTGAAAAATAAATCATCTATAACAAGAAATCAAGTAAAAGTTGGTAAGTTAGTAAGGTCGATGTTCACTAAAGCAAATATAGATTTTAAACCAACCGATATCGAAGACTTCGTAAACAAATACAAGTCTATCATAACTCAGATGAGAGACAAATTCAACAACTTCAAAATTGTAAAAGGAGAAGATATAAGAAAGTCTTATCTAGGTACTTCATATTTAAATGATAGTGGCTCTTTAGGAAACTCTTGTATGAGATATGAGAAGTGTCAAAAGTTTTTAGATATATATGTTGAAAATGAAGATAAAGTACAACTTATAGTTCTTACGAAGGAAGAGAAGGTTGCCGGGCGTGCAATTTTATGGACAGATAGTAATAACCAAAAAGTAATGGATAGAATCTACACAAATAATAGTGCAGATGAACAACTATTCAAAGACTTTGCATCGTCTAATAACTTCTTATATAAGAATGAACAAAATATGTCATCAGATGTACCATTTATAAAACCAGATGGTAGTGAGGATCACATGATAACTATAGAACTGAAAGTAAAGGATTATAATTATTATCCATACATGGATAGTTTTAAATATTATAACCCAACAACTGGTGAAATAACTAATGATAGTGATAATGATGGAGAAGAGGGTATCTACACATTAGAAGATACAGATGGTGGTAATGGCCATTGTGATGAATGTGGTGGTGGCGGTACTATGGAGTGTGGTGATTGTGATGGAGAAGGTGAAGTCAGTTGCTCAAACTGTGATGGAGATGGAGAAGTAAGATGTAGTAATTGTTCCGGTGAAGGTACATTCGATTGTGGTGAGTGTGAAGGATCAGGTGATATAGAATGTAATTCTTGTGATGGATCTGGAAAAGGAGATGATGATGAAGATTGTGAAGATTGTAGTGGTCGTGGCACCGTTTATTGTGATTATTGTGCTGGTAATGGTAATATCGATTGTGATGAATGTGGTGGTGACGGAAATGAAGAATGTGGTGAGTGTTATGGGAATGGAAATGAAGAATGTTACAATTGTGATGGTAATGGTAGAGTAGACTGCTACCAATGTAGCTAAAAATATTTAATATAATTATGGAAAATATAAAAAAATTTTTTGAATTTATAAATGAATCTTTGACACCCAGAACTTTAGAAGTCGGTGCAATTTATCACCTAGAAAATTTTAATGATTCAGGAGAAAATATCTCTGCTGATTATGAATATGTAGGACCTAAAGGTAACTATGACTTTAAGTTTCGTATAGTTAAAAGTTATATGGATGAAGAAACTAGAAATAAATATAAAGATCTAGGTTTGAGTCAATGGTACACAAAAGGTTATGAATTCACTTATACTGTACAAGCATTACAATATTATATTGATAAAGGGAAATGGACAAAAATATGAAAAAGATAAAAGACTGGAAGAAGTTCGAGAACACACAGAATGAAGACGAGTTTGACTACGACTATGTAAAGCAATGCTTTATAGACTTGATAGAGTCTGGTGATATAAAATATATTGATGATGATTTTGTTGTAATAGAGTTTGAAAAGTTGCCAGAACCAAAAATTGAATATCGAAATGATGGTGCACCTCTTATGAAGATTGAAGATTATATAAAAGATCTCCAGAACACAAGAGATATAATGAATGATATAAATAGTGGTATTGAAAAAGTAAAAGATGAATATCCAAATTACGAATGTGTAATAACATATGATGATGGTATGGAATATGGTGAACTTCTTAGAAATCCACAAATAAAAGTATCTATATTTGAATAACTAATAAATAAAAAAACCCACTCAAATCGAGTGGGTTTTTCTTTGTGTATAACTTTGTTATACTAATTCTACTTGGTCTTTGGAAACAAGATCCTCTAACTTCCCACGTATGATGGTTAAAGTCGTTTCGTTGTAGAATTTACCATCTTCGTAGATGATTTTTAAGATACCACTATTCTCTTCTTCTTTATTACATTGTGCTTGTACTACGTGGTCACCATCTTCATCAAAGACTGCAATAAGTCCTTTTAAAGATTTCTTAGTACCATCATCAGAGATAGGGTCTTTAAAGATATCGTGTTCAACACCGTTCTCCTCGAACCAAGCACCTTTGGCTGCGAAACCAAATGTATCGCGGGTGGTAAATTGGTAAGTATATGAACCCACTCCTAAAACGATGTTTGTTGATGCGAAACCCTTAGTCGCCAATCTTTCATAGATTTCCACTTGACGATCTGTTGTGATAGAATCACCGTAGATTGCACCAATGTGTGGATCTAATACTTTATACCCTTGTTCGTTGATAGTCCCTCCAAAGATGTCCCATAGACACTCAATCAATCCTTTCGTGTAAAACTCTGGATAGAAAGCTTTTTTCTCATTATCACTCAACTCAGTTCTTCCGTGTCCACAGATGATTTCAACTGGATCTCCAGAGTCTGGACGAATAACTAACTTACCATCACGACTCATTATTTGTTCTTTCAAGTCGAAACAATACCCACCTTCAGATGGTTTAGCAACTTTTGTGATGTCGAAAGTATCCATCACTACTGATAAAATACCTTTATCAAACTTGTTCATCCAATCAATCAACATTTGTTTCTCACCAACCGTAAAGATTTTTGTTGTTGATACAGAGTGCTCAGAAGCATTTACAGAGTTGATAACAACTTCGTTTTCTGGTTCTCCATAGAAGTAACGAGCAGCCGGAATAACTACAAGTGTATCAGATCCTCTGAATGATGTAGCATGTCCTAAGCCAGAAGATACCATTGTCCAAGGATCTAATCCTCTCGCTGAGAAATCGTGTGCTAAGAAAGGAATCAAGAAAGCGTTTGCTGGGTCAGTTTTTAAGATGTACTTCACCAAGTTTCTTTTATACTGAAGTGCAATAGAAGCAGATGTTGCTGGTTTCCATGCTAAAGAAGAAACAATAGTTTCTAAGAATAAAGTAAGCCAAGCAAATCCTTTAACCGTGTTGATGAATGTCATGTGAGGAACATTCGTGCGAGTCTCAATACCCTCTGGTAATGATTTAACTCTAACTGGTAAGTAACCTAATTTATGAAGAGCTATGAAGTGTTCTCCGTTGTACTCCATACCTAAGTATAAAGCCATGTCTTTTACAAACTTCTCTGCAACTTCGATTGGTTGCGCGAAGAAGTTTTCTGTGAACTCATCATGAATCCAACGCCAAGTCATTTGCTGTCCAAAAGAAACAATCTTATTGATTCCTTTAGGAGCATGTTTTGTTGAACGTGGAATCCAAGTTCCATATAAATAGTCGGTTCCTTCCGCAAGCATTGCTGGGTGTCCGATTTTGTACCCGTCTGAGTAAAATAATGATGTTGGTCTAAACATGATTTTTATTTTTTATTTGTTATATTGTTTTTATTTCATAAAGATACGGATTTATTTCGAATCTAGAATTTTTTTAAGTTTTATGTCTCTTATTTTTTGATCCATATTTTCTACAATGATGTTTCTACCACGCATTATATGTGTACTCATTATACTAACACCCACTGTATACTCGTTCAACAATCTTGTAGTTGGTTTGGAATCTCCATCCTCGAGTGCATCTATATCCATAGTGTAGTATCTACTTACTCTAACAGACATTACCTTTGTGAATTCGTTTAATTCTTCATTCTTTAGATGTCCTTCGTCAATCAGTACATTCATTATGTCACCAGCCCGCCATTGGTTTATAACCGTATATTCATCAGTGAATGGCATGTCTTCGAAAAGACAAACGTCTATTATGGTGTCGTCGTCTCCGAACATAATTAAACTTTTTTTATCCATTTTCTAGTCATTATTGGTAGATTATTATCTATTGCATATTTTTTTAAAATCTCTATATTAGATTTTTTATTTAAGGATAAAATAACAGAATCCTTTTTAGTAACTCTAATAGTAGAATCTATATTCAAATATTCTTTTAATTTATCTTTACACATTATAAAAAAAATATCCCAATTTTTATGACATTCTATTCTAATAGATCTTATTTGATTATTTTTATCATAGTTACTAACACATCCATCACCATCATAAAATCCTATAAACAATGATATTAGTAAATCTTTGTTATCAATAAAACTAAAATCTATACAATTATATGTCTTTTTATCGGAAATACCTAATTTATTTTTCAAAATACTACCATACACAACATCCTGACATGATAGAAATGAGTGAAACCCCTCACTATATTCAGTTTTAACAAACCTACTATTGATATTAATGTTTAAATATTCACAAAGTTTTAATAAGTGTCCACTATCTTTATCACATATAGAAATATTTAATGATCCTCTATCGTTAATATGACCATCTGCCAAAATATAACCCCACCAATAATAATTGTAAAGATTATCATCTAACATTTTTTTAAGTTTATAATGGTTTTTATCTTTCAGAGATTTAACTCCTAAAATTCTAGCCATTGATTTTATGGATTTGTAAGTACATCCTATATACTCACAAATCTCATTTAAATCTCCATATTCATAGTTATCAATTAAATATTTTTTCTTTTCTTCAGTCCATTTAATTTGATTTTTTTTCTTTTTAAGTTCTACCATAGTCACATATATTTCACATATATATAAAACTATTACTTATACCTAAAAGACATTAAATATTTTTACTCTATCAATATTATAATCATTTACCGAATTGGTAGTAAGGATTAAATCGATATATTCTAACGCATTTTTTAAACCGATTTCTTGTATAGAATGAGTTACAACTAAGTAAATACTATCATTAAAGATTTCTTTTGGTCGTATATTTCTTATAGATTTAGCAATTTGTATAAATGTTCCAAAACCATCTCCAATATCATCACAGATAACGAAGTTTTTAGATCCAGGTGTATCGTCAAGTCCAGGTACTTCTGTTCTAACTATTTTACCATTGTTTTTAATATCTCTTACCTTGTTAGCAACTATGATATCACTAATTGAACAAGCCACTGCAACATCATAAACTTTCTTAATTGCACCGGCATCTGGTGATATTAAAGTAACATTTCCATTGATTGAATTTATTGAATTTTTAGCAAAAGCTACATTAGATATTTTTCGGAAGTTATTAAGACATGCCTCTAATACATCTGAGTGTGGATCTAATACAGTAACTTTATTGAAATTTTGTGAGTTGATTATCGGACAGATAACCGTTTTAAGATAATTTGATTGACCGGCTAAGAACTTTCTATCCGAACGAGCGCCAATAAAGTAAGGTGTATAAAGTTCAATATCTTCAATATCCAACTCTTTTAATGCTTGATTAGCACAGATTATTACTTCTAAGTCTTTAAAAGAATTTAATCTACTTTTAATAACAACTTCACTCTTTTCTAGGAAAGGTACATCAGTTATTGTTATCGATTGCTGACCATCAGGGAATTTAGATACTTTATATTTAATATCTGAATTTTCTAAGTTTGTTAAATCTAACGTTTTCATATTATTTTTTTATAAATATACGGATAATATCTATTATTCTCCTAATATTTCGTTTATTCCTTTTCTCTTACTATGAAATCATATCTTAACCGCGTTGTTTTCTTCCATAAAATCTATGAAATCTTCCATAGAGTCTCTATAGTTTCCTTTCTGACCACCTTCAAGAGAAGAGCAAACTAAAGGTCCAAACTTTTCGTTTTGTTGAATATCATCTACGATGAATACGATTCCGTTATCGAATCTAAACTTGTCTCCTTTTACAACTAAAGCGTCCATATGATTTATTTTCTACAAATATAAGGAATTATTATTACTCAACAAAGAACTTTTTGATATTACTTCTCATATCAACCACTTTGTACATCTGTGCATCTTCATCACCAGGACCTAGTCTTTTAATAGACTATTTAAGGTATTATTTCTCTTAAATATCTTTTTATATTCTAAAAACTCTTTATATTTATCATATTTTCGTTCTAATCTTATACCATCAGAGTCTTTATAAATAAATTCGCATAGATTATATATTGATTCGGAATCATTTATACAAATTTGTGATGATTTACCAAGTTTATCTGTATTTATTCTTATTTTATATTTAATTGATAGTGAATCTAATATTTTTTTTATAAAAGTCCAATCTTGTGTGTGTGTAGATGAAAAATAAATAGCAATTTGTTTATATTTTAAACCAGCATTTGATATTGTTATACAACCATCTCCATCAAAAAAGCCACGAAGGAAATGAGATAATAATTTATTAAAATTTTCGAAAATGGATGTACCCAAATCTTTATCTCTATAGTTATTACTTATTAAATAATTACCCAATTCTCTACTAGATACCCAATTAGCGACCATAGTATTTTTACCTAATGATTTCATATTTTCTGATTCAAATCTTTTCCAACCCAATTTTTCGAATATTAAATCTGAGTTTAATGAGTCATATTTAACACAAGTGTGTTTTATTATAGGAGTTTTGGAATTATTATTGGCGAAGCCAACATTACCATCAGACCATATCAATCCAAGTACATATGCAATCTCTGGATCAACAACATTTATATATTTGTTGACATCTATAGAATTTTTAGACAAAATTCTATAGATGCTTTCTTTACTAACTTTTAGTCCATTTCTTCTTGCATATGAAGAAATGGTTGACTTATTTATTAATAATTTATCCGCACAATATTTTGGACCTCTTGTTTCGAAATTTTCATTTATGAATTCTATTTGTTCTTTTGTCATAAAAATATCTTTTTATGTATATACTAACAAATAGAACTTTCCTTTTCAAAATATTTATTTATATATTCTCTCATATCTTTAACCTTTATTAAAGATGCATCTTCATCACCTGGTCCTATATATACGAGATAAGCACCACCAATCTCGAATCCACATTCTTCTAATATAGCAGCATACATAGACAATTGTATAGAATATTCGTTATGGTGATTTTCATAGAAACTATCAAAAGGTTCTAATAATTTATGATAAGATCCTTTTGGGTGATCATCATCTCTAAACTCTTTGTTGGTTTTATAATCTAATATGAATATCTTACCATCTTTTATAAAAAGTGCATCGATCATTCCGGCCTTCTTCCATTTCTTGGAAAAAACTCTTACTTCAAATGCCAATGGTGTTAGTTTATGAAGTTGTTTAGCATAAATAATATTGAATTTATTTATTCTATGAACTAAATCTAAATTTGTAGGTATAGGTTGATATTCTTTTTTGAAGTAAAGTTCAATATAGTTATGCAGATCAGTACCAATCTCGTTAGCATAGTCGTTTAAACGCTTCCATTCCTTCTTAATTTCTTCTTGATCAACACCTGCTTGATCCGCTTTTATTTTAGACCATTTTTCAGAATCAAAAGGTTCGTGAAATTGACCAATAAACTGTGTAACTGATTGGAAGGTATCTCCATGGTAGGTATATTTATGCTGACCCGGATCAAATTTAAATTCCGGATCATTGAAGCACTCTAATCTTTTAAGTAATTCGTCTCTCATATACTTTATATTAATGAGAGACGAATTTGTTTAAAATGGAAGATCCGAACCTGGTTGATCTGTTTGAGATTCTTCTTGTCGCGATACAACTTGTTCACGTGCACGACGTGAATGACGTCCTAAAATATTAGTCAAATAATCCATCGTAGAATCCCAAGAGAATGTTTGAGTGTAATCATAAGATTCTGATTCCATTTCTCTTTCACGTCTCTCTTCTCTTTCTCTTTCACGTCTCTCTTCTCTTTCCTTTTCACGAAGTTCTCTCTCTTCTCTTCTACGTTTTATTTCTTCTCTTCTATTTTTAATAACATCATAATCATTATTATCATCATTATCATCATTATAGATATAATCATTCAATTCACTATCATATTTAGCATCACCACAAAGAATATATTGGTCGTAAATATCAGAATAGTTAACATTATTAGAATTAGTGAAACCATCAAGATATTCTACATAACAAGTATCATATTTATATCTAAAAACATTATCAACAATATCCATTACTAGATAGTCTCTTTCCTGTTTAGATCCATCAGTAGAACATAAAGTATAGAAATCTCCATCTGGATGATAGTTTGAGAAAGTACCTGTATCTCTATTAAAGAACTTAAACGTATCCATATAAGGTAAATATCTATATTCACTTTTTGGTAACGTAATATCAATTTTCAATTCTTGTTTTTTAGAACCAATACTTTCAAAATTCATTGTATCATACCAGTTCTGATTAGATTTAAATAAATACCCATTCTTACTTGCCCACTCTTTAAAGTAGAAAGTGTATGCCTCATCATTATTAGTATAAATACGGTCCATTATTTTATATCCATTGAAATCCCAAAGTAATGCCCTACCAATAAGTTTGCCATAATCATCTAACATAACTAACATAGATACTATATCATCATTATCAACGTAAACATCCATAAATTCCTGACAAGATCCATATTTCATACAAGATGAACCTAAGGAACCTTCATCATTAGCATTAGCACTATATAGGTAATATCCACGAATATCTTCACCTTTAACAACTTCTAAACTAACTTCTATTCTATTAGAGACATTTCTAAAAAGTGTTGAAAAGATTTCAACATCTCTACCAGAAATGTTCTTAAAAACTTTCGAAATGAATCCACCTGGTTTTGCATGAAATCTTCTACTTGAAGTCCATAGTTCACTCTCACCAATAACTTCTGCCCTTTCCTTAGTAAGGTAAGAGATTTTAGATTTATCCTGTGTTGAAACAGAAATATGATTTACAAAACCATCTACTAAGTCCTCATTAGAATGTCTCTTCTTTAATAACAAAGACGCAACAATAGATTGACTCTCAATCTCGGTCAAAATTTTTCTCAACTCATCTGATATAAAAATATCAGAGGTTTTTCTTTCGTAAGCCATATTTTTTTTATTTTTTATTTTCTACAAATATATGAAATTATTTAGAATATCAAATATTATTAAATGTTAAAATTCGAATTTCTTTATTATTATGTAATTTTCTTAATGAGTAATAAAGTTTCTTACCCTCATTCGTTAAATCATCAAAGTTTGCATTCCAGAATCCTATATCATTACGCATTTCATATGAGAATTCTGACCAACCAACACAAACTGAAGTTGTTAGTGGGATAGAAAGAACTTTATTCATAACATCATTTCCCATTAGATTCGGGAAGTAAAAACTATCATACTCATCATCCTTAACTTGTTGATCAATCAACTCATCAATATCATCAATAGTAAATTGTCTATTTATAACAGATCTTCTATGTACATCATCAGATACAAAAGTACCAGGCATCTCCAATTTTAAGTTCGATAGGTCATATTTTTGACCCATAACATCTTTTATATCAAAGGCTACGATATAAACCATACTTTTACCACTATCCATCTTAATAATTTCCCTATTATTATTTGGGAATTTGATGAATCCTTCATTATCTTCTTTTAACATATTTTATTTTTTTATTAAATACCAAGTGATTCCAATGCTGCATTTCTAACCGCACATTGTGTTATTTTCATTATTCTTTCTGTTTCATTTTTGATTATGTGTGCATCCTCTCTATTGAATATCTTCAAATATGATTGAAGAACTGAAAATGCATCAAGATAGAAGTCGTCTTCTCTATTTATAGATTTGATATACTCTGATGAACGACTTAATAATAGACTTTGTTTTGAAGTTATACCATTTGTTGTTCTAGAAAATCGAAGCATGTTTTTAAAAGCATCAAACTTTCTATGTGCAATTTGTGTAGGTTTACCATCACCTAAGATTATTTGTCTTATTTTAGAAAAAGCAACTCTGTGTCCTACAAGTGATTTTAAAGCCTCTACTTGTTCATCAAAAGTTTCACCATTTAATCCTTCACTAGCATCTTCTGCTGCCTTTGTAACTCCTTTAAGATGTTTTTTTGTAAGACCAACGTTTTTTACGTTTGATATGATATAAAATTTTGAATCCTCACAATACAATCCTGCATTAAAACTTAATCTTCTGGATTTATCTGAAGAATTTAGAATATAGAAAGATTTGTGATATTTCTGACCATTTATATCAATAGATTCAGAAAGTAATTCTAAATACTGAACACCTCTAGTTAGTGTGAACCTATACTTTGTGATTGTAAAGTTACTTTCAATAAGATCAATCTTATCTTTAAGATATTTTGCTATATCAAATATCTCATATCTATCAGATACCGTAACAACTCTTAAAACTCTATCATTATATTTAGTAACAACTGTATCACCAACCTTCTCTATATTGATTTTATCAATCCTTTCAATTAGTTCACTCTTATTATATATCCTGTAACCCATATTTTTTTTATTGTTTAACAAATATAATATAATTTTTGAGAATAAAAAAGTAATATATAAATAATGGAACATTTAAAAGAATTTAACCATTTCATAAATGAAGAATGGTCTAAGAACGAACCAATACCAGAAATATTAAATAGTAAAAGAGGATTAGCAGTATTTTTGATTGGTGCTCCTGGCATCGGTAAATGCATGGAGTATGAAACTCCTATATTGATAGACGGAAAAGTCAAAAAAATAGGAAGCTATATAGAAAAAAGAATTGATGTCGATATAGATGGTGAGGTTAAATTACCAATGTCCGAGATTGCATTTGTAAACTCTGTTACAGAAAGTGGTGAAATAATAAAGAATAAAATATCCGCTCTATATAGAGGTTACTCAGATAGTATGATTTCTATAAAAACACAAACAGGTATAGATTTAAAGGTAACTCCTGTACACCCGTTATTGATTTCAGATGAAAATGGGGAAATATTTTGGAAAATGGCAAAAGATATAAACAAAAATGATAGAATAAGCAGACCCAGATTCTCAATACACGAAGATATGGAATCGGATATAAGCCCAGAAATGGCTAGACTGACTGGATATATGCTAAGCGATGGTGATTTTTACAGAAATGAAAAAGATACATTATGGATGAACTTAACTTCAATAGATAAGGAAATAGTAGATGATTTCAATATGTGTCTTCTTAAAGAGAGTGATGGTTTATTAAAAGCAAATAACACTACTCGTTATAAACATAGTTTATGTTATGTTGATAAAAAAATGACAAATAAAACAATAGAAGGTAGAAGTCCATTCAAGAAGAATTTCATAAATAAGTTCAAAAACTTATGCGGTGATTATATCTTTGGTAAAAAATCATATGATGTTAGAATTCCGGAAAAAATAATGCAGAATAAAGAATTGTTGAAGAATTTTTTAGGAAGTTATTTGGCTTGTGATGGTGGTGTATATAAAAACAGAGTTGAGTATTATACATCATCTGATGATATGGCTAGAGATATATGTTATTCACTTTCTAAATTTGGAATATTAGCCATTAAGAAAGATAAATATACCAAACTCAATGATAAGGTTTTCAAATCTAATATTGTTAGAATAACCGGTAAAGATTATGATCTATTCGGTGATATATTCAATGATTATATTAAATTAGATAGAAAGAAAGTTTATAGAAACTCTGGAAAAACTAACACAAATATTGGATCAATTTTAATACCAGATAGTATAACAAAACTATTAAAGGATAAAAAAGTACTTAAAAAAGTATCAAAAATTTCAAAACACAGATTCTATAAAAGATTAAGTTTGGAAAAACTAAATGAAGTTTTTTCATTCATAAAAGAAGAGGTTCAATCCGAATTGATTGATAAATATCAAAGTATAAATAACTCTTTATTTTTTGACACCATATTAGATTTACAAGAAGTTGAACATAATGATTATGTATATGATGTTGTTTTGGATGAACATCATAATTTCATAGGGGGTAATGTGCCAACAATACTACATAATAGCACCTTTGTAAACAAATTCATACACACAAAAAATCCTAACATAAAAGATTTCTCTACAGATGATATTTCACTTCTTTATACAAAAGATCCAAATGTTTATTACAGAGGTAAAGAAAAAGAAGATGGTACTAGAACCGCAAATGCAAGTGAACTAAATCTAAAGAAAATAAAAACATTTATGACTACTGGTAACTCATTTATATATGATACAACAGGTGCCGGTAAAGAATATACAGATAAAGGGTTTCAACATGTTAAGGATATGTTTTATTCTGCACGAGAAAATAATTATGAAATAATATTCATACATCTTCTATCTACGTTACAAACTTCTATTGATCAAGATAAACTAAGAGATAGACATGTTGATCCACATTACATACAATGGGCTTATGCCAAACAAATGGGTGGTGAAATAGATGGTACTAAAGTAGAAGGTAATATGCCAAGGTTTAAAGCACTTAAACCTGACCAATATTATGTTATTTTAAGTATAAATAAAAAATATACTTTCTATAAGTATATAAATGATAGATTAGCACAAAAGAAAGGATCAAAATATGTTCCTATGAACAAAGAAATAAATTTTGATAAAAAAGAAATACTATAAAAAAAACCACTCAAAAGAGTGGTTTTTTTATTTGAATTTATAATCAATTCTTACTTCTGGCTTATCATCAGATATTGTAAAGGGAATTTCTACCAATATACTACCTTTATAAAATTTAACTATATAATCACCATTATATAATCGATGTATCTTAAACTCACCATTTTTACCAGTCATATTCATATACCTACCAGAGTAGTTTACTCCAACACTACCATCAGAATTTACAACTCTAACAGAAAAATATTTACAAGGCACTCCCTTAGAGTCAAGAATTTTACCAGTTAAAGTACCTTTATTTTTTTTATAAACTAAAGTTTCTTTAAAACTTTTAATATTTGAGATTAGTAATCTAACCATAATATATAAAAATATAATCATAGGATAGATATAAAAAATATATGCAACTATTTCTAATTCCGGGATTTCTGTTCTTCTGGACAAAAATGAAAATAAACCACCCAATGATCCACCAACCACCGTTGCAACCGCCGGATGTAATAGAAATGATAATAACTTCTTCATAATAATATTTTTTTTATTTTTATATATAAAAAATTGTGATTCATAAATATTATGAAAAAATTACACATCCACCATCACTTGCGACTTTGAATGCTTCAGTCCATTCTTTATACGTTTCATAGAAGTAACCACCTTTAAACGGGTCACTCACCTTCGCCTTTTCATCCCATTCCAAAAAGTCTAAATATAACTTGGCACTTGTCTTTGGTCCTATGAACCCTTCACAGTCAGAGAAGTTTAAAAGTTCGACAAAAGGAATATCCACTTTAAGTTCATCACTTTCGCACAGAACATTGTTCAGGTTTTCATATCTTTGAACAAGAGTCTCGACGTTTCTCCAAAGATCCTCTATTTCCCACCCAATCATCATTGCCAAAGTTCTTCTCCAGCTAGAATACCAAGAGTAAGAACCAGCTCTAAAATAACCTTGTACTCCTTCAAATACATATTCACCACTTTGTATTCCTTCAGATTGATTTAAAAGAGAATCGTTTGAGTAAAGATATACACCTTCATCAGAAACATAGTTTCTACTTTCGAAGTTTATCTTACTTACGTAAGAAATGTCAAGTCCCATTTATTTTCTATTTAAATTTAAAATTTTTATATAGTAAAAAAGTCATCATCACCCTCTATTTCTATTGGTTGTACATCTGAATCAATTTTATACTCTGATAAAAACTCAGTAAATATGGCTTCCATAACAGGAACACAAATAGAGTTTCCCGCAAGTGCAATATGTTGTTTAGTAGATAGTGAAGTACTTAATAATAAATCAATATCTTCATCTTTAACACCCATAAATCTATAACCTTCTCTAGCAGTCAATGTTCTTATTCTACTATCATCTAACATTATCTGAGGAGACCCAGATGTAGTTAAACATGGTGAACATCCATCTAATCCATAGATTCTTCGAGCCTGATCATACTTTAAATCTGTTCTTCTAGCAACTAATTTACAAGTAGATGCAACTTTCGGAGTATTTACTTCATATGGCGGTGTAATAAATAAAGAAGACTCATTTGTATTCTCAACAAATGTTCTCATTGATGTTCTTGGTTTTTTATGTTTATGAACACCTAACATTTTATCTCTTACTTTTAAAGTATCTTCACCTAATACAGAAAACATAAAAACTCGTTCTCTATTCTGAGGACATCCAAAATCAGCACCATTCAATACAATCCAACTATTACCATAACCAAGTGATTTAAGTTTATCAATATATTCGGAAAAAGCCGGCATGTGATTCTTTGAAACCAAATTCTTAACATTTTCCATAAGTAAATATTTTGGTTTATTATGTTCAACCAATCGCTCTACTTCAAAAAGTAATCCAGATCGAGTACCTTTCTTAATTCCCTTCTGAACTCCAGATATAGATATATCTTGACAAGGAAATGAATATGTTAGTAAATCACAAGGTGGTAAATTCTTTTCATCTAATTTAGAAACGTCTCCTAAGTTACCAACTTCAGTTTCATGTAACGAATTAAATGCAGTATTTGCAGATGCTAATATATCACAATGTGCAACGGTTGTATGGTTTATACCACAATATTTTAGAGCTAATTCTTGTGTTCCATAACCGGAAAACAATGATATTACTTTTAGTTTTTTCATATTGATTATATTTTTATTTATTAAAAAAGTTTATTTATATATAAGTTATGAAACTCAACATAAATGAAGTTTATCACCAATATATAACAAAAATTGTAATATTTGGATTATTTTTATTTAAAAATCAAATAAGACAACCAAATGTTTATAAACAATCCGTTTTAAGTTATGTAACAAAAAGATTACCTTGGAAGATACATCTTAGAATTGATACTGGTAAGAGACTTGATAAAGAACAAGAGAGAGAAATTCTTCTGGACGAATTATTAAATGGAGTCGAATCCGATTATCTTTCTTTCGTTTTAGTCACCTTTGATACACCATTGAAACAAACTGTGATGGAAATAAACTTAAAAGAAGAAACCAAATATGAAAAGTTCATATATGGCTAACTTTTTTTACTCATCTCTCATATTTTGAATTCTATCTCTAATCTCAGCTGCAATTTCATATTCTTCATTTGAGATTGCATTTTCCATCATATGTTCCAAATCCTCAATAGAGACAGCTCTTTTCTTAGAAGAAAATATTTCACTAGAATCTAAATTATCTATATCTAATTCATCATCTTCATATTCGATATCTGATTCGAGTTCTTCATCACTAATTGTAATACCAACAGAATTTATAATATCATCATTTATCCAAATCGGACATTTATATGTAATAGAAAATGCCAAAGCATCACCAATAGAACAGTCTAAATCAAAATCATCTATTCCATTAGATGCAACCAATTTTGCATAAAAAACACCTTCTAATAAAGAATAGATATGAACCTCTTGAATATCAATTCGAAAACTATCAGACATCGATTTCATCAAATCGTGTGTTAATGGTCGTGGAGACTTTATATTCTCCAACTTCATTGCAATATGTTGTGCCTCATTTGGTTTTATAATAACCGGAATCTTTCTTCTCGATCCTTTATTTTCCTCAAGAACTAAAACATAAGATCCTAGTTGAGATTGACTATAAGATAGTCCTAATATTTTTACACTTATTCTTTTCATATAAATTATATAAATTATTATCTCAAAGGTTTAATTTCATATTCCATAAAACCATCACCACCAACCAACTCAATAACTTCTAAACCAAATGATTTTAATTGAGATGCCAATTTATCAACAACTTCATTTGGTTGATCATCATACCAAATCTTAAATTTTACTTTTTCCATATTATTTTATTTAATCCTTTAATAATAAATCTGCGGCAGTCGATGCTGCATGTGCATCCGGCTTAGCCCACATTCTAAACCCTAAACCTCTAAGCCACGGACTATATGCCTTATATGCTGCAAAAGATTTATTTTTTGTCATACCTCTCGCATTAGGAGTTCCCTCTCTTGGGTTAAAGTCGACATGGATATCAACAAGTTTGAAATCAATTTTATCTTCATCATTTAATGTAAGTCTATTGATAAATGCTTCTTCTTGATGAGGTTGAATATAATCATACTCACCATTACATCTCAATAAGTGAAATTTATATTTCTTTCTATTAAAATCCGTTAAATCTTTTCTTTCATATAAGCCCGAAAGTTCATCATTTAGATACATAGCAACATCATGAACATGTTGTGCCTCTTTATAAAGTCTTTCATCATTCTCACGAATCTTAGGACAATTCTCTCTAAAGAAAACAACGTGTGCACCATTTTTAATATCTGTATTATACATCATAACGGTTATTGCATAAATAGTTTTTCTACGTGCTTGAATAGAATCACAACCAACTGTTATAGTTAAACCTGGATTCTCTTTAGAAGCATCTACTAAATATTTTATAATATCTGGGATGTATTCCCCACCAAACTTTTTGAAACGATCTTTATACATAATAGTTATATGACGTTATGTAATTTTTGTTTAAAAAAAAAGGGACATCTTTCGATGCCCCTGTTAGCTTACTTAGAGCTACCTGGCTTGTTGATTTTCTTGATAGTTCTTAACAAGTCTTCAAAGTGAAGTAAGAACTTTTTCATTTTATCGTTGCCGATGTCAGCTACGTTGTCAAGAATCCATAACAAGTATGCAGTTCTTTCATCTTCACCAACACTATCTAAGAACTTACAGATGTTAGATAGTTGTTTTACACTAAGTTTAGGAATCTCTTTCTCTTTTAAAGAGTGAATCAACTCAGATTTTTTATCTCTGTTGTATTTATCTAAGTCTTTCTTGATTCCATCGTAGTTGTTGATTACGTCTTCGATAGAGATATTCAACATATCTTCGCAGTATTGAATGAACTTCATTGCTGAGTTCCCGATGTAACCACTTGCTACTTCTTTCAATAATGGTAAGAAATCTCTCGGAGAAGCATCCATTCCAAAGTTTTCAGTGATGAACTTAGAAAGCATTGTCCAAGAACGTGGTGTTGCATACCCTTTAGCATTCTCACTCGTTTTGTACATTTGCTCTGGATGTACTTTGATAAATGATGAAATCATTTTGTGACAATTATCTGTCGCATAGTCTCCTAACCACTCATCTACTGATAATGTATGGTTGATGTGAACTAAACGGTTATTCAATGCAGCATCGAATTCTTCAACGTCTGTTCCATCTTCGTCACCCAAGTTACCAGAAGACATCATAAGTACGTTATCATTGAACTTGAAGTTCATACCAATCTCACGTTCAAGTAAGATTTGTAAAGCCGCATTTCTAACTTGTTGAGAAGCACGGTTTAACTCTTCGAAGTGAATGATAGTCGGTTGTTTGTTAGCCTCTACTGCCCAACGTGGCACAACGAAGTCTAAACATTTTACTGATACACCATCAACTTCGATATCAGATACTGCTGGATATAAACCTACGTCTGTCTCATCAATCATTGATAAACGAATATCGACATATCTAAAGCCAGTTTTCTGTGCAATTGATCTACCGATTGCAGACTTAGCTACTCCAGGTTTAGATGTAATATTTAATACACCATACTTTGCCCACATCACTGAGAAATATTTTCTTTCTTTCGCGGTTAAAGTTGGTAATTTATCCACTAACCATTGTGGCATTGACCCTGCAGACTTATCTGCTACTACATTCACATTTTCCATATTTGTGTTTTTATTTTTAAATGTTTATTATTTATTTCTACAAATCTACTTATTCTTTTTCAATTCACCTAATCTTATTTTGATTTTTTTAAGATTATTTTTCTAAGCTCGCTACCTAAATCAAAGTCATTCGGTATTTCTAACGAAAACTCATTCATACTATAAATGGTTCTAAAATTCTTTCCAAGATCCTGGTTGTTTGGAAACTTCTTTCCAAGTTCAATTACTTTTTCAATATCGGATTTAGTCAACATATTTTTTATTTTTTGTAGCGCAGGCTGGACTCGAACCAGCGATCTTTGGGTTATGAGCCCACTGAGATACCAACTTCTCCACCGCGCAATATAAGTTCAAAGATTATACCAGAGGGTTGTCTGGATTTATAAATCTTTTAGTAGCCCCATACAGATTCGAACTGCAGTCTTTTGGTTGAAAACCAAACGTCCTCAGATAAAAAGATTCGCCGTTGTAGCTTGCCTCTCTACCCACCGCTAGACGATAGGGCCATATTTTTTTTGAGACTTGTATCTAAATCGTTGCCTATCTCTTTTGTCTTACAAAGATAAGGAATCTTATTTGATTAAACCTAATCTTTTTTATTTTTTCTCTATATATTTAACTGTTAAAAAAAAATAAGTAATTTATTCTTTTCTACCAAATATTTTTTTAATATATAAAAATAAAAAAATATAACTATGATTATAACATTATCAATAATCGCATTGTTATTCATTATTGGATCTGCAGCATCTGAGGCAGTAATGGATAAATTACAATTCCACTATACTAGGAGTATATTTGCACAAAACCCACCTAAATATAATAAACTATTTTGGGATCCTAAAAGGAGTTGGGTAAATAAATGGAAAGATTCAAGTGCAAAAGAAGAGAAGTTTAAAGGATCTTCTACAATATTTGTATTTACCACCGATGCATGGCACTTATTTAAGTTTTTTAAAAATACAAGTATGTTTATTGGATTATTCTTTGCGATTTTAGCAGGTACTTTTTTAACAACTAATATTTTTATTACAATACTAATATCTATTATATTAGCAAGAGTTGTTTATGGACTAATATTTACTTTATTTTTCGATAAGATATTAGAAGCTTATGATCCATTTGGTACAAATGGTAAATCAAACACACCAGGTAATGAAATTATTAGTACTTGGATGGATGATGTAAATAATAAAAAATAAAAATAAAAAAGAGATACAGGTGTATCTCTTTTTTATTTAGTACTCTCGGTGGGATTCGAACCCACACACCTTACGGCACTCGCCCCTTAAACGAGCGTGTCTACCAATTCCACCACAAGAGCAGTTTAGGTTCTGTTAGCCTAAGCTAAGCTACCAGAAACTGGTTGTTGGAAGGGAGGTATTCGAACCCCCGTACTCGAAGAGAACAGATTTACAGTCTGTCGGTACCTTCCAAGTTATAAAAATAAGAGCTTGATTACCTCTCTTCACCGTTTGCCAGGTTGAAGGCTCTTTAACCACTTGGGTTTGTTTAAAACATTTTGGTTCATAAAAGATTTTACCAAATGTCGACATGCGTAGTCCCACGGGGAATCGAACCCCGATTTCCAGGATGAAAACCTGGCGTCCTAACCGTTAGACGATGGGACCAAGTGAAGTAGAGTATGACGTATCTTTTTCAATCTACAAAATAATATTTGTTTTAATTTTGAAAGATTTTTGATAACTCGATATAATCTCCTCATTTGTCATACATCAAATATAGATATTCTTTTCTGTTCTACCTAATATTTTTTATATAAATTTAAAGATATTATATTTCAAAGTGATGTGAATCATAAAAATCACCAAATATCTCACCACCCCATTTAAATCCCCATTTTTTGAAAATATTGACAATATCATCTGTTATTTTACCTACTTCTATACTTTCATCATATACATGACTAATCTTACTTGGTTTGGCTGGATTAACTTTAGGATTTAAATCAATTGCATAACCCTCTGCATGTTTCGAAAGTTTTTTAGTACCCATAATAAATCTAAAGTTATAGGCGGTCGTAATATTATCCATTATAATATCTTCATCATTTCGTTGATGGCTTTTATCTACTTTATTGATAGGAAAATTATTTTGATATAATTCATCAAAAACACCCTTTACATTATCAACTATGTTTCTATTTACCTCTAATATTCCCTTTTGTTCATCACCATGATAATCAATATAATTTATATTCACAATAACTATATCTTTCTCAATTCTATCCCTTATAGAATCATTATAACTCTTTAAATGTTTCATTTTAATTTTTAATTTATTTACTAAGTACAAGATGGACAATCTATTTCACAATATACTTAAAAAAAAGAGATACCCTTTAAAGAGTACCTCTTAACACAAACAAACTTAGTAATCAGAACAGGATTCGAACCTGTGTAACCTTTAGATATTTACTTCTCTTAATCGGGTAAGTAGTTTCCATTCGTGAGCAAAAGATATAGAAGTTCACTCTATACCTATCATATTGAACTAGACCACCGCATTAATCCGGACTCTGCCATCTGATCATTTATTTATTTAATATTGGCGAGAAACACATTGTTTTATAGCAGATTGCCAACTCGCACTTACATATTACTCGATGATATAATCGAGATTTTTACTACCCTTTGATAACTTCTACATTTTTAAGAGCGACAACTGGTTTAACCATTTCAATCATCTCAGATACTTCGCCATATTTTTTGAAGTCATCGATAGTTCCTTTTGCAACAGAGTATGTAGTTGCGGCTTTGATAATTTTTTCTTTATCTTTTTCAGCAATTTCATCAGACTCTTCAATCATACGAGATAGAATCTCACCATATTTTTCAATCATTTTATTATCAAAAGAGAAGACAGTTTTCTCTTCTACGATTTCTTCACCGTAAGTTTCTTGTAACTCTTCTGCTCTATCTGCAGTTATACTGATGTATTTGTCCGTAGGTACAAACATAAACTGAGCCACATCGTCTGTAGAGTTTACATGCTCTAACATAACAGATCCTGGGTTTTTACCATTTTCTTCATATAATTGAGCCCACTCTGACTTACCTAAGTCTCTCAACTCATCAGAAATCATATCAGCTTTCGCTTTAGCGGATTTCATTGTATCGTTCAACTGCTCTAACTTAGAAACTTTATCAAAGAAAGATTCATCTTCGATATTGATTCTTACTTTTTGATCTTTAGCTTTAGTAGTTTTAGCTGGTGCTGATTTTTTCGCTTTTGTAAATAATGACATAATATAAAGTTTTTAAAGTTTGTGTTTCGTTTCTGTTTGTCAAAGATAAGGAGACTTTTCTGTTTTACCAAACTTTTAGAAAATTTTTAATTTCTTTTTGTTTGTATATCTCTCATATTGACAATACAAATATAAGGAACTTTTATAAATAAACAAGCTACCATCTACTATTTTCTCTTAAAAAAGAATGTGACTCCAGTTCTTCTCCAGTCGTTACCCAATGATTCCAATTGTCTTTCAATCCATTAGATTTATAATCTAGTGTAGATCCGTTATTTCTACTTACAAAAGACATTATTGATTCTGTATGTATAGAGAAGTGTTTATACACATTCTCACCACACCCACAAGCAGTTGAAGATCCGTTGTTGAATTCCCAAGTAAGTGGTCTCAATCCACAATTAGGACATGGCAACCAATCTTCTACATCCTTAGGAATAGTATAGGCAGAAATACATTTATATTTTCCCTCAACTATCGAAATCTTAATATCTCTTATTGTTTCTATCATAATAATATGTCTATCGCTTTATCAACATCTTTGAATCCTATCAAAGGATCTACTTTTATAACTCTTTCTTTAGGTATATTTTTTAGAATGTCATTCACCTGGTCGTCTATAACAACATAGTTTTCTATTTCATTATCGGAAATACTTATTAGTATTCGTCTTCGTCTTCATAATAGTCATCGTAGCCACCATCATCATCTTCGTCTTCATACTCCAGATAAGGGAAAACATCGTTTTTATCAAATAAATCCAACAATAATTCGATATCTTCATCTTCTAAATCAAGGTCCTGAAGATGGAATACATCAGTTGTTTTGTCCAGGTTATATTCGATTTTTCCTTCTTTTACATATTTTTTAAGCGTTGTAGTTACTTTTTTCCTGTCAACGCATTCGTCCATTGAATAATAGTTAGATAATTCCATTCTTTTTTATTTTGATTTTTAATTGATATTCTGTTTATACTTTTTTTGAAAAAAGTTTATTCTTCATTTAAGATTCTATTCTTTGGAACTCCAAAAACATCTTTCTTATCGAATCCTAATGTTACGTGTAAGTCACGCTTAGATAGTTCGAATCTGGTTCTAACAGCATCGAGCTTATCAGAATCACATACTACAAAGTAAGCAGTGTTTCCTTTAGCTTCTGCCTTACCAACACCAAGCATCTGAAGATCGTCAATCTCATATTCAAGAACTGGTTGAAGAGCTTCTACAAACTTATCGACACCCATTGTTTTTGTAAGTCTACCATATTCCATTACATTTATAACAGTAATGTGATGTGTACCCTTATCTCTTGTCGCTTGGTTGCTTGTATATAAGTCGAAATCTTCTTTTCCAAGCAATGATCTTAGATGATCCATAAATGGATGTAGTTCTAAGCTATCTATTTTTATCGCCAGGTAGTTTTGACCAATTGAATCTTTTACGTGTTCTATATGTCTTGTCATAGGTCTTATTTAATATTTTTCATATTTTTTAAAAAATCAGATATCTGTTGATGTGTTTCAAAATCATCAACAACTCCTGTAGAAGATTGAATGTTTAAAATTATTTCATCTGCATTTGAATCCATTGCCAATTTATAAATAATATCAACTAAAGATCCAAGAATCCAATGGTTTGTATCTTTACTAATAGTTGTAGATAATTCATTTTTTTATTTTTTTTATTCATAATTCATTTATTTTTTTCATGCGTCAAAACTTTCGTTGAATCTTTTTATTCTCATAACATTTGCCTAAACTTCTCGGTTTCCAATCTTTTAATTTCAATACCAAGTTCTTTACCTTTGATTCCTTTAGCCATAAGTTCTTGTGAAGAAACTGTTGGTTTGTATTCTATAAACTTCAAAGGAACTGGGAATTGACTATCACTAACCTTCAACCATTCCAGCATCGTCTCATCAGAGATAGCACATTGTTGTCTTCTTTTAGACATATCGTATGCAGATTCTACCGTCATATTAGTTAGGTCTATTAAGAATACAACCTTCTTAGCAACATCTTGTTCTATTCTAAATTCTTGAACCATCTTCTTCTCTAAACCTTCAGTAGTTTCGTTTCTGAAAAGACTTGCAATCGTTACAACGAAGTCTTTTGTATCTACAAATAACTCACACACTTCTATACCAGGAAATACTTGATTCCACATATCAAACTTAGAAAAGAAAGCAAGGTAGTTTCTGTAGTCTTTCGCTTGTTTGAAAGCTTTCTTCATTTCTTCCCAGATTCTTTCTTGTGAAATTCTTTTCATTTCACCACTCTCTGGATCTATGTTCTCAAGCTGGTTTCTTTTAGCTATAGCAACTTCAGTATCTTTATGTAAAGGGTGTCCATATCTTGAAGCAAATCTAAATGCTCTCAAAATTCTCAAGCTATCTTCTTCAAATCTTTCGTTAGGATCACCAATCATTCTAGTGACGCCATCTTTTAAGTCTTGTTGTCCTCCAACTAAATCAACAATCTCGTTAGTATCTAAATCAAAGAAAAGTCCATTGAATGAAATATCTCTACGATTTACATCTTGTTCAATCGTTGCCCCTAATTTAACTTCTGGGTTTCTACCTTTAGAAATATCTTCTCTGAACGTAGCAATCTCCATTCCCTCTGGTTGGTCTTTTGTAAATACCACGACAACACCGAATGCTTTACCCTGAAGGTTAGTTCTATATTTATCACTAATGATACCAAGTACTTCATCTGGAAGTGCATCAGTTGCTAAGTCAAAGTCTTTTGGCTTGTCGCCAGTCAAGAAGTCTCTCACTGCACCACCAACCAAGTATAGTTTCTTACCACTCGCTTTAAATAGTTTATGAAGATCTTTAACCGATTGTGGGATAATATCCAACATTGTTTTATTTGATTCCAAGAACATTTCGTATTTAGTTATTATTCGCACAAATATAGTTATTATTTTAATCTTTATAGAAAGAATTCACACTAATCTTTCTTAACGAATCGACAAAATTGTCAAACTCTTCTATTGATACTCCTTTTTTATTGCAGTAGTAGTCAATAATTTCTTCTTTTAAACCGCCTGGATTTTCGCTCGTCACTCCCATCTCGACATTTCCTTCGAATACGTCTATTATAAGCTTTCTGAACTTCATAGCTCCAGCTCTATTGGTAAACTTCAAATCATGTTCGTATGCTTCTATATAAGAGACTTTTCCAGGACGATTCAAAGTAAGTTCCCATTGTCCCTCATCATAAGGAAGATCCTCATCACGTTCTGTACCTCCATGTTCGACACCAACCGGATCAGAAAACTTTATTCCTAATGTAGATGCATAGTAAGTTCTATCTTTATAGTAATCTAAATTATTAGAACATTTTTCAAAAGTTTCTTCATCTGCAGGTATCAAACATATATCTAATACCATCCATAGATTGTTTCCATCAAAACGACCTTCTTCTTGCCAATATTGCCAGTTTTCATCATTTTGATAAATATCGAATACTAGAAAAAGATAGAAGTTACCAAGAACTCCTCCGTGCTTGCTACCTAAGTCTATGTTGAAAACGCCATGTTTCGAATACATGTCAATCATCGAATCCAACTTTCTATTCGCTTCATTTTCTCTAGAAACTTCAGCCCATGTATTTAGATTATCAGCTCTTTTGGTATGACCAAGCTTGTTAAGGCCAGCAGCCGCATTTTTATATGTTTGAGTCTTTAACTCTTCGTCAAATCTTTTTAAATATCTCATCTGTAAAAATCGTTTACTTTTAGTCGCTTGATGGACTTATCAACAAAAGTCACATATTGTGTTTCTGTCATTTCATCAATCATAGTAGTAATCTCTTCAGTTATCTTCGAAACAACCTCAGGTGTCACGTCTTCTCTGTTCCATTCACCACCAGAAGAGTCAATAAGTTTGGTTACTCCATCAGTATATCTTTTAAATCTCATAATCATTTCCTTTATATCATCGTCATCAAATCTGTTGTCAGGTAAGCTACTTGTCAATATTCTCCTCACTGCTTGTACCTTATCAAAGGTAGGAAGTACAGAAAGCGATTTCTTAACATTAGCTACCGGATCATAAGGCATTTGCACTCTTCCTTCGAATAAATCTATCATAAACTTTCTGAACTTCATAGCCTCTGCTCTTCCTTCGAATACAAACCTATCGTTTTCCCAGTTCTCATTACCCATTGGTTGAGGATCAAAGTTTCCGGCAGCATTTGTTAGCTTAACATGTGGTCTGTTTGGTGAATAAACACCATCCCAATAGAAATCCCATTTTTTAACTCCACGATCTTCGCTATTAAACCATTCTTCGGTTTCTTCGTCTGCGGCAACCATACCTAAAGTAAAGTTCAACCACATTTCATTATCACCATCCTTATAGTACAATAGATTATCTTGAAACATATCCTCGTCGCACCAAAGAGCCAAATGGAAGTTTCCAGTCATCTCGCCTTCTATTTCTCTTTCTTTAAGAGGACTTACATAAGTCAAAGTTCTGTTAGGATTTTTACCCTCCCATTTTTCAAAAACTATAGACGCCTTGAAAACTCCTGTATGTGCATACGATTCTTTTTTGTCTTTGATTCTTTGAATTCGTTCTTTTTCTTTTAGTGTATCGGCATAGTCAGTCATAGCTGCAGCTCTTCTTGTATGTCCAAGACTTTGAAGTGCTTTAGCAGCCTTTGTATATGTCTGTGATTTAAGTTCGTTGAATTTCTTTAAGTATTTCATATTATCCTATAAATTTGTTTGCACTCACCGCTTTTAAGAAGTCTGTGATTGCTTCCATACTGAATCCATAGTCAGAAGAAAGTCCAGCCTCTGCCAATACTTTAGCCTCAAACATCTCATAGAAGCTATCAAAGTCATTATATCCACTTGGGTATCCTAAGTTTGGTTCAGAGAACATCTTAACCAAAATTGTTTTCAATGCTTGAGCAGATTTTCTATCAGTAATAGCAACGTCTCCGTGAAGAGAGTCGTCGTACTCGTCAATCTTCACGTCGTTTATCTTTACAGATCCAGATTCGAAGTAAAGTTGAATACCGATAATGTTTGTCCAAAAGAATCCGTTATTGAATTCTGGATCTGGCATAGTCTCTATACATTTCTCAAGCGTTTCTTGGTCGGCAGGAATAGATCCTAAAAATAAACTTAATGGAATGTCGAAGTCAGTTCCTTGTTCTTTGTTGTATTCATATTCGTCCAGGAATCCATCTCTGTCAAAAGTTATAAAAGGATGAAAGTTTCCAACGAACTCGGTCCCGTCTGCATTGTTTCCTATTTGAAGTTTGTAGGTTCCGAATTTAGAACATTGTTGTTTCATTTGTTCCCATTTCACAGAATCTTCATTCATTTCTCTTTTGTCGGCCCAGTCTCTAAGATTGTCAGCCCTTTCTTTGTTGAAAGGACTTTGCTTAAGTAGCTTAGCTGCAGCACTTCTATATGTCTGAGGTCTTAGCTCTTCGTTGAATTTCTTTAAGTATTTCATATATCTTTATTTTTTTTTCATCTTGCTATCACATTGTACCCGAACCATCTAGGCGAGTAGTCGTTATTCCTAACACTAATCGTGTTATCATCGTCGTATAGTCCGTTCAATGTTATTTTTTTGAAAAGATCCATTATCTTTTCAATATGCTCTGACTCTCCACCAATCACGGATATTATGTCGTGTATATGTCCTTCGAATGGCTCAATCAACTTTGGAAGCTCTTTTTTGAATTTGAATGCAGAAGCTCTGTCTGTAAAAATTCCAAAGTGGCGTTTATTTAAAGGTCTTTCCAATGTCATCTCATTACAGAAACTATTCTCTAACATATCATAGATATCGTGTGCCTCTGGTCCCGTAATTATCTCACCGGTTTCCTGATCTGTGTTCCATTCGTCGAGTCCATTCATCCAGTCACTTAACTGAACTTTGATAGAGAACATAGGAACTCCATTGATTTGCTTTAGACCAGAGTGGTTAGTTTGTCTCTTTGCTTCTTCAGTTGCCATGAAGCTAAAGCTTATCGTGAAAGCAAGTTCGTCACCTTGCGCCCAAGAGCTCACCAACTCCTCAGCACTTTTGTGCCTTATAGAAAGTTTTCCATCTCCATCGAACGAGTTTTCGTCAAACCCACCAAAGTAGAATTGTGCCTTAGGATTCGTTACCTTAATTGGACTACCAATCTTCCCGTTGTTGTTGCAGAAATACATGTTTTAGAATCCGAATTCCTTTTCGTTTCCGTAGTCTACAAGCTTCCCACCTCTTTCCTCTTTGAATTTGTTTATAAGTTTTTTTCCTGCACTTCTGTATGTATTAGGATCTAACTCTTCGTCGAATCTTTTTAAATGTTTCATATATTATGTTTCTTTATTTCTATTTTATCAGGAAACTTCTCAGCCATCTCTACAAGAGTCTCGACCGCCTCTATTCCTTCTTTATCAAACTTCATAGGGTTGTGGTCTCTCTTAGCAGCATCGAGCTTGGTCGGGTCTGATATATAATGGT
>Ga0228670_1000264_pt1 | contig 31285 bp, 30 predicted proteins | sample 85DmetaG_FD_182785 | JGI IMG/M metagenome (GOLD analysis project Ga0228670, IMG submission 182785) | Seawater microbial communities from Monterey Bay, California, United States - 85D | ecosystem: Environmental > Aquatic > Marine > Coastal | place: USA: California | collected 2016-10-13
ATAGATAATCATAATTCAATCATAGAAGCAGATGGAGAAATCGTTGGAACTGGTTCATTACATGTAACTATATTTCAAAATGCAGTTCAGTTCTTTACTAGGATGTGATAGAGTTAATAAGGTAGAAAAAGATAAATACTACTATAATATAAAATATTACATAATATAATGTTAAAAGTAAATATTTGAATACTTTCTTATTAAACACGTTATTAGAAATTATATATTATAAACATAATTATTTGATATTTATGATTAACAAAATAAATAAGATATATAAAGTATTGTTTATAGTTATATAAAATAGTACCCCTATTTAAAATTTAATAGGGGTAATCTATTATAATTATTTAATCTTATTTAGGGTACTTTATATTTTTTTTATAAATCTATTTTTTTATATATTTTTTTAAAATAAAAATTATGTTTATTAAATGTAAGACACTTAAATACACATATAATAAGTATATTTATTATCTCAAAATAATTACACTTTGGTTTTAAAAAAATTTACTCTATTATTTTTCATTTTTTTCTTATGTAAGGTATATTCTAGGGATCCTCAAATTATAGATACCTTGAAAATTCATAATCAAATTAAATTGTTTGGTTTAGATGAAGAGATAATAAAGTTTAATACTCATTTTTTTAGCAGTATTGTGTTTAAAAATGATTCTACTCTATTGTATAACCCAAACGGAACATTTTATTTGTTTGAGATACATTTGGGTAATAATCCTAAAGTTTACGATTTAGCGTTAGAGGACCATTCAGAATTAAACTTTAATAGGTATTTATTTATAAATAATAATATTCTTTACAGTTATGGTGGGCAAGGAAAATTTAATTCTTTTCCCTGGTTAATTTATTTTGATTTTAATTCAAAAAAATGGAAAAAAAATAATATTAAGAATTATCCTTATGATGTTAAAAAAGTATTGATTTCATGGAAAATAAATAATAAATTAAAAGTGCTTCTAAGTTATTTGTCTGAAAAAGATGAAGGAATATATTCAGAAACTAGGAATAGATACACATTTGGTGAAATTGATTTAGAAAAATTTGAATATAAAGAGGATTTTAGTTTTAAGAGTACATTTAGGGATTTATTATTTATTTCACCATTCGGTTTTTTTAGAGGAAATTATGTATATGAATCTGATTTATATTCAATACATGGATATTATCTAGAAAATAATGAAGTTGAGTATAGAATTTTAAATAAAAAATCAGGAATTTTAAGAAGTACATCTAAATTAAGAAAAACAGAACGAGTTAATGGTTTATCGTATCTCTATATTAAAGATTCTTTAATTTATCATAAAGATAAATTTGGTAATATAAACTCTTTTAATGTTGAAGCAGGAATAATAGAAATAGAGAAAGATTTTATCACTAAATATTTATCTAAAGTAAATAGTAACTCTATATATTACATTATAATTATTGCTGTTCTTTTTTTACTCATTATTAAAAAAAGAAAAGATAAATCTAAAATTAGATTAATAACAGATCTTGAAAATATTGAAAGAAGAGTTATAAATTACAAATCTTCTACGATTGAAAAAGATAAATTAGATGAACTTTTTGGTTTATCTCATTACTCTTATGAAACTATAAAAAAGAGAAGAAGTTCAATAATTAGACAAATTAATAATAATAGAAATATTAAAATAGAAAGAGTACGAAAAATAGATGATAAAAGATTTTATGAATATAAAATAAAATAGAAATTTCAACTTTTATTAACAACCTATATTATTATTATTATTTAAGTTTTAAAAATTATTTTAAATAGTTAATTATGATAGCTTGTGAATAGTTAACATAAAAGATTATATTTTTATTTTGATTTATTACTTATTAAAAATAATTGACATGATATTATAGAGTTTTTCCTTTAAAATCAAGATAATTAGTATTTATTAACAATACCTGTATAAACTTATACATAAATTTTATTAATTAAAAATAAGTTGATAAGTCTAAAAATAACACTTAAATAATGTTTATAAGAAGTAATTAAAATCTAATAGTTTTTATTGCATAAGTGAAAAAAATAAATGTATTGTAATTATAAATGAATTAATCAAATCTATTTTTTAAAACTTACCTATACTTTTTAACAATTTTTAAAAAATAGTTAACTAACTAATAAATAAGTAGTTATTAATAAAAAATCAATATTACTCTTTAAAGCTGTTGATAACCATATCTATTTGTATTTTTGTTTAAATTAGAAGTATAAAAAATAACTTATTATGAATATTTCAATAGGAAATGATCATGCTGCTACAGCATATAAATTTGAGATTATTAAATTATTAGAAAAAAAAGGTATTGTAGTAAAAAATTACGGTACTGATTTCAATGAAAGCGTAGATTATCCAGATTTTGTTCATCCTGTTGCAAAGGATATCGTCTCAAAGAAAGCACATTTTGGTATCTTGTTATGTGGTAGTGCTAATGGTGTTGCTATGACAGCAAATAAATATAAAGAAGTAAGAGCTGGTTTATGTTGGTCTAAAGAAATTGTAGAATTAATTAGACAACACAATAATGCTAATATATTATGTATTCCAGCAAGATATACCTCTATTCCTCAAGCATTAAAAATGGTAGAAACTTTTATAGAGACTGATTTTGAAGGAGGAAGACATCAAAATCGAGTTAATAAAATACCTGCTTGTTAAATGGTTTTTACTATTAAAAAGTTTAATGAATTAACCCCACAAGAATTGTATGATATTTTACAACTCAGATCTGAAGTTTTTGTAGTAGAGCAAGATTGTGTTTATCAAGATCTTGATTATAAAGATCAATTAGCATATCATATTTTAGGAGTTTTAGATAATCGAATAGTAGCTTATGCAAGACTATTTAAATCTGGTGATTATTTCTTAAAACCAAGTATTGGTAGAATTGTTGTTAAAGAAGAATTTAGAAAATTAAATTATGGTTATCAATTAGTTACTAATTCTATCAATTACATAGAAAATAATTTACAAGAAAGCAACATTCTCATTTCAGCACAATCCTATCTAACTAAATTTTATAATTCATTAGGATTTATTAAAATAGGAGAAGAATATTTAGAAGATGGTATTCCACATATTAAAATGCTTAGAAATTAAAAAAACTTTTTACTTCTTTTACCTCACCAAGTTCTAAATTACCTAATACAATAGAACCTATTCTAATTCTTACTAAACGTAATGTAGGATATCCAACAGCTGCTGTCATTTTTCTAACTTGCCTAAATTTTCCTTCTTTTAGAGTTATAGAAATCCAACTAGTTGGTCCATGCCTTTCATCTCTTATTTTTTGTGTTCTTTCTTTAAAATCAGGTACAGATATTAAAGAAGATAAACAGGGTTTAGTAGTATATTTTTTTCCTTTAAAACCAATAATTACACCACTTTTTAAAATATTAATTTTTTCTTGTGTAATACAACCATCAACTTGAACATAATATTCCTTTTCAACATTACTACTTCTTATTTTCTCACTTATCTTACCGTTAGTTGTTAATAAAAGAAGTCCTTCAGAATTTACATCTAACCTTCCTATAGCCATAGTTTTTTTTGGATAATTAAAAAAATCACCTAATAATTTCTTTTCTCTTTTATGAGGATTTACAAATTGTGAAATTGTTCCGTAAGGCTTATGAAAAATGAAGTGACGATGGTTGTTCATAAAAAAAATAAGGAGCTGTAAAATGATTCAAAAATAATCTTTTTTCATTTATAATTACTAACCAATTTTTGTACCTTGTCATACTTTTTAAAAATTAAATAAGTAGTATTTATGGCAGCAGATAAAGAGAAACAAGCAAAGCTTAAAGCCCTTCAATTAACTTTAGATAAGTTAGATAAAACTTATGGAAAAGGATCTGTTATGAAAATGGGTGACAGTGTTGTAGAAGAAGTAGAAGCAATTTCATCAGGTTCATTAGGTTTAGATTTAGCACTTGGTGTTGGAGGATATCCAAGAGGAAGGGTTATAGAAATATATGGTCCAGAATCTTCAGGAAAGACCACCCTTACCCTACACGCAATTGCGGAAGCTCAAAAAGCTGGAGGTATTGCGGCTTTCATCGATGCAGAGCACGCTTTTGATCGTTTTTATGCTTCAAATCTTGGGGTAGACATAGATAATTTAATAATATCTCAACCTGATCATGGAGAGCAAGCTTTAGAAATTGCAGACAATCTAATTCGTTCAGGTGCTATTGATATTGTTGTTATAGACTCTGTAGCTGCATTAACTCCTAAATCTGAAATAGAAGGTGAAATGGGTGATTCAAAGATGGGATTACATGCCCGTTTAATGTCTCAAGCGCTTCGTAAATTAACAGGAACAATTAGTAAAACCAAGTGTACAGTTATTTTTATAAATCAATTAAGAGAAAAAATAGGGGTTATGTTTGGGAATCCAGAAACAACAACTGGTGGAAATGCTTTAAAATTTTATGCATCTGTTCGTTTAGATATTAGAAGAAGAACTCAAATAAAAGATAGTGATAGAGTAATTGGAAATCAAACAAAAGTAAAAGTTGTAAAAAACAAAGTAGCACCACCTTTTCAGATTGCAGAATTTGACATTATGTATGGGGAAGGAATATCTAAAGTTGGAGAAGTTTTAGATATTGGTGTAGAATTAGGAATTGTTAAAAAAAGCGGATCTTGGTTTAGTTATGGTGAAACTAAATTAGGTCAAGGAAGAGATGCGGTTAAGTCTTTAATAAAAGATAACCCTGACTTAGCAGAAGAATTAGAATCAAAAATTAAAGAAGCTATCGATAATCAATAGATATATGAAGAAATATATTTTATTAGAACCCACTTATAATTAGTGGGTTTTTTGCATTTTAAACACCAGTGCTTCCAAAACCACCTTCACCTCTTTCAGTTTCATCTAACACCATTACTTTTTTCCATTTAATTTGTTCGTGCTTTGCAATAACTAGTTGAGCAATTCTGTCACCATCATTTATGGTAAAACTTTCAGGAGATAAATTAATTAATATAACACCTATTTCACCTCTATAATCAGCATCTACTGTTCCGGGGCTATTTAAAACAGTTATTCCTTTTTTAGCAGCAAGGCCGCTTCTAGGCCTAACTTGGGCCTCCAAACCTTTTGGTAATGATATAAATAATCCTGTTTTTACAATAACTCTATCTAAAGGCTTAAGAGTTATAGATTCCTTAATGTTTGCTCTAATATCCATACCGGCAGAAAAAACAGTTTCATACGAAGGTAATTCATGTTTAGATTTATTTATTATTTCAACTTCCATAATTTTATATTGATAGAAACAAATATAATAAATCACCACAGTTTATATATTACATATTAGAATTATTACTTTTGGGTTTTGTAAAATAATTAATTATGAAAAATCAACCAAAAGTAGCAGTTCTTGGAGGTGGGAGCTGGGCAACAGCTATCGTGAAAATGCTTTCTGAAAATTTAGAAAGTATAGGTTGGTATATGCGAAGTGTTTACGTTTCAGAACATATAAAAATTAATAAACACAACCCTAATTATTTAAGTTCTGCTGAATTACATCCAACTCAATTAGATCTTTTAAATGATATTAATGAGACGGTTTTAAAATACGATGTATTAATTTTTGCAATTCCTTCTGCTTTCTTAACCCCAGAGCTTAATAAGTTGACGCAAAATTTAGAAAATAAAATAATATTTTCAGCAATTAAAGGAATTGTTCCAGAAACAGGATTAATTGTTGGAGAACACTTCCATCAAAAACATAATATTCCTTATAAAAATATTGGTGTAATCACAGGTCCTTGTCATGCAGAAGAGGTTGCTATGGAACGACTCTCTTATTTAACCATAGCCTGCCAGGATGAAGAAAAAGCTTCTCAAATAGGAGAGTTTTTAAAAAGCCGCTACATTAGAATTAAAATTTCAGATGATATTATTGGCACAGAATATGCCGCTATGCTTAAAAATATTTTTGCTATTGCTGCAGGAATATCACATGGCTTAGGTTATGGAGATAATTTTCAATCTGTTTTAATGAGTAATTCTATACGTGAAATGAACCGCTTTATTCGTAAAGTTCATCAAATGAAGAGAAACATTAACAATTCAGCGTATTTGGGAGACTTATTAGTAACAGGTTATTCTACCTTTAGTAGAAACAGAATGTTTGGAAACATGATTGGAAAAGGTTATACAGTTAAATCTGCTATGTTAGAAATGAGTATGGTTGCAGAAGGTTATTATGCCACAGAAAGTGCTTTCAAAATTAAAGAGCAAAACAGAGCAGTAACCCCTATAATTGATGCTGTTTATGCCGTTCTTTATCTTGGCAAAGACGCGAAACATACATTTAAAAAGCTAACAGAGCATATAGATTAATTTATGTATACACTCTTCAAATTCACTTTTAGGATTTTTATTACCTATTTTTGTTTTAAAATTAACAAATTGTTGTAAAAACAACAACTATGAGAACAATTCAAGATGCAGTTGAAAGCACCATTCGAAAAACTCCTTTCATTGAAGAGGCGCTTAATGAGAAATTAATAAACGTTTCCTCTTTAGCTAGAATCATACTTCCAGAAGTAGAAAAATTGTTAAACAAACAAGTTAAAGTTGGGGCTGTAATGATGGCTATTAACAGGATTTCCCCAGCAAACGAACTAAGAATTCGAAAGAACATTAAAAGGTTTACACATTCTTTAGGTGATTTTATTGTTCGTTCCGATCTTAGTGATTATACATATAAAAACACAAAATCTCTTTTAAAAAAAATTGCTAAAATTTTAAGTGTTGCGGCAGATAATGAAGATTCTTTTATCACTGTTTCAACAGGTATTTTTGAGACAAATATTGTCATTAGCCAACCCTTAAAACCTCACGTTCAAGAGTTTTTTACAAATGAAAAATTAATAAACAATGTAGAAAATTTAGCCTCCATAACCATTAAATTACCTGAGGGTAATTTAGAACAGTCAGGGTTTTATTATTTCATTTTAAAACAATTAGCTTGGGCAGATATTCCTCTTCAAGAAATAATATCAACAACAAATGAAATGACAATTGTCGTAAAAGAAATAGATATTAATCAAACATTTGCTATTCTGATGGATATGAAGAAATAACCCTAATGTTAAAAAATAAAATAATATAAATCAAAGTGTTATCTTCGTAGACCAATTTATTAGGTTAGTAGATTAAAATTATCTTTTAATCTAAGTATTAAAAAAAAAATTATAAAATATGTTAAAAAATTACTTTAAAAAATTATTGTTTTTTTCCTTTTTTCTATCAACTTTTTTTGTTTTTTCTCAAACGCCAGAACAAATCATAGAAATCAAAAAGGCTAACAATACACAAAAATTAAAAAATATTGAAGAATCTTCAAGACAAATACACTTAGAAGCAAAAGAGAAGGCTTTAGAAATGGCTTCACAAAAAGGCTGGGCAATAACTTATGTTGAAGACGGGTCTCTTTATGAATTAATAAAGGTTTCAGAAGATAATCAACCAATTTATTACAAAACATTAAATCAAAATGCCGCAATTTCAACCAGAGTAAATCATCTTAATACTGGCGGTAGCCTAGGCTTAGAACTTGAAGGCCAAAACATGACAGCTTATGTCTGGGATGGTGGCTGGGTGTATACCGATCATCAAGAATTTGATGGACCTGGGGGTGATGATAGGGTTACTATTGGAGATGATGAAAATCAATATAGCGACCACGGAACTCATGTAACAGGAACCATTTTAGCTTCAGGGGTTAACCCAGAAGCCAAAGGAATGGCGCCTCAGGCAAAAGGAGTATCTTATCGTTGGAATCAAGATATTTCTGAAGGTGCAGCAGCTGCTGCAGAAGGAATGTTACTGTCTAACCACTCTTATGGGTATCCTTTAAGTAATGTAGGTAGCGGTGCAGGAGTGTATGGTTATGACGCCAAAGAGTTTGACGCCATCATGTATAATGCTCCTTATTATTTACAAGTAGTTTCCGCGGGGAATGATGGAGGAAATAATTCATCAAATAATGAACCTTTAGAAGGAAACAGCCAATTTGACAAGTTAACAGGAATGAATACGGCTAAAAACAATTTATCTGTTGCTAATGGTCAAGATGCTGAAATAGATATGGATGGGAATTTAGTTTCTATGAATAGAAATAATGGAAGTTCTGAGGGACCTACTGATGACTTGAGAATAAAACCAGATATTACAGGTAATGGATCAGGTCTTATCTCACCAGTAGGGGGCAGTAATGGTTATGGTAATTATACAGGAACTTCAATGTCTGGTCCAAATGTAATGGGTTCATTATTATTGGTTCAACAACATTATAATAATGTAAACGGTTCATTTATGTTAGGGGCTACTTTAAAAGGGTTAGCGCTTCATACTGCAGATGATATTACACCAGATAATTCTAATGCCTCTAGTCAATCACTAGTTGGACCAGATGCAACCACTGGATGGGGATTACTCAATACCAAATTTGCTGTAGAAACAATTAATAATGTTGGTTTTATGAGTGTTGTTAAAGAGAAAACATTAAATAATGGAGACACTTTTACTATGAGTATTAAATCTGATGGAGTAAATCCATTAGTGGCATCAATTTCATGGACAGACGTTGCTGGTGAACAAAACACTAATGGTGTAAACGACCCTACTCCTGCTTTGGTTAATGATTTAGACATACGCGTTTCACAAGTTATAGACGGTGAAACAACTGAATATCTTCCTTGGAGATTAACTTCTGTAAACACTAACGAACAAGGAGATAATTTAGTAGATCCATTTGAAAAAATTGAGATTACTGATGCTTCAGGTGAGTATATAATTACAGTTTCTCACAAAGGAACACTAGTCAATGATTCTCAAAACTATTCTTTAATAGTAACAGGGTCGTTATCTGATATTAACCTTTCAAGTATTAACCCTGAAATCATTCAATGTTCAACAGAAGATGCAGAATTTAAGTTTGATTATGTTCAACAAATTGAAACAACAACAACAATTACTGCTGAAAATTTACCTACAGGAGCTAGCGCTTCATTTTCACCTTCTTCAATCAGTGCAAACGGTGAGGTTATTATGACTGTAGGGAATTTAGAAAGCGTAGCGTCAGGAACTTACGACATAAACGTAACAGCCACCAATGGTGATGAAACACAAACTAAAAAAGTAGAGTTAAGGGTTGTACATCCAGATTTTGAAGATAACCCGATGAGTTTATTATCTCCTTTAAATGAGGAGGCAGGTGTTTTATATCCAGAGATTGAACTAACTTGGAATGAAAACATAAACGCCGAGTCGTATACAGTAGAGTTATCTGATAATCCATCTTTTACAAATATTATAGAAACATCTACTCAAACGGAATTAAAATATACAACCACAGTACTTACTGACAATAGTGTTTATTATTGGAGGGTTAACCCCACAAACCAGTGTGGTTTATCAGTTTCTCCCGTAATTTACAGTTTTCAAACTGCAGGATCTGAAGATTGTACTAATACATATACTGCTACAGATTTTGATAATGATCGTTTAGGAAGTGGTTCTTCTGTTACAGCGTCCTTGCCAATTGAAATTACAGATGATTTAACAATAAGTAGATTAAAGGTTGGTGTAGATATTTCTCATGTTGCTATTGGAGAATTAGAGGTTTTAATACAAGAACCAGATGCTTTAGGTGCTAATACAACCACTCTTTTAGAAAATGTTTGTGATCAAGTAGCTAATGTTACAGGCGCTACATTTGATGACGATGGAGAAGATTTGACTTGTGGAACAGCAGATCCAGCAGTCTCAGGAAGTGTAAAACCTTTACAAAGCTTAGCAAGTTCCGCAGGGAAAAGTTCTTTAGGAACTTGGTTGTTAATTGCTAATGATGAAACTTTCCAGAATGGAGGAAGTTTTACTACAGGAAGTTTAGACGGAGCAACAATTACAGTGTGTACTGCATCGGCAAATACTTCAATCCCTGAATTTTCGTCTAATACTGTATCGGTTACAGCAAACCAAAGTACTGCACTTTCATCATCAGATATGTTAGCAACCTCAGATTCTGAGACAGCTTCACAGCAGGTTTATACTATTGTTATGGTGCCAACCATGGGTGTAATTACTAAAAATGGTTCAGATTTATCTATTGGTGGAACTTTTACACAAGCTGACGTAGACGCTGGGATTATTGCATACTCAAACACGCAAACCGTATTATTCTCAGATTCATTTAAGGTAGATATTACTAACTCATTAAACGGTTGGTTACCAAACCAAGAGGTTAACATAGAAGCAACTACATTAAGTACAAATTCTTACTCTTTATCCAATGTGTCTATATATCCAAATCCTTCTAATGGTATAATCAATGTTCGCTTTGAGACATCATCAAACGATATCGTAAAAATAGAATTATTTGATTTACAAGGTAGAAGAGTGTATCACTCTAATCATACAAATAATCAATCCTTATTCGACGAGCCAATAGCTACAGGAAAATTAGCTAACGGTATTTATGTATTAAATGTGTCACAAGGAAATAAAAGCACAACAAGAAGAATTATTTTTTCGAAATAATTATAGCAAATAAATTAGTGTTTTAATAAATTCCAAAATGAGGTTACTTATGTAGCCTCATTTTTTATTTATGTTTTTATTACATTTAACCCCATCATGACTAAAAAAAGAAAAAACGATCCCTATGCGGCATTAAGAATAAAAGAGTTTAACATCTTTTTATTGGTGCGTTTTGCTTTAGTTTTTGCGTGGTCTATGCAATTTATTGTTATTGAATGGAAAGTTTATGAGCTTACAGGAGATCCTTTATATCTTGGTTTCATAGGTTTAATGGAAATTATTCCTGCATTGTCAATGGCTTTGTTTGCTGGTCATATTGTAGATCAGAGAGAAAAAAGAAACTTATTAGCATTATGTATTGCAGCCTTTTCTTTAATAAGTTTTGGTCTTTTTTGGATTACATCAGATGTTTTAAGCAAAACATTTTCTACACAAATAGTTTTGTATATAATTTATGCTTTTGTCTTTTTTGGAGGATTCTTGAGAGCTTTTTTTGGCCCGATCATTTTTTCTTTAGTAGCTCTAATAGTTCCAAAAAAAACATATCCAAATGCAGCAACATGGAACAGCTCTTTATGGCAAATGGCAAGAGTTTTAGGAGTTTCTTTCGCAGGGTTTTGTATTAACTGGATTGGTGTTCATTGGTCCTTAAGCCTTATTTTTTTATTAGTTACTTTTTCTTTTTTTGTAGTATTCAAAATAAAAAGAAAGCCTGTGCTAAACCCAAAGATTGGAGAACCTGTTTTACAGAGTTTAAAAGAAGGTGTTCGTTTTGTGTTTAAAACAAAGGCAATTTTAGGAGCGCTTACTTTAGATATGTTTTCTGTTTTATTTGGAGGAGCAATTGCTTTATTAGCTGTTTTTGCTGAAGATATTTTAAAGGTAGGACCTCAAGGCTTTGGAATTTTAGTAGCAGCCCCCTCAATTGGTTCCTTTTTAACAATGTTAATAACAGCATACATTCCTATAAGTAAAGCTGCTGGGAAGAAGCTATTAGCTGCTATTTTTGGCTTTGGAGTTTGTATTATTATTTTTGGAATTTCTTCTATTTTTTGGGTGTCTGTTATTGCCTTGTTTTTCAGCGGAGTCACAGATGGGGTTTCAATGGTTATAAGACAAACAATTTTACAACTTAAAACCCCAGATGAAATGCGAGGGAGGGTTTCTTCGGTTAACTCAATGTTTGTAGGGTCATCTAATGAACTTGGCGCTTTTGAAAGCGGATTAACAGCAAAATTAATGGGGACTGTTACAGCTGTAGTATTTGGTGGAACCATGACATTAATAACAGTAGCAGCAACAGGTTTTTTTAATCCAACCTTAAGAAATCTTGATCTTGAAAAAGATTTAGAAGAACATGAAAAAAGCGAGTAAATTAATCAAAAGAAGTAATTAATTCTAAAGCTTTGTTCAATTCTTTTTTGTTTTTATTAAGCATATCATCTTTCCAAGAAAGGTGTTTAGAAAACTCTTCTACGACCAAGTTTAAATTGTCATAAACACTATCAATATTAAAGTACGCCCTTCCCGTTCTTCGCATAAAAAAATCAACAGGTGAGCAAGTCATTTCATAATAAACAGTAAACCAAACCTCTGCTTTTATTAACCTTTCTTCTGGACTTCCTTTTTTTATTTCATCATACTTTTTTAGAATAACATCTGTTTGCTTGCCGTAGTTAAACACCAAATATTGGACATCTTTTTTATTAAAATTTTTGCCTGTTATCCTCTTACAAACACTCTTTATATAACTTTTCACATCATTAAAATCCTTAAATCCACCACCAGAAAGCTTGATACCTTCTGTTTGTGTTTTTTTAAATTCCTTAGAGAATTGTTTAAAGTGTTTTTTAGCAACTAAGTCAACTATTCGTTCTGCCATTTTACGGTATCCTGTTAGTTTTCCTCCAGCAATAGAAATCAAACCTGATTCAGACACAAATATTTCATCTTTTCTCGATAATTCAGAAACAGGTTTTCCTTCTTCATGTATAAGAGGACGAAGACCAGCCCAAGACGATTTTATATCATTTAGAGTTACACATACATTCGGAAACATATTATTTACTGCCGCTATAAGATACATTGCATCTACTAAATCTACTTTTATTTCATCTTTATTACCCTGATAGTTGGTGTCTGTTGTTCCAAAGTAAGTACTCTTACCCCTTGGGATTGCAAACATCATTCGCCCATCAGGAATATCAAAATAGATAGATTGTTTTATGGGGAATTTATTATAATTAACAACCAAATGAACTCCTTTAGATAATCTTAGTTTTTTATTGGCCCTGCCTTTATTTTTTAAACGTAAATGATCTACCCATGGCCCAGTAGCATTAATAATATATTTTGATTTTACATTAAAAACTTTATTATTCAATTCATCTTTTACTGTTACGCCAACAACGCAACCATCATTATATAAGAACTCTATAACCTCTGAATAATTAATTGATTTTGCACCGTAATTTAAGGCTGTTTTAATAAGCTCAAGTGTAAGACGAGCATCATCTGTTCTGTACTCTGCATAATAACCAGCGCCTTTTAATACATTCCTAGGAAGAAGAGGTTCTTTATGTAAAGCTTCTTTTTGGTCTAGCATCTTACGTTTGTCTTCACCCTCAACAGAGGCTAAAACATCATATATTTTTAAGCCTACAGAAGTTAACCAAGAACCATATGTTCCACCTTCAACCAACGGTAAAATCATTTTTTCAGGAACAACAAGGTGTGGTGCTAATTTATGTACAATAGCACGTTCTGTTCCCACCTCTTTAACCAACCAAAAATCAAACTGTTTTAAGTATCTTAATCCACCATGTATTAACTTAGTAGATTTACTACTAGTTCCAGAAGCAAAATCGTTTTTTTCTACCAGCGCCACCTTCATACCCCTAGAGGCAGCGTCTAGAGCAATACCTGCCCCAGTAATTCCACCACCAATAATTAAGACATCAAATTCAATTGATTGTAATTCATTTATGGTGTTTTCTCTATCAAAAAAAGAGAATTGCTTCATGGCTATTTAATTAAGTTAATTTAAAAGAACTTTCTTAAAGGGAGAACAATTAAACTAGGTTAAACTAAATATATTATTATTTTTTCAATTATAAATCGTTAATATTAAGATGTACGCTTATTTAGCTAAGATACCTCGCTTTTTAATTTCAGGTATCATCCTTAAACCACCTTCTTTGATTGTGTTTTCTTTAAAAGTGAATGCTTTGTCATACAAACGATTGTTGATAAAAAAAGTAACTTGAAATAGATTTGTAATTTTAAACAATTCTGGCTGCATCCATTCAACCTTAGCAAATGAGTGCGCGCCTAAAACATCAATTTTTTTACGCATAACAGAGCTAATTTTTTTACTGCCATACCCCTTAGAAACGATAACAACCATTTCTAGACGAGCATCACTGTTATTTACAAGATAAACATTCCAATCGTTTGTATCATAAATATCATTGTATTCATATACAATCGCCATTTCAATACCAGAAACCTCAGGAATTATAATATCTTTTTTCATAAAATTAAGTTGGGTTGTAAAAATGATTTTACGAATAGCCTGATAAAAAAGAATTAAAGTACAGATTTAAATTGTTCAAGGAAACGAATATCATTTTCATAAAACATTCTAATGTCTGGTATTTGGTATAGTAACATGGCAATTCTTTCTATTCCCATTCCAAAAGCGTAACCACTATAAACAGCCGGGTCTATATTGCAGTTTTTAAGCACATTAGGATCTACCATACCACACCCCATAATTTCAAGCCAACCCGTACCTTTTGTAATTCTATAGTCTGTTTCAGTTTCTAAACCCCAGTAAATATCAACCTCTGCACTAGGTTCTGTGAAAGGAAAATAAGATGGACGTAAACGAATTTTAGACTTTCCAAACATTTCTTTTGTAAAGTACAATAAAGTCTGTTTTAAATCAGCAAAAGAAACATCCGTATCTATATATAAGCCTTCTACTTGGTGGAATATACAGTGTGCTCTTGCAGAAATATCTTCATTTCTAAAAACTCTACCGGGAGAAATGGTTCTTATTGGAGGTTTGTTGTTTTCCATATAACGAACCTGAACAGAAGAAGTGTGTGTTCTTAATAAAGTATCTGGTTTTTTGTCAATAAAGAATGTGTCCTGCATGTCTCTCGCCGGATGATACTCAGGAAGGTTAAGCGCTGTAAAGTTGTGCCAGTCATCCTCTATTTCTGGGCCTTCGGAAACGGTGAATCCAATTCTATTGAATACTTCTATGATTTGATTTTTTACTATAGAGATAGGGTGCCTAGAACCTAAGGGGATTGGTTCAGAAGGCCTTGTTAAATCTCCATAAAAATGTTTATCACTTTCGGTGTTTTCTAGGCTGTCATTTAAAAAAGTAACTTTATCTTCAGCAACCTTCTTTAGAGTATTTAAAGCTTGTCCAAATTCTTTTCTTAACCCAGCATCAACATTTTTAAATTCAGAAAACAATCCTTTTAACAGCCCTTTACTTCCTAGATATTTAATTCTAAAAGCTTCAACGTCTGATTTTGAAGTTGTATTAAATGATTCAACTTCTTCAATAAGCTCTTTAACCTTGTCTAACATATTTTATTATCAAATAAATATTCTACAAATTTACATTTTTTATAAAGAAAGTGTTTCTTTTTCCTTTTGAAAACTAAATTCCAAACGAAAACGATTGAATACTGATGCTACAGATAAAAACAAAACCAAAAAACTATGATTAAGATGTCTTAAAATATATATATTTGTTGCAAATTTGAACAATTTAAAACAAATCAAAAAAAAACATATGCAAGCAAAAATTAATGCTTTTATGGACTTGGTGAAACAGAGAAATCACCATGAGCCAGAATTTTTACAAGCAGTTCAAGAAGTTGCAGAAACGGTTATCCCATACATTGTTAAAAATGACATTTACCACGGGAAAAACATTTTACTTAGAATGGTAGAACCAGAACGATTAATTTCTTTTAGGGTTTCATGGGTAGATGATTCAGGAGAGATTCAAGTTAATAGAGGGTATAGGGTTCAAATGAATTCAGCTATTGGACCTTACAAAGGAGGTCTAAGATTTCATCCAACAGTTAATGCAAGCATTTTAAAGTTTTTAGCTTTTGAACAAGTATTTAAAAACTCTTTAACAACACTCCCAATGGGAGGAGGAAAAGGAGGATCAGATTTTGATCCTAAAGGAAAATCAGATAATGAAATTATGCGATTTTGCCATGCTTTTATGAGTGAGCTTTTCAGACATATAGGTCACAATACTGATGTTCCAGCGGGAGATATTGGAGTTGGTGGAAGAGAAATTGGTTTTATGTTTGGAATGTATAAAAAACTTAAAAATTCTTTTACAGGTGTTTTAACTGGAAAAGGAGCTTCTTGGGGAGGTTCTTTAATAAGGCCAGAGGCTACAGGATACGGAGATGTGTACTTTGCAGAAAATATGTTGCAAACAAAAGGAGATTCTTTTCAGGGAAAAACAGTAGTGGTTTCAGGCTCTGGAAATGTTGCGCAATATGCAACAGAAAAAGCAACTCAACTTGGGGCAAAAGTTGTAACCCTTTCTGATTCTTCAGGTTATATTCTAGATGAAGACGGAATAGATGCAGAAAAATTAGCTTTTGTTATGGAGTTAAAAAATGTAAAAAGAGGAAGAATTAGTGAGTATTTAAATACGTATCCAAACGCAAAGTTTTTTAAAGGAGAAAAACCTTGGTCTGTAGTATGTGATGTTGCTTTACCTTGTGCAACGCAGAACGAATTAAATGGAGATCACGCTAAACAACTTATAAATAATGGATGTATTTGTGTTGCAGAAGGAGCAAACATGCCTTCAACACCTGAGGCAATTCATGAATTTCAAAAAGCACAAATATTATTTGCTCCAGGAAAAGCCTCAAATGCAGGTGGTGTGGCAACTTCTGGTTTGGAAATGAGTCAAAATTCTTTACGTTTAAGTTGGACTAGAGAAGAGGTAGACGAAAAGTTAAAGCAGATAATGAAAGATATTCATGAATCTTGTGTTGCTTATGGTAAAAACGATGATGGTTCAATAGATTACATAAAGGGAGCAAATATCGCAGGATTTGTTAAAGTTGCAGATGCTATGTTGGCCCAAGGGATTGTTTAACACTAAATTATAAAAATTAGTAAAGGCGCCTTATTTGGCGTCTTTTCTTTTTTAAGGCACTTTCTTTATCAATTAAAAATAAAGAACAAGTCTTTTTTTTACAAAACCCATTGTCTACTCATTTCAATTTTTCTATTAGAAAATCAATTTTTTGTAACTTTATTTTGTGGAAATTAAACCTAAACTAAGAAAAATAATTCACGTAGATATGGATGCGTTTTACGCATCAGTTGAACAGCTAGACAATAAAGATTTAATTGGAAAACCCATTGCGGTTGGGGGGAGTAGCGAAAGAGGAGTAGTTGCTGCGGCAAGTTATGAAGCTAGAAAGTTTGGTGTAAGGTCTGCGATGAGTGGTGTCCTAGCAAAAAAGAAGTGCCCTCATCTTATATTTGTAAAACCAAGATTTTCTAGATACAAAGAAATTTCAGTAAAGATTAGACAAATCTTTAATGATTATACAGATTTAGTTGAGCCACTTTCATTAGACGAAGCGTATTTAGATGTTACTGAAAATAAAAAAGGCAATCCCTCAGCAAGTTTAATTGCCCAAGAAATTAGAGATCGTATTTTTAATGAATTACAGCTGAGAGCATCAGCAGGAATTTCAGTTAATAAGTTTATAGCTAAAGTAGCGTCAGACATTAATAAACCAAATGGTCAAAAAACCATTAACCCTGAAGAGGTCATTCCTTTTTTAGAGGAACTCTCAGTTAATAAATTTTATGGAGTAGGTAAGGTAACTGCTGCAAAAATGAACAACTTAGGTATTTTTAAAGGATTAGATTTAAAGGAAAAATCATTGGAGGAGTTAACAAAACTCTTTGGAAAGTCAGGAAATTTCTATTATAACATTGTAAGAGGTATTCACAATAGTTCAGTAAAACCAAATAGAGTTCGAAAGTCAATTGCTGCAGAAAGAACTTTTTCTAAGAATATTTCCTCAGAAGTGTTTATGTTAGAGAGACTATGTAAAATAGCAGAAGAATTAGAAAAAAGAATGATAGCCACAAAAACAAAAGGGAAAACACTTACGTTAAAAATAAAATTTAGTGATTTTACTCAACAAACAAGAAGTAAAACCTCTAGAAATTTTATGCAAACTAAAGGTGAAATTATGGATATTGTAAAAGAGTTGGTGTACCAAGAAAAGTTTAAAAATTCTGTAAGGTTATTAGGGATTTCTTTTTCTAACTTAGACACAGAAAAAAAAGAACCTGTTTGGGTTCAATTGAAGCTGGAGTTTTAAAAACAAACAGCTTTTGTGTTTTTTACAAGGCCTTAAACTATAAATAATGTTTTATGAGAGAAATCATTAGAACAGATAATAAGAATCCTGACTTTAGAAGATTAATTTTAGAATTAGACGCTTATTTAAAGGTAACCGATGGTAATGATCATGAATTTTATAACCAGTTTAATACTTTAGATAAAATAAATAATGTGATCATCGCTTACCAAGATAAAAAGGCAATTGGTTGTGGGGCTTTTAGAGTCTTTGATTTAAATACTGTTGAAATAAAAAGAATGTTTGTAAAAGAAGAATATAGAGGTACAAAAACCGCAAGTTCTATTTTAAAGTCTCTTGAAAATTGGGCCTCAGAAAAAGGGTTTAAAAAATGTATCTTAGAGACAGGAAATAACCAAATTGAAGCAATTAATTTTTATAAAAAGTCTGGATATAATAGTATTCCAAACTACGGGCAGTATGTGCAAATGGATGACAGCAATTGTTTTGAAAAATTAGTTTAATGAAGTATAGTTATTGGGAATATAAAGAATGGTTTACGAATAATGATTTTGTTGTTGTTGGAAGTGGAATCGTTGGTTTAAATTGCGCAATTTATTTAAAAGAACGCTTTCCAAAATCAAAAGTTATTGTTTTAGAAAAAGGATTACTTCCACAAGGAGCAAGCACAAAAAATGCTGGATTTGCTTGTTTTGGAAGCACTTCAGAATTGCTAAGTGACCTCAAAAATCACACAGAAGAAGAGGTGTTTCGGTTGGTAAAGATGAGATGGGAGGGGCTTCAGCTTATGAGAAATCTACTAGGAGACACAAATATAGATTATCAACAAAACTACGGGTATGAATTATTTTCTAACAAAATCTTTTTTGAAAAGTGTAATAACAAAACAGAAGACTTAAACAAGTTGTTATTTCCTCTTTTTAAGGAAAGCGTTTTTTCTACAGCACGCAACAAGTTTAATTTTAAAAATATTGTTCCAACTTATTTGGTAAACAAATTTGAAGCACAGATAGATACAGGAAAAATGGTTTCACAATTGCTAAAAAAAGCACAAGAAAAAGGAGTGAAAGTTTTAAACAATATTTCTGTTCTGGGCTTTTCAGAGGGCACAAATCAAGTAAAGATTAACACAAGTCAAGGAGAGGTTTCAGCTTCTAAACTGTTTTTTGCAACCAATGGGTTCTCGAGAGAACTTTTAAAAGAATCTATATCACCTGCAAGAGCTCAAGTGTTGATTACAAGCCCAATAAAAGATTTACACATTAAAGGGACTTTTCATTTAGAAGAAGGGTACTATTATTTTAGAAATATAAATAACAGAATTTTATTAGGAGGTGGAAGAAATTTAGATTTTGAGACAGAAGAAACAACTCAATTTGGCGAAACTACACTCGTTCAAAATAAATTAGAAAACCTTTTAAAAACAATTATTTTACCAAATACAGCTTTTGAAATTACTCACCGTTGGAGTGGAATCATGGGTGTTGGAAGTCAGAAAAAGCCGATTGTAAAACAACTTTCTGAAAATAGTTATTGCGGTATACGCCTCGGAGGAATGGGGGTTGCTATTGGTTCTCTGGTTGGAAAAGAATTGGCAGACCTACTTGATTGAATACATTTAAAGTTTAAAATATTGAAAAAAACACTTGTACTTTTATTGCTTATTACTTCAATGGTATCTTCTCAAGAATGGATTCAAGACAATAACAAAACCAGTGTTTTATTTAAAATTAAAAATTTTGGACTAACTGTAGATGGTGGTTTTAAAACTTCAGTTATCAAGACAAACTTAGACACTAAAGATTTATCTAATAGTTATATTAATGCTACTATTATTGTGAATTCTATTTTTACAGGCATAGAAGCAAGAGACAAACACTTATTAGAAACAGATTATTTTGATACTCTAAATCATGAAAAAATCATTTTAAAATCATCTAAACTTACAAAGGATGCGAATGGTAACATTACTCTTTTTGCAAAGTTAAGTATCAAAGGAATTACTAAAGAGATGGAAATTCCTTTAGATGTTTTTGAAGATAACTCAATGTTAACATTAAAGGCCTCAATGTTGGTAAACCGCAAAAACTTTAATGTTGGCGGCAGAAGCATTCTATTGTCTAATAATGTAAAAATTAAAGTAGAATATTCTGCTACCAAATAAAATTGAATAGAATAACAACATTTGATGTAATAATTGTAGGAGGAGGACTAGCCGGCCTAACAAGCGCAATACACCTATCACAACTTAAAAAAAAGGTATTATTAATTGAAAAAAACAACTACCCAAAGCATAAAGTTTGTGGAGAATATATTTCTAATGAGGTTCTATTATATTTAAACTCTCTTGGAATTGATCCAATAAAAAATGGCGCTAAACAGATTTCAAAAGTCCAGATAAGCACTATAAAAAGTAATTTAATAAAAGGGGAATTACCGCTAGGAGGTTTTGGAATGAGTAGGTATTTTCTAGACAACCTATTACTCAGAAAAGCACAGGTTAATGGTGTAATAATTTTAAAAGATATTGTAGAGTCTATTCATTATAAAGATGATTGTTTCTCAGTTTCAACAAAAAATGAAGGAATTTTTAATAGTAAAATAACGATTGGTGCTTTTGGTAAAAGATCTACACTAGATCAAAAAATGAAGAGAAGATTTATCCAAAAAAAATCACCTTATCTAGCTGTAAAAATGCATGTGAAGGGTGTTTTTCCAGAGAACCTAGTTGCTTTACATAATTTTAAGGGTGGGTATTGCGGGGTCTCTAAAGTAGAAAGTGATGCTATTAATATTTGTTATATAACAGGATATAAATCATTTAAAAAGTATAAAAATATTTTAGACTTTCAAGAAAAAGTTATTTTCAAAAATAAACACCTTAAACAAATACTTACAAACTCGACCCCCCTTTTTGAGAAGCCACTTACAATTAGTCAAATTTCTTTTCAAACAAAAAGTCCAGTAGAAAATCATATTATTATGTGTGGTGATACCGCCGGCATGATACATCCATTGTGTGGCAACGGAATGGGAATGGCTATTTCTAGTGCTAGGATGGCAAGCAGAAGAATTTTTCAGTTTCTAAATGGTGAAATAAAAACAAGAGAAGAATTAGAAAAACAGTATATTAGAGATTGGAACAAAGAATTTAAATTGCGATTAAAAACCGGTCATTTTGTTGCGTGGTTATTCAGAAATCAAATTTTTTCACAGATTGCGTATTCAATTTTAAAAATATTTCCATCATTATTGCCCCAAATAATAAAATTTACCCACGGAAAACAGATACAACCACTATGAGTTTTTTAGTTGACACTGCATATCGTTCTTCAGCTACAGAGATGATGGATGATTTTACTCTTGAAGGAGTTGAGTTTAGAGACACATTAGACAAATTGGAGATTATTAATAGGTTTTTAGGGGGCAATTCAGTAACCATAAAAGGCCTAAAAAAATTATTATATAGACAAACAAAAACCAAGACAATTACAATTATAGATTTGGGCTGCGGTCATGGAGACATCCTAAGAGATGTTGCCAAGTTTGGCAGAAAAAATAAGTATAAATTTAAATTAGTAGGTGTTGACGCAAATCCTGATGCTATAGAATATGCAAGAGAGCTTTCAAAAAACTATCCAGAATTAAGTTTTGAAACAATAGATGTTTTTTCAGAAGAGTTTAAAAAGCAAACTTATGACGTGGTTTTGTGTACGTTGTTTTTACATCATTTTAAGAATGATCAACTCATACCATTTCTAAAGACTGTTATTAAAACAGCTACTATCGGCGGGGTTGTTAATGATTTGCACAGGCATCGAATAGCCTATTATTTATTTAAGATCATTGGGGTTTTTATTAAGAATAAGATGGTTAGAGAAGACGGTTTAACATCTGTTTTAAGAGCATTCAAAAAAAAAGAAATAAAGACTATCTTAACAAAAGCAGAAGTCCCTTTTACAATTCACTGGAGATGGGCTTTTCGTTATTTATGGATTTTAAAAAAGGAGCCTAATTAGAAAAAAGTCTAATTATTAAGGATATATCATGAGCGTAAAAATACTTTCAGTAGCAAAACAATTACCAAAGTATACTAGAGAAACAAAGGATATTATTCCATTTGTTAAGCTATGGATGCATGGCCAGGAAAAAAGGTTTCAGCGAAAAGTATTAAAGCTTTTTGAAGGGGCTGGTGTAGATAGGCGGTATTCTATTATGGATCCAGAAGAGGTTTTTTCAAATACGTCTTTCGAAGAAAAAAACAATATCTATGCTAGAGAGGTAACAGCCTTGGCAGAGCAGTCATTGAAAAAATCATTGGAAAAAGCGAGTTTACAACCCACAGCTATTGATTATATTATTACTGTCAGTTGTACTGGAATCATGATACCCTCTGTAGACGCTTATTTAATTAATAGCTTACAAATGAAGCAAGATATTGTGAGACTACCGGTCACAGAAATGGGATGTGCAGCCGGAGTTTCAGGGATCATTTATGCAAAAAACTTCTTAAAAGCCAACCCAAATAAAAGAGCGGTAGTGGTAGCGGTAGAATCTCCATCAGCAACATTTCAGCTAGAAGACTTTTCTATGGTAAATATTGTAAGTGCTGCAATTTTTGGTGATGGTGCTGCAAGTGTTATTTTATCATCTTACGAAGAAGACATGGGGCCAAAAATTATAGACGAAGCGATGTATCATTTTTATAATGCAACTCATATGATGGGTTTTAAACTAGTGAACACAGGCTTGCAAATGATTTTAGATAAATCAGTTCCAGAAACTATATCAAATCATTTTCCGATGATAGTTCACCCATTTCTAGAACGAAATAATCTAAAAATAGAAGACATAGATCATTTAATTTTTCATCCGGGAGGTAAGAAAATTGTTCAAACAGTAGAAGATTTATTTGGATCTTTAGGAAAGAATATTAATGACACAAAAGAGGTTTTAAGATTGTATGGAAACATGTCTAGCGCAACAGTTTTATATGTTTTAGAACGATTTATGAATGGAGATAGACAAGCTGGAGAAAAAGGATTGATGTTAAGTTTTGGGCCAGGCTTTTCTGCACAAAGAATACTATTAGAATGGTAAAAGAATTTAAAGATAAAAATGAATGGGCTCTAATCTTAGGTGGTTCTAGCGGTTTAGGTCTGGCAACAGCAAAAAAGCTAGCTAGTCATGGGATGAATATTTGTATTGTACATAGAAATTCAAGATCTCAACAAGCAGAAATAGAAAAAGAGTTTAAAAAAATCACCAAAAAAGGGATTGATTTTATTAGCTATAATACCGATGCTTTTCATTCAGAAAAAAGAGCCACATTAATAGAGAATTTAGAAAAAGAATTAAAAGGAGGCTCTATTAAAACACTTGTACATAGTGTGGCTAAGGGAAATTTAAAACCCATGATTTCAGAAACAACCCCAACATTACAAACAGATGATTTTCAATTAACGATACAAGCAATGGGAGTTAGCTTGTACGATTGGACTAAGGCTGTTTTTGAAGCTAAATTGTTTTCAGATGATGCACGAGTAATTAGCTTTACAAGTGAAGGGAATACCAAAGCATGGAAAAATTATGCTGCTGTTTCAGCCGCTAAAGCAACACTAGAAGCCATTACAAGAAATATTGCCTTAGAGTTTGCATCTTTCGGGATTAGAGCAAACTGTATACAAGCAGGTGTTACAGATACAGCTTCTTTAAGAATGATACCTGGTAGCGATGAAATAAAAAAACATTCTTTATTACGTAATCCATTTGATAAACTAACCGTTCCAGAAGACGTTGCTAATGTTGTTTATCTTTTATGTAAAGACGAAGCTTCCTGGATTAATGGTGCAATTATTCCTGTAGATGGAGGAGAACATATAAACTAAACAACTTGAACAATAAAAACGTCATACAGCTCTTACCTTATCAGGCACCCTTTTTGTTTGTAGATGAATTAATATCTCTATCAGAACACGACGCTGAAGGATTTTATACATTTAAAAAAGACGAATACTTCTACCAAGGCCACTTTAAAAATAATCCAATAATACCAGGTGTTATTTTAACGGAAGTAATGGCTCAAATTGGTGTTGTTTGCTTGGGAATATATTTATTAAGAGATGAAATTTCCGCAACAAAAAAACCACAAATTGCATTAACCTCAAATCATATTGATTTCTTTTTACCAGTCCGTCCGCAAGAACGCGTAAAAGTGGTTTCAGAAAAGATTTATTTTAGATTTAATAAACTAAAATGTAAGGTAGAATTGTTTAATGATAAAAATGAGTTGGTTTGCAGAGGAACTATTTCAGGAATGTTAAAACCAATGAATAATGAAACATAGAGTTGTTATTACAGGAATGGGAGTTGTAGCGCCAAATGCCGTTGGCATAGACAACTTTTTAGTAGCAATTCAAGAAGGAAGATCTGGAATTACATTCCATCAAAAACTTCAAGAGTTAAAATTTTCATGCTGTATTGGAGGAATTCCTTCAGTATCAGAAGAGATGAAAAAGAAGTATCTAACACCACTACAATTACGTGGATTTGATAGTGCTGGAATTTTATATGGGTGTATTGCAGGCATAGACGCTTGGAAGGATGCAGGCTTTGATATTGATAAAAGTCTACCTGTAGATTATGACTCTGGATTGGTTTTTGGAGCAGGTACCTCGGGAGTTGAAAAATTTAGAGAGGCCGTCTATAAAATAGACGACCAAAAGGTAAAAAGATTAGGAAGTACTGTTGTTGTTCAAACAATGGCAAGCGGCATTAGTGCTTTTTTGGGAGGTATTTTAGGAGTGGGAAATCAAGTAACTACCAATTCATCTGCCTGTACTACTGGTACGGAAGCTTTACTTACGGGTTTTGAACGTATTCAGGAAGGAAAGGCAAAAAGAATGCTGGTTGGAAGTTGTAGTGATAATGGAGCCTATATTTGGGGTGGATTTGATGCAATGAGAGTGATGACTTATAAGCACAATGAAAATCCAGAAAAAGGATCTAGACCAATGAGTACAGATGCATCAGGTTTTGTGCCTGGCAGCGGTGCTGGCGCAATGGTATTAGAAACGTTAGAGAGTGCTTTGGAAAGAAAAGCAACTATTTATGCTGAGGTATTAGGAGGAAATATTAATTCCGGAGGTCAAAGAAACGGCGGAACCATGACGGCTCCAAATTCTGAAGCAGTTCAAAAATGTATTGTGGACGCAATAAAAAATGCAAACATACTACCTTCAGATATAGATGCAATTAATGGGCATTTGACAGCTACCATAAAAGACCCTGTAGAGATAGAAAATTGGACAAAAGCCTTAGGAAGAACTGGGCAAAATTTTCCAATGATCAACTCTCTAAAATCTATGGTTGGTCATTGTCTTGCTGCAGCGGGAGCTATAGAAAATGTGGCAACAATTTTGCAATTAAAACATCAATTTATCTTTCCAAACATTAATTGCGAGGAAGTGCATCCAGATATTTTAAAATTAATTCCAAAAGAAAAAATACCGACTAAATACACACCAAAAAAACTACAGATTATTGCAAAAGCAAGCTTTGGTTTTGGTGATGTAAATGGATGTGTTATTTTTAAAAAATATTAAAAAAGAATTCATGACTAGAGAAGACCTTGTTGTTTCATTACAAAAAATTGTAAAGCCTTATGTTCAAGACCAAAATGCATTTAATAACCTATCTGAGGAAACAGACTTCATTAATGACTTAAAGATTAATTCAGCGAATTTAGTAGATGTTATCCTAGATGTAGAAGATGAGTTTGATATTGAAATTGACAATGATTCTATGGAAAAAATGTTATCTGTGAAAGCAGCACTAGATATTATTGAAACCAAATTATCAGCTTCTTGATAGGCAATGATATCATAGACTTATCTCTTGCTAAAACAGAGAGCAATTGGCAACGAAGAGGCTTCTTGAAAAAACAGTTTTCTGCAAATGAGCAGCAATTGATTCTAAATGCACTAAATTCTTTTGAGATGGTTTGGAGACTCTGGAGCATGAAGGAAGCTGCGTATAAAATTTTTACACAACAACACAGCGTGCGTTTTTTCGCTCCAAAAAAATTTGAATGTAAATTGATGCTGGGCTTAAAGGGAGTGGTTTGTTATAAAAATCAAAAATTTTATACGACCTCAATAGTTAATCAGCAGTATATTTTTACCAAGGCAGGTTTAACAAAAGAAAAGAATTCGTATTCAGAAATGGGGTCTCCAGATCAAATTGATACGATGATTAAGGATAAGCTTAACCTTTTAACAGGAGTAAAGATCTCAGGAATTAAACAAAAAAAATCAAAAAATGGGGCCCCTAGTTATTATAATAAATCAACACTTCTTACATCATCATGCTCAATTTCACATCATGGTAAGTATGGGGTATATTCATTTGTAAAGGCTTAAATAATGTTAACTCTAAAAGAAGTCCTTTTTCAACAGTGTGAAGATTTTGTTAATGCAAGACATCAAACGATACAAACCACTATTTCTTCTCATCAGAAGGCATTGCGTTCAGAAACCAAAAGTTCTGCAGGGGATAAGCACGAAACAGGTAGGGCAATGTTGCAATTAGAAATGGAAAAAGCAGGACAACAGTTAGCTGCGGTTCAACAAATGCAACAAACACTAGCTAAGATTAACAGTTTAATACCATCAACAAACATCGCCCTAGGGTCTGTCATAAAAACCTCTTCTGCATACTATTTTTTGAGTATTTCTGCAGGAGAGTTAAAGGTTGAAGAAACTGTGTATTTTGCCATTTCACCCTCTTCGCCAATAGGTAAATTATTGGTAGGAAAAAAAGCGGAAGACACTTTTGTTTGGAGAGGAAAAGAAATTATAATAGATTATGTTTTGTAGCCCCTTTAGCATTAACTTAACTTACACAACAAAGCAAACACCAATCTCTTGCTCTGAATCGAGATGTTTGGTGTTTTGAAAGAAAATAACCTGGGAATTAAATGTAGCTTCAATTAACCAAAAAGAACCTTTAAAGAATGATTTTTTTACAATAACCTTATGTAAAGAGTCTTTAGAAGCTTGAATCTGATGCGGATATATCAGTTTTTTCTCTCCGTCTATATAAAGTTCATTTACATCATCAAATAAAGCCGCAACATAATGTTCAGGAGGGCTTTTATATAAGTTTTTTGGAGAATCAAATGCAATCACTTTTTTGTTTTTAATCACCATCATTTGATCCGCAAATGAAAGTGCGTCATCTCCATCATGTGTTGCCACAATACATGAAATATTTTTCTCTTTTAGATAGCTAAAAAGCTTTCTTCGGAGTGAGTTTTTTTTAAAATTATCTATTTGACCAAAAGGCTCATCTAACAAAATAAGCTCAGGTTCTTTGGCCAGAGCTCTTGCAATTGCAACTCGCTGCTGTTGTCCTCCACTTAAGGTTTTTACTTTCTCATTTGCAAAGCTAGACATCTCTATAACTTCTAATAATTCTTTGGTTCTTTGTTCTTTTTCTTCGGGATAAAACCGCGACAAAAATTTTCCAATATTTTCAGCAACCGATGTATAGGGCATTAAATCAAAATCTTGAGCTACATATTTAAAGAAGCTCATGCCCGGAACTAGATGAAAAGCTGGTCCTAAAACCTCTTGGTTTTTCCAATAAATTGAGCCTTTTTTTAAGTCTAGTAAACCATAAATAGCCTTTAATAAAGTAGATTTTCCTGAGCCACTTTCTCCCATAACGCAAAGGTTTTGCCCCTCTTTTAATGAGAAAGAAATATCAGATAATATCTCTTTTTTAGGAGCATATTGAAATGATATATTAGAGACTTTAAGCATAAAAAAACCGCAAACAATTTAACTTGTTTTGCGGTGTAAAAATACTGAAAAAAGTATCAGTTAACTTTTAAGTTTAGCTTTTGGAGGATTTGGTAGTTTATCAAAACCCATATTGTATAAAGTAAACCCAAATATATCGGCATATTGCTCAATAGTTTTTGCTACAGGAGTTCCTGCGCCATGACCAGCATTTGTTTCAATTCGAATTAATACTGGATTATTACCAGCCTGTTTATCTTGCAGTTCTGCGGCAAACTTAAAACTGTGTGCGGGAACCACTCGATCATCATGATCTCCTGTAGTTACAAGTGTAGCAGGGTAAGCTACTCCTTTTTTGACATTATGTACTGGTGAATACCCTTTTAAATAGTTAAACATTTCTTCACTTTGTTCGGCGGTTCCATAATCGTAAGCCCACCCAGCACCAGCTGTAAACGTATGATAGCGCAACATGTCTAAAACACCAACAGCAGGTAAAGCCACTTGCATCAAATCTGGTCTTTGCGTCATGGTTGCTCCAACCAACAACCCCCCATTAGAGCCCCCTCTAATTGCTAAGTATTCTGAAGAAGTATAGTTGTTTTCGATTAGATATTCTGCAGCTGTAATAAAATCATCAAACACATTCTGTTTTTTCATTTGAGTTCCAGCGTCATGCCATTCTTTACCATATTCTCCTCCACCTCTTAGGTTTGGTACAGCATAGACCCCACCTTGTTCCATCCATATGGCATTAGTTATACTAAAACCAGGGTTTAAACTGATATTAAATCCTCCATATCCATATAAAATTGTTGGATTTTTTCCATTTAACTTTATCCCTTTTTTATGCGTAATAATCATAGGAATTTTAGTACCGTCTTTAGAGGAATAAAACACTTGACTACTTTCATAATCATTAGGATTGAAATCAATATCTGGGCTCCAATATAATTTAGTTTCTCCTGTTTTTATATTAAAGGTATATATACTAGAAGGAGTGTTGTAATTGGTAAATGAAAAATAATCGATAACAGCATCTTTTTTACCTCCAAAACCACCTGCATTTCCGACACCAGGTAAAGTTATTTCACGAACTTTATTTCCATCAAAATCATACTGTAAGACTTTAGAAACGGCATCTACCATATATTCAGTGAAAAAATAACCTCCTCCAGATGAAGCACTCAATACATGCGCCGTTTCCGGAATAAAATCTTTCCAGTTTTCAGGAGAGGGATTGGCCGCATCTACAGTTACAATTTTTTGATTAGGCGCATTAAGATTGGTAACCAAATATAGAGTTGTTCCTCGGTTGTCAATTACATAGGTATCACTATCAAAATGGTTAACAATAGGAATTAAAGCACCATTTTTCTTAGTTAAATCTTGAATGAAGAGTTTATTTCCAGAAGTAGAGGTAGAGGCTGAAATGATTAAATACCGGTCATCTTCAGTTATTGAACCTCCTACATATCTGTGTTTTTGAGCATCAGATGCACCAAAAATAATTTGATCATTTTTTTGAGAGGTTCCTAACTCATGATAGTATAATTTGTGTTGATCTGTTTTTGCAGAAAGCTCACTTCCGTCGGGTTTATCATAACTTGAATAATAAAAACCTTCATTTCCTCTCCATGAAATTCCAGAAAACTTTACATCAACAAGGGTGTCCTCTTTCACTTTTTTTGATTCAACATCAATCACTATAATTTTGCGCCAATCACTTCCACCCTCTGAGATAGAATAAGCAGCGGTTTTTCCATCTTTTGAAAAAGTTAATCCACTAAGGGATGTTGTTGCATCTTCAGAAAATGTGTTAGGGTCTAAAAAAACTTCTTCATTGGTGTCATCTTTTTTTCTATATACCACATACTGGTTTTGTAGACCATTATTTTTGTAATAATAAGTATAATCTCCTTCGGTAAAAGGAGCGCCAATTTTTTCATAATTCCACAACTCTGATAATCGATCTTTTAATTGTTTTCTATAAGGAATATTAGAAAGGTAATTAAAGGTAACTTCATTTTCTGCTACTACCCACTTCTCAGTTTCTTTACTTCTATCATCTTCTAGCCATCGGTAGTTGTCGGTTATCTCACTTTCAAAATAAGTGTCTACAATAGGTTTTTTTATCGTTTCAGGATAGTCTAAAAGATGAGTTCGTGTGGGGTTTTTTTCTTTACAGGCATTTAACATCATGGTAAAACAAGTAACAAGTATAAGTAATTTTTTCATAGGTAAATTATATAAGCGACCTCTAAATTAGACTATTTTTTTATGAAATTAAAACGATTACTTTTGTAGAATAAAAAAATTATTATGACAGAAAACCTAACAAAACAAACCTTTTTAGAAAAAGTTTTTAATTATGAAAAAAATAAAGACTGGAACTATGAAGGAAAGTTGCCTTCAATTATAGACTTCTATGCAGATTGGTGTGGACCCTGCAAGATGATCGCTCCTATTTTAGAGGAACTTAGTGATGAGTATGCCGGTAAAATAAATATTTATAAAGTAGACACCGAAGCAGAACAAGAATTAGCAGCAGCATTTGCCATACGAAGCATTCCTTCTATGTTATTTATTCCAATGAATGAACCCCCTCAAATGGCTAATGGCGCTTTGCCAAAACAAGAATTAAAAAAATTGATAAAAGAAGTGTTAAAGGCTGAAATTTAATTTTTTTGTAACAAAACCTCTAAAAAGACACTTATTAGTAAAACCTACCACCTTATGACTTCACACTTTTTAAAACTAGAATGGAAACAATTTTTTCGTTCATCTTCCTTTAGTAAATCTATAGGAGCAAAAATTCTCATAGGTTTTTTTGGCTTATATTTTACTGTTTGTTTTTTATTAATTGGTACCGGAGCGTATTGGATTTTAAAAAAACAATTTCCAGATCAAGATCCTTTTGTTCTGGTAAATTCATCTTTAATGTATGTTATAGTTGCTGATTTAATTTTCAGATACCTTATGCAAAAGTTGCCAGTTATGAACATTAAGCCCTTACTAGTTTTGCCAATTCAAAAAAGCAAAATTGTACATTTTATTTTAATGAAATCATCCTCCTCTTTTTTCAATATTATGGGACTCTTTTTTTATGTTCCATTTTCTGTAGTTTTAATAACACAAGGATACAATCTTGTAGGTATTTTAGCGTGGTTAGCTTCAATGATTTTAATTATACAGTCTATTAATTTTTTTAATTTTTTGGTGAATAAAAACAACAGTGTTTTACTTGGCTTATTGTTATTGTTAATTTTTGGTTATTTTATTCAGTACTTTAATTGGTTTGATTTACCCGGTTTTATAGGAAAGGGTTTTGATGCGGTTTATCAATCCCCAACTCTTTCTCTTTTGTTTTTAGTAATATTAATTGGCTTATATGTTATAAATTATAAGCAATTAAGAAATGAAGTCTATTTAGATGCGTTAATATCTGAACAAACTAAAGAAATAAATTCAGCA